>k87-460789_pt1 | contig 14674 bp, 13 predicted proteins | sample MGYA00084031_6733416 | MGnify analysis MGYA00084031
ATTGGTGAAAGTTTTGGTTTCGTTGGTGGCACGTTGTTAATTGTATTATACTTTGCCTTAATCTATCGGTTAATTAGAGCAACATTTAGGGCACAAAATGCGTTTTATGCCTATATTGCAACAGGCGTTGTCATGATGGTTGTCTTTCACGTTTTTGAAAACATCGGTATGAGTATTGGTTTGTTACCATTAACGGGTATTCCACTACCATTTATTTCACAAGGTGGTTCTTCTCTTTTGGGTAATATGATTGGTGTCGGACTGATTTTAACCATTGGTTACCAACAGCAAAACACAACCTTTACGGAATCGACAGGTTTTTCAGTTTAATGGATAAATTAGAAAATTTACGCACACAATTTATAGCCATACAGCAAAAGACACGTGCAGGTGATATATTTCAGTCAATCGGCGAGGTGCTTAGCGACACTTTAACTCAAGTTAAAGTTCAGCCAAAAACGCCAGTTCAGTTACCAGAAAATGGTGACGATGCATTGGCAAAAATGAAAGCCTACAGTCAACGCTTAGATAATCACAGAAGTGGTGATGGTTTAGATATGGTTTCAGATGCAGATTTGCATTTAGCAGCAGCACAGTTAGCGAATCCATTGCCAAAGTATCGTGATACTGGTGCGTTCTTTTTTCTAAGTGATGTGATACAAAATGACTTATTATCTGATGAGCAAATGCGGTGGCTGACATCGTACTTGATTAGTGATGATGTGCTATTTTCACACATTTTCGAACCAAATAATGCGGCAATTTATCAACGCTCTTTTAGTATCTTAGTGTTGTCATTATTACTTTTTAAACAAAGAACCAAGTCAGCTTTTATGGCGCCACAACAGTTGGCAATTGTCATTAACCAAATTGCTTTGTACGTTGCAATAGAACGTGATACGCGTGGCTTTATTGGCACGAATGGTTGGGCACACGCCTTTACTCACATAGGCAATGCAGTTGCTGAGGTACTCATGATGCCACAGTTACTGCGAGCAGACAAGCTATTTTTACTAGCAAGTATGCTGGCTGGTTATCGTGAATTGCAGCAGCCTCTCAATATGGGTGAAACAGAGAGACTGGTTGAAGTGACCATGTATAGCGCTAATGCGCACCCTTTGTACCATGATTATATTTTATTAACACTTAAATTATGGCGCAAAGATCTGGTTACCCGTCAGCCACCACAAAATGAGGGTCGGTGGCATCAAATGTACAATCGCGCGCGCTTCTTTAATGCCATTATTTTACGAGGCAAGGATAATGTGCCTGAAAAAATATTTAACTATGTTTCCGAGACACGAGACTTTCTGACATAATAGGGTATTTCTTGATTAATATTACTTTGTTTTGATATAATAAAATTTGGAGTGAAAGAAAATGACAAAAAAACATGTTGCTTTAATATTCGGTGGAAATTCTTCAGAACACGATGTTTCTAAACGTTCAGCACAAAACTTTTATGATGCTATTTTAGCGACAGGCAAATATCGTATAACGGTTTTTGCTATTGCCCAAAATGGTTATGTGCTTGATCCAGAAAGATCAAAGCGCATTTTGGCTTTGGAAGATGAAAGGCCAATTGTTGCAGACTATATGACGACAGTTGATCAGCAAGACCCATTAAGCCGTATCAATGCTTTGCGTGCGGCTGGTGATTTTGATATTTTCTTCCCTGTTGTTCATGGTAACTTAGGCGAAGATGGCACATTACAAGGGTTGTTCAAGTTGCTCAACAAGCCATATGTTGGAGCGCCTTTGCGCGGGCATGCCGTTAGTTTTGATAAAGTATTAACCAAAGAATTATTAACTGTTAATAATATTCGCAATACAAAATACATTGTGGTTGATGAAAAGACAGCAAAAACATTAACTTGGGCGCAAGTTGTGAAAGACCTTGGTGACGTTGTCTTTGTTAAAGCGGCTAATCAAGGCTCATCCGTTGGCGTATCACGTGCTAAAACGGCAGATGAGTTTGAGGCTGCATTAACGGACTCATTCCAGTACGATTATAAAGTATTGATTGAAGCGGCTGTAAAGGGACCACGTGAACTTGAAGTTGGTGTGATTGGGAACGAAGACCCTATTGTGTCTGAAATAGGTGCCCATCATGTACCAAATCAAGGCGATGGCGATGCATGGTACGATTACAATAATAAATTCGTTGATAATTCAAGTGTGCAGTTTGAAATTCCAGCTAATCTGCCAGATGCTGTTACTGCTGAAGTAAAAGATATGGCTTTAAAAGCTTATAAAGTACTCGATTTAAGAGGTGAAGCACGTATGGACTTCTTATTAGATGAGAATAATGTACCATATCTTGGCGAACCAAACACCTTACCTGGTTTTACAAACATGTCACTATTTAAGCGCCTGTGGGATTATTCAGATATAGATAATGTTGAGTTAGTCGATAAATTGATTGATTATGGCTTTGCTGAATTTGAAAAGAATGCACAATTAAGTTATGAATTTGTTAGTCTAGGTGAAGAAAAAATAGGGAAGTTTAACTAATGGTAAAAAACAATAGAAACGATAGTTTTGATGGTAAGGCAATTCGCGCGGCGCGAAAGAAAATGCATTTATCGCAAGTAGAGTTAGCAGAAGGCATTACAACACAAGCCACCATTTCTCTTGTTGAAAATCAAAATCGTGTACCAAACGCTGATGTTTTATTGGCGATACTCGATCGTTTAAATTTAGATATTTCTGAATTTGTTTCGGGTGACTTTTTAACACAAAAAGCCAAAGAATTACTTGGCAAAGTTGTGTTAGAAATGAAACATGATGCCTTGTCCGAGTTTGCTGAGTTTGAAAAAGCTTTAAGTCAAAATGCACCAACGCTACAAGCTTATTATATTTTAAAAGCTGCAGATGCTTGTCACAATAAAAAAGACTTTGCTGAAGTCGTACACTATGCTGACCTGGCAGTTGATACCAGAACACCATCATTAGGTGATTTTTATACATTCTATGCTTACCGTCAAATGGGCACCAACTATTACTTGCAAGGTGATATTGAAGCAGCGAAGGAAAAATTTGAGTACGCATTTGAACTAGAACCTAATTTGTTGACTGCGGGTGATATGGAATTCCATGGTGCATTACAAGGCCGGCAATATTATGCTGAATTTTTGATTGCACAGAATGAATTGGATAAGGCAGCTGATTTGTTGAGTGAGGGGTTAGAAATTTTACGTAAGCGGGTTGATCTATTCTGGGTGCCTGACTTGAGTGAATTATTAGCACAAGTTGAAGAAAAGCGTGGTAATCACGAAGCTGCACAAAAACAGATTCATTATGCTCATGTTGCTGCCTATTTGTCAAATTGCCAAAAAGCAGAAGCACGTTTAGCTCAGTTGGATACAATTAAGTTCTAAAAAAAGGTCTCACATTGTGTGAGACCTTTTTTTAGAGCTTAATTAATCAAAATTAACCACGTACGACTAGTACGTCAACTTTTGCTGTACGCGTGACAAATTCTGTTACTGATCCAATAACAAGACGCTCAACAGCGTTCAAACCAGTTGCACCGATAACTATGATATCAGCACTAACTTCATTTGGGACTTCTTTAGCGATTAGTGTTTTAGGCGAGCCATACTCAATGAGATAGTCCACATTCTTGACACCTGCATCAAGTGCTTGCTGCTTGTACTTTTCAAGACTCTTACGTGTTTCATCTGATACAGCTTCAACCATAGTATCATCAAAGCTAGCCACATTTTGAAATGCGCGTGTATCAATGACATTTAAGATTGACAAAACACCGCTTTCACCGGCGTCGTTGGCTAACTCAATGGCACGTACAAGTGCAGCTTCTGATTCTTTTGAACCATCCATGGGTACTAAAATCTTGTTGTAGTTTGCTGTCATGATCGTTCTCCTTAAGTCTGTTTATACACTAAGTATAACGCTTACATTGAAAAAATAATAGTCTTTTTCAATTTTTGCAATCATTCTTTCAAAAAAAGCGCTCACATGATGTGAACGCACGGGTTAAACCCGGAATACTCTTGATACCGTTAATCGCTACGCAGATTTTCCTCGAATTTATCGAGGTGGATGGTTCATCAAGATTGTCAGATTACCAAATGAGAAGGCAGATCTTCTAAGTCAAGAATTCCCAACCGAAATATAAAGGTTGTAAGGAAAAAGCTGATAATGTAGCAATGCGTATATCTGAGTAATTCATAATATATTATAACGCAAAAATTCGGGTATCACTAGTCTTGACAAAATGAAAAGCAGCAGTGTGTCAGGAGTCTAATCCGTCACGCTGGGATTTTTTTAATGTTTGATAAACGTCGCTGAACGCTTTTTCAATTTTTGAATTACCTTTAGGACTAAAATACTGTGTCTGGCTAATTTTTTCTGGTAAATATTGTTGTGGAACCCAATCATTGTCAAAATCATGAGGATAGATATAACCTTTGCCATGACCGAGTTCAGCGGCACCTTTGTAATGTGAATCCCTAAGATAATCTGGCACATCACCTGTTTTACCGGATTGGATGTCGCTAAGTGCCTTATCAATGGCTAAATAAGCAGCGTTGGATTTAGGTGATAACGCTAATTCTATAATGGCATTGGCTAAGGGAATGCGTGCTTCTGGCAAGCCAAGTGATTGAGCAGATTGGATAGCTGTGACAGCATGTTGCACAGCAGTGGGGTTGGCCAAACCAATATCTTCATAAGCGATAACAGTTAATCGCCGAGTTAAGATAGGTAAATCACCAGACTCTATGATACGTGCAGCGTAGTGCAATGCAGCATCTGTATCAGATCCCCGAATTGATTTTTGCAAAGCAGATATCACGTCATAATGCGCATCACCATCTTTATCAGCAAACATCGCCTTTCGCTGAACAGTTTCTTCAATGACTGGTAACGTAATGTGAATTGTCTTATCTTTTGCTGCTGGTGTGGATAAAACAGCCAGTTCTAAACCATTGAGTGCACTACGCAAATCACCATTTGTTGCTTGTGCCAAATGATTCATTGCGTCATCTGTTAGCGTCACTTTATATTTGCCTAAACCATGTGTGTCATCTTTTAATGCACGATGGACTGCACTTTTAATGTCATCTTCAGTTAAAGGCGTCACTTGGAAAATTTGTGTTCGTGAGCGTATTGCTGGCGTGACGTTGATATAAGGATTTTCAGTAGTTGCACCAATTAAAATAATGGCGCCTGATTCCAGATGTGGTAATAAAAAATCTTGTTTTACTTTGTTTAAACGATGAATTTCATCTAGTAACAAGACAACAGTTCCAGACATTTTAGCCTCTTCAGCAACAATCTGTAAGTCCTTTTGGCTATCTGTTGCGGCATTTAGCACACGAAAAGCATATTTAGATGAACCGGCGATTGCTGAAGCAATTGATGTTTTTCCTGTTCCTGGGGGGCCGTATAAAATCATTGAACTTAAGCGTTTAGCAGCCACCATACGCCAAATGATTTTACCAGAGCCAACAAGATGCTGTTGGCCAACAATGTCTTCAATTTTATTTGGGCGCATACGATAAGCAAGTGGTTGCTGCATAGTCATTTTTCATATTGAGTAAACAAGTTGAAGTCTATGATTGACATGCTTCAAGATAGTTTCTCAAATGCCTTTCTTTAGTGAACTAGTCTAGATAAATATTATTGACGTTGACAGCTGTATCCGCTGCCAGTAAAACGGCAATCGGGTCGGTTACTTGATTTTTAACAGTAACATCAGATAACACAGTAAATGGATGATGTGTTTTGGTTGCTAAACTGACAAATGTTGGAAAATTATCAGTGGTGAGGGTTTGGTCAATTAAGACTTTTCCGGTTGAATGTTTGGTTAATATCTTTTCAAATTGAGACTGGATAGTTTTATCGGTTAGCTGAGATACTTTTATTGCTGCAATGACACGTTCACGAAAAGTACCCAAGTATCGACGTTGTTCGTCGGGGTTGATTTTAGGCTGACCACCTAATTGTTCTTGTTGCAGGCGTTCATTGATATCCATAGATTTTTATTCTCCGATACGTTGTAGTACTTCTATTATACGTTATGATTAAATAACATGACAAACAAAAGAAAAACGCCACCCAAAGGTGACGTTTCAACCAGAATCAGATTAAGTATATTAACCCAAACGGTTGTAGTATTCGACGATCAAAGCTTCGTTAAGGTCGGCATCTAATTCTTCACGTTCAGGTAAGCGAACGAGTGATCCTTCAAGCTTTTCAGCATCAAATGATACGAATTGTGGACGTGCAACAACTGATTCAACAGCAGCTTGGATAGGTACAATGTTTTTTGACTTATCGCGTACTGAAACAACTTGACCAGGGGTAACGTTGTATGATGGAATATCAACACGCTTACCATCGACCATGATGTGACCATGGTTAACCAACTGACGTGCTTGTTGACGTGTTGTTGCAAAACCAAGTCGATAAACAAGTGAATCCAAACGTTGCTCCAACAAGATCATAAAGTTAGTACCGTGAGTACCTTTACGAATCTTACCCGCCTTGTTAAACAAAGCGTGGAATTGACGTTCTGTCAAACCGTAAGTAAAACGCAACTTTTGCTTTTCGCGCAACTGCATACCATATTCAGAAATCTTAGCGCGGCGTCCGGCACCGTGATCGCCAGGCGCGTATGCGCGACGTGACAATTCTTTACCAGTACCTGACAATGAAACACCCAAGCGACGTGAAATGCGCCACTTTGGACCTGTATAACGTGACATGTATATGTCCTCCAAAATGTATTTTGTCGTACATTTGAGGGTAAGTACCAGATGCGTGCAGCGCCTAACTTGACGTTTCTCAGAACCAGTAGCTATGGCCTTACTAACGATTTGGGGCGTTGTTGACGCGCTTCTTTACTTACTGCTACTCAATTAACAACTTCTTTTAATAATAACAGAAACTAGACAGCATAGCAAGTTATTAAGAAAAGTGTAAACGAGTTGAGATTTGGCAAAAAAGACAGTCTGTTACTGTATAACCAAGGCACAGCGTGTTAGAATTGGGTTATCAATAAAAATGGGATAAAAACACATGAATTTAACTATATTAGCTATTATTTTAGGTATCGTTATTATTGCTTACTTAGCAATTTTTGCGATGCAACGAACTACAATTAAAAAAGTCAATGTTTTCAAGCTCAGAAAAGAACAGCTAGCGTCTTTGAAGGTACGCGAGGAGTTAGTTGAAGGGCGGAAGTTATCATTAACTGGACAGTCCTTAAAAGAGTATCAGAATCTTGAAAGACAGTTTAACGACGTTAAAAACAATAAGTTCTTAAAAATTGATCAACAGGCTAATTTAGTATTATTTGAAGCACGGGGTATTAATTTTATTAAAACGCGTCATGAATTGGCACGTTTGGAGGCGATGGTCAACGAAACGGAACAAACAATCAGTGATGTCCGAAAAGGGTTAACCGAGCTCAAAAAAATTAATGAAGCGCATCGTGAAGCAATCAATGATTTAAAGAAAAAATATGACGACTTGCGCAAACGATTATTAGCTGAAAACTTCAAATTTGGGCCAGCAAACGCAGGGCTAGATAAGTTTTTGTCACAACTAGAAGCCGACTATGATGAATTCACACGTTTAACTGAAGATGGGGATCACGCAACAGCATCCGATATATACGAACAGCTAGCCATGGAAACCACACAAATGGAAAACATGATGGCAGACATCCCAGACCTGTTTGATAAAGTAGACAGGGTCTACGTTGAGCAACTCAATGAATTGTCACAGGGGCATTCTGATTTAGTTGCGCAAGGTTACGTTTTTCCAAACGATACAATTAATCAGGAGCTTAATGCTATTGATGACCAACGTCAGCAAGTATTAAAGTTGCTCAGTGAATTAAAGTTAAAAGAAGTTTCAGAACAAAATGGTTATATCGAAAGACGAATTGAGACACTCTACGATATGATGGAAACTGAAATGACGGCGCGTCAGCAAGTAACTAAACACGCGGACCAACTATCATCAGATTTGTTGCGGTTACGTGAGCAAAATAGTACATTGGCGATTGAATTAGATCGCTTAGGCCAAAGTTTCCAATTCAACAATAGAGAAATTGAAATGCGCCGGACGCTTTTAGAACAAATTAATGCGGCTGAAGAACAAGTTAACCATAATGATGATTTGCTCGAATCTTCAGAAATGTCCTTTAGTGAATTACAGGCTAAGCAAGAAAAGTTACTGGCACATGTTTCTGAAATAGAGGCACAACAAATAGAGATTTGGGATAAAATTTCTGGACTTGAAAAAGCGCAGCGTTCTGCAAGACAATTTGGTGGACAATACCAACAAGATATTGAAAACATCAAGCATGCTGTTGAACGTATGAACTTACCCGGACTACCTGCCAGTTATTTGGAGTATTTCTTTGCAGTATCGAATGAGCTGGAGAGATTAGCCAAATCACTACAAGCGACATTGGTTAACATGGACGAAGTTCAAAGACAGCTTAATATTGTTTCAGCAGACATCGATACCTTGAAAGAAAAAACTGATAAAATTGTTGATCAAGCTAATTTAACTGAGCAGTTACTTCAATATGCTAATCGTTATCGCGCTACTAATGAGCGGGTGGCAGCTGCGAGTGAGCAGGCGCGCATGTTTTACGAGCGTGATTATAACTTTGATAAGGCGATGGATGTTTTGGGACCGGCACTTGATAGTGTGGAACCTGGTGTCTACGAAAAGTTAGTAGATGCCTATATGCGTCGTAAAACGCCACTATTATAAATAAACTGAGTTTGATATATATTAAAAGGCCACCCGATTTAAGTCAGGTGGCCTTTTAATATGCATTCATGATAGTTTTGAATGGCGCATACCATATATGAAGTACCATGCAACGCCGATAAGTACCCAGATACTAAATAGTTCTAAAGTATCGATTGGTAACTTAGTAATGAGATATAGACTAATTATCCCAGCGATGAATGGGATAACAGGATAGCCAGGTACTTTGAAACCGTCATGAGCCAAATCTGGACGTCGGCGTAGAATCAGTACGCCAAAGTTAATGAATGTGAAAGCCAGTAATGTACCAGCATTAATCAGACTCGCTAGGGTATTTAAAGGAATTAGACCAGCAAATATAGCCTCAATCACAACTGCCACAAGCAAAGCGTTAACGGGTAGTCTTGAACTTTTTGAAATTTTACCAAGTGAACGTGGGAGCAAGCCGTCACGACCAAAGGAATAAGTTAGTCTGGAAGAAGCATATATCAAAGCGAGAATAGCCGTAAACATACCAACCAAAGCACCAACTGTAATCACAACAGCAAATTGCGTCTGATGAATAGCCTGTAGAGCAAAAGCAGCAGGGTCATCAACACCTAGTTGCTTATAGTTAACAATACCAGTTAACACGATTGAAAATAGGACATATAGTAAAGCAGAAATTAAAACTGTGCCAACAATGCCGCGTACCATTGTTTTTTGTGGGTTTTTCACTTCGGCAGCGTGTGCGGCAATTGTGTCGAAACCAAGGAAAGCAAAAATGATACTTGCAGTTGCTGACATAATACCATTTAAACCAAGTAGTCCAGTGTGAAATTCTTTCGGATAGAATGGGACATAGTTTGTATGCTTAATGAAAAATGAACCACCAATAATAAACAAACCAAGGATGGCTACTTTTAAAATGACGGCGCCATTTTCAATCTTCTTTGAAGCGTTAAGACCACGAGATAAAATCGCGGTAACAAGGAGAATGATCATAACCGCAAATAAATTCACGATGCCGCCTTCCATTGGGCCAGCCAGTAACGACTTTGGCATATGAACACCAAAGGTTAAGAGCAGGTTATTGAGATAGGCTGAAAAACCAGTAGCAATGGCAGAGACGGCTAAAAAGTATTCTAATATTAAGGACCAGCCAAGTAACCAGCCAATAATTTCACCGTAAATGACGCTACCATATGAGTAGGCTGATCCAGCAACTGGCATAGCTGAAGAAAATTCAGCAAATGACATGCCAGATAAGCCAGAGTATATAGCCGCAATAAGAAAAGCAATAGATACCGCTGGGCCGGCATGTTGAGCAGCTTCATGGCCGGGCAAAATAAATATTCCAGTCCCAATCACAGTCCCAACACCAAGGCCTATGAGATCACGTGTGGTTAATATTCGTGACATATGAGAATCGGCTTGCATATAATTATCAACAGATTCTCGTTTAAATGCTCTCGCAAAGATAGACATGATGTTTCTCCCATATTATTTTAATTTAAACATAACTATTATTTTAGCAATTTCATAGGCGAATGTCTAACTTTGCTCTTGCAGATACGTTACAATAGAAAAGATAAGGAATAAGATTATATGAAAGATAACAAAGTATTTGTCATCACTGGTGCGACAGGTGTTGGCAAAACCACAATTGCCCGCTATTTACAAGAAAATTATCGTATGCCTCGTGTGATTACACATACAACACGTCGACCAAGAGAACGTGAAGTGAATGGTATTGCCTACTACTTTGAAACGGATGATTCTTTTGAGAATAATCATTATTTAGAACGTGTGACCTATGCAGGGGCTAAATACGGTTCGTCGTATGAAGGACTAGACCGTGCATGGCAGAAAAGCCAATATATTACCATTGTCTTGGATACAGCTGGTGCAATTACTTATGCACAAGAATTGGGATCACGGGCGATTATTATTTTTGTGACGGTAACTAGTCCGTCTGTTTTGGTCGACCGCGTGCAAGTGCGAGGGGATGATCCACATGCTGTCAAACAACGTGTTGCCTCACCTGAATTTTTGAGAGATATGAAGTTGCCGCAGAATCTCAAGGGGAGAGCGTATGAATTAGTGAACGATGACTGGTCAAAGACAAAAACAAGACTAGATTTACTTGTGACAGATATAATGCATGGTCGTCGTTTGCCCAAAAAACAATTAGAATAAAAAGTTGACGTATTTTATAACTTGACATTTTGATTAAGAAAGATTATTATTATCTCATAATAAAATTAAGGTTTTTTAACAAATGACAAATAAAGCAACACAAATTAAAATGCGATTTTACTTTTGGTATTTCGGGTAGTAGCCGTTTACCAAAAGCATTTTGTTGTGGTATTCGGATAATCAACGGTTCGAATGCTAAAGTAAACACAGTTATTGGCTGGTGTAAACGCACATTCGGAATCGACCGAGTGTGCGTTTTTGTTAGAAATCATTAGCAGGATTTAGGAAGCAGAATTTAGGAGAAAAATATGCCCAAAGCAAAGCCATCATTATTAAGCTCATTTAATAACCGTTTAGATTTAGTAAAACCAAGTGCTATACGAGCATTTGATAATGAAGTCAGTGCGATTCCTGATATTTTGAAATTAACTTTAGGGGAGCCAGATTTTAATGTGCCTGAGCATATTAAGGCCGCCGCCATTCATTCGATAACAGCCAATGATTCACATTATTCAGCATCTAATGGGACAATCGCATTGAGAAAAGCCGCTGCCAATTTCTTGGCAGACCGTTATCAACTCGATTATCATGCAGAAAATGAAATTATTGTCACTGTCGGTGCAACTGAAGCGATATATACCGTGTTAACATCGCTACTCAACGTGGGTGATAAAGTCCTATTACCAACACCCATTTTTCCATTATATATACCCGTTACCATTGTCGGTGGTGGTGAACCTGTGTTTATTGATACATCAACGAATAACTTTGTTTTAAGTCCAGAAATGTTAACAGCAGCCATTGCAGAACATGGCGATAAAATCAAGGCAATTGTATTGAATTTCCCTTCTAATCCAACTGGTGTAACCTACACTGCAGATGAAATCAAAGCACTTGCTGACGTCTTACGAGACACTAACATTGTGGTTATTTCGGATGAAATATACTCTGAACTTACCTATGATGAAAAGCATGTATCAATGGCTCAATATCTTCCCGAACAGACAATTTTACTCAATGGTGTCTCAAAATCTCATGCGATGACCGGTTATCGTATTGGTTTCTTGGCAGGACCTGCTGAATTGGTGGCAAAATTGGGCTTGATTCATCAGTTCACGATTACAACGGCAACAAATTCTGCTATGGCTGCTGCGGCTGAAGCTTTAAGTACAGAAGCTGGTCGCCAAGATACATTAGATATGAAAAAAGCTTACCAAGCACGACGAGATTTTGTCTATCAAACAATGATATCGCTAGGTTTTGTAGTGCCAAAGCCAGCAGGTGCATTCTATATCTTTGCTAAAATTCCAGCGGGTTATCTGCAAGACGATGTTGCATTTGCCAGAGATTTAGCCCAGAAAGATAAGTTGGCAGTTGTACCTGGTTCTGCTTTTGGTCCTGGTGGTGAGGGCTATATTCGTATCAGTTATGCTGCATCAATGGCACAACTAAAAGAAGCTATGGCACGTTTATCAGCCTATATGGCACGGTGAATATATGACAAAAATTTTGATGACGAGTGTACGATCTGATGAAGAACCTAGTATTAAAACCTATGCTAAAGCGCACAATCTACAAATTGATATGGTACGCGAAGAATTTCATCCCGGACAGCATGATAATTTATCAGAGTACAATGGCTTAATTGTTCAGCAGACTGCTAATATTGGTGGTGATGAAGCATTCTACCAGTCATTAGTTCATCAAGGCTTAAAACAAATAACGACTCGTACTGCCGGTGTTGATATGATTCCGGTTACACTTGCTAAACGTGCTGGTTTAAAAATTACAAACGTGCCGAAATATTCACCTAGATCAGTTGCAGAGCTCGCCTTGACACAAATATTTCAATTACTGCGACGGACTTGGGCCTTTGAACAACGTATGAATCAGAATGATTTTCGCTGGGCTGGTTTGCAGGCGAGAGAGATTCACACCATTACTGTGGGTATTATAGGTGCTGGACGCATTGGTGGGACGTTAGCTAAGCTCCTAGATTTACTTGGTGCTAAAGTGATTGCCTACGATGTCAAGCCACAAGAATGTTTAAAAAAGTATCTGACATACGTTTCTAAAGCAACATTATTGGCTCAAAGTGATGTCATTAGTGTGCATGTTGATTTAAATGATAGTACGGTTGGTTTACTCCAAGCGGTTGATTTTAATCAAATGAAAATAGGTAGCTTGTTTTTGAACATGTCACGTGGGGATGTGGTTAACACAGAGGCCCTCATTGCGGCGTTGCTTTCAGGTAAAATACAAGCGGCTGCCTTAGATACTGTAACTGGTGAGTCACTCGTTTTTAACCGTGATTTAAGGCAACAAGGCATTGATAACTCACAAATCAGACAATTAATGGCGATGCCAAACGTGTTACTCACACCACATATTGCTTTTTTTACAAATATTGCAGTAGACAATATGGTTAATACGGCGTTGGATGATGTTTTAGCGATTATATCAGGTCATCAGGCTGTTAACGAAATATAAGCAATCAGTAGCTTTACACTGGCGACACAATTTTAGAATGAAAAGGACAATGGACATAGGGTATGGCTCAAAGTGATCGCAAGCGCGTTAAAAAATTTATTGTGGATGTCTTAAATGGCACGAGCTTAGGGATTGTTATTACCTTAATACCTAGTGCGCTAGTGAGTCAATTTTTGCTACTGTTCCCTACTAGTGTTGTGGCATTGAAAGTTGGTTTCATGACAACGCTGGTACAGAGTGCGTTACCAATTGTTTCAGGTTTTGCAGTTGGCCAAATTAGGAAAATGTCGGCAATTGATTCAGGGGCGATTGCCCTGGCTATGTTTGTGTCTTCTGGGGTGGTTATACAATCACAAAAAAGTATGGTGATTAGTGGTACTGGCGTTATTTTAAATATCATTCTAGTGGCTATTTTGGCGACTGGACTGGCGCAATTAACGCAAGTTACCTTTGGCCATCTTAAGATACTCATCCAGCCACTTTTTTTGGTCTTAGTAGCCGGTGGCATTGGGTTGTTTACGTTATCACCTTTGCGGCAAGTTCAAGTGTGGATAGGCACTGGCGTTGCTTATGCAACAGACTTTACACCCATTATTATGGGCGCTTTGCTAGGCGCCGCATTCGCCTTTCTAATTGTTTCACCATTATCTTCAGTCGGTATTGCGACTGCAATTGGATTAACAGGTGTCGGATCGGGTGCAGCAAATGCTGGTATTGTCGTTGCAAGTTTCACGTTAGCTGCAATGGGTGCTAGTGTTAATCCATTAGGTGGGACACTAGCGCATTTCATTGGGTCGCCTAAAATACAGATGGCTAATATGTTAACAAAGCCCAAACTTTTTCTGCCAACTACAATCGGGGCAGCAATAATGGGTGCAATAGCAACAATGTTTGATATTAAGGGGACGGCATTTTCAGCTGGCTTTGGTTTCTCTGGCCTCATTGGACCATTAACAGCCTATAACCTATCAAATAAAACAGTGGGCGCTATAATTGCTATTTTAGTGACTTTTATCATTTTTCCAATTACGATTGCTGTCATTTTGCGCTGGATTTTCATTGTTAAACTAAGATGGATTCAACCAGAAGACTTACGATTAACATTACAGTAAGTACAAAAACGAAAATTATCAAAATAAAGACATGCCTCACAGGCAGAAAGCGAACGAGGCAAGGGGAAATCAAGAGGATAAGGAAGATAAAACGAAGAGTAAAAACAAAGTAAAGGAAGTAGTTGACGAGGGGG
>k87-715563_pt1 | contig 14657 bp, 10 predicted proteins | sample MGYA00084031_6733416 | MGnify analysis MGYA00084031
CCCAGGACGCGCCCGCCGTCGGTGACGACGCGCTCGCCTTCCCGGCGCGTGCCGGCGTGAAAGACGATGACGTCCTCCTCCCGCTCGGCGTCCTCCAACCCGTAGATCGGGTATCCGGTGCGATAATTTCCAGGATACCCTCCCGAGGCCATCACAACGCAGACGGCCGCCCGGGGATCCCACTCCAGCCGCACCTTGTCAAGCTCTCCCGAGAGGATCGCCTGGAACGGTTCGACGAGATCGCTTTGAAGGCGCGGCAAAATGGCCTGGGTCTCCGGATCCCCAAAGCGGGCGTTGAACTCGACCACCTTGGGACCGGAGGCGGTGATCATCAGTCCCGCGTAGAGAATGCCCCGATAGGGCCGGTCCTCCTGCGCCATCGCCTTGACGACGGGGCGAAAGATCTCGGCCACGGTGCGGTCGAAGATCTCTTGGGTCACGACCGGAGCCGGCGAATAGGCGCCCATGCCGCCCGTGTTAGGCCCTGTATCCCCCTCGCCGATCGCCTTGTGATCCTGCGCGGGCACCATCGGCAGCACGTTCTCTCCGTCGACAAAGGCCAGGATGCTGGCCTCTTCTCCCACGAGAAACTCTTCGATGACCACGCGATCGCCCGCCTCCCCGAAGACGCGCTCTTCCATGGTGCGCGCGATGGCGGCCTCCGCCTCGCTTAGGGTGCGGCAGACGGTGACCCCCTTGCCTGCCGCCAGACCCTCCGCCTTAACGACAACGGGGGCGCCCATGCGGCGGACGGCCGCGCGGGCCGCGGCCGGGGAGTCGCACACCGCAAAAGCAGCCGTAGGCACGCCGTAGCGCGCCATCAGCTCCTTAGCGAAACTCTTGCTGCTTTCGATGGCCGCCGCCCGCCGAGTAGGGCCGATCGCGGGGACGCCGTGCTCGGTGAAGGCGTCGACGAGGCCCAGGTCGAGGTAGGCCTCGGGGCCGACGACCGCCAGGTCCACCCTCTCCGCCGCGGCCCAACGGGCCATCTCGAGGACGCCGCCGGCCGGCTCGGCCTCACACCGGGCGACCTGAGCCATGCCCGCATTGCCGCTTTGGCAGATCACCTCGCGCACCGCGGGACTTTGAGCCAGCTTCCAAGCGAGCGCGTGCTCCCTGCCGCCGCCGCCCACGACCAAAACCTTCACAAGATCCCCTCCAAGTAGGCGCAAATGGCCCGATCGTACTCGCTGGTGTGCCGGAAGGCTTCGACGGCGAGCTGCCGCCGCAAACGGGCGTCGATGCCCTCCCCTCGCCTCAGGAGCGTCAATATCGTGTCGTAGTGGTCGGGGTTGACCACGACCACCACGTGAGCGTGATTCTTGGCGGCCGCGCGCACCATCGCCGGACCGCCGATGTCGATCATCTCAATCGCGTCCGCCGGCGTCACCCCGGGCCGGCTTATCGTCTCCGTGAAGGGGTACAAGTTGACGGCGACCAGGTCGATGGGCTTGATTCCCGCCGCGGCCAGCGCGCGCATGTCGTCGTCGCGGTCGCGCCGGGCCAAGATCCCTCCGTGAATCGCCGGGTGAAGCGTCTTGACGCGACCGCCTAAGATTTCAGGAAATCCGGTCACGTCGCTGACGTACGTGACGGGAACCGCCTCCTCCTGGAGGTGGCGGTACGTGCCGCCGGTGGAAAGAATCTCGAACCCCAGCGAGGCCAGGCCGCGTGCGAACGCCGCCACGCCCCGTTTGTCGTAGACGCTGATCAAAGCTCGCCGCAACAGTCGACACTCCCTTAAGTCTGCCCGGCTCGGCGCTAAGGCTGCCGGATGCTGTCCGGGGGGGCCGCACCGACGATCCGCCGCCCCACCAGGCGCAGCCGGCCGCTGGCGATGAGCGCCAGGGCGCGCGGGTACAGGCGGTGCTCCACCTCGAGGATGCGCGCAGCCAAAGTCTCCGCGTCGTCGTCGTCCCACACCGGGACGGCCTCCTGCAGCAGAATGGGCCCCGTATCGACGCCTTCGTCCACCAGGTGCACGGTGGCCCCGGAAACTTTCACGCCGTGGTCGAGGGCCTGCTGGTGGGGACGGAGCCCGGGAAACGCGGGCAAAAGCGACGGATGGATGTTCACGATCCGACCGGCATAGGCTTGGACGAAGGAGCGGGGCAAAATGCGCATGTATCCGGCCAGCACCACCCATTCCACCTGAGCATGGCGCAGGTGGGCCAGCAGGCGCTCGTGGTACTCGGCGGCCGACGCGGCGCTGCGGTAGTCGAGCGCCACCGCGGCGACGCCCATGCTCCGAGCGCGCTCCAGCGCCGGCGCCTCCGGCCGATCCGCAATCACAATGACGGGGCGGACAGGGATCTCCCTCCGCTGCGCTGCCTGAACAATCGCCGCCATATTGGAGCCGCGGCCCGAGACCAGAATGCCAACGCGCAGCGGATCCTCAAAGGTCGCCTTCCTTCCAATGACCTGATCGTCCATCACGTGGCGCGCTCCTCTTGACGGGGAGAGGCGGAGGGCGCCGCCTCCCCGTCCGATGCGATGGGATATCCCCCGCCCAGGCAGGCGGTGCAAAGCCGGTCGAGCCGGATCCCAACGGCTTGGTAGAGCGAGTCGAAGCTCAAGTAGACCAGACTGTCGGCTCCGATCATGCGGCAAACCTCGTCGACCGAGCGCTCCGACGCGATCAGCTCGTCCGGGGTGGGCACATCGATGCCGTAGTGGCAGGGATGGGAGAAGGGCGGCGAAGCGACCGCCATGTGCACTTCAGCAGCACCCGCCTTTCGCAAAAGGCCGATCACCTTCGCGGTGGTGGTGCCCCGCACAATCGAGTCGTCGACTAGGACCAGCCGTTTGCCACGCACCGCCGCGGCGATGGGATTCAACTTGATTTGGACGGCGATCTCTCTCATGCTCTGCGTCGGCTGAATGAAGGTGCGGCCGACGTAACGGTTCTTGGCCAGGCCCATTTCAAAAGGGAGGCCGGACTCCTCGGCGTAACCGAGCGCGGCCGATAGAGCCGAATCGGGCACCGGGACCACCACGTCGGCCTCGATGCGGTGCTGCCGGGCCAAAGCGCGCCCGATCTCTTTGCGCACTTCGTGAACGCTTCGCCCCTCGATGACGCTGTCCGGCCGGGCGAAGTAAATGTACTCGAAGACACAGAAGGCCTCCTTCGCGGCCGGCGCAAAGCGCCGGGCGGTAAGGCCCCTCTCGTCCAGCGTCACCATCTCTCCGGGCTCCACGTCGCGCACCCGCTGCGCGCCGACGGTGTCGAACGCGCACGACTCCGAGGCTAAGAACCACACGTCGTCCCGCCGTCCGATCGACAGCGGGCGAATCCCCAGGGCGTCGCGGACGCCGATGAGGCGGTCGCCGCTCATCACGGCCAGCGCGAACCCGCCCGCCACCTGCCGGACCGCCCTCAAAAGCGCCTCCTCCAGCTGGCCGGACGGCTCCTGGGTGAGGAGGTTCACAATGACCTCCGTGTCCGTGGCGCTTTGAAAGGTCAATCCTTTTCCCCTCAGTTCACGCTGGAGGCGGGCCGCGTTCGTGAGGCTGCCGCTGTAGGCGAGCGCGATCTGCCCGTACCGGGAGGAAAGGAGCAGCGGTTGCGCGCTGGCCACGCGGCCCGCGCCCGATCGCGCGTAGCGGACGTGCCCAAGCCCGATCCGCCCCGTCAGGCGGCCCAAAACGCCGTCGTCGAACACCTGGGAGACGAGGCCCATGCCTTTGTGGACGCGAAGCCGCTCCCCGTCCGCAACGACGATGCCGGCGCTCTCTTGCCCCCGATGCTGGAGTGCGTACAAACCAAGGTAAATCAGGTCGGCGGCGTGAAGCGGATTCGGGCTGTAAACGCCGAAGATGCCGCCCATCCTTTAGCCGACCTCCCCTGCCGCGGACAGCGCCCGCGCGATCGCCCCGCGCCAGCTCTCACTCAGGGCCGCAAGCGATTCGCGAATCCTCACCGCGCCGAAGCGGAGGGAGAAGCCTGCGTCGGCGGCGGTGACACGCCCCAACAGCCGCGCGGGCACCCCTTCCTCGTTCATCAGGTGTTCGAAAGCCTCGCGGTCCGCCGGCGCCACCGACACCACAATGCGGCTGTACCCTTCGCCGAAGAGCGCGGCGTCGGCTCGCAAAGCTTCCGCCGCGCCGCCGCCTGTCAGCGGCGTCAATTCCGCGTCCAGACCGAGTTCGCCCGTCAGCGCCGACTCGGCGAGGGCGACTGCGAGCCCGCCTTCAGAGCAGTCGTGCGCCGAGCGCAAAAGGCCGCGCTCGGCCGCTTTCAGCGTCGCGGCTTGGATGCGCGCCTCCCACTCCAAGTCCAGCGGCGGCAGGGGGCCCTTGATGATCCCGTGCACGGTGAGCAGGTAGCGGCTTCCCCCCAGTTCATTGCTGTCGCGCCCAATGAGGTAGACCAGGTCGCCCTCCGCTTGGAAGCCCTGGGTGATCCGCCGCTCCGCCCGGTCGATCAGCCCGACCATTCCGATCATGGGTGTAGGCCAGATGGCCTGCCCGTCGGTCTCGTTGTACAGGCTTACGTTTCCGCCTGTCACCGGCGTGCCCAGCGCCCGCGCAGCCGCCGCGATCCCTAAGACGGACTGGCGGATCTGCCAAAACACCTCCGGCTTCTCAGGGCTGCCGAAGTTGAGCCCGTCGGAAAGCGCGAGCGGGCGGGCGCCGGTGCAGACCAGGTTGCGCGCCGCTTCGGCGACGGCGGCGGCCGCTCCGACGTAAGGATCGATGTAGCAGTGGAGCGCGTTGCAATCAATGGTCACGGCCACTCCCTTGCCGCTTTCGCCCACGCGCAAGACCGCGGCGTCGGCCTTGCCCGGTCCCACCACCGTGCGCGCCTGCACCGCAGAGTCAAACTGCTGGTACACCCACGCCTTTTCCGCAATGTTGGGGTCCGCCAGCAGCTTGTGCAGCACCCAGCCGGCGTCTCCCGCCAGGTCGGGCGGCAGGGGCACGTCCCGCAGCGCCTTGTAGTAGGCGGGCTCGCGCCATTCAGGGTAATAGACCGGCGCGCCTTCGGTGGACAAAGACTTGGCGGGCACTTCCGCGACCACTTTCTCGCCTTCGTAAAGGCGGAGCATCCCGTCGTCCGTCACCCGGCCGACGACGACCGCCTCCAGCCCCCACTTGGCAAAGATCGCCTTGACGCGCTCCTCCTCCCCTTTCTTGGGAACGACGAGCATGCGCTCCTGCGTCTCGGACAGCATGACCTCGTAAGGCGTCATGCCCGGCTCGCGGCGGGGCACTAAGCTCACGTCCATCTCGATGCCCGATCCCGCCCGGGCCGCCATCTCCGCCGAGGAGCTGGTGAGCCCCGCCGCTCCCATGTCTTGAATTCCCACCACCACGCCGCTCTCAATGAGCTCGAGGCACGCTTCGATGAGGCGCTTTTCAGTGAGGGGATCGCCCTCGGGAACGTTGGGGTGCTCGGCTTCGGCGTCGCTGGCGAGCTCGGCGGAAGCGAAGCTCGCCCCGAGGATCCCGTCCCGTCCCGTCTTGGCACCGACCACCATCACCGGATTGCCCACGCCTTTGGCTGAAGCCGTCGCGACGTGCTCGTGGGAGACAAGCCCCACGGCCATGGCGTTCACGAGCGGATTGCCCCTGTAAACTTCCTCAAAGGCGATCTCGCCGCCTACGCCCGGCACACCGACCGCATTGCTGTATCCGGCCAGCCCCTCGACGACGCCCTTAAACAAGTAGCGCACCCGCTCGTCCGGCAGCGGACCGAAGCGAAGGGAGCTGAGCACCGCGATGGGCCGCGCGCCCATCGCGACCACGTCCCGCAAGATCCCGCCGACGCCGGTGGCGGCGCCGTGATACGGCGAGACCGCCGAAGGGTGATTGTGCGACTCGACCTTAAACGTGACGGCCAGTCCGTCTCCGATGTCGACGACGCCGGCGTTTTCACCCACGCCCTGCAAAATGCACTCCCCTTCGGTCGGAAAGTACTTGAAGAGCGGGCGGGAGTGCTTGTACGAGCAGTGCTCGGACCAGAGCGCGGCATACATGCCCAGCTCCGTCAAATTAGGCCGGCGGCCGAGAATTTCGACGATCCGATCGAATTCGGCGTCCGTCAGCCCCATTTGCCGCCAAGCGCCGTCCACATACTCCGCTGTCGCCATGAACGCCGTCCCCCTGTCTGGTCCGCCGTCGCAAGGACGCGGGCCGTCGAATGAAAGATTTCAAAGCTTCTCCTGCCGTCTTCACGTTCCCAAAGCGGGTCGACGCCCCGTTTGGACGGAACATCATTCCCGGCACGCTCAAGACGATCTGCCGCTTCTCGCCTGACACATCACCCGTGCGCAGCGATTGCCGCAAGCCTCGCTTCCCAAAGATCGCAAACCGCGCGCGCTCGCTGGGCGGCGATGCCCGTGTACCGCCGCGGATCCTGCAGCACGGCCACCTGTTCCGCACTGAACTTCGCCAAGTACGGCCTCAGCTCGTCCTCTTCCAAGGCCATCGCGTAGAGGCCTCGCCCCTCCTCCCGCCGGTACTTGAGCGTGAGCCGGCGGACCGCCTCGTGGGCGTCGGGATGCCCGTGGGCAGCCAGCAGGATGTAGAGGGGCTCGGCGATCACGTAATCCGCCGACGCGGCGAAATTCGCCTCCATGTTCTTAGGATCGACGACGAGCCGGCGCGTCACCCGCTCCAGCCGGTCGAGCGCCGCCGAAAAGCCGGCGATGATCTCGGCCGCGAAGCGGGCCGACGCCGAGTTGGTGAGATCCCGCTGGTGCTCGGAGATCTGATCGGCGTACAGGGTTTGCATGCGAGGGACAAAGGTTTTCCACAAACTCTTGACGTGCTCAAAGTTCCACGGGTTGCGCTTGTGGGGCATGGTCGACGAGCCCACCTGCTCCGCTTCGAAGGCCTCGCCCACCTCGCCGATCTCGGTGCGCTGCAGATGGCGCACGTCGTCGGCGAAGTTGGCCAGGACGCCGAACGCGCTCACGATCGCGTGCATGTAGTCGAGTACGTACTCCGGCTCCACCACCTGCGTGGCGTGATCGGCCGGCTCCAGGCCGACCAGGGCGAGCACCTCCCGCTCGAACTGGTCGGGATCGGAAAAGAAAAGCGCCGAGGCGTTGTAGGCTCCGACAGCCCCGGCCATCTTGCCGCGCAAATTCCTCGTCGCCGCTTGCAGCTTCTCAAGGCGCGAGCCCAACCGGCTCACGTACTCGGCCAGCGCAAACCCAAAGGTGATGGGCACCGCGTGCTGCCCGTGAGTCCGCCCCATCTGAATCGTCTCTGCTTCCCGCCGGGCCAAAGCGATTAAAACCTTCATAAACGAGACCAACTGCGGGATGAGGAGCTCATTGGCCACATCGCGGTACTGCAACGACCTGGCGGTGTCGACGATATCCATGGAGGTCGCTGTAAAGTGAACAAAGGGCTTGGCGTCGTCGGAGACGCGGCGCCGGATTACATTCACGAGCGCGCGGATGTTGTGGCGGGTGCGCCGCTCCTCCTCGTACACCTCGTCGGGCGAGATCTGCTGGCAGGCCTGCTCCACTTCGCGCGCGACGTCCTCCGAGCAGATGTTTCGCTGGGCTAAGGCCCGCACCAGCGCGGCCTCGACGCGCGCTTGGTAGCGGATGGTCGCCCGTTCGGACAGGTACGAGGCGAGGCGGTCGAACAACTCGGGAGACGTCGCGTAATACCGGTGGTCCAGCGGACTGATCGCGTCGAAAACGTCGCGCAGCACCGCACTCATCCTTCCCCTTGCGCCCTGCTGGCCGGCCAGGCCGACCGGCGATTGTTCGCCTCTAGGCGTCGACACGGCCCATGGTAACAGACGCCTGCCCGGCGTGTCAAGGAAAGAGGCGAACAAAAAACCGCCGCGGCCAAAAACGTTCGCCAATTGGGCGCCGCGAATTGGGATTGCCGTCCTAGTTCGCCGCGGCTTTCCCGGCCGTAAACTACTTTGCCACGTCATTACCGCATGACCGCGCTGGACGCTGCGCTGTGGGGAGGATCCACCGGTGTCAAGTCCCGACGTATACCTAGGCGTCTTGGCAGCCCGCAGAAACTCAGCCCGCCGCCCCTACCACGAACAGACCACCTTTTTCCGCCGGTTGATTAACGAAGGGCGCGAGATCGGCGTGGGCGTCTTTATCTTTTCACCCCCCGACGTACTCTGGAAGCGAAAGAAGAGCAAAGGGTGGACGTGGACCGGCAAGCGCAGGGTAAGGCGCCTGTTCCCTTTCCCCCACGCCATCTACGACCGCGTCTCGCCTAAAGGCAAGGCGGACCTGGGCGGCGTCCCCACGGCGCGCCGGCGCTTCCGCCGCCTGGGCATTCCCCGCTTCAACACCGAGATTGGCAGCAAGTGGCGGATGCACCGCCTCTTCAGTAAGAATCCCACCCTGCGGGAGGTCCTCCCTCCCACCAAACTCCTGACGACGAGCACGCTGGCGGCCATGATGAACCGTTACGGCGCCGTCTACAGCAAGCCGGTGCGGGGCGGTCAGGGGAAGGGGATCGTTTGGGCTGCGCGGCGAGGTTCGGGTTACGCCTACCGCATCCAAGGGATGCGCGGCGGAGCCCGCTCGGGAAAGGTGAAGAGCCTCGCGGCGTTGCGGGCCCGGTGCGGGCGCGGCCGGCGCATCATCCAAAGGGCGATTCCCATCCTGCGCTGCGGCGGCCGCCCGTTCGACGTGCGCGCTTTGGTGCAGCGCCTCGAAGACGGGGAGTTTCACGTGACCGGCGTGGTGGCGCGCCTTGGCGCCAAGGGCTCCCGGGTGACGAATATTCACGCCGGCGGGAAGGCGCTGCTCTTCGAAGAGGCTCTCACCAAAGCCGGACTCGCCCCCGAGCAGATCGAGCCGGTGCGCCGCCGGATTGAAGCCCTCGCGCTGGAGGTCGCACGCTGCCTCAGCGACGCGGGCAGCTTTGTCGGGGAGCTGGGCGTCGACTTTGCCATCGACACCGACACCAACGTGTGGCTCCTGGAGGCCAACTCCCGGACCGGCCGGATCTCCTTTCACCGGGCCGGCCTTACGGACGCGGCCCGCCAGGCGGACCGGGCGCCGGCCGCCTTTGCCCGCTACCTGGCCGGCGCAGGCGCGGTGCACCGGCAGGCGGCGTCCGCGCCCGAGGCAGACGGCGAGGCGGTACACGAAGAGGCGGTGCGCGCATAGGATTCCACGGGAGGAGTCCGCCATGTCGTCCGCGCAGCGCCCCCCGGCGTTTGCCGTAGGCATCGTCGTCGACTGCCCGCCGCCTCGTCCCGGTCGGCCGGTTTGGCCGGAGTACACCCATTCCCACCTGTGCACGGAACCACCTCTTCCCGGCGCCCAGGCGTGTCTGTTGCCGGCGAACGGGATCGATCCCGGCGCGGAACGGGCCCGGGCTTGGTGGTACGACGGCGGCTCGGCTTCGTGGCGCAGCGGCACGATCCCGCTCCCCCCCGTCCTCTACAACCGGATCGGACGCCGCCGCGTCGAAAGCTCCCGGGCCGGCCGCAGGCTGCTGGCCCGGCTTGGCCGGCGCCGCCCTCTCTTTAACCGCTGCTTTCTCGACAAAGGGAGCCTGTACCAAGCCCTTCGGGCCGGGTCGTATCCCGCCCTGCCCCCTTTTCACCTGCTCCAAGGCGACGCGTCCGAAGCGCTGGCCTTTTACCGCCGTCACCGGGACATTTACATTAAGCCCGTCGACGGCAGTTTAGGGGCGGGGCTCCTGCGGCTCACGGCCCATTCCAAGGGCGGCCACCGGCTCACACAGCAACTCGCAAACGGCCTGCTCCACAGCCAACGCCTCAGCGACGGCGCGCTCTTCCCCTTTTTTTCTCGCTTGAGCCGCCGCGGGCGCTATGTGCTGCAAGCCACCGTCCCCCTCGCCCGCTGGAGCGGCCGCCCCTTCGACCTGCGCGTTCTCATGCAGCGGTCGCCCGGCGGCCAGTGGGCACTGACGGGCGTCGCGGCCCGCGTCGCCCCGCCGGGGGGAATCGCCACCCACACCGTGCGGGGAGGCGCGGCCCTGCCCTTCGAAGAGCTGGGCACGGGCGCCGGCTCGCCCCTGCCGGATCAAGGGCGCGTCGAGGAGCTGGCCCGCCGTGCGTGCGAGACGCTGGAAAGCGAGATGGAGCTGCGCTTTTTCGAGCTCTCCTTCGACTTTGGCGTCGACCCACGGGCAGGTCTGCTGCTGCTTGAGGCGAACGCGAAGCCGTACCCCTTCGACGAAGAGGCGATCCGGCGCCGGGCCGGACGCAACCTCTTCGCGTTCGCGGCCGCGCTGGCGGCGGACCCGGCCCTGCTGCGGCCCCGCCGGCCGCAGCGAGCCGGATCGAGCCGGGAGGAGCTTTAGGCCGTGCGCGTCCTTCTTCTTTCCCGGCTTTTCCTTAGCGGTCAAACGACCCACGTCGTCTCCCTCGCGCGAACGCTTCGCCGCTTGGGCGCGAGCGTCGCTTTGGTGGCGGCCGGGCGCATTCACCCGCAAGCGTGGCACATCTACGCTCCCGAACTAAGCCGCGAGGGCGTCGACTGCGTTCACCTGCGCACCCGCGCCGAGATTCCCGAAACGGCGCGCCGCTGGGCGCCGGACCTCCTCCACTGCCACTCGTCCGACCTGCTCGCCGCCGCCTGCGACGCCGGGGAGGCTCTGAAGGTGCCCGTGGTCTACACGTGTCACGGGCTGGGCCTTCGCGCACGCCTCGCCGACCTGAAGCGGGCCGCGGCGATCATCGCGGTCGGTCCTCGCGTCCAGCAGGAGCTGTCCCGGGCCGGCATCACGGCCAGCTACCTCGTGGGAAACGGCATCGACGTCGAGCATTTCCGACCCGGGCGCAAAGAGCGGGAGCTGGCCGTCGCCTACGTCGGCCGGATCGACTCAAGCAAACGGCGCGGCCTGCTGGAGCTGGCGCACGCCATCGGCGTAGTGCCGCGGGCGCACCTTTTCGTCGCCGGCAACGAGGGGGTGTCGGCACCCCGCTGCACCTACTTGGGCTGGGTGCGCGACGTCGCTCCGCTTCTTGGCCGGTGTCATGCGCTCTTCGGAACGGGGCGGGCCATCCGGGAAGGGATGGCCGCGGGATGCGTCGGTTTCGTCCTGGGACAGCGCTACGGGGGCATGGTGACGCCCCAGGCCGTGCGCGCCCTTTTGGCCCGCCCCGGTGGCTTTCCCTCCTTCTCCGGGCTCGAAGGCTCCTACCCCGACCGCCGGGAGCTCGCCCGTGACCTCATCCGGTTTTGGCAAGACGAGCCGGCCCGGCTCCGCCTTGCCCAGTGGAGCCGCGAGTTCGCCTGCGCCCACTTCTCCCTCGCCCAAGTGGCCCGCCAAACGCTAAAGATCTACGTTCAGGCAGGCGCTCGAGCCGCCCTATGAAGAAAGCCCGCCTTCTCGCCGCCGTCACCAAAGACGCTTACGTCACCTGGGAGATGAAGGCCCTGCACCGCGCGGCGCGCCGGCGCGGCGTCCGCCTCGCCGTCATCGACCCCAGGGCCGCCTCCTTCGACGTGACACACCGGATCCTCTCAGCGCGTACGATGGAGGGCGCGACGCCCTCGGCGGTGCTCGGGCGCATCGACCTGGACTGCATGACCGACGGCGTCCGCCTGCTGAGCTTGATGGAAAGTGCAAACATTCCGGTCCTCAACGACGCAGCGGCTTTCCACCGGGGGCGCGATAAGGCCGTCACCGCGGCCGCCTTGCACGCCGCCGCCCTTCCCCACCCGCCCACGTGGGTTTTGGGCTGGCCCGATGTGCTCGAGCAGGCGCGGCACCTCGCGTACCCCCTGGTCGTCAAGCCGATTACCGGGTCCGGAGGGCGGGGAGTGCGCCGCATCGAATCGGCCCGCCAGCTGAGAGCGATTCCGGCGCCGGAGTTCCCCCTCCTGGCCCAAGCGTATTGCGGGCCGGTACGAAGGGATCTGAGAGTGTTGGTGCTGCAGGGAGAGGCTTTGGGGACCGTGGTGCGCACCCCCCGTGCGGGGGATTGGCGCGGCAACGCCGAGCAGGGCGCATCCTTTTGCGACGCGGGGCGCGACCCCGCGGCCGAAGCCTTGGCGCGGGCCGCCGCGCAAGCCGTCGGAGCGGACTTTGCCGCTGTCGACCTCCTGGAGACGGAGACGGAGCTTTGGGCGCTCGAGGTGAACCTGTGTCCCGGCTTCGCTCACTTTGAGCGAGCCACCGGCGCCGACGTCGCCGGGCGCGTCATCGAGGCGCTCCTGGAGCTGGCCGCCGGAAAGGGGGGGTCGCCGTGAGCGCCGCCGTCCTCTCCCTTTCCACCAAGAAGATCGCGGCCGCGGCTGCCGCGGCCGAAGCCCTGCGCGAGCGGGGATTCGCGCTGGAGCGGGGAGCGGCCGGCGAAATCGTCGTCGTCGCCGCGGGCGAGGACCTTCCGCCCCGCCGGCTCACGATTAATCCGGTCCGGGCGGCCATGCTGGCGGCGTCGCCGGAAGATTCCGCGCTCCTGCTTCACGTCCACGGGATCCCGATCCTTCCCGAGCGCCTCCCCAAAGGCGTGGTGCGGCCGGCGAGCCAACCCGATCCTGCGGCGCTGACGCCCCTGAGAGTGCATGTCGGCGACCTGCGGGTGCTGGCCGTCGAAAGCGACACGTCGCTTCCCCAGCTCTCGCGCCTGCGTGAGCAGCGCATGATGGAGGCGGCTTGCCGCAGCGTGTACTCCCTCGGCCTCCATTTCGGCTGTGTTCACCTGTACGCGAGCCGCAGCGGCCGCTTCTACATCGACCGGGTCGATCCGTACCCCGCCGTCGGACCGGACCTGGCTCGCGCTTACGCCTCCAGCATTGCGCAACTGGTGACGGCGTGGAGCGCGCCCTCCACCCAGCCGGAGGACGAAGTGGTCTTGGGCGCCGATCCGGAGTTCGCCCTCTTTTCGCGAGACGGCCGCATCCTTTACGCGTCAACCTACGTTAAACACCGGGGCACGGTCGGCTACGACCGCCAAAGCCGGGCTAATCGGGGATCGGTCTTCCCCTTGGTTGAGGTGCGGCCGAACCCCAGCCCCTCTCCCTTCGCGCTCTTTGCCGGCACGGAGAAGGCCTTGGCCGCCGCGCGGCGCGTCCTGCCCCATCGCGGCGTCCTGTGGACCGCGGGAAGTTGTCCTTTCAACCGCTATCCCACCGGCGGCCACATTCACTTCAGCGGCCTGACGCTGTCGACGCCGCTCCTGGCCGCCCTCGACAACTACCTGGCGATTCCGACGATGCTTCTGGAGCAGCGGAGCCGAGCCCGGCGGCGCCGGCAAAAGTACGGCCGCTTGGGCGACTTTCGCCGCAAAGAGCACGGGGGCTTCGAGTACCGGACGGTGGCCAGCTGGCTGGTTTCGCCGCAGGCCACCTTGGCCGCGCTTTGCCTGGCGAAGGTGGTCGCGACCCATTGGCGGCGCCTGCCCGCGAGCGCGATCGCCGACGCCCGGGTGGCGCTCGACTTTTATCGCGGCCGCAAAGCCCGCTTCCGCCAGATCTTTCCCCAGCTGTGGCGAACGCTGATGCAAACGGAGACGGCGGCCAGCTACGCGTACGAGCTTAACTACATCGCCCGCTCGATCGAGCGCGGCGCCGAGTGGCAAGACGAGTCCGACTTTAAACAGAACTGGTGGTAATCGACGAATCAAGCGGGGGGAAGCGATCGTGGCGAAGGTGCACGTACTCGGCATTGCGGCGAAGCGGTTCAAGGGACGGGCCTTCGGCGAGCAAAACTCCTACCTGCGAGGCCTGGTCCGCATCGCGCGGCGGATGCGCATGCGGGCCTACGTCTTCTCGCCGCTGGACATCGACCCCTCCCGCCGGCGGGTGCGCGCCTGGGTCTGGACGCGCCAAGGATGGAGAAAAGCCTGGCAGCCTCTGCCCACCGTGGTGCACGACCGCATGTGGGGACTCGACCCCCAGGCCCGGGAGCGGTACGAACAGGCGCTGGCTGTCCTCCGGGACGAGCTGGGCATTCCGGTTTTCAATCCCGATTTCGGCACGAAGTACGACGTCCACCAGACGCTGGCCGCCAAGGCCGAGCTTAAGCCCCATATTCCGGAGACTCACCCCTTCGCCCCCGACGCGCTGTGGGAGCTTTCGCTGCGGTATCCTTCGCTCTACATCAAGCCGGCCAGAGGCCGGCAAGGTAAGGGCATCTACCGCCTCGTCCGCCGCGGCCAGAGCTATTACGTGACCTACAGAGTGGGCAAGGTGGGAGCGCAGACGAAAAAGTTCTCCTCGTACGAGGGGGCTTTGGCGGTCCTTTCCCGGGCCGCGCGGCAGGACCCTTACATCGTGCAACAGGGGCTCAATCTCGTCCGGCTCAGGGGCGGCACGGTCGACGTGAGAGCGATCGTGCAACGGGACGGCACCGGCGCGTGGCGCGTCAGCGCCGTCGGCTGCCGCATCGGGCCGCCCGGCGGCTTCGTCTCGAACCTGCACGCCGGCGGACGCGCCGTGGGGCTGCCCGCCCTCCTGCGCCGCCTGCCGAAAAAGGCAAACCCCAAGACGCTGCGCCGGCGGATCGAAACGCTTGCGCTTACGACCGCCGAAGCGCTGGGAGAGGTCTATCCAACGCTCGGCGAGATCGGCCTCGACGTAGGGATCGACCGGGATGGTCGCCTGTGGATCTTGGAGGTGAACCGCCAGCCGGGACGCTCCCTCTTCGCCCGGGCTCGCTTGCGCAAAGCGTGGATGCTGACGCGCCGGCGCGTCGTCCGTTATGCCCTTCTCCTCAGCCGTCAGCACCGACCACTGGAG
>k87-507819_pt1 | contig 14651 bp, 15 predicted proteins | sample MGYA00084031_6733416 | MGnify analysis MGYA00084031
CTTTACAGACGGCTTAAACGCGCAAAAGGCGCGCATTAAATTAATGCTCGCCCTGTCTAAGACGCAGAACATCGGTGAACTGCGAAAACTGTTCGACTGATGCCGTTCGGAATCAAAACGCGTGCTCTCTTTTCGACGCCGCGTTTTCTGCAATCGCCTGGCCGTGGAACCGGCCGTTTTCGATAAAGATAGCATTGGCATCGAAACCGGCCGCCAGCACACCGGCAATGAAAACACCCGGCACATTGCTCTCCATCGTGTCGGGGTTGTGTTCCGGCACACCTGTTTCGGTATCAATGTGGACACCTAGTTTCTCCAACATCGTCGTGTCCGGTGTGTAACCGGTGAGGGCAAACACGACATCACACGGAAGTTGAAACTGCTTTCCGTTCTGGTCCACCACTACGGCATCTGGGGTAATTTCCGTCACGTTGGCATTCCAGTACATGCGAATGCGCCCCTTTTCAATGGCGCTTTCAATGACCGGTTTGACCCAGGCTTTCACACTCTTGGTGAACGCCGATCGGCGGTACACCATCGTCACGTCGACACCGGCTGTCTGCAATTCTAACGCGGCATCGACGGCAGAGTTTTTTCCGCCGATTACGACTGCTTTTTGCCCGAAGTACGGGTGGGCTTCTTTATAGTAGTGGTGGACGTTTGGCAAGTTTTCACCGGGGATGCCGAGCATGTTCGGGTTGTCGTAGTAACCCGTCGCCACTACGATGCGACCGGCGGTATAAGAAGCTTGTCGCTGATCCCGTTTCACAGTGTGTACCGTGAACCCGTCTGGATGCCGCTCGATATCGGTGACGGTTTCGTATTGATGAACGTCGAGACCGTAATGGCTCACTACGGCTCGGTAGTACTTCAGCGCTTCGAGACGGGTCGGCTTTTCACCTTGTGTCGTAAACGGAAGCCCGCCGATTTCCAACAACTCCGGCGTGCTGAAAAACGTCATAAAAGTCGGGAAGTGGAATATAGAGTTGACAACACACCCTTTATCGATGACGAGTGGATTAAACCCGCGTTTCTTTAGTTCAACGGCGGAAGACAGACCGCATGGCCCCGCTCCAATCACGATAAAGTCTCTCGTCTGTTCCATCGTCATTTCACTCCATCTACCATTTGTAAAAACACCCTATTATCGAACGACAATAGGGTGTTTTTCGGGTTATACCCATCCGCGAAAACGGGCCGCTTCCGCCATTTTGCGGACCCCGACCATGTACGCGGCGAGCCGCATGTCAACTTTGCGACTATGTGCTGTATTATATACGTTGTTGAACGCTTTTACAATGACTTCCCGAAGTTTTTCTTGCACTTCTTGTTCAGACCAGTAATAGCCCTGGTTGTTTTGAACCCATTCAAAATACGACACTGTCACGCCGCCGACACTTGCCAAAACGTCGGGGACAAGCAAAATGCCCCTTTCGGTCAAAATTTTCGTCGCTTCCAACGTTGTCGGTCCGTTAGCCGCTTCTACAACAATTTCAGCTTTAATATTGTGTGCATTTTCTGACGTAATCTGATTTTGGATAGCGGCTGGGACTAGTATATCGCAATCGAGTTCTAACATTTCCTTGTTCGTCAACCTGTCCTTGAACAAGTTCGTAACCGTCCCGAAGGAATCGCGCCGGTCGAGTAAATAATCAATGTCGAGCCCGTCTTTATCGTACAGCGCGCCGTAAACATCTGAAATGGCCACAATTTTGGCACCGGCGTCGTGCATGAATTTCGCCAAGTAGCTGCCCGCATTGCCAAACCCTTGAATGATGACCCGGGCGCCTTCAAGTTTGATCCCCCTCCGCTTGGCCGCCTCTTCAATGACGATGGTGACCCCTTTCGCCGTCGCCGATTCGCGGCCGTGGGAACCACCTAATACGAGGGGTTTCCCGGTAATAAATCCAGGTGAGTCGAATTCGCGAATGCGGCTGTACTCATCCAACATCCACGCCATAATTTGCGAATTCGTAAACACGTCCGGTGCAGGGATGTCTTTGTTTGGTCCGACGACTTGGCTGATGGCGCGAACGTACCCGCGGCTTAAAGCTTCAAGTTCGCGGAACGACATCTTCCGGGGCTCGCACACGATTCCCCCTTTTCCTCCTCCATAGGGAAGGTCGACGATGCCCGCCTTTAAACTCATCCAAATTGATAAAGCCTTCACTTCATCCATGGTCACGTCAGGATGAAAGCGAACGCCTCCTTTTGTCGGTCCGACTGCATCGTTGTGCTGGGCACGATACCCTGTAAACACTTTGACTTTACCGTCGTCCATGCGGACCGGTATGCGCACCGTCAACATGCGGACTGGTTCTTTCAAGAGTTCATACACTTCTTCTGGATAGCCGAGTTTGTCCAGCGCCTCCTTGATCACCGTTTGAGTGGATTGCAATACATCCAAGCTGTCTTCTTTTTGTACTTCCCCGTCGGAAGCGGTTACGTCTTTATCCATTTCCCTAAAATGTTCACCTCTACCCAGTTGTCAGTGCTTCATGTCCTAGTATACACCGGAAACGCCGTTATGGGAAGGGCTAATCCAAAAAGCTTCAGCGAAATGTCAATAAGTGGCAAAATCAAAAAACCCCCGGAGAGGTCTTCTCTCGAGGGTGCTTATTGACGCGTTTAAGCTGGGAAATACCGGACCAGATTCACCAATCCGTCCTCGGCAAACACGGTTGTTCCGTATTCGATCAATACCGCTTCAGTCGTTGACGTCGTCTGGCCGTATTCACTGAGGACCGCGATAAAGTCGTCAAACGCACTTGTGCCGCATTCGTTGTCCAGGGCGAGATAGTAGCGCCCTTCATACAAGTAAACACGCCCCATGCCAGATTCCGTCATCGGAAGCGTGCGATGCGCGGCCTGCACGATGGCTTCCAAGTCGTCGAATTGAAAGACGACCTGATCGCTCTCCTCCAATGTCACTTCCAACTCGTAAAGCTCCTCGTCCTGGTCGTCCATCCAATCGTGATCTTTTGGCCGTCCGCGTGTCACAACGACCACCATGCCTTGAGCTGGAAGGGCAAAAACCTCTACTGCCACAGGACCGGACACTTCAAAACCGAGTTCTTCGTACGCTTGTTCCATCATGTCGTTAAATAATTCGTGCACTCTCGGTATGTCCCGCCACATGTCCTCTTTTTCGATGCCGCGTTCGACTAAGTCATCAAACGTCAAAAATACCCTGATCTTGTCCCGCCCCAAACGTTCCACGCGCATGGTTTACCCTCCCTTACGTCGTAAGCATATAATTAGCGTATGTGATGTCATTTTTGTATGTTACTACCTTTACTATACACAACTTGTTTCATTTTTGCACCCGCAATTCATGACAAATTTTACGGATTCCTTAATTTGTAAATCACCATCGGCACCTCAGTGCCGCCATCTTCGTAAACGATGGTGATATCTCTTTTTCTCACGGCATTCCGCGAAACCGGATCGTAACTCATGTGCGGGGACAAATTGTAGTAATAGGTGACACCGTCAACCTCTACACCTTTTACGTTACTCTGTTTGGCCCAAATGCCAGGTTCCACTTCGATCAACGGATCGTCGTCCCGCTGCCGGTCCGCATATGAACCCACTACCTCCACTACTTTCTCTAAGTCGGTTCCACTGGCAACTGCAGTCGGAGAAAATACGCTTTGTACCTGAGGCTCCAGCACAATTCCGCCACATAACAAGATAAAACCGCAACAAAGTGCAACAAACCGCTTGTTCACCATCCGTCACCCCCTGTGCATGACTATGCTCGTCCCATCCCGTTTATCACACCTTGGATCTTTTTTTCTGTACGGACGTATCGTGCCATAGTCTCACACGCTTCCAGGAAAACCATTCAAACCAAATCGTCACTCCGACACCGATCAAGGTGTGAACAAGCATCGCCTGCAGTAAATACACGACGACAGCACTGGATAAGACGATTGGAACGAGGTGTCGCCACCGCACCCACTTTGTAAGGGGAACGGGTAACTGCAACAGGAACGAGAGGGAGCGCTTCACAGTGCGGCGCAACAAGAGGATACAGAAGAACAACAAAAACAGGGAAAGCAAATAGTCGACAAACTGATACATGAAAAAGAGGCGCTTGTCTTTGGGAGTTAAAAATTCAGGCAGTGGAAACGGGAAAAAATAGGAAGCCAAGAGGGCTAGTATCAAGGCTGCAAAAGGAAAAACGAGGGTGTACAGCGCATACATCCGGACGTGCCTCCAAAAACTCGCTTTGTTACTACATGTATAGTCCAAACAGCATCAGACATGCCTGGTCATTCAGCGCTGGATGAACGCGTCGATCAGCCCGTACCGAATGCAGACACCTAACGTGAAGTCCACTGTAAAGTGGGCGACGGTAGAAGCCGCGATCGAGTGCGTCACGAGCACGAGGCTGCCCAAAACAAGGCTGACCAAAAATACGCTGGCAACCATCGCCCACTGTTTCAAGTAGCGAAAATGAATCAGGGTAAACAAAAGACTGGTCCCGACGACACCGAGGTACGGTTGTATGGCCCCGCGGAACAACAACTCTTCAGCCGAGGCAATGAACAGTGTCATGATCAAAATGTGCCATACAGGTTGATGGCGAAACAACTTTTCATTGATGCCGCTTTTATCTGTCATGTGGAGGGGAAACCGCCTGGACAACAACAGATCAGCACACACAATTAACAGCCCGGTACCTGCACCTACGAGGAGGACAGTCCAAGACTCCACGTTCCACAATTGGACCGTCAACCTGCCTTGCCACCACAAAAGGGCACAGGCGACTCCAAGCACGATTAGCTGTGTCACGTACAAATTCCACACGAGCACCCGATGGCTGAGCTGTTCAACGTCGACGCGATTCATGTTGAGTCACGCTCCACTTTAATGGTCCTGCAAAGGCGTCATGGAAGTCTGCCGTTCATTCGCAAACCTAACTGCCAATGGAATATCGAAAAACCGGCCAATCTGTTCGCTGGGCGAGTTGCCGTCACTGCTAAGCGATACGGGGACTATCCCATCAAGAAAATACAAGCCACTCCCCCGGAGAAGGAGGCAATGGCGTTCACCGCGTCATTCGTCATCCAGCTCACGCCTCTCACTGGCGACGCCTTACGGCCGCAGTGGCTTAAGCTTTCGACTGTCTTTTGGCAAACGTGACAGACGCACTGGCGTTGAACGGTCGCTCCCAACAGACTGTCGACGAACGCACCGATCAAGCCTGCCGCCGTTCCCGCAAAAATATAATGCCACCTTGGTGGCATCGCCACGTCGTCAAGGGGGGACAAGACATACCCGCACACTGCGATTAGCGCCGCACCTGCCGCTGCCGCCAGCGTCCCGGCCAAGGTGACACCGCCCGATTCCCCTGTGTCCACTTTCCGGCCGTTCAGCACAGAGCGAGGGCGGGCAGAGCTGAGCACGCCGATCTCCGTTGCCCACGTGTCAGCTGTAACGGATGCCAGAGACCCCGTAAAAGCCCATACCCATACAGGATCGTTCCACTGGATATACATACACGCAAATAGAACGGCCGCTCCTCCGTTGGCCAACACTTGCAGAGCATCGCGCCGTTCCCCTTTGGCAAACTGTTGCGCCACTTGACGTTTCAGCTTTCGTTTATAACGGGACCACGCACTGGATGTAACGAAAAAAACGAGCATCAAAGCAAACCAAAACGGATGCGCCGTCGTCACAAGCACCGTGCCGACAACAACGGCTGCGACACTGCCGCCTGCGGACAAAGCGTGTTTTCGGTACGCAGTAATCGCGACCGCTGCACTGCTGATGATCCCGATTAACAAGTGCATCATGACAGTGTGTCTCTGTCACTGCCTTCCAAGTAGTGGATAACCGCAGCGAGGCCTCCGTTTACGTTCACGACGCGTTCAAAACCGGATCGTTGCAAAAATTCACACGCATACTGACTGCGAACACCGTGGGCACAAAATACGTACGTCAGGCGTTCGGGTTCGAGCCGGGACACGTTGTCGGGCAACGTTTCTAACGGTATGTTGAGAGCTTCGTCAAGACGGTAAGTCTCCCACTCTTCCGTCTCTCTCACGTCGAGCAGAAGCACATCACGAAGTTCTCCGTTACGGTATTTTCGGGCAAACTCCACCGGTTCAATGCGCTGCATGGGTCGTCACCACACCCTTTCCTGCCTATATTGTACCATATGTTTGCAAGTGCAGGGCGAATTGCTATAATGTAAGCTGTTCCTTAAAACTCAGCTCAGAGGTGATCATATGGCTAACGATAATCTGGTTGTCGACGCCTTTATAGAAATACCGCGCGGAAGCCAAAACAAATACGAATACGATGAAAAAGCAGGTGCTTACCGGTTGGACCGCGTGCTGTATTCTCCGATGCACTACCCGGCCGATTACGGTCATCTAAAAAAGACGCTCGCCCTTGACGGCGACCCCCTCGACATTCTCGTGTTGACGACATTTCCAACGTTTCCGGGATGTATCATTTCATCCCGCGTCATCGGCGTGTTGCTCATGTCCGACGACAAAGGCCAAGACGAAAAACTGTTGGGGGTACCGGTAGACGATCCCCGTTGGGATGACGTACATAGCTTGGAAGACATTCCTCGCCACACGCTAAAAGAGATTGAACACTTTTTCAAAGTGTACAAAGATCTGGAAAACAAAGTCACTCGCATCGACCGTTGGGAAGATGCTGCGTTCGCTCGAAACCTGTACCGAGAATGTGTCGATCGCTTCAACGGATAAAAGCGAAAATTTCCGGTTGACACGACGCAATCGTTCGTGTTACAGTTCTACTTAAAATTAAAGTCGTTGATCGGCTATGACGGAACTAAACGTGACGGAGCAAGCTCAGAGAGCCGGTGCGTGGTGTGAACCGGTGTTGCCTGTCATGTGGAGCACTCCCGAGCTATTCAATTGAACGCCCGCTTTCGGTCAGTAGGTTGAATCGGTTGTCCCGTTATCCTTCGGTTGCGTAACCGTCAGAGACCGTTAGTGCGAGCTAGCGGTAAAATGAGGGTGGTACCGCGGATCTCCGCCCCTCACTGCGCGAGTGCAGTGTGGCGGAGTTTTTTTATGACTGTTTCGATAAGCTATCACGACCAGGAGGAGAGGAAACGATGCTGTTTAAAGACAAATTTCGCTTGCACACGCCGGGCCCGACGCCGATTCCGCCGAGTGTTCAACACGCGATGAACCGGCCGATGATCGGTCACCGAAGCAGCACCTGCTCGGCCATCATCCAAGAGAGCAGTAAACGGCTGCAACCTATTTTCGGAACAAAACAGGACGTATTAATTATAACCGGCAGCGGCACGTCTGCACTGGAAAGTGCTGTTTCAAACACCGTACAAGCCGGAGACGAGGTGAGCGTCGTCGTCACTGGGGCCTTCGGTGACCGCTTTGCCAAATTAACGGAACGCTTCGGCTGTCACGTGCACCGCCTCGACATCCCGTGGGGGGAACGCTGTACGCCGGAAGAGCTAAAGTCCCACTTGCGCCAACATCCCGACGTCAAAGCTATTTTCATGACCTACTGTGAGACGTCTACAGGCGTTTTGAACCCGATAGAGGAGCTAGCTCGTGTGGCGCGGGAAGAAACAGACGCCCTTACCATCGTCGACGGCGTCAGCTGTATTGGCGCCGTCCCGATGGAGATGGACGCCTGGGGGATCGACATCGCGGTAACCGGTTCGCAAAAGGCCCTCATGTTGCCGGCTGGGCTCGCGTTTGTCGCCGTCAGTGAACGGGCGTGGCAAGTCATCGAGAACAACGCGACTCCCCGCTTTTACCTCGATCTCTCGGCTTACCGAAAAAGCCTGGGCAAACAGACGACGCCGTACACCCCGGCCGTCTCCTTACTGTTCGGTTTGGAAGAAGTGTTGAACCTTATAGAGGCGCAAGGGATGGACAACGTCATCGCCCGCCACCGATTGATGATGGAGATGACGCGCGCCGGCATTCGGGCCCTCGGTTTACCGCTCGTGGCGACAGACGAAGCCGCCTCTCCTACCGTCACGTCTGTTTACGGGACGAATGACGTTCACGTGGAAGATTTGCGCCAGACACTGTCCGCCATGAACGTGACCGTTGCCGGCGGTCAACAACACTTGAAAGGACAAATCTTCCGCATTGGGCACATGGGGTATTGTGAGCCGGGAGACATCCTTGCCGTCATCGCCACGTTGGAAGTGGCGCTGAAAACATTAAACGTCCCCGTCTCCCTCGGACGCGGGGTACAAGCCGCTGAGGAGGTGTGGGCACGTGTATAAAGTACTGGTGACAGACCCGTTGAGCGATCACGGTTTGCGGCAGCTGACGGACGCCCGCGACGTGGAAGTTGTAAAGAAAATTGGCCTCACAGAGTCGGCGTTGATTGACACTATTCCCCCTTACGACGCGCTCCTCGTCAGAAGCCAGACTCAAGTGAACGAGCGCGTACTCGACGCGGCAAAACAGTTAAAGGTCATCGGCCGCGCCGGAGTCGGCGTAGACAACATCGACGTTCCTGCGGCGACAGAAAGGGGAATTGTTGTCTTAAACGCCCCTGACGGCAACACCGTCTCCACGGCGGAGCACACGTTTGCCATGCTCATGGCCCTCTCGCGCAACATCCCACAAGCGTACCGCTCCCTCATAGGCGGTGAGTGGAACCGCAAAAAATTCGTAGGCGTTGAATTGCGCGGCAAAACGTTGGGAGTTGTCGGCATGGGCCGGATCGGAACGGAAGTCGCCAAACGCGCCAAAGCGTTCGGGATGAGCGTCTTGGGCTACGATCCATTTTTGACTGGAGAGCGGGCTAAAAGCATCGGCGTGGAAAAAGTCGACCTGTCCCGCCTCTTCGCCGAAAGCGACTTTATTACCGTGCACACGCCGTTAATTAAAGAAACGCATCACCTCATTGACAGCGACGCCTTTGCCGCCATGAAAGACGGTGTGCGCATATTGAACTGCGCCCGGGGCGGCATCGTGGACGAAGAAGCCCTCCTCGCCGCCCTCGAATCGGGCAAGGTTGCCGGGGCGGCACTGGACGTCTTCGAAGACGAACCGCCGACTGATCACCCGCTGCTCAAACATCCACGCGTCATCGCCACACCGCACTTAGGGGCCTCGACCGTGGAAGCCCAAGAACACGTCGCCCTTGACGTGTCGGAAGAAGTGCTGCACGTCTTGCGCGGAGAAACGTTTAAGAACGCCGTCAATCTGCCGTCCATTCCAGCGGAACTGGCGGAGCGGATCGCACCGTACCAGGCGCTCGCAGAAAAGTTGGGCAAGTTTGTCGTGCAAATGACAGAACATGCCGTGGAAAAGATAACCGTCTCGTACGCCGGCTCGTTGAACGAGTTCGACACGTCCCCCCTCACGCGCATGATTTTGAAAGGAGCGTTGTCCTGTTTTGTGACAGACGTCAACTACGTCAACGCCGTCGCCTTGGCCAAAGCCCGAGGCATCGACGTGACAGAGGAGCGTTCGTCCGCCAGTCGGGCCTTTACGAACTTGATTACCGTTCACATGGAGACGGCAGGGGAAGAACTGAGCGTAGCCGGAACCCTCGTCAACGGATTCGGAGAACGCATCGTCAAAATCAACGCGTACAGCATCGACTTGCAGCCTCAAGGGCACTTGCTCTACATCCAGCATCAAGACCGCCCCGGTGCCATCGGGCGCGTGGGCACGATCCTCGGCAGTCACGACGTGAACATTGCGGCGATGCAAGTCGGGCGCCGCGATATCGGCGGACAAGCCATCATGGTGTTGAGCGTGGACAAACCTGTAACAGCCGACGTCGTGACAGCGTTAGAAACACTCGAAGAAGTCCGCTCCGTCACGGAAATCGACCTTTAATAATAAATCGCCCGCTAATTGAGCGATTGTTTCCTCTACCGCCCTTCGTGGTACAATGGGGGGAGACGGCCGTGCTATTTTGTGGCACAGCACTGGACAACATCACGCTAAGAGATAAAGGAGTTGGATACGATGTCGACATTGACGGGAAAGGTGACCGTTGTGACTGGGGCAAGCCGCGGACTGGGACGCGCCATTGCCGAGATGTTCGCTGAAAACGGGGCGACTGTCGTGGCCACTGCCCGGGACAAAACGGCCTTAATCGACCTCGCCCAAAACTTTAGCGGTGAAGGAGCCATCGCCGCCTACGCCAGTGACGTGACGCAGTCCAATCAGGTGGAGGGGCTCATTCAGTTTGTGTTGGAACGTTTCGGTAAACTGGACATCCTGATCAACAACGCCGGGGTTGGCCACATGGGCCCTGTCCACGAACTGGCAGAGGAAGATTGGGACACGATGATGGCCGTCAATCTGAAAGGACCGTACTTGACGTGCAAATACGCCATCCCCCATTTCATCGAGCGAAAGAGCGGCCACATCATCAACATTTCCAGTGTGGCGGGCACTGTGACGTTCAAAGGTGGCGGCGGTTACTGCGCTTCCAAGTTCGGCTTGATGGCGCTGACCGACGTGTTGACGCAGGAACTAAAGCCCCACAAAGTTAGGGTGTCCGTCATCTGTCCCGGTTCGATCCAAACGGGATTCGGCAGCAGTGAACCGAAGTCGTATGCCCTTAAACCGAGAGATGTGGCCAAAGTGGCTTACGACATGGCCACGGCGCCGGAAGGCGTCATCATGAACCAGGTGGTCATGCGCCCGCAAGTCCCTCCGGAACTGCAATAAGAAACCCCCTGTGCCATGGACCGTACAGGGGTTTGAGCCGGATGAAGTGCTTCAAACCAGCAGCACAACGTCCGACAAATGGATCGCCGTCTCACTCTTCTCCGTTTCTGTCGGGAAGGCGAATTGTAAAGACGGTTCCTTTTCCTTCTTTGCTTTCGACGGAAATGTTGCCGCCGTGCTCTTCCACGATGTGTTTAGCAATGGAAAGCCCAAGGCCAGTGCCGGACCCACCCCGGGTGCGCGCCTTGTCTGCTTTGTAAAAGCGTTCAAATATGAAGGGCAGATCTTGCACGGGGATGCCCGTCCCGGTGTCGCGCACTCGAATCACGACGCCGCCGTCGGAGGACTTGTCCATTTCCAGAGTGACTGTTCCGTTTTCCGGGGTGTGGCGGATCGCGTTGTCGATCAAGTTGGTCAACACTTGTTCCATACCGTCCTCATCCAGCCATCCGTACAGCGGCTGTTCAGGAAACGCCGCCTCAAGGTGGACACCGTTTTCTGTCGCATAGCTGTGAAACTTGCGAATAATGCGGTGCCCCAGATCTTGTACGACCACTTCCCGCGGTTTAAACGGGATGGAACCTGACTCCATGCGTGCCAGATCAAGCAGCTCTTTCACGAGGCGCCCCATGCGCAGCGTCTCGTCATGGATGATGGTCGCCAGTTCTTTCCTGTCTTCCGGCGATTGAGCAATATCGTCGACGAGCGCCTCACTGTAGCCTTGCAGCATGGCCAGCGGTGTCCGCAGTTCGTGGGAAACATTCGCCACAAAGTCTTTGCGCAACTTGTCCATACGCCGTTCCTCGGTCACGTCGCGCAGAACGGCGACAGCTCCCCTCACTTGATCCCGGTTGTAGAGGGGCGTCATGACGACAGCCCACGTCCGGCCGTGAACGAACAGATCGGTGGCGTACTCTTGTTCCGTTTCGACGACCTGGTTAAAACTGTCCACCAGCGGTTTTGGGAGCGGCTGATAGTTCAACTGACGCTGATCCTCCCCTGACTCAGACCACACTTCCAGCAAGTGGTCAGCAGGAGGGTTCGTGATGATGACGTGACCGTCGGCATTGACGGTAATGACGGCGTCTGTCATGCTTTTAAGCACCGACGACAATTGCTCTTTCTCTTGGGAAAGAGCGTGGATACTCTCTTCCAACTGTGCCCCCATGCGGTTGAACGTCCCGGCCAGTTCCCCGATTTCGTCGTGTGTTCGGGCGGGGACACGTATGTCAAAATTCCCTTCTGCCATCTCATTCGCCGCCTGCTTCATTTTCAACAGCGGCTGCGTGACGCGGGACGAGAGAAAAAAGGCAAAAAACGTCGTGAGGAAAATGCCGATCAAAGCGGCGTAAAAGACGAGCTCTTTCGTTCTGTTCGTCGTATGCTCCAGTTGGGACAGCGACTGATACAGCACGATGGCTCCGATCACATCGCCTTCGCTACGAATCGGCTCTGCCACGGCCAGCACGTCGCCCTCAAATGGAGGTGTTTCTTCCGTCTCCCCGCCGCCCTCGACTTCGACGTCTAGCGTGCCGCGTACTTTCTTCTCCTTCCCTTCAAACACTTCCTTTAAATCAGAGCGCTTTAGCAGCTGTTCGATCGGTCCTAAGCTCTCTTCTTGAGCCGTCGTAAAGTAATCGTAAGAGGCCCCGTTTCCTTCTGCCGTGAGGACCACCATCTGCGTGTTGTAAGCCGGAAGCAATTCTTCTGCCATTTCAATGACGTGGCGCCGCGTTTGTAAACTTTGCCCTCTGCCGGAGTCTTCAATCATCTGGGCCAATTCCTGCGAAAGGGTCGTCAGTGAGCGCTCGTTCTCGTTTTCAAAGAACTGATCTAAAAATTGAATGAGCAACAGAACGAGAACGATGAGCACGACGGACACCAGGCCGATGATCGTCAGCCACAGTTTTCCTACGACGCTGCGCCAGATCACTCTTTCGGAACCTCTAACTTGTAGCCGACGCCCCAAACCGTCGCAATCATGGCAGCCGCTTCCGGTGACGCTCTATTTAATTTCTCCCGCAGACGTTTGACGTGGGTATCCACCGTGCGCAAATCGCCGAAAAAGTCGTAGTGCCAGACGTCTTTCAACAGTTCTTCACGGGAAAACACCTTGTCCGGCGACTGGGCTAAGTAGTGCAGCAGCTCGTACTCCTTCGGTGTCAAATTCACTTCTTCTCCACCTGCGACGACACGGTGGGCGTCGTGGTCAATCGTCAAATCGGGAAATACGATGGCGTTATTCGCACTTTGATCTGTCTTCAAGTAGGCAGTGGCCGAGGAACGGCGCAGCAAGGCTTTTACCCGGTGTACCAGTTCCCGGGGGCTGAACGGCTTGACGACGTAGTCGTCCGCCCCCACTTCAAAACCTTGGATGCGGTTCGTTTCTTCACCGCGGGCGGTCAACATGATGACGGGGGTCGCTTTTTTCTTGCGCAGCTCTTGACACACGTCGATCCCGTCCATCCCCGGCAGCATTAAATCGAGCAGGATGAGGTCGTAGTCCGTCTCCAGCGCTTTAGCCAGTGCAGTATCTCCGTCTTCTGCTTCTTCGATCTCATACCCCTCCCGCTCCAAGTACATGCGGACGAGACGTCGAATCCGTGCTTCGTCATCGACGACGAGTATCCGTTCTTGATCAGACATGTCCACTTACACCTGCCTTACCCTTTATCCTTTATTATATCATCTTACTTTAAGCGTAACTGTGGAGGCCTGACACGACGAGGTTGATCACCACTAAGTTAATCATAATGATGACAAAACCGCCGACAGCCAACCACGCGGCTTTTTCCCCTTGCCAGCCCCTGGACAGTCTCAGATGCAAATACGCACTGTAAAACAACCACGTGATGAGGGCCCACACTTCCTTCGGGTCCCATCCCCAAAATCTCCCCCACGCTTCATGGGCCCAAATCATGGCAAAGATGAGACCGCCGAGGGTAAAGATTGGATAGCCGATGGCGATGGCACGGTAACTGATTTCTTCAGCCAGTTCTCCGTCAACTCCCTTTACGGCCCTGTACAAGACGTCGATCATCCGGCGGCGAAAAACGAGGCGCCATACGCCGTACAGAACGAGCCCGCCGATGACAGACCAAATGACCGTATTGAACTTGCGGGCGGCGTTTACGCCTTTCATCCACGCGGGAGCTTCAAACCACCCCATGTCCATGCCGAGGAATGGGTCTTCGGACAGCGTCTCACTGTCTGCCGGTATGACAAGCGGCGGCAAGACGTACGCCTGTATCTCGACACGCTCCTCCGCAGTACCGGCATCGACCACGTGGGCGTATTCCGCTTCGTACCCCAAACTGGAAAAGAGGAAAAACAGAGCGATAAACGCGAGCAGCATCGTGACGACGAGCAGGATCATCTCCAGCCAAAAAGCGCTTCGGCTCTTGCGGTCGACGGTACGCAACAACGAAATCAGCCCGGCGACAGCCCCGATGGCGAGCGCGCCTTCACCGATAGAAACGGTTGTGACGTGAATGTACAGCCAGTGACTTCGCAGAGCCGGAATAAGGGGCTGAACTTCCGTCGGAAAAACGGAAGCGTACGCGATCAAGATGAGGGCGAGGGGCATAGCGAAAGCCCCTAACACCCGTATTTTATAAATTCCGTAAATGAAGAGAAACGCCAAGGCGATGCAAAACCCGAGAAACGACATAAATTCGAACATGTTACTCGTGGGAAAGTGGCCGGCGATCACCATGCGGTATACGACAAATACGGCGTGACAAATCACACCTAGAATCGCCAGCCCATATCCGATCGTTCCGAGACGCGCAACAAAATCGCCTTGGGCCGTCTGTTCGCGATCTCCGTTTCTCCGCTTCCACTTTCGCCCCGTTATGGATACGACAAAGGCGACAGTAGAGAACAAATAAAGAAAAAACGCCGCTAACAGTATGTTCATCATCCAAACCTCCTGCATCTACTCAGAGCAGATTACGTGCTCGGTTTGTCCGGAATGTC
>k87-454273_pt1 | contig 14638 bp, 13 predicted proteins | sample MGYA00084031_6733416 | MGnify analysis MGYA00084031
CCTTAAAGCTTTAAAGCCCTATAAGGTTCGTAGCGTGCCTTATAAAATAAAATTGGATGCCAATGAAAGCCCTTATGACTTACCGGAGGCTATCAGGCAACAGCTAGTAAAAGAATTGATGGAGGGGTGTCAATTTAACAGATACCCTGATTCCGATGCAACCGCCTTAAGGCAGGCTATTTCTCGATACTGCGGCGTATCGCCCGATGAGGTTATGGTAGGGGCTGGTTCAGATGAGCTGATAAGGGTGATAATAAGCGCTTTCGTGGGAAAAGGAGACGGGGTGCTGTGCCCCAGCCCATCGTTTACAATGTACGGCATATTTACCCATATAGCCGGGGGCATACCTGTAGAGGTGCCGCTAGATGACAACTTTGACTATGATGTGAGCGCATTTTATAAGGCAATAGAACAATACAAGCCCAGGGTTGTGTTCATATGTTCTCCTAATAACCCTACAGGCAACGTCATCGATAAAGATGAACTTATGAAGCTGATCAAGGCTTTTAACGGCGTGGTAGTGGTGGATGAGGCTTACGGCGAGTTTTGCGGGGATTCGATTGCGGACCAAATCGTAAATTACCCCAATGCACTGGTCCTCAAGACCTTTTCAAAGGCTTTCGGGCTGGCCGGCCTTCGCGTTGGATATCTGATAGGAAACCGAAAGCTGGTTGGACAGGTATACGCGGTAAAGCCACCTTACAACCTAAACAGCTTCTCACAGAAGGCGGCACAGCTGGTACTTGAAAACATTGACCTTTTTCGTAGCAGGATTGCCTCCATAATACACGAAAGGGAACGACTGTACGATAAATTACGTGGTGTCAAAGGAATCGAGGTTTATCCTTCGAAGGCCAATTTTTTGCTCATAAAGGTTCCCGATGCCGAAATGGTCTATAAAAAGCTGATAGGGGAAGGTATACTGGTTCGCAATTTCCCCAATGACCCCAGGCTCAAGAATTATCTGCGCATCACGGTAGGTACAAGACAGGACAACGACGCTTTTGTAGAAACGCTAAAACGAATACTGGAGGGGTAAAGTATGAACCAGAGGATAGGTAAGGCAGAAAGGCGTTCCAGTGAAACAAGCGTAAAGGTGGAGATAAATCTGGAAGGGCAGGGGTTGGCCAGGATAGATACAGGTATCGGATTTTTTGACCACATGCTCACCATCCTAGCAGGGCACAGCGGCTTCGACCTGTTGGTGGAATGCCGTGGTGACTTAAATGTGGACGGCCATCACACAGTGGAGGATGTGGGTATCGTCTTGGGTAGGGCTTTTGCACAGGCGCTGGGAGATAAAAAGGGAATATCCCGTTACGGGACGTCGTTTGTGCCTATGGACGAGTCACTGGCCATGGTAAGCTTGGACATAAGCGGGCGGCCATACCTACATTATGAGACACCGCAGCTTGCTCTCATGGTAGGAAGTTTTGATACACAGCTTGCCGAAGAGTTTTTCAGGGCCTTCTGCAATCAATGCGGAATCACACTGCATGTAAGGATTTTATACGGCTCAAACGCTCATCACATGCTGGAGGCCGCTTTTAAGGCCTTTGCACGGGCTTTGCGACAGGCGGTGGCTCTGGAAAAAGACGTGGATAAAATTCCTTCCACCAAAGGGATTATTGACTGATCGGTGTCTTAAACACGCTGTTGGAGCGAATATCTGTAAATTTTAAAAATTGGGGGTAATTTAGAATATGACAATTTATCCGGCAATAGATATAAAGGGTGGAAAATGTGTTCGCCTTATACAGGGCAGAGCCGAACACCAGACGGTTTACAGCGACAACCCGGTGGAAGTTGCGCTGCAATGGAAGGCCCAAGGCGCCCGCTTCCTCCATGTAGTGGATTTAGACGGGGCTTTTCAAGGGCATTCGCAGAATGAAAGCATTATAAAGGAAATCATAGAAAGAGTGAATATACCGGTTCAGGTAGGCGGCGGAATACGCTCCATGGAAAGGATAGCCTACCTTTTGGAGGAGGTGGGGGTGGCCAGGGTTATACTGGGTACAGCGGCGGTGGAGGACCCTGTATTGCTTGAACGGGCCATAAGGCGTTTTGGAACATCAATAGCTGTCGGGATAGATGCCAGAAACAACAGGGTAGCCATCAGAGGTTGGGTAGAGGAATGCGATATAACGCCGGTTGAGCTGGGTAAAAGGGTGAAGGAGATGGGAGTGGAGACGGCGATTTACACCGATATACTGCGCGACGGCATGCTGGAGGGGCCAAACATACCATCGACCAGGGAGATGGTTGAAAAGACGGGTCTTAACGTGATAGCTTCGGGTGGAGTAAGCTCTCTTGAGCATATAGCCCAGCTTAAGTCTGTGGGGGTAGATGGCGTCATTATAGGCAAGGCGCTATACAGCGGTAAGATAGATCTAAAGCAAGCCTTAAAATTGGAGGAGAGATAGACGATGGAAACGATAAGAATCATACCTTGTTTGGATGTATACGGTGGCAGAGTGGTAAAAGGGGTACATTTCGCCAACTTGCGCGATGCGGGCGATCCCGTCGAAATAGCAAAGGCCTATGAGGATGAAGGAGCCGATGAGCTGGTATTTTTGGATATATCGGCTACCGTTGAAGGTAGAAAGAACATGCTTAACGTCGTTGAAAAGGTGGTCAGCCGAATATCTATCCCGCTTACTGTAGGCGGTGGAATAGCTGAGCTGTCGGACATACGGGACGTACTGGAATCGGGTGCCAGTAAGGTTTCGGTAGGCACAGCGGCCTATAAAAATCCTGATTTAATAGCCGAAGCTGCCGGGATTTTTGGACCTCAGCGCATCATCGTCGCCATAGATGCCAAAATGCGCGGGGGCAATGGCTGGGACGTGTATATAAGGGGCGGAAAAGAAAACACTGGCAAAGACGCCATCGGGTGGGCAGTTGAAGTTGAAAAGCTGGGAGCCGGGGAGATACTTTTAACGAGTATGGATAGGGATGGGACCAAGGATGGGTACGACATACCACTTACTAAAGCGGTATCCCAGGCTGTGAGCATACCGGTAATCGCCTCCGGAGGAGCAGGAACGCTGGAACACTTCTATCAAGCGGTGGTACAGGGTGGGGCCAAAGGAGTGCTGGCTGCGTCGGTATTTCATTTTAAGGAGGTAAGCATACAGGAAGTCAAAGATTATCTGGCTAAAAGAGGGGTACCAGTAAAGGGAAATATGAATAAAAACGCCGCTGAATAGGCAATTCAGCAGTTGATTAAAAGCACAATAAACCTGAAGGAGGAGTTTTTGATCATGTTGATGGGCGAAGTGAAATTTAACAGCGATGGGTTGATACCCGCCATAATTCAGGATGAGGAGACGGGAGAAGTGCTGATGCTGGGCTATATGAACCGCCAGGCCTTGGAAAAAAGCCTTGAGACCGGAATAACCCATTTCTGGAGCAGAACCCGTAGAAAGATATGGATGAAGGGTGAAACCTCGGGTCACGTTCAGAAGATAAAAGAGGTATTCATTGACTGCGACGGAGACGCTTTGCTGTTTAAGGTGCAACAGGTTAAGGCTGCCTGCCATACCGGTTATAAGTCCTGTTTTTACCGTGCTGCCGATAAAGCCAATGGCACATGGGTCATAAAGGGAGAGAGGGTATTTATCCCTGAAGAGGTATACGCTGATGTGAAAAGAGATGACGAACATAAAATGGATGGCACAGCCGAGCGGCCTTCTTCGGAAATGCAGGAGGAATCATCTGAAGAGCAAAACCGTGCAAACGGAAAGACATCGGTGCTGCAGGAGCTGTATGACGTCATAGTGGACAGAAAACTGCATCCCAGGGAAGGGTCTTATACATGCTATCTGTTTGAAAAGGGCATCGATAAGATTTTAAAAAAGGTGGGAGAGGAATCAGCTGAGGTGATCATTGCAGCAAAAAACAGGGTAAAGTCTGAGGTCATATATGAAGTAAGTGACCTTCTGTATCACCTGCTAGTTGTGCTGGTTGAGCAGGGCATATCCATTGAAGAGGTATATGATGAATTGAAGAGACGCAGATAGAATGCAGGATATTGATAAAGATAATGCAAGATTTTGAGAGAAATATAAAAATAATCGTGATAAATCCACTGCGGTTGTTTTTGACTTATAATCGTGGGTACTATATACTAATAATAGTCAGCGGGACGTTGCAGCCGAATGACGGTTGAAAGGGGCAGATAAAATACTTTGTGCTGTTTGTGTTGATAGTAAGAGGTGGGTAGGCTGCTTGAGGAAGGTAACAGGCCTCGGTAGCTCAGTTGGTAGAGCAGCGGACTGAAAATCCGCGTGTCGGTGGTTCGATTCCGCCCCGAGGCACCATGATTGTCTCGGTCCAACAGATTAAAACGCGAAAGGCAGAAGTAAGCTTGTGCGTGAAAAAAATTTTGAAAAACAAGTAGCGCCCTTAAAAGGACGGTAGAAAACCCAGAAAGAAGAAGGTTTTAATAAAGGAGGAAAAATACAAAAGGAATAGTGCGCGGGAATAGCTCAGTGGTAGAGCGTCACCTTGCCAAGGTGAAAGTCGCGGGTTCGAGTCCCGTTTCCCGCTCCAGTATGGCGCCGTAGCCAAGTGGTAAGGCAGAGGTCTGCAAAACCTCGATTCCCCAGTTCGAATCTGGGCGGCGCCTCCATTTTTGCCGGAGTGGCGGAACTGGCAGACGCACAGGACTTAAAATCCTGGGGTTTGAATAAAACCGTGCCGGTTCGAGTCCGGCCTCCGGCACCAAAAATGAAGGGTTCCAGGGTTTTGAAAATCCTGGAACCCTTCATTTTTTACAGCGGAGATTTTTAGCTACTTTGTTTCCAATGTAAGTCCAATGACCATTTGATAAGTCACTCGCTCAAATGTAGGAGGAATTCTCCAACACTAATTCAAAAAGGGAGTTGACTTGGAGTTAACTCTATGCCTTATGATATTAAATTAGTTTAGGATATTAATAAAGAATATTGATTTGAAAGGAAGATAGGAAATGGCAAGTAATTAGGAGTATAGCAATAAAAATATGACTACTATTCTAACGCTTGACTTGGATTTAGCTCCAAGCATTAGCTATTATTAGTTATTATAATATCGAACATCGGAGGTAAAAACACATGACAATTACAGAAGTAAGCAAAAAATTTGGCCTTTCACCGGATACACTCCGCTACTATGAGCGTATTGGGCTGATTCCTAGGGTGCATCGCAACGAAAGCGGAATCCGGGATTATACAGAGGAAGACTGCAGGTGGATTGAATTCATCAAATGTATGCGTGATGCGGGAGTTCAAATTGAAGCACTGATCGAGTATGTCGCGCTGTTTCAGCAAGGAGATGCAACCGTAGAGGCCAGAAAACAGATCTTAATCGAGCAGCGTGAGCAACTCATCGCTCGTATCGAGGAGATGCAAAAAGCACTGGAGAGGCTTAATTATAAAATTGAGCAATACGAAACCAAGGTTGTCCCTGCACAAAACAAACTAAAAAGATAAAAAGATATCATCCAGCCTGCTAAAAGTAAAAGACGAAAACTATAAGCTTAGGTATATTCATGTCCTTAAGTTTCCGGATGTGGCACCGAACGATTGTCTTGCTTACTCCTAGTCAGGCGTTTCCTTGGTGGATATGATTAATTATCTGCTCAATTTTGTGCTAACTGCGCTTGCTACGGGTGGGGCTGTCGTTGTTTCCCAATATATTGGACGCAAAGAAAAAGACCAAGCCTGTAATGCTGCCAGTCAGTTAATTACTGTCACTACAATTATTTCCTCGGGAATTATGCTGTTCGTCATTCTCTTTCATAAACCAACGTTACGGATTCTCTTTGGCAGTGTCGAAGATGATGTTATGGCAGCTGCCATTACCTATTTTGTCATATCCGGATTATCCTATCCGTTTTTTGGAATCTATAATTCCTGTGCCGCATTGTTCCGTTCCATGGAGAAATCCCACATCACGATGAATGTTTCCGATGAATGTTTCCATTATCATGAATCTGATCTCTCAATAGGAAGAATGAGGTTTTCATCCGTTTCTCTGAAATTTTCTCCTGGAACGGAGAAATGATTCGGAAAATGTGGAAGAATTTCCAGGTTATCTGAATCAATATTCAATCAAACAAAGTTGTTTTCCATGCTTACCGGAATGCCCCCGGCTTTTCAGATGCTGCCTAATTTTGTTGTCTAGTATTGGTTGCGCATTAATAACACTTGACTTGGAGTTAACTCCAAATGATAAATTAGTAATTGCCATGAAGTAGGCATATCAAAAGTACAACCCAAAACAATCAATAAAACTCGGCTGCAGCATTAGAAATCAGTTGAAAACTTCATAAATTACAGAGAGGATGGTGCTTTTTATGATTTACAAACCATTTCACAATCTAAATATTTCACAACTTGGTATGGGTTGCATGCGTTTACCCACCACTGGGAAAGGTGGGCCGATTGATGAAAGAAAAGCACGAGAACTTATTGAGTATGCTTATGAACATGGTATTAATTACTTTGATACTGCTTATAGGTATCATAATGGTGAATCGGAAGTATTTTTGGGGAAAATATTGAATCAATATCCTCGTGAAAGCTGGTATTTGGCAACTAAGATGCCGGGGCACATGATGCGTTACAATGAAGGAAATTTGGAATTTGTAGGGTATCTAACTGGATTGAAGAAAACTTCACCAGCAGAGATATTTGAGGAACAGTTAGAAAAATGTAGGGTAGATTATTTTGATTTTTATCTACTGCATAATGTTTGCGAAACCTCATATGATTTGTATACGAATGAGGTTTTAGGTATTGTGGACTTTCTACTTGAGCAAAAGAAGGCAGGCCGTATTCGTTACTTGGGTTTTTCTGCTCACGGTAGGGCTGAGACTATCGAGAAATTTCTCAACTGGAGAGATTGTTTTGACTTTGTACAGATTCAGCTCAACTACTTAGACTGGACGCTACAGAATGCAAAACGAAAATACGAGATTCTTGTTGAACGGGATATTCCAGTGATGGTTATGGAGCCCTGTCGTGGAGGTCGGCTGGCATCTTTGGATGAGGAGACGAATGCAATGTTGAAAAAAGCTCGTCCTAACGATTCCATTGCATCGTGGGCATTTCGATTTGTAAAGTCTTTACCGGGTGTACAAGTTGTACTCAGTGGAATGACGCATATTGACCAATTAAAGGATAACATCAAGACATTTTCTGATCCCACTCCTATTACAGAGGAAGAAATAGAGCTTTTACGAAAGGTTGTATCCAGGTTAGTAGACCTTGTACCTTGCACCTCCTGTCGATATTGTTGTGAGGGTTGTCCTAACAATCTGGATATTCCCATGTTAATCTTCCTGTATAATGAATTCTCCTTTGAACCTTCTCCTGGACTTAGATTTACGATTGATGCGCTAACGGATGAAGAGATGCCTTCTAACTGTATTGCTTGTGGTGAATGTAAGAAGCTATGTCCTCAAGAGATTGACGTACCCGTAATTATGAAAAAGTTATCTGAAGCTATTTCGAACTTTCGTTAGATTCAAATGATCATATGGTATTTTATAAAAGTTATAGAATATTGAGGAGGGTTGAATAATGGAATATGTAAAATTAGGTAATACAGGTCTTGAGGTGTCTCGAATTTGTCTTGGTTGCATGAGTTTTGGAGACCCTGAGAGGTGGGTGCATAAATGGGTACTTAATGAAGAAGAAAGTCGTGCCATTATTAAAAGGGCTCTTGAGCTTGGAATTAACTTTTTTGATACAGCGAATATATATTCTTATGGAAGGAGTGAAGAAATTCTCGGTCGGGCAATAAAGGATTTTGCAAACCGCGATGAGGTTGTTATTGCTACAAAGGTATGGGGTAAAATGTTTGATGGACCTAATGGAGGAGGCCTTTCAAGGAAAGTAATTATGAGAGAGATTGATAATAGCTTAAAACGTTTAGGGATGGATTATGTTGATCTGTATATTATTCATCGCTGGGATTACGATACTCCAATTGAAGAATCGATGGAAGCGTTACACGATGTTGTAAAAGCTGGGAAAGCCAGGTACATAGGTGCATCTTCTATGTATGCGTGGCAATTCCAAAAAGCGCTTTACACAGCAGAGAAGAACGGCTGGACTCGTTTTGTAAGTATGCAGAATCACCTTAATCTCATTTACCGTGAAGAGGAAAGGGAGATGTTACCGTTGTGCAAAGCCGAAAGAATAGCCGTTACACCCTATAGCCCATTGGCAGCAGGGAGGTTATGCCGAGATTGGTCAGCGCCAACTAAACGTTATGAAACTGACCAAATAGCAAGGTCCAAATATGACTCGACATATGAAGTGGATAAGGTTATAGTGGATCGGGTAAAGGAAGTGGCCCAAAAACACGGAGTATCTCAGGCGCAGATTGCATTGGCCTGGTTATTACAAAAAGAAACGGTTGTTGCTCCTATTGTAGGTGCAACGAAGATTTCCCATGTAGAAGAAGCAGTGGCGGCTTTGTCGGTTTCTTTGAGTCCAGAGGAAGTTGCCTATTTGGAAGAGCCATATGTACCTCACCGAATGGTTGGGCCTATTCCATACAATTGGAAAATTTAAGTTGCGAAACTTCTGGTAAAATTATTGTTTACTTTTGATTGTTTTATGATATAATAATATAAGCAAGGTAATCGGCACCGCAAAGTGCGGTTACCCTGAGATGGCTATTTAAAGAATTTATAACCACCCTGGGCCAGGAGGGTGGTTATTTTCTTTTTGGAGAGGAACTCCAAAAGTGCTATGATAAGCAATCCGAAGGTTATCATCAAGGACAACGCCTCGAAAACGCTCATCATAAGCACCACCTCCCTTCTGTGGGGAAGTGGCAACCGCACCCTGCTGTATCCGATTACCTTGTCTATATTTTACCATAAAATTGTAAATTCAACAATCGTATAGTTTTACTGGCAGGCTATAGAGGCCAAGGCGATGTGGCAATAAAAGTTATTCAAAAGGAGAACCCGGAAGTTATAATCTACGGGGAAGTACCAGAATGGGAAATGCCCGAGTACATAAGGGATTCTATACAACAAGGAAAACAGAAAGCACTTATTGTACTTGGACATGCAGAAAGCAAAGCACCGGGAATGAAATATTTAGCTCACTTAGGGCACCAATTGATCAATGACGTTATAGGTGAGGGGGCCTACTATTCCATCGGGTACCAGCCCATTATCGGCCTGAAGCCTCATAACCGCTTGGCGTGTGAGGGGGCCAAAAATTCCGTCGATGGGTCCGGTGTAATAATCCAGGCTGGCAAGTGTATTCTGCAAAATGGCGACATCATCACCCCAGTTGCCTATGCGCAAAATCCTCCTTCTACATACCACAGTTTGATCCTCCTCCCAGCGTATTAGCAAACAAAGACATTACATTAATCTATGATATGCTACCGCTTTGAGAGTTGCTATATTTGTTTCAAATTTAATAATACCGTTTCACCATGCACTGCTCAAACTTTTAACGGCAGGGTTCACTTGCGGAAAAGGCTTGCAATGCTCTCCTTTATAGCTAAAACAAGGTTTTTCGCAGCTTGAATCTTTTCCCATGCCTCTTCTTTCCCGTAGCTCAAGAAAAAGAAAGCACCTCCTCCGAAGATGACAAAAAGGAACAAAAACAGTATTCCTTTTCCAGCGCCGGTGTTTTCCTTTGCAAGTTGGGGAACTTTTTCTTTCTGTCGTGTCTCTTCATTTCGGACGGTACCACCAAAGAGCGCTATATCTGCAACTTCAGCAAAAAATGAAGTTGCTCTTAATGCTCTCTCTTTCATATGGTTGTATGTCCCAAATTCCAAAAGTAGGGAGCGAGGATGAAGCTCTTGATTATAATTTCCTTTGCCCATAAAGATGTCTTTTATAAGGCCTGGATACCGTTTGTCAGCGACCGCTTTTATGCGATATGCGAATGATTCATTTACTTCGCGGTTTTGGTTACTCCTCCCCACCACAATGCGTATTCTGGTAATTTCCTTTCCGTTCAATCTCGTTATATATTCTTCCTTCGGGACTGAATCCCTGTGTACGTCAAAAAGGGCAGCCGGGCTGTGGTCTTTTATTATTTTAAAAGCTGTCCGTCTGGAACGCCTGTATGCTCCTGCATCATGAGGGTCGTGGGGGGTTGTATTAACCACGGTTTTTACCCCCCTATTTTCAAATTCTTCTCCCAATTTTTTGGCAACATCCAATATACCTCCATTTGCTCTTATGCTGGCTGATCCATCTGATGGTAGATATGATTCATCGGAGTGTGTACAATAGATCCCTATGGTCCTGTTTTCATTCTGCGCCAAAGTCGGTATATATGAATTAAAGGATATATCCGAAACATCCGGTAGTTCAACATCTTCTACAAACTCAGCTATGGCGGTTTTATCTGAAACGTCAACTTTTATAATCCTGTATTTTTTATTATCTTGGCTGATGTATTCGTCGTCTACATATACCCTCATTCCAATTCTGAAGAGAACGGTTCCATCTGGAAGATATACGGTAAAATGATCCGGTTCACTTTGATACCAATCATCAGCGTTGACGGGATAAATGGAAGTTGTTAACAATAAAATGACAATCAAGAATAAAGGAGCTAATTTGCGCATCCTTCCACCTCATCATATTCTTGTTTGGCAGCGCTAAGGCTGTAAAAATAATATTTTTCAAATACTACTTTTTTATTCCTAAATGGTTCAGGGGTAAATTCCGATACAATGATAAGGCCGACGATGACTATATGCGAGGAGCCACAAAAACAAAAGAGCACGTAACGATCTACCTTGCACCACGACAGGTAACTTACTATCCAGCCATGATCCTACAGCACGAACCAGCCGTAACCTTCAGACCATGGCCAAACAGGTCATCACCTGTCGTGATGGTTCGTTCGACCATACAGGATGCCTGTACAGCCCTGTACAACCTCTCGGCTGCACAGAACCGTTAGTACAACAATGACCTTCGGCACCCTGTATGATCTTCGCTCGACCCCGTGTGACAGGTTGGAATCTTATTGCAATCATAAAAGATACGACTGCAATAAAACTTTTCCCCGCCACACGGGATCTGCCCGCCGACTGCATACAGGCCTGACGCGACCTGTATGCAATCTTTGGCCGACCCATATACGCCCCGTCCGAGCGTATATGAGTCTGGGCTCAACCGTTACGTACCCTTCGCTATTTATGTTAACCAGTTCGAAACGGTTTATACGCTGTCCTTTAAAATTTTTTATAACAAACCTGATCGATTTTTTTATAATCAGAACAGCTGTCTTTACTCGCTTTACGGTAAAAAATACTTAAACTTCTACAAGACGGAGATGAATTGCTAAAAATGTGATAAAATATTTTTTAAGGTGATGGCTAATGTAAGAAACCCAGAAAACCATACCAGGTGCGATAGGCAAACATATAAGCTGTTGAGGGTACTGTGCCGTCTTTCCAAAAATCTGTATAACTAATGAATGAAGCAGCTGGCCAGCCTGCTGTCTAACAGGATTTAGTTTAAATATTTTCAAAAATAGGGAAAGGGAGGATGTATATGATAATTAAAGCCCATGAGATGGAAGTCGAGCTTAGAGAGCGGATGAGGGGAGGAAATGGTACTGTCAAGATCACGCATATAGGGAAAGAGCAGCTGCCCGCCAAGACCCGGCTTTTTGCAAAAATAACTCTGGAAAAAGGGTGCTCCATAGGATTCCATCAACACGCCAATGAGACCGAGATGTTCTATTTCTTGAAAGGCAGGGGCAAGGTTGACGACAATGGTACTACACATTATGTACAAGCAGGGGATGCAATGTTTACAGGTGGTGGAAAAGGTCATTCGGTTGAAAACTGCGGCGATGAACCGCTGGAGTTACTCGCTGTCATTGTGCTGGATTGATTGTTCCATCGTTTCCATAAATATATCAGTGTTTTTTCATATATATCTTCACATAATAAATACAAAAAAGTAAAGGAGCATCGATGCGAAATGGACAGCGGAACATTCAATCCAGAAGAGCACTTAACCAAACTACCCATCCGTCGCTGGAACCCCAAGGCCAACAGCTGGGAGACCGACTATGCCGATTATCTGGAGGTCAAGTGGCGGATGGTATGGTTTCGCGATGAAAACAAACAGGGCACCAAGACTGTCATACGCGATAAGATCATAGACCCTCACAACAAGTTTGCCTATTATGAGCTTGAGGTGACCGATAGCAAAGGAAATGTGGAGATAGGCGTAGGGTCTGAGACCGGAGATGATTTTGAAGATTATATAGAAAAGGCATATACCAAGGCCTATGGGCGTGCATTGGCGGCTTTGGGATACGGTACACAGTTTGCGCCCGAACTGGAAGAAGGGGAGAATATAGTGGATAGCCCAGTGGAGGCCAAGGCAAGGGAAGCAAAAGCTCCTCCCCGTGAGGAACCGATCACCGAGGCACAGAAAAGAGCAATATATGCCATATACAATGCACTTGGATACTCTGAAGCCCAGATGAAAGAAATACTGCAGCAGCGGTATCACAAGACCGAAAGCAAAGCGCTGACCAAACAGGAGGCCTCAGACCTCATTGACTACCTCAATAGCTTGAGGGACAGGGAATAAGCCGTGGGTATCGAGTATAGCCTGTTTCATCTTCTTGACGACACCCCTAAGATAATATAAAATGAGCTTATTAAAAAAATATATAGGGGTGTACGAAATATGGCACAGGTTATACCTTTCAAAGGCTTACGTTATAATACCAGCAAAATAAGCGACTTGTCGAAAGTCATGACTCCTCCTTACGATGTAATATCGCCAGCAGAACAGGACCGGTTCTACCAAATGAGCGAATATAATATCATTCGCTTAGAGCTGGGGAAGGAAGAGCCGGGGGATGATGAATACAACAATAAATACACCAGGGCTGCTCGATATTTAAAGGAGTGGCTCGAGAATCAAATATTGGTTCAAGAAAAGCAGCCTTCATTCTACATTTATCAGCAGCAGTTCAGCCTTCCAAACGGCAATACGTATACCCGGACAGGATTTGTAGGATTGGTAAGGCTGGAGGAGTTCTCAAGGGGCGTCATACTGCCGCATGAGAATACCCTTTCTAAACCCAAGGCCGATAGGTTACAGCTTATGCGAGCCTGTGAAGCCAATTTCAGCCAGATATTTGCGCTTTATGACGACCCTGAAAAGACAATCCCGATGTTGCTTAAACAGTATACGGATGCAAATTCGCCTGACATTGAAGTGGAATCTATCCAGGGGATTATTGAAAGGCTTTGGGTTGTGTCGGATGCCTCGATAATAGCTCAAATTCAAGAGAGCATGGCAGACAAGAAGCTTTACATTGCAGATGGCCACCACCGGTACGAGACCGCCCTCACGTACCGCAACGAGCGCATGAAACAAAACCCACACCATACCGGCGATGAGCTTTATAACTTCGTAATGATGATGATGGTAGAGATGGAAGATCCTGGGCTGATAATACTTCCTACCCATCGAGTGATAAACGGGATTAAGAATTTTTCCAAAGAAGAATTTCTGCAGAATGCATCCAGGGATTTTGTCATTGAGGAACACCTATTCTCCGGCCGCACCTTGAAGCAGCGGGCAGAGGAGATGGACAGCTTACTTACCAAAAAAGGTAGCCATACCTTCGTGTTTTACGATGGCAATTTGAAGAGCTGCCATGTACTGGCGCTCAAAGACATTGAAATAATCAGTGAGCGTCTGCCCGAGCACGATATGTCATATAGGAGTTTGGACGTGACCATACTTCATACCTTGCTTCTTGAACCCCTTTTGGGAATAGGGAAGGAGCAGATAGCAAACCAAGAGTTTATCACTTATACCCATGACTTGACAGAAGGAGTAACGTGGGTAGAAGAGGGCAATTGCCAAATGGCCTTTTTCGTCAACCCCACATCTGTCAAGCAAGTCAAAGAAGTTTCGCTGGCAGGGGAGAAGATGCCGCAAAAATCCACTTATTTCTATCCCAAGCTATTGACCGGGTTAGTAATAAACAAGTTTTAATTCATAGTGATTTTAAAAACAGCAGGATTACAAAGGTCCTGCTGTTTTTTATTGTGCTGAATAAATAATCCTCATTTGTGTATTCTATTACTTAGAATGATAGTGACTTTAAAAAAGCTTGTATTGTACTCAGCAAATGCTGAGAAACAAACAATTTAAAGCGAGAGGATAACCGTTATGAAGTACATAGACAGTCAACCGAATCCAAAAAACAGAGAGAAGATGGAGGAAAACAATCCGCCTAGGCTAAAGAGCGAAGAGCAGGTTGATTTGACGCTTGATAAGGAAGTCAGTAAAAACTTAGAAAAGTTCAAGGCTTTTTTGAAGGACAGCAGCGACGTGGTGTTCCGCGAGTTCAGCCTGGGGACGCAGAGCATCCCGTGTGCTCTGGTATATGTCGATGGGCTGGTGAACACGGCGATAATCAACGAACAGATTTTAAAACCCATGATGTATCAGATTGCCCTTCTGGAAACCAGCCTGAACCGGACGATACAGCCGGATAAGATATTTGAAGTCGTCAAGCTGCATGCATTGGCGATAGGTGAAGTCAAAGAAGTGAAAACTTTGGATGATGCTTTCTTGCGCGTTTTGTCAGGCGAAGTGGCCGTTATGGTA
>k87-176876_pt1 | contig 14629 bp, 12 predicted proteins | sample MGYA00084031_6733416 | MGnify analysis MGYA00084031
CGATCTTGTTGATGAACTCGAAGCCCTTGCCCCGCTCGTTGGGCTCGATCTCCAGCCAGACGTGGCCGTACTGGCCGCGGCCGCCCGTCTGGCGGATGAACTTCCCTTCCTGCTTGACAGAAGACCGGATGGTCTCCCGGTACGCCACCTGGGGCTTGCCGACATTGGCTTCCACCTTGAACTCCCGCAGCAGCCGGTCGACGATGATCTCCAGGTGCAGCTCGCCCATGCCGCGAATGATGGTCTGCCCCGTCTCCTCGTCGGTGCGCACCTGGAAGGTGGGATCTTCCTCCGCCAGCCGCTGCAGGGCCAGGGCCAGCTTGTCTTGGTCCGCCTTGGTCTTGGGCTCGATGGCCTGGTCGATCACCGGCTCGGGGAACTCCAGCTTCTCCAGGACGATGGGGTGGTTCTCGTCGCACAGCGTGTCGCCGGTGGTGGTCGCCTTCAGGCCGACCGCCGCCACAATGTCGCCGGAGTGGACCTCGTCCCTCTCCTCCCGGTGGTTCGCGTGCATCTGGAGGATCCGGCCGATACGCTCCTTCTGGCCGGAGACGGAGTTATAAACGTAGGAACCGGCCTTGAGGGTGCCGGAATACACACGGAAGAACGTCAGCTTACCCACGAAGGGGTCCGTGGCCACCTTGAACGCCAGCGCCGCGAAAGGCGCCTCGTCCACCAGCTCGCGCGTGATCTCCTCGTCCGTGCGCGGGTCGATGCCCCGGACGGGAGGCAGATCCAACGGCGAAGGCAGGTAGTCGACGATCGCGTCCAAGAGCAGCTGCACACCCTTGTTCTTGAACGAAGAACCGCAGAGCACGGGGACCGCCTTGGACGCCAGGCACGCCTTGCGCAGGCCGCGCTTGAGCTCCTCGGGAGTGATCTCCTCACCCTCGAGATACTTCTCCATCAGCTCCTCGTCGTGCTCGACGATGGCCTCGATCATCTTCTCCCGGGCCGCCGCCACCTCGTCCGCGACTTCCGCGGGAATCTCGGCCAGCTCGGTGCGGGTGCCCAGGTCGTCGGTGTAGACGACCGCCTGGTTGTGAATCAGGTCCACCATGCCGCGGAAGCTGTCTTCCACGCCGATGGGCACCTGGATGGGGATGGGGTTGGCGCCCAGCCGCTCCCGGATCATCTCCACCACGTTGTAGAAGTTGGCGCCCACCCGGTCCATCTTGTTCACGTAGGCGATCCGGGGTACATGGTACTTGTCCGCCTGCCGCCACACCGTCTCCGACTGCGGCTCGACACCGGCGACCGCGCAGAACACCGCGACCGCGCCGTCCAGCACGCGCAGGCTCCGCTCCACCTCGACCGTGAAGTCCACGTGTCCGGGCGTGTCGATAATGTTGATGCGGTGGTCCCGCCAAAAGCAGGTGGTCGCCGCCGAGGTGATGGTGATGCCGCGCTCCTTCTCCTGGACCATCCAGTCCATGGTCGCGGCGCCCTCGTGGACTTCGCCAATCTTGTGCACGCGACCGGTGTAAAAGAGAATCCGCTCGGTCGTCGTGGTCTTTCCGGCATCGATATGGGCCATGATGCCGATGTTACGCGTTCGCTCGATGGGAACTTGCCGAGCCATCTTCGATTCCTCCAATCCAACGTGCGGCCGGCCTTACCAGCGGTAATGCGCGAAGGCCCGGTTGGCCTCGGCCATGCGGTGCGTCTCCTCCCGCTTCTTCACTGCGCCGCCCTGGTTGTTGGCGGCGTCCAAAATCTCCGCGGCCAACTTCTCCTCCATCCGCCGTTCACCGCTACGGAGCCGGGCGTACTGTACCAACCAGCGCAAGCCCAGGCTCACCCGCCGCTCCGGGCGCACCTCGATGGGCACCTGGTATGTCGCACCGCCCACCCGCCGGGGCCTCACTTCCAGCAGCGGGGAGACGTTCTTGAGCGCCTGCTCCAAGACCTCGATGGGGTCCCTGCCGCTGCGCTCCCGCACGATCTCCAGCGCCCGGTAGAAAATCCTCTCGGCCAGGCTCCGCTTTCCGTCACGCATGATCTTGTTGATCATCATCGTAGCGAGACGGCTGTTGTAAATGGGATCGGGCTGCACTTCCCGCTTTGGGACATGCCCTCTGCGCGGCATGTCGTATCCCTCCCTTGACAGCTCAACCGGAAAACTTCAAAACCCTTTCACTGGGTCAGCCCGTACACCGCGCAAAACGGGACCTGCCAGCCGGGACCCAAGGCCCGGGCTACGCGGTCCCGCCGCCTCACTTAGGCCGCTTCGCGCCGTACTTGGAGCGCCCCTGCCGCCGCGCGCTGACGCCCGCAGCGTCCAGCGCGCCGCGGATGATGTGGTAGCGCACACCGGGAAGGTCCTTCACCCTGCCGCCGCGGATCAGCACCACCGAGTGCTCCTGGAGGTTGTGTCCCTCGCCGGGAATGTAGGAGGTGACCTCAATCCCGTTGCTAAGGCGCACGCGGGCCACCTTGCGCAGGGCCGAGTTGGGCTTCTTGGGCGTCACCGTGGAGACGCGGGTGCAGACGCCTCGCTTCTGCGGCGAGCCCGGCACCTCGATCGTCTGGTTCTTCTCCGCATTGTAAATCCACCGCAAAGCAGGAGCCGCCGTCTTCTTGCGCACCTTCTTGCGACCCTTCTTGACCAGCTGGTGAATGGTGGGCACGACTCGTACCTCCTTTCCCGCGTCATCCCTCACGCCCTCTCAAGGCGGGGGAGATCCTCCTCCAAGATGGCCGCCGCGGCTGCACCGACGTCGATACCGCACATGCGGCCCAAAAGCTGCATGCTCTCCACTTCAACCACTTCGCACCGGCTGTTGGCCAGTTCCGCTCGCAAGGGGCGCAGCACTCTCTCTTCGGCGTCTTTCGCGATGTAGACGATCGCCGCCGCGCCGGCCTGCACCGCCTTGAGCGTCTGCTTCGTACCCACGATCCGCCGTTTGGCTGTGCGCAACCTCTCCGGCACCGCCGCCGGCCTCCTCTTTCGTACGGCCAGAAGGCTCGTCTCAGTCAAACGCCCTTAGGACAAGCCTTTTGGCACACACTTACGTATTCTAGCACCCTCGATTTGAGGTGTCAACCCTGCCCACGCCGTGCAACCCGAGTGAGGCCGGTCCGAAGACCGGCCTCACCCAGCCCGCAGCGGGCGGCGGGAAGGCCGCCCGCCCGGCAGCCACGGCTTCTAATCCAAGTCGTCTCCCAGCGGGCCGACCAGCGCTTCGGCCGCCGAACCGATCCGCTGGTTCTCTTGCCCCTTCCCGCCGGCCTGCTCCCTTTCGACAGGCTCTGCCTCTCCGTCCACAGGCACCGCCCCTTCGGCGGGCGATACCTTGATGTTGCGGTAGCGGGCCATCCCCGTTCCCGCCGGGATCAGCTTGCCGATGATCACGTTCTCCTTGAGTCCCAGGAGCGGGTCGGTCTTTCCTTTGATGGCCGCGTCGGTGAGCACCCGGGTGGTCTCCTGGAACGAGGCCGCCGAGAGGAAGCTTTCGGTCTCCAGCGACGCCTTGGTAATGCCCAAGAGCACCGGCCGCGCCACGGCGGGCCGGCCGCCCTCCGCCATCACCTTGGCGTTGGCCTCCTCGAATTCGAACTGATCCACCCGGGAACCGGGCAGCAGGTTGGTGTCGCCCGGATCCTCCACCTGCACCTTCCGCAGCATCTGGCGGACGATGATCTCGATGTGCTTGTCGTTGATGTCCACGCCCTGGGAGCGGTAGACGTCCTGGACCTCCTGGACCAGGTACATCTGCACCCCGCGCACGCCCTTGACCCGCAGGATGTCGTGGGGGTTCACCGACCCTTCCGTCAGCCGGTCCCCTGCGGTCACCTCCTGGCCGTCCTTCACCTTGAGGCGAGCGCCGTACGGGATGTTGTACACTCGCTCCTCGCCCTCGGCCGTGGTGACGACCACCTTGCGGCTTCCCTTGCTCTCGACGATCGAGACCACGCCGTCCACTTCCGTGATGATGGCCTGCCCCTTGGGCTTGCGCGCCTCAAAGAGCTCCTCCACCCTGGGAAGACCCGCCGTGATGTCGTCGACGCCGGCGACGCCGCCCGTGTGGAAGGTGCGCATGGTCAGCTGCGTTCCCGGTTCACCGATGGACTGGGCGGCGATGATCCCCACCGCTTCGCCCACCTCCACTAGCTGGCCCGTGGCCAGGTTCCGCCCGTAGCAGCGGACGCACACGCCGTAGCGGGTGCGGCACGTGAGGACCGAACGGATCTCCACTTCCTGGATGCCCGCGTCCTCGATGGCCGCCGCCGTGGTCTCGTCGATCAGCTGGTTCTCCTCCACCAGCACCTCGCCGGTGACCGGATGGACGACGGCCTTCGCCGCCACCCGCCCCGTGATCCGGTCGCGCAAGGGCTCGATGATCTCCTCCACGCCGCCCGAGATCTCCTTGATCGGGCCGACGATGATCCCTTCAGTGGTGCCGCAGTCTTCTTCCCGGACGATGACGTCCTGCGCCACGTCCACCAAGCGGCGGGTGAGGTACCCGGAGTCGGCCGTCCGCAGCGCCGTGTCGGCCAGCCCTTTGCGGGTGCCGTGGGTGGAGATGAAGTACTCCAGCACCGTCAAGCCCTCGCGGAAGTTGGCCTTGATGGGGATCTCGATGGTCCGCCCCGTCGGGTCCGCCACCAGGCCCCGCATCCCGGCCAGCTGCCGCAGCTGGTGGATGTTGCCCCGGGCCCCCGAGTTGGCCATCATGTAGACGGGGTTGAAGGGATCGAGGCCCTCCCACATGGCCTTGGTCACTTCGTCGCTGGCCCGGGCCCAGATGTCGCAGACCCGCTGGTACCGCTCTTCGTTGGTCAAAAGGCCCCGGCGGTGCTGCTCTTCGACCTTGGCCACCTCTTCCTCGGCCCTGGCCAGGATCTCCTTCTTCTCGGGCGGGACGGCGATGTCGGTGATGCCCACCGTCGTGCCCGACTTGGTGGCGTAGGCGAAGCCGATCCGCTTGATCTCGTCCAGCACCTCCGCCGTCCGGGTGGTGCCGAAGCGGCGGTAGAGAGTGTCTACCAAGCGGCCCAGGGTCTTCCGGTCGATCACCTCGTTATAGAACCCAAGCTCCTTGGGGAGCACGTCGTTGAAGAAAATCCGGCCCGGCGTCGTCTCGATCAGCTGGCCGTCGATGCGCACCCGCACCTTGGCATGGAGGCTCACCGTTCCCTCCATGTACGCCATGCGCACTTCGTCCGCCGACGCGAAGACGCGCCCTTCGCCCTTGGCCCCCTCTTTGACGTTGGTCAGGTAGTAGCAGCCGATCACCATGTCCTGGGTCGGGGTCGCCACGGGGCGGCCGCTAGCCGGCAGCAGGATGTTGTGGGCCGAGAGCATCAGCAGCCGGGCTTCCGCCTGCGCCTCCGCGGAGAGCGGCACGTGCACGGCCATCTGGTCCCCGTCGAAGTCCGCGTTGTACGCCACGCAGACCAGCGGGTGCACCTGGATGGCCCGCCCCTCTACCAGGACCGGCTCGAACGCCTGGATGCCCAGGCGGTGCAGGGTCGGCGCCCGGTTGAGCAGGACCGGGTGCTCCTGGATCACCTCTTCCAGCACGTCCCAGACCTCGGGCCGGACCCGCTCTACCATCCGCTTGGCGCTCTTGATGTTGTGCGCGTAGCCCTTGTCCACCAGCCGCTTCATCACGAAGGGCTTGAACAGCTCCAGCGCCATCTCTTTGGGCAGGCCGCACTGGTGGAGCTTGAGCTCAGGACCGACCACGATCACCGAACGGCCCGAGTAGTCCACCCGCTTGCCCAAGAGGTTCTGGCGGAACCGCCCCTGCTTTCCTTTCAGCATGTCGGAGAGGGACTTGAGCGGGCGGTTGCCCGGCCCCGTCACCGGCCGGCCGCGGCGCCCGTTGTCGATGAGCGCGTCCACGGCCTCCTGGAGCATCCGCTTCTCGTTGCGGACGATGATGTCGGGGGCGCCCAGCTCGAGAAGCCTCTTCAGCCGGTTGTTCCGGTTGATCACCCGGCGGTAGAGGTCGTTCAGGTCGGAGGTCGCGAAGCGGCCCCCGTCCAGCTGCACCATGGGGCGCAGCTCGGGCGGGATCACCGGGATCACGTCCATGATCATCCACTCGGGGCGGTTGCCCGACTTGCGGAACGCCTCCACCACCTCGAGCCGCCGGATGGCCCGGATCCGCCGCTGCCCGGACGACTCGGCGATCTCTTTGCGCAGCTCCTCGGCCATCTTGTCCAGGTCCAGCTCCTCCAGGAGCTTCTTGATGGCCTCGGCGCCCATGCCCGCCTTAAAGCTGGTCCCGTACTTGTCCCGGTACTCCCGGTACTCGTTCTCCGTGAGCAGCTGGCCTTTGGTCAGCGGGGTCTCCCCGGGATCCGTGACGATGTACGCGGCGAAATAGAGCACTTTTTCCAGAGTGCGAGGGGACATGTCCAGCAGGAGGCCCATCCGGCTGGGGATCCCCTTGAAGAACCAGATGTGGGAGACAGGCGCCGCCAGCTCGATGTGGCCCATGCGCTCGCGCCGTACTTTCGCGCGGGTCACCTCGACGCCGCAGCGGTCGCACACGATCCCCTTGTACCGCACCCTCTTGTACTTGCCGCAGTGGCACTCCCAGTCGCGGGTGGGACCGAAGATCTTTTCGCAGAAGAGGCCCTCCCGCTCCGGCTTGAGCGTGCGGTAGTTGATGGTCTCCGGCTTTTTCACTTCACCGCTGGACCAGGCGCGAATCTGTTCCGGAGAAGCCAGACCGATCCGGATGCTGTCAAAGTGATTTACGTCGAGCAAAGCTCACCCTCCTAGCCAGGTGAAAGAGCCGCCCATCCCGCAAAGGGACGATTAATCCTCGTCCACCTCGTCATCGAAATCCTCGTCGCCTTGGCCGGGTCCCAGGTCGTCCAGGAGCCGGTCGAAGTCGACGTCGTCCTCGTCATCCTCTCCGAGGCCGGAGCCTTCGTCCGCCTCGTCGTCCGCCAGCTCCTCGTCCTCTTCGTCGCCTGCGGACGCCTCCGCCGCATCCTCCGCCTCGGCGACGGCCGAGGCCCGCTTGATGCCGCGCCGCGGCGCCTCCTCGTCCTCGTCCCGGCCTTGGATATCGATGCCGAGCTCGCGAGCCATCTCGCTGATGTCCTCTTCCTCCTCCCGGATTTCGACCTCTTCGGCCTCCTCCGTGAGCACCCGGACGTCCAGCGCGAGGCTCTGCAGCTCTTTGATGAGCACCTTAAACGACTCGGGCACGCCGGGTTCGGGCACGTTCTCGCCCTTGACGATGGCCTCGTAGGTCTTGACGCGCCCGACCACGTCGTCGGACTTCACCGTGAGCAGCTCCTGCAAGGTGTAGGCCGCGCCGTACGCCTCCAGCGCCCACACCTCCATCTCGCCGAAGCGCTGGCCGCCGAACTGCGCCTTGCCGCCCAGCGGCTGCTGGGTGACCAGCGAGTACGGCCCGGTGGAGCGGGCGTGGATCTTGTCGTCGACCAAGTGGGCCAGCTTGAGCATATAGATGTAACCGACGGTGACCGGGTTGTCGAAGTACTCGCCGGTCCGCCCGTCCCGCAAGTAGACCTTGCCGTCGGGCGAGCCCACCTTGGCCAGGTACTCCAGGATCTCGTCCTCCGTCGCCCCGTCGAAGACCGGGGTCGCCACGTGGATGCCCAGCGCCTTAGCGGCCCAGCCCAGGTGCGTCTCCAGCACCTGGCCGATGTTCATCCGGGACGGAACGCCCAAGGGGTTGAGGACGATCTCCACCGGCGTGCCGTCCGGCAGGAACGGCATATCCTCCTCCGGCAGGATGCGGGCGATGACGCCCTTGTTGCCGTGGCGTCCCGCCATCTTGTCGCCTTCGGAGATCTTGCGCTTCTGGGCGATGTACACCCGGACCAGCTTGTTGACGCCCGGCGGCAGCTCGTCGCCGTTCTCCCGGGAGAAGACCCGCACATCGACGACGACCCCGCCTTCGCCGTGCGGCACCTTCAGCGACGTGTCCCGCACCTCGCGCGCCTTCTCGCCGAAGATGGCCCGGAGCAGCCGCTCCTCGGCGGTGAGCTCCGTCTCGCCCTTGGGCGTCACCTTGCCCACCAGGATGTCGCCGGGACGCACCTCCGCGCCGATGCGGATGATCCCGTTCTCATCCAGGTCCTTGAGCATGTCCTCGCCCACGTTGGGGATGTCCCGGGTGATCTCCTCCGGCCCCAGCTTTGTGTCGCGGGCCTGCGCCTCGTACTCCTCGATGTGGATGGAGGTGAAGACGTCCTCCTTGACCAGCTTCTCGCTGACCAGGATGGCGTCTTCGTAGTTGTACCCTTCCCACGGCATGAAGGCCACCAGGACGTTGCGCCCCAGCGCCAGCTCGCCGTGGTCCGTCGAGGGGCCGTCCGCGATGACCTGCCCCTCCTCCACCCGCTGGCCCACCTGGACGATGGGCTTCTGGTTGAGGCACGTGCCCTGGTTGGACCGGGCAAACTTCATCAGCCGGTAGCGGTGCTCGTCGCCCCGATCGGTCTTGATGACGATCTCGTCCGCCGAAACGTAGGTGACGGTGCCCGCCTCCTTGGCCAGCACCACCACGCCCGAATCCACGGCCGCCTTGTACTCCATCCCCGTGCCCACCAGGGGCGCCTCCGTCCGCAGCAGAGGCACCGCCTGCCGCTGCATGTTGGAACCCATCAGCGCCCGGCTGGCGTCGTCGTTCTCCAGGAACGGGATGAGGGCCGTCGCGATGGAGACTGTCTGCTTCGGCGAGACGTCCATGAAGTCCACCTGCTCCACGGGGACCGTGAGGATCTGGTCCTTGTAGCGAGCGGTGACCTTCGGGTTGAGGAATCGCCCGTTCTCGTCAAACGGCTCGTTGGCCTGGGCGATGACGTAGTTGTCTTCCTCGTCCGCGGTGAGGTAGACGATCTCGTCCAGCACCACGCCGTTTTCTACCTTGCGGTACGGGGTCTCGATAAACCCGTATTCGTTGATCCGGGCGTAGGTGCACAAGGAGCCGATGAGCCCGATGTTGGGGCCTTCCGGCGTCTCGATGGGGCACATGCGCCCGTAGTGGCTGTGGTGGACGTCGCGCACTTCCATCCCGGCCCGCTCGCGGGAGAGCCCGCCCGGGCCCAGGGCCGAAAGGCGCCGCTTGTGGGTGAGTTCGGACAACGGGTTGGTCTGGTCCATGAACTGCGACAGCTGGGAGCTGCCGAAAAACTCCTTGATCGCGGCGACCACTGGACGGATGTTGATCAGCGCCTGGGGCGTGATGATTTCCGTGTCTTGGATGGTCATGCGCTCGCGCACGACCCGCTCCATCCGGGACAGCCCGATGCGGAACTGGTTCTGAAGCAGTTCGCCGACGGACTTCAGCCGGCGGTTGCCCAGGTGGTCGATGTCGTCGACGGAGCCCACGCCCTCCATCAGGCCGATGAGATAGTTGATGGTCGCGACGATGTCGTCTCGCGTCAGCGTGCGCACGTCGTCCGGCGGCTGCTGGTTGCTGACCACCAACAGCGGCGACTTGTCGCGGCCCTCGATGACGACCCGCTGCACTCCCGCCTCCTCGATGCGCTGGGCCAGCTTCCGGTCGATCCGGGCGCCGGCCTCGGCGATGATCTCGCCGCTCTCCGGGTCAGCCACCGGCTCGACCAGCGTCCGGCCCACGATGCGGGGCATCAGGCGGAGCTTCTTGTTGATCTTGTAGCGCCCCACCGCGGCCAGGTCGTACCGCTTGGGATCGTAGAAGAGGGTCTCAAACAGCGAGCGGGCGCTCTCCTCCGTCGGCGGCTCGCCGGGGCGCAGCCGCTTGTAGATCTCGATGAGCGCCTCCGCCTCCGTCTCGGTGTTGTCCTTCTCCAGGGTGTACTTGATGGGCTCGGCCTCCATGAACGCCTGCAGGATCTGGGCGTTGCTGGAAAGGCCGATGGCGCGCAGGAGCACCGTAGCCGGGATCTTGCGCGTCCGGTCGACCCGGACGTAGATGACGTCGCTGCTGTCGCACTCAAACTCCAGCCAAGCCCCGCGGTTAGGAATAATTGAAGCCTGGTACAGGGTCTTGCCGGAGCTGTCCACTTCGCTGCTATAATAGACGCCAGGAGAGCGAACCAGCTGGCTGACGATGACCCGCTCCGCGCCGTTGATGATGAACGTGCCCTTTTCGGTCATGAGCGGGAAGTCTCCCATAAAGACCTCCTGCTCCTTGACCTCGCCCGTCTCCTTGTTGATCAGCCGCACGCGCACCTTGAGCGGCGCCGCATAGGTGACATCCCGGTCCTTGCACTCTTCTACGTCGTATTTGGGTTCGCCCAAGGAATAATCGATGAATTCGAGAACCAGGTTGCCGGTGAAGTCCTGAATCGGGGAGATGTCGCGGAACATCTCAAGGAGGCCTTCCTTGAGAAACCATTCGTACGACTTCCGCTGCACCTCGATGAGGTTGGGCACGTCGAGGACCTCTTTGATCTTGCCAAAGCTGACCCTCGGCCTCCGCCCAAGCTCTTGCGTAGCGACCGCCAATCGCGCCACTCCTCTCAAAGAACATCTGCCTGTTCCCGCGATCCAGTGCAGTCAGTCCGACGTCCTAGCCGGCCGAATCAGGTGGGGGGAGAGAGGCTCCTAACATGATGAAAAGCAAGGCCGAAAGAAGGTTTCGTCAAGACGCGAACCTCCCGTCCTCGCTTGGAATCGCCTATGGGGGTGCTAGAGTCACATCGCTTAACATGTGCCGGTGTGCCGGCGAATATACATTTTACCAGTTCAAGCTTGCGATCGAACGGAAGTAGGAGCCGCAGGACGCCTCAAGCTTGAGACTTTAGCACCTCGGAATCATATCACACGCTTTACCCGGTGTCAAGCAAGCCCTTTTCGAACCCCGGGAGCACGAGGGGGACGATCCTGCGATCGTCCCCCTCGTGCCGTTTCCTGCCTACTTGATCTCGACGGTGCCGCCGGCCTCTTCGATCTTGGCCTTGATCTCCTCCGCCTGCTCCTTGGAGACGCCCTCCTTGAGCGGCTTGGGAGCGTTGTCCACCAGGTCCTTGGCCTCCTTGAGGCCCAGCCCCGTCAGCTCGCGGACCACCTTGATCACCTGGATCTTCTTGTCGCCGGCGCTGGCCAGGATCACGTCGAAGGAGGTCTTCTCCTCCTCGGCCGGCGCGGCCGCAGCGCCCGCAGCGGCCGGCGCCGCAGCCACGGCCACGGGAGCGGCGGCGGTGACGCCGAACTCCTCCTCCAGGGCCTTGACCAGTTCGGCCAGCTCCAACACGCTCATCTGCTTGATCGCTTCAAGGATCTGCTCTTTGGACATGGATAACCCTCCGTCGTCTCAAATTGTGCTCAGGCAGCTTGCTCTTCCTTTTGCTTGCGGATAGCCTCCAGCGCGTAGACGAGGCTCGCCAGGGTGCCGTGGAGCACGTAGACCAACCCGGCGATGGGCGACTTGAGCCCGCCCAGCACCTTGGCGATGAGCTCCTCCCGGGACGGCAGGCTGGCCAGGGCTTTCACCTCGTCGACGCTGATCGCCCGGCCGTTCAAGATGCCGCCCTTTACCTGAAGCGCCTCGTGCTTCTTGGCAAACTCGCTGAGGAGCTTCGCAGGGGCGACGGGATCGTCGTAGCTCACGGCGATGGCCGTCGGCCCTTCGAGGACCGGCTCCAGCCCCTCGATCTGAGCCTGCCGGGCCGCGAGGAGCGTCAGGGTGTTTTTCACCACCCGGAATTCCACGCCGGCCTTTCGCAGCTGGGCGCGGAGCTCGGTCATCTCCTTCACCGTCAAGCCCCGGAAATCCGTGAGGACGATCCCCTGGCCCCGGGTCATCTTGTCGGCCAGCTCCTGGACGACGGCGACCTTTTCCGGACGCGGCATACGCTCTCCCTCCTCTCCTCTTCGCACGGCGGCCTCAACTGTTCGAAGGCGCGCGGCCAAACGCAAAGCCTCCGGCCTGACACCAGCCGGAGGCTCAACATGCGCGAAGCCCACGCCGCACACGGCGGAGCCACCATCACCACGCATTCGCGAGCCTCGGCCGGCGGGCGTCCGCCCATTAACTCGCGAGAGACCGGCTGTCTCAGGCCTGCTACGTGCAGTCTTGTTGTTGTATCGATCCCTGAGGCTGCGGGGCTTTAAGACCGCTCGCTCGCGGCGCTCATCACCGCCTGCGGGTCGAGCTTGATCCCCGGCCCCATGGTCGACGAGACGGTTACGGACCGCAGGTACTGCCCCTTGGCGGCGGCAGGCTTGGCGCGCAGGATCGCGTCCATCAGCGCCTTGAAGTTGTCGTACAGCTTCTCCACGTCAAAGGAGACCTTGCCGATGGCGACGTGGATCCCCGCTTCCTTATTCATACGGAACTCCACTTTACCCGCCTTGATCTGCCGGACGGCCTCCGCCACGTCCATCGTGACGGTGCCCGACTTGGGGTTGGGCATCAAGCCCCTGGGGCCCAGGATGCGGCCCAACCGGCCCACCAGTCCCATCATGTCCGGCGTGGCCACCGCGACGTCAAAGTCGATGTCGCCCGCCTCAATCCTCTGGGCCAGATCTTCCGCGCCCACGATGTCGGCGCCGGCCGCCTCGGCCTCCTTGGCCTTCTCACCCTTGGCGAAGACGGCGACCCGCACCTGCTTGCCCGTGCCGTGAGGCAGGACGACGGTGCCCCGCACCTGCTGGTCCGCGTGGCGCGGATCGACGCCCAGTTTGATGGCGACGTCGACGCTCTCGTCAAATCTGGCCGGGGCAATCTCCTTCACCAGCGCCAGGGCGGTCTTGGGGTCGTACTGCCGGTCGCGGTCCACCTTCTTGGCCGCTTCAAGGTACTTCTTCCCGCGCTTTGCCATGATTCTCTCCTCCCGTGGTGCAAACGAGTGGGGTCACTCTCCCACCGGACGGCGGCCGGCCGCGCGGGCCGGCTCAGTCCACCACCGTGATTCCCATGCTGCGAGCGGTCCCTTCAATCATCCGCATGGCCGCCTCAATGCTGCTGGCGTTGAGGTCGGGCATCTTGGTCTCGGCGATCTCCCGGATCTGGGCCCGGGTGACGGTGCCGACCTTATTGGTGTTGGGCTGGCCCGAACCCTTCTCCAGGCCGGCGGCCTTCTTCAGGAGGACCGCCGCGGGCGGCGTCTTGGTGATGAAGGTGAACGAGCGGTCCTCGTACACGGTCACCTCGACCGGAATGATCATGCCGGCCTGGTTGGCCGTCCGCTCGTTGAAAGCCTTGACAAACTCCATGATGTTGACGCCCTGAGGACCGAGGGCGGTACCGACCGGCGGCGCCGGGGTGGCCTTGCCCGCCGGCACTTGCAGTTTGACGATCGCAACGACCTTCTTCGCCATCGTTCGCGAGCTCCTTTAGCCTGAACTACGAAGTCTTTTCCACCTGCTCGAAATCGAGCTCCACCGGTGTCTCCCGCCCGAACATAGAGATGGAGACCCTGAGCTTGCCCCGCTCCACGTTCACTTCCTCAATGCGGCCGTCGAAGTTCTCGAACGGGCCCGAAATCACCCGGACCACGTCGCCCACGCTGAAGGCCACCTTGGGCTTGGCCTCGTCGAACCCCAGCTGCTTCAAGATGGCCCTCACCTCGTCCGGCTCCAGGGGGATGGGTTTCGAGCCGGATCCGACGAAGCCCGTGACGCCTGGTGTGTTGCGCACCACGTACCAGGAGTCGTCGCTCATCACCATCTCCACCAGCACGTAGCCGGGGAAGACCTTCTTCTTGGTGATCTTCTTCTTCCCGTCCTTGAACTCGATCTCTTCCTCGGTGGGAACGAAGACGCGGAAGATCTTGTCTTCCATCCCCATCGACGCGACCCGGCGCTCCAAGTTGGCCTTGACCTTGTTTTCGTAGCCCGAGTAGGTATGGATCACATACCAATGCTTATCGATACCGCTGTCGAGATCGAGAAACTCGTCGATATCGATGGGCTGGCGCCCTTCCGCGTCCTCCGCTACCGGATCCTTCACCATCGGGCGCTCACCCCCTCAGAGCCTTCCGAGCAAGCTCAAGAGCTGCGAGACGATCAAATCCACCACTCCGAGAAAGAGCGCGCAGATCGCCGTCGACACAATGACCACCGCCGTGTAGGTGGCCAGCTCCTTCCGGTTCGGCCAGGTCACTTTCCGCAGCTCCGCCCGGGCCTCCCGCAGGAACTTGCCCAGCCTGGCCGTGACCGCCGGTCTCTCCTGCCCCTTCGCGACGTTTGCCATGAGGCTCATCTCCGCCCTTTCCCACCGCTGGCCAGCCAGCGTCTTACGCCGTCAGCGAGTCTCCCGGTGCAGCGTGTGGCGCCGGCACACCTTGCAGTACTTCTTCAGCTCCAACCGGTCCGCGTCGTGCGTGCGGTTCTTGGTGGTACGGTAATTGCGGTTCTTGCACTCGGTGCACTCCAGGGTGACGCCCACCCGCATGGAGTCGATCCCTCCCGGCTCGCTCGAAAGTCACCTCATGACTGTACCATATGGCGTCCAACCGTGTCAACACTGCACGCTTGACAGCCCCGCCGCGCGCCCGGCGGCAGACGCAAAAACGTGGAGTCGAGCACATCCCGCTCCACTCCACGCTTCTGCCGTGCGATGACGCTTTGGCCGAGCCGCTCGCAGGCGGCTCCCGAAAGCCCGCCGGGGAGCGCCCGCGCTCACTCGATGATCTTGGTGACGACGCCGGCGCCCACGGTGCGGCCGCCCTCGCGGATGGCAAAGCGCAGGCCCTCTTC
>k87-684673_pt1 | contig 14629 bp, 16 predicted proteins | sample MGYA00084031_6733416 | MGnify analysis MGYA00084031
CACCAGCGAGCCGGTGGAGGAGTCGCTGATCCGGGTGCTCGGCGGGACCGCCGCCCGGGAGGTCGAGGTGGAGGCCCAGGGCTCCGTCGTGCAGCTGCGCACCATCCCGCTGATCGTCTCCGGCTCCCGGATCGGCGCGATCGTGCTGGTCCGCGACGTCACCGAGCTGCGCTGGCGGGACCGCGAGCTGATGACCAAGGACGCCACCATCCGGGAGATCCACCACCGGGTCAAGAACAACCTGCAGACCGTCGCCGCCCTGCTCCGCCTGCAGGCCCGCCGGCTGCAGGTGCCCGAGGGCCGCGCCGCGCTCGACGAGGCGGTCCGCCGGGTCGGCTCCATCGCCATCGTGCACGAGACCCTCTCCCACACCCCCGATGAGCTGATCGACTTCGACGACATCACCGATCGGGTGATGACCATGGCCGGCGAGGTCTCCGCCCCGGAGACCCGGGTCGTCCCCAAGCGCGTCGGGACCTTCGGGGTGCTGCCCGCCCAGATCGCCACCCCGTTGGCGATGGTCCTCACCGAGCTGCTGCAGAACGCCCTTCAGCACGGTCTGGGCGACCGGCACGGCGAGTTGGAGGTCCGCGCCGCCCGCATCCCCGGCGACCCTCCGCATCTGCAGGTCGTCGTCGCCGACAGCGGCGTGGGCCTGCCCCCCGGCTTCGACGCCGAGCGCACCGACAGCCTGGGCCTGCAGATCGTCCGCACCCTCATCGTCGGCGAGCTCGGCGGCCGCCTGGCCTTCGCCGCCCGCCCCGGGGGCGGCACCGAGGTCACCATCGACATCCCCCTGACCCACGCCCCTCCCCGTCCTCGGTGACGGCTCGGTCGCGGACTCGGCCCCACCCGCCGGGGATATGCGGATTTATCCCCATGTATAAGAAAGTGCAGAAAAAGGCAAAGTCCCTTTCCCGGGAAGGAAGGCCTCGGCGTCCTGTCGCCGGGGGACCGGTGCGGGAAAGGGACTCGTGACCGCCGGGGCGCGCCCGTTCGGCTTTGTTCGGGGAGGCGCTCACGACCGCCCGCTCTTCAGGGGCCGTCCGCTCTTCAAGATCGCAAACGGCGGAGCGGGAAGAGACGCATGTCACTCGGCGACGTGGACGGGCGAATACGGGGTGCTCCCGCCGCCGCGCCCGGGCGCGACAATGACGCTCAGAAGACGCTCAGAAAGCGCGGGCCGGCGCTCCGGAGGCGCGGCCGAGGGCACGGGCGCGGCGGCGCTTGAGGGCGCGGCGCTCATCCTCGCTCATTCCGCCCCATACGCCGGCCTCCTGTCCCGACTCCAGGGCCCAGCGCAGGCACGCCTCGGTGACCTCGCAGCGACGGCAGACCTGCTTGGCCTCTTCGATCTGCAGCAGCGCCGGCCCGGTGTTCCCGATCGGGAAGAACAGCTCGGGGTCCACGTCACGGCAGGCGGCGAGGTGGCGCCAGTCCATGCGGTCCACTCCTTCGTCAGTGTGGAGGCGACTCCACTTGTGAACTGATTCACATGTCGCGACGGCCCGGGCCACGATTGATGGTCCCGGGGGAGGTGTTTGCGGCGCTCCGGCTCATCGATGAGGCCGTTTGAGCAGGCCTGATGTCGGGTGCGCCCTTTGAGCGTGTCAGGGGGGCGCAGGTCGCGCAAGACCTTGGAGAAACGTTTCTCAAAGTATGGGCTGTCGTGTGTGTCACACCTGTGGGTCAAGGGTGTGACTTTCCTGTTAACGCCCGGAACTCGGCCCGCCCTCAGACGACGACGCGTATCGCCCTGGGCACGGAGCGGAACTGCACCTCGGTGCGCTCGCCCAAGTAGTCGCCGTCCATCTGGAATGCGATCGGCCGGTCGGCGCGGAGCGTGAACCGGCTCGCGTCGTGCACGTTCACCACGTGCCGGCCGCGCACCGGCCGGCCGCCCGGCAGCAGCATCTGGGCCGCGGCGGCGAGCACCGGACCGACCGCCAGCGAACGCATGGCGAACACGTCCAGCCCGGTCGAGAAATGCGCGCGGGGGGCGGGGTTCACCGGATGGCGGCCGAGGAAGGTCCACGGCGCGGTGTTGACCACGAAGGACAGGAACAGCCCCTTCTCCGGGGGATGCCCGGGCCGCTCCAGGGTGAGCGCCGGATGCGCCCGGTCGGTGCGGGTGAAGAACTCCCGCAGCGCCACCCGCAGATACAGGGTGGGGTCGGGGCGGCGCCCGGCGCCGCGCCGCCGCTCCACCACCCGGATCACCTCCGCGTCGAACCCCAGGCCCGCGCAGAAGGTGAAATAGCGGTCGTCCGCCATGCCCAGTCCCACCCGGCGATGCCGGCCCGCCCGCAGCGCCTCCAGCACCAGCCGGGTGGCTCCGATCGGCTCGGCGGGCATGCCCAGCGCCCGGGCGAACACGTTGGTGCTGCCGATCGGCAGCACCGCCAGCGCCGGCGCCTTGGGGGAGGGCCCGTCCGCCAGCAGCCCGTTGACGGCCTCGTTCACGGTGCCGTCGCCGCCCAAGGCGATCACCACGTCGTACCCGCCGGCGGCGGCCTCCCGGGCCAGATCCGTCGCGTGGCCGCGGTGGGCGGTCTCGGCGAACTCCAGGTCCAGATCCCCGGAGAAGGCGCGGACGAGCAGGTCGCGGACTCGGCGGGAGGTTGACGTCGCCTTGGGGTTGGCGATGAGCATGGCGCGCACGGCGCAAGGCTACCCAGTGCCGATGCCCCCGCCCGATCCGGTGACCGGGGAGAATGCGTTGACCGGACGGCGGTAGGGTTACCGCTTGTGTCCGAACGTCGCCCCCTGACCGTGACCGCCGCCGCGGCGCTGGAGGCCGCCGAAGGCGTCACCGCGCTCGGTTTCGGCGCCTTCGTGGCCTGGGAGACCGTGGTGGGCGAGCCGCTGGACCCGGCGACCGCCTGGGCGGTGACCGGGATGGCCCTGCTCGGCGGCTTCTGCATGCTGGCGGTCGCTCGCGGGCTGCTGAAGGCCGAACGCTGGAGCAGGGCGCCCGCGGTGCTCACCCAGCTGTTCGCGCTGCCGGTGGGCTGGTCGCTGCTGCAGAGCGACCAGCTCGTCTACGGCGTACCGCTGCTGACGGCGGCGGTGCTGGCGCTGGTGCTGGTCCTCAGCGGCCCCACCACCCGCTTCATCCTGGCGTCCGAGCACGACGACGAGCCGGAGGCCGGGACCGGGGCCGCCGGCCGGGACGGCCCGCAGACCCGGTCCTAGGGCCCGGCCGGGTCCGGTCCGGGAGCGGCCGCCGGCTGAGCGCCGTCACTCGTCGGCGGTCAGACCCTCGCGCAGCTGCGCCAGCGTGCGGGCCAGCAGCCGGGAGACGTGCATCTGGGAGATGCCCAGCTCCGCGGCGATCTGCGACTGCGTCATGTTGCCGAAGAACCGCAGCAGCAGGATCCGCTTCTCGCGGGCGGGCAGCTTCTCCAGCAGCGGCTTGAGCGACTCGCGGTACTCCACGCCCTCCAGGGAGTCGTCCACCATGCCGAGCGAGTCGGCCACGGCGGGCGCGTCCTCGTCCCCGGAGTCGGGGGCGTCCAGCGAGACGGTCGAGTAGGCGTTGGCGGACTCCAGGCCCTCCAGCACCTCCTCCTCGCTCATCTGCAGGTGCTCGGCCAGCTCGCTGACCGTGGGGGCGCGACCCTCGCGCTGCGCCAGGTCGCTGATCGCCTTGGTCAGCGACAGCTTCAGCTCCTGCAGCCGGCGAGGCACCCGGACCGCCCAGCCCTTGTCGCGGAAGTGCCGCTTGATCTCGCCCACGATGGTGGGCGTGGCATAGGTGGAGAACTCCACCCCGCGGTCCAGATCGAAGCGGTCGATCGACTTGATCAACCCGATGGTCGCCACCTGGATCAGGTCGTCCAGCCACTCGCCCCGGTTGCGGAACCGGCGGGCCAGGTACTCCACCAGCGGCAGATGCAGCTCCACCAGCTCGTCCCGGACCCGTTGACGCTCCGGGTCGCCCTCCGGCAGCTGGTGCAGCCGCTCGAACAGCGCCCGGGCGCGGGCGCGGTCCGGCACGCCGGCGTCCGGCCGCTCGTCGGCCTGGCTGGGCACACTGCTCTCCGGCAGCGTCGTCTTCTCGGTCATGGCGCCACCTCGCCCGGCGGCAGTCCTGCCGGTCGCCTCGTCCGCCGCATCGCCCTGGTCACTTCGCCCCCGTCGCCCCGCGACGCTTCTGCAGCATCACGGTCACCCGGTCGTCGGCGCCCACCGCGGAATCCACGTCGCCAGCCAGCGCGGACAGCACCGTCCAGGCGAACGTGTCGCGGCTGGGCACCACCCCGTCCACGGTCAGCACCGCCACCGCGATCCGCATCGCCTCCCCGGTCAGCTCGAACCGGCATTCCAGATCGGTGCCGGGGACGGCCTGCGGAAGCAGCATCGCGCAGGCCTCGTCCACCGCGATCCGCAGGTCTTCGATCTCGTCCAGTGTGAAGTCGAGCCGGGCGGCCAGCCCGGCGGTGGCCGTGCGCAGCACCGACAGGTAGGCGCTGTCGGCGGGCAGCTTCACCGTGACCACGTCCCGGACGACCGGGCGGGCGTCGGCCGACTTCTCGGCTGGCATGGCAGTGGTTTCCTCGGTCACATTTCTCCCTCGACTGGGGCGCGCCTCCTTCGAAACTACCGCCTGTCACGGGCGCGGTGATGCTTCGGCGCGCACCGGTTTCCGCCATGCCCCGGTCATGACACGCCGTTGCGCATGGGGAACCTCCGCGGGCGGCGGGATGCGTCACATCGGCCGTGTCCGCGCCAGCCGCCCCGGACACGGCTCGACCCCCTCCCGAAGCATGCGGACCCAGTGTAGTCGATTGCTCACTGAGCGCCCGAGGTGGTATGCGGCGACGGAGGTCGCCGGCGCGTTCAGCGGCGGCCCAGCTCGGCCAGCGCCTCGCCGGTGAGCCGGTAGACCGTCCACTCGTCCTGCGGGACGGCGCCCAGCGCCTTGTAGAAGCCGATGGCCGGCTCGTTCCAATCCAGGACGGACCACTCGACGCGGGTGTAACCGCGCTCCACGGCGATCCGCGCCAACTCGGTCAGCAGCGCCTTGCCGTGCCCCCGCCCGCGCGCGTGCGGACGGACGTACAGGTCCTCCAGATAGATCCCGTGCCGTCCGGTCCAGGTGGAGAAGGTGACGAACCACAGCGCGAACCCGACGACCTCTTCGTCGTGCTCGGCCACGTGGGCGAACACCTTCGGCTCGGGACCGAACAGGGCCCGGCGCAGATCCTCCTCGGTGGCGCGGACCTCGTGCAGGGCCTTCTCGTAGTCCGCCAGTTCGCGGATCAGCGCCGCGATCGTGGGCACGTCGTCGATGACAGCGGGTCGGATCACGCCCCGAGGCTACCGGCCCGTTCACGCTCCCCGGGCCGCCCGCGTCGGCCCGGCGCGGGCCCGTCGGCCCCGGCGCGCAAGGAAAAGGGGGCGAGACCGCGTGGAACCGAACGGTCTCGCCCCCGCGACGATCCGGCGTCCATGCGGATCAGCTCATCGTCACGCCACGGCGTGACGATGAGGCGCGTTCAGGAGGCCTGCTTGGTCTCCCAGAAGATCTTGTCGATCTCGGCGATCTTGGCCAGCAGCTCGTCGGCGATCTTCGGGTCCGTGGTGCCCTTGGCCCCGGCGGCGCCGGCCAGCTTGGTGGCCTCGTTGAACAGCTGGTGCAGCTGCGGGTACTTCTCGAAGTGCGGCGCCTTGAAGTAGTCGGTCCACAGCACCCACAGGTGCTCCTTGACCAGCTGAGCGCGCTGCTCCTTGATGATGAGCGCCCGGGTGCGGAACGCGGGGTCCTCGTTGGCGTTGTACTTCTCGATGATGGCCTTGACCGACTCGGCCTCGATGCGCGCCTGGGCCGGGTCGTAGACGCCGCACGGCAGGTCGCAGTGCGCGGAGACCGTGGTCTTCGGACGCAGTAGCTTCGCCAGCACCTGTTCGTCCCTTCCTCTAGCGGATCATGCTCAGGTCACCGACATTACTCTGGTACCGCGCGTCGTGTGCGCCCAGGGCGGTGACCGTGACGGAACGGGCCCTCCGCCGGGCGTTTGTATCCGGGGAAGGACGAGATATTCCGTGCTGCGGGCGGTGGCGGTGACCGGGGAGTCGATGCTGCCGGCGCTGCGGCCGGGGGACTTCCTGCTGGTGCGGTGCGGCGGCCGGGCGGTGCGGCCCGGCGACGTGGTGGTCGCCCGGCACCCCCGGGACGGAGAGCCGCTGATCGTCAAGCGGGCGGTGCGCCGCGACGGCGACGGCTGGTGGCTGGAGAGCGACAACCAGCGCGCCCCGGGCCGGCAGGACAGCTGGGACTTCGGCGCGGTGCCGGACGCGCTGGTGCTGGGCCGGGTGGTGGCCCGGTACTGGCCGCCCTCGCGGATCGCGCTGTCGCCGGCGGCGTTCTCACCGGACCGGGGCCCGGGCCGCCGCTGAGGGAGCCCGGACCGGCCGCGCCCCGGGGGGCGGGACCGGTCCGCCGCGAGATCCATCGTTCCGGGCGTCGTGCGCCCCTCGTCCCGGACGGGGCCCGGTCGCGGGCCCGTGGTCGTCCGGGAGGGATCAGAACCGCTTCATGAGCCGGCTCAGATCCGGTTGACGCCCTCCTTGCGGGCCTGCTCGGCCACCGCGGCGATGACCGCGGGAGCCACCCGCTCGTCGAACGGGCTGGGGATCACATAGTCCGGGCGCAGATCGTCGCCCACCACGTCGGCCAGCGCCTGCGCGGCGGCCAGCTTCATGCCCTCGGTGATGGAGTGCGCCCGCACGTCCAACGCGCCCCGGAAGATGCCGGGGAAGGCGAGCACGTTGTTGATCTGGTTGGGGAAGTCGCTGCGCCCGGTGGCGACCACCTTGGCGTGCCGGCGCGCCACGTCGGGGTGGATCTCCGGGGTGGGGTTGGACAACGCGAACACGATCGCATCGTCGGACATGGCGGCGATGCTCTCTTCGCCGACGGTGCTGCCGGACAGCCCGATGAAGACGTCGGCGCCGCGGAGGGCGTCCTCGGTGGAGCCCTTGAGTCCGAGCTTGTTGGTGTCGCGGGCCAGCGCCTGCTTGACCGGATTGAGTCCGTCCCGGCCCTCGTAGATCAGTCCCTTGCTGTCGGAGACGGCGATGTCGCCGATCCCGGCGTTGAGCAGGATCCGGGTGACCGCGACGCCGGACGCGCCGGCCCCGGCCACCACCGCGCGCAGCTCCGACAGCGGCTTGCCGATCAGCCGGGCGGCCCCCTGCAGCGCGGCCAGCGCCACGATGGCGGTGCCGTGCTGGTCGTCGTGGAACACCGGGATGTCCAGCGCCTCGCGCAGCCGGTCCTCGATCTCGAAGCACCGCGGCGCGCTGATGTCCTCCAGGTTGATGCCGCCGAAGCTCGGTGCGAGCCGGATCACGGTCTCGACGATCTCGTCGGTGTCGGTGGTGTTCAGCGCGATCGGCACGGAGTCCACGTCGGCGAACTGCTTGAACAGCAGCGCCTTGCCCTCCATGACCGGCATGGCCGCGGCCGGCCCGATGTCGCCCAGACCGAGCACCGCGGTCCCGTCGGTGACGACGGCGACCACCTTGGAGGTCCAGGTGTAGTCGTGGGCCAGCTCCGGACGGTCGGCGATGGCGGTGCACACCCGCGCCACGCCGGGCGTGTACGCCAGGGAGAGATCGTCGGCGTCGCGCACCGGAACGGTGGACCGGACCTCGAGCTTGCCCCCGCGATGCAGAGCGAACGCCGGATCGTCGGAATAGTCGGTGATGGATTCAGGCTCGGTAGCCACAGCGACCCCTGTCTTGACAAACGGTTTCGGGCAGATGCCACCGCTGCCGGGGCGGTCTAGGTGGCCGCGTCTCCTGGGTGGTCATCTCTCGACGTACGGGGGTCACCCGTTGTCTGATTGTGCCACACACCGCAGGAGCGGCCGGCGGAAGGGAGGGTGTCCTCCGCCACGTCCCGCGGCGCTTTCTGTGAGGTTACGGAGAGTGCCCGATTCCTTGGCCGCTCACCCTGCCCCTGGCATACCCTGCGGAGTGCTTGGAACGGTCCTAAACAATGCGTGGATGAGGGCTCACCTGGGTGACCTGTTGTGCGATCGTGTCGTGCCCTTAATCCAGCAGGCGTCCGCTCTGAGTGAAGATGTCCTGCAAACCTTCCGATCGGCGAAGGTGCCGTGAACGAGTTGAAGGGGGACCTGTGACCACCGGTTCTCTGCGCCGCCGTGCCGTTGCGGCGGCAGCTGTCATGCTGTCGGGCGCCCTCGCCCTGTCGGCCTGTGGAGGGGACGACCCCGAGGACGCCGGAGCGACCTCCCAGACGTCCGCCGACCCCTCCCTGGCCGCGATGGTCCCCGACCAGATCAAGAGCGACGGTGTGATCAAGGTGGGCGTCGACGCGTCGTACCCGCCCAACGAGACCGTGGACCCGGCGACCCAGAAGATCGTCGGCTGGGACGTGGAGCTGTTCACCGCGGTGGCCGCCAAGCTGGGGCTGAAGGCCCAGTTCGAGAACGCCGGTTTCGACACCATCATCCCGGGCGTGCAGTCCGGCAAGTACGAGGTGGGCGTCTCCTCGCTGACCGACAACCCCGAGCGCGAGAAGGTCGTCGACTTCGTCACCTACTACTCCGCGGGCACCGCCTGGGCGGCTCCCAAGGGCAACCCCAAGAACGTCGACCCCGACAACGCCTGCGGCCTGAGCGTCGGCGTGCAGCAGGGGACCGTGCAGGTCGATGATCTCAACGCCCGCAGCAAGGCCTGCACCGACGCCGGCAAGCCCGCCATCAAGCTGGTGGTCCGCAAGCAGCAGACCGAGGTCAACAACGACCTGGTGGCCGGGAAGATCGACGCCATGGCGGCCGACTCGCCGATCGTGGGCGGCGCGGCGAAGCAGACCGGCAAGCTGGAGATCATCGGCGAGGTGTACGACACCGCTCCCTACGGCTACGCCGTCAGCAAGAACTCCGGGACCTTCAAGGAGGCGCTGCAGGCGGCCCTCAAGGCGCTGATCGCCGACGGCACCTACAAGCAGATCCTCACCAAGGCCGGCGTGGAGTCCGGAGCGATCACCGAACCGGTGATCAACGGCGCGCAGAAGTGACCCGATGACCGTGGACCAAGACGTGCAGAAGGGACGGCCCGAGCCCATCCGGGCCGTCCCGGTCCGGCACCCCGGACGGTGGGCCGGGGCCGCCGTGGTGCTCGTCCTGGGGGCGATGTTCGTCCACTTCTTGCTCTTCAACCCCGCGTTCAACTGGAGCGAGCAGTGGAAGTACATCTTCTCCGACGCGGTTCTGCGAGCGGTCCGCAACACCATCTGGCTGACCGTCGTGGCGATGGTGGGCGGCGTCGCGCTGGGCATCGTGCTGGCGCTGATGCGGATGTCGCCCAACCCCCTGATGCGGGGGGCGGCCTTTTTGTACCTGTGGTTCTTCCGCGGCACTCCGCTGTACACCCAGCTGCTGATCTGGGGCGCCATCGGGGCGCTGATCCCCACCATCGGCATCGGCATCCCGTTCGGCCCGGAGTTCCACACCTGGGAGACCCAGAAGCTGATCAACGTGGCGCTGGCCGCCGCCCTGGGCCTGCTGCTCAATGAGGCCGCCTACATGGCCGAGATCGTCCGGGCCGGCATCCTGTCGGTGGACCCCGGGCAGCAGGAGGCCGCCGCCGCGCTGGGCATGTCGCGGATGCAGACCATGCGGCGCATCGTGCTGCCGCAGGCGATGCGGGTGATCGTGCCGCCGACCGGCAACGAGACCATCTCGATGCTGAAGAACACCTCGCTGGTGGCGGCGGTGCCGTACGCGGAACTGACCTTCACCGCGCAGACCATCTACGCCAACACGTATCAGATCATCCCGATGCTGATCATGGCGTGCCTGTGGTACCTGTTCCTGTCCTCGCTGCTGATGATCGGCCAGTACTACCTGGAGCGGTACTTCAGCCGCGGCGTCGGGGGCAACGGCGGCGGGAACCGGGTGCGGCTGCGGGCGCTGCGCGGAGGAGGACGCCGATGACGACGGAGAAGGCCGCCCGGCGCCCGATGGTCAAGGCCGAGCAGGTGCACAAGAGCTTCGGCCATGTCGAGGTGCTCAAGGGCATCGACCTGGAGGTGCAGCCCGGCGAGGTGATGTGCGTGATCGGGCCGTCCGGCTCGGGCAAGTCCACCTTCCTGCGCTGCATCAACCACCTGGAGAAGATCGACTCCGGCCGGCTGTGGGTGGACGGCCATCTGGTCGGCTACCGGGAGAAGGGCGGCAAGCTCTATGAGCTGCGCGACCGCGAGGTGGCCGAGCAGCGCCGCGAGATCGGCATGGTGTTCCAGCGGTTCAACCTGTTCCCGCACATGACGGCGCTGGAGAACGTCATGGAGGCGCCGGTCCTGGTCAAGAAGGAGCCCAAGGACCGGGTGCGCGAACGCGCTCTGGCGCTGCTGGACCGGGTCGGCCTGGGCGACAAGGTCGACAGCTATCCCGCCCAGCTGTCCGGCGGGCAGCAGCAGCGGGTGGCGATCGCGCGGGCGCTGGCCATGCAGCCCAAGCTGATGCTGTTCGACGAGCCCACCTCCGCGCTGGACCCCGAGCTGGTGGGGGAGGTGCTGGACGTGATGAAGCAGCTCGCCGAGGACGGCATGACCATGATCGTGGTCACCCACGAGATGGGCTTCGCCCGCGAGGTCGGCGACTCGCTGGTCTTCATGGACGGCGGCGTGGTCGTGGAGTCGGGGGCGCCGCGCGAGGTGCTGGCCAACCCGCGGCATCCGCGCACCCAGGACTTCCTGTCCAAGGTCTTGTGAGGACCACGGTCGACCGACGGCCCGCCCCCGCCCCGGGAGCGCGGGCCGTCGGCGTCTAAGGTGGGCGCATGTTCGCTGTGAGCGCTGCGCGATTCGACGCCGATGATCCCCTGAACGGGCTGGAGGCGGGCGAGCGGCCCGAGCCCGAGGTGCCGGAGGGATGGACGACCGTCACGGTGCGGGCGGCCTCGCTCAACCACCACGACCTGTGGTCGCTGCGCGGCGTGGGGCTGCGCGAGGAGCAGCTCCCGATGATCCTCGGCTGCGACGCGGCCGGGGTGGACGAGGACGGCAACGAGGTCATCGTGCACGCGGTGATCGGCGACCCGGACCGGGGCGGGGGCGATGAGACCCTGGACCCGAGGCGGTCGCTGCTGTCGGAGCGGTACCCGGGGACGTTCGCCGAGAAGGTCGCGGTGCCGCGGCGCAATCTGGTGCCCAAGCCGAAGGAGCTGTCGTTCGAGGAGGCGGCCTGCCTGCCGACCGCCTGGCTGACGGCCTACCGGATGCTGTTCGAGAAGTCCGGGCTGGAGCCCGGCTCGACGATCCTGGTGCAGGGCGCCGGCGGCGGGGTGGCGACCGCGCTGATCGCGCTGGGGGCGGCGGCCGGCTACCGGATCTGGGCGACCAGCCGCAGCGAGGCCAAGCGCAAGCGGGCGCTGGAGCTGGGGGCCGACGCGGTGTTCGAGAGCGGCGCCCGGCTGCCCGAGCGGGTCGACGGGGTGATGGAGACGGTCGGCCAGGCCACCTGGGCGCATTCGGTGAAGTCGCTGCGTCCCGGCGGACGCATCGTGACCTGCGGCGCCACCACCGGGCAGCAGCCGGGGGCGGAGCTGAACCGGGTGTTCTTCACCCAGCTGTCGGTGGTCGGCTCCACCATGGGCACCCGTGACCAGCTGGTGCGGCTGGCGCGTTTCCTGGCGGTCACCGGCGTCCGTCCGCCGATCGACCGGGTGCTGCCGCTGGCCGAGGCCCGTCAGGGGCTGGAGGCGATGGCGCGGGGCGATCTGTTCGGCAAGATCGTGCTGACCGTCTGACCGTCCGTGCGGCCGAGGAGTGGACCCGGCCGGGGTTCACTCCTCGCAGCGCTCCAGGATCTCGGTGCGGATCCGGGCGGCGGTCTCCTCCAGCGCGGCCTGGATCTCCGCCAGGCCCTCCTCGGTCAGCCCGGTGCGCCCGACGCTCTCCCGGACGTCCTCGACGAAGGCGCGCAGGGCGCGTTCCAGCTTGAGGCGGGCGACCTCCTCGGCGGTTCCGGTGGCGGTGCGCCAGGCCTCCTCCCAGTTCTGCCGCCATTCCCGCGCCCAGGCGGCGCGCTGTTCGCGCCAGTGCTCCTTGTGCCGCCGCCACTCCTCCTTCTGCCGCTCCTTGGTCTCCCGCCAGGCCTCCTTGGAGGCGACGCGGTCCCGGCGGCGCATCTCCCGGGCCGCCTTGGTCAGCTCCTCCCGCAGCGAGCGGACGGTCTCGCGGACGTCCTGCTGCACCTGACGGGCGAACTGCTGGGCCGAGGCGGAGATCTCCTCCTCCAGCTCGGCCAGCTCGTCCATCCGGCGTTCCAGCTCGGCCCGGCCCTTGTCGGTGAGGGAGTAGACCTTCTTGCCCTTGACCACCTCGTGGGTGACCAGCCCGTCGGCCTCCAGTCGCGCCAGCCGCGGGTAGATGGTCCCGGGGGAGGGCGAATAGACGCCCAGGAAGCGGTCCTGCAGCAGCCGGATCACCTCATAGCCGTGCCGCGGGCTCTCCTCCAGCAGCTTGAGCAGGTACAGCCGGAGGCGGCCATGGCCGAACACGGGACTCACTCGTCCTCCCCGGGAACGTCGGTCAGGCCCCGCTCCTCGTCGGAGACGGGTCTGCTGAGCAGGGTGATGCCGCCGGACACGGTGTTGACGGTCAGGCTGCCCTCCCCGGTTCCCAGCGTGCCGGTCACGGTCCGGGCCATCGTCCGGTCGTGCTGCCGCAGCCGGGGGAAGGCGGTGTCGATCCGGCCGGTCGCCGAGCTGAGGTGCACCTCGGCGGAGGTGGTCTCCGGCAGCCGGAGCGCCACTTCGCCGGAGACCGTGTTGGCCGTCAGCGTGCGCTCCTTCACCAGCGCCACGTCGGCGGTGATCCGACCGCTGACGGTGCGGGCGCTGAGCCGGTGGATCGACCCGCCGGCCAGCGTCAGCTCCCCGGCCACCGAGGTGAACGAGACCGTGCCGTTCAGCCCCTGCGCCTCGATCCGCCCGGAGACGGTGCCGGCGTCGACCCGCCCGCCGACGCCGTCCAGCACCACGTCGCCGGCGGCGCTGCGCACCGAGGTGCGGACCGACAGCCCGGTCACCACCGCGTCCGCGGAGATCGTGTTGAGCTCCACCGGGCAGTCCGGCGGCACGGTCACCGTGACGGTGGCGCGGGCCTGCTGGTTGCGCAGCCAGCCCAACACGCCCTCCAGCATGCGCGTGTGGCCGATGGTCAGCATGCCGGCCTCATGGTCGACCTGCAGCGGCGGCCCGGCGACGCCCTCCACCACGACCGTCGGCCGGTCCGCGGCGGCCAGCACGTTGATCGCGCCGCCGACCAGGGTGGCCTTCAGCGCCACCACGCCGTCCAGCTCCAGGGTCGCGGACTCCTCGATCGTCCAGTGCGACATGACCACCGCCTTCCGGAAAGCGCGCCTCTCACAGTCACGATATGTCGCGTTTTCGAAGAGTCAAAGACCTCTTCGCCGGACCCCCGGCGAGGGCGCGCTCCCGAAAGGCCGCGGCCCGGGGCCGCCGCGGCGGAGCAGGCGTCTCCACCGTCGCCGCCGCACGGCGGGGCGGGCCGGGCTCACTCCTCGTCCAGCCGGGCCAGCCAGGTCGCCAGCCGGTCGATCGGCGTCTCGAACTCCGGGTTCAGATCCACGAACTCGCGCAGCCGCTCGGCCACCCACTCCAAGGTGACCTCCTCGGAGCCGCGGCGCTCGGAGAGCTCCTCGATGCCCCGGTCGGTGAAGTACACCCTCTCCTCCTCCTCACTGACGTCGACGCCACCCGCGGAACAGGCCGAGGGCCCCGGTGCCCCGGGGCCCTCGGCGTCGCGCATCCGATCCGTCCTCCGGGCCGCCCCGGACGGGAACGGGATCAGCCGGGGAAGATCTGCTGCAGCAGAGCCTCCTGCTCCAGGGCGTGGAGCTTGGCCGAACCCACCGCGGGGGAGGAGCTGGCGGGGCGGGAGATCCGGCGCAGCGTCCGGCCGTCCAGGAACCTCGGCAGCGTCAGCGCCAGGTACGGCCAGGCGCCCTGGTTGGCCGGCTCGTCCTGCACCAGCACCAGCTCGGCGTCGGCCGGGTACTTGGCCAGCTCCGCCTTCAGCTCCCCGACCGGCAGCGGGTACAGCCGCTCCAGCCGGATCACCGCGGTGTCGGCGGCCTTCTTCGCGTCCCGGGCCGCCACCACGTCGTAGTAGATCTTCCCGGTGGTGATCAGCACGCGCCGCACGCCCGCCGGGTCGATGTCCCCCCGCTCGGGGATCACCGGCAGGAACGCGCCCTCGGTGATCTCCGAGATCCGGGCCGCCGCGCCCTTGTGCCGCAGCAGCGACTTGGGCGTGAAGATCACCAGCGGCTTGCGCCGATCCGACTTGACGTGCCAGCGCAGCAGGTGGAAGTAGTTGGCGGTGGTGGTCGGGTACACGACCGTCATGTTGTCCTGCGCGCACAGCTGCAGGAACCGCTCGATCCGGGCCGAGGAGTGGTCCGGGCCCTGGCCCTCGTAGCCGTGCGGCAGCAGCAGCACCAGCTTCGAGTGCTGACCCCACTTCTGCTCGCCGGACACCACGAACTCGTCGATGATCGACTGGGCGCCGTTGGCGAAGTCGCCGAACTGCGCCTCCCAGCACACCAGCGCGTCCGGGCGGGTC
>k87-545418_pt1 | contig 14622 bp, 11 predicted proteins | sample MGYA00084031_6733416 | MGnify analysis MGYA00084031
AAACAGCAAAGCCACTACCGATAAAAGCAAAGCGGCAGCGGCTCCGCTCTTGTTCTTGCTCCCCTGCCAGCCCTTTTGCAGAAACTCCCAGGTCAGTACGGCCGTCATCACAGCAATGACTGGCTGGATCGCCTGAATCATGCCGTATATGCCCGGGGAATCCTTCCACTGATAGATCACCTGCAGCAGCGCAATCATCGCCAGCACAGTGGGCAGCACCACCGCACAGTTGGCGACCAGCGCGCCCATCCAGCCTTTTACGCGGTAGCCGATATATGCGGCCAGCTTGGTTGCGATCGGGCCTGGAAGCGCGTTTGCCATCGCCAGGTTGTCGGTAAAATCCTCTTCGCTTACCCATTTGTATTTCTTCACGCATTCGGTATAAAACAAGGGGACCATCGTCGGTCCTCCTCCATAGCCAAAAATCCCGATTCGAAAAAAGGCAAGAAACAACTTCCAATAAATCATGCTGTCCTCCCTTTCTGTTTTCTGCCTTCCATTTCAACGAAGATATGTATGAGATGATTTCAATAATTTCAATTCATGAATGACATTCATGCGGACAATACCGGAAATCTTGTTCAGCCTGCCCAGTAAAAAACCGGACAGCTCCTCGTAATCCCTGTGCAATACCTGGATCATGATCTGATATTCTCCCGAGGTCAGGACGATCTGCCGGACCTCGTCAATAGCCTGCAGCTCGGCTGCCGCTTCATCGAGCCTGCCTGCCTCGACTGCCAACTGGATCAACGATGACAGCGTCAGTCCCGCCTTGGCCGGATTCAGTACGCCGATCAGACTGAGCACTTCTTCCTCCTGCATCTGCTGTACCCGCATCCGAACTGTCTTCTCTGTCACCCCCAGTTCCTTGGCGATCTGGGTAAACGGCAGCCGCGCATTCCCCTGCAAAGCTTTGGCGATACCGTAATCCAAATCGTCCAACTCAAAATATCGTGAACCTTCCAAACTCGTTGACATGCTCCCCCTGCCTTTTTCTACTCGTTTTCGCTTGATCAGCGCCTATCACACGAAGATATGCGCCGGACAAGGACGATAATCAGATTTTTAGTTAGCATAATATGGAACCTGCCCAAGCGCAATATTTTCCCTAAAATTCTGATAAGCCCGCCTGCCTGAACAGACAAAAGCAGGCGCCGCATGCGGAGCCTCTCTCCGCTGCGACGCCTGCATATCGTAGCTCTTGGACGTTACTGCATGGACCGCTTCAGGTTGAACAAGTAGCGGTTGCGAATAATCCAGAAATAGACAAATTGTACGAGAACAAAGCTCGCCAGCACGATCGCCGTCGGCTTTACCACGGACGCGATCATCATCAGCTTCAGAAGGCTGTTTAGCGAGACAAACGCGACGGCACTGTGTACGATGGCCACGATGATCGGAACGAAGAACAGCAGCCCGATCTGCGTCGTCACGATGCGGGAAAGCTCCTTCTCGGAAAGGCCAATCTTTGTTATCGCGCCGTATTGTCTGCGGTCGCTCTCCAGATCAGTGTACAAACGGAAGTACAAGAAGCTTCCTGCCGCTACGAAAAACAGAACGCCGACAAACAATCCGATGAACAAGCTCGTGTTGGCCATTTGCTTCAACTCTTGATAGATCGGAGCGCGGGCTCCGAAGGAATACGCCCCGTCATGCTCCTCGGAAATTTCTGCTTCCAGCTTTTCACTCAGTTCTTTCGTCTCTTTCCATCTGTCCACTTGGTAGAAATAGTTGTGTTCAAAATTGCTCTCTTTTGCTTGGGCATAAACGCTGTCTGCCACAATCACCAACTGATTGCCGCTCAAGGATCTTATTACCGAAAACCCTTCGATACCTCTGGGCTTCAATTGTTGACCGGCGACTGTCAACGAGCCGTCTTCTGCACCGCTTACATCCTCGCCCGGCCAGCGTTGATAGTAGACAGCTTCTCCGTCGCCTACCTGCACCTCATCCGCGTCCGCGGCACGGGCCGCGCGATTGTACTCGGTGACCCCGACAATGGATATCCCTTGATGCTCTTCTTTGTTAAAAGACAGATACTTCGTTGTTACCTCCCATTTTTCAAACGGGAAGCCGCCGTCCTTGAGCGCGTTCTCAATCCTGGCCGCCGTCGCTTCCCGCTGGTTCGCGTCTGCGCTCGTCACATATTCAAACGCATACGGATTCGTCCTCACGGTTGTCTCCGTGATCGAGGACGCCAGTGCAGCCAGTGTCCCGATCGCGCAAAACGCCACGGTAGAGACGATACAGACGAGGAAAAACATGCGGGCGTTGTCTTTCATCCGATAAGCCAGGTCAGACAAGGTGACCAGGTTGGTCTTGTTCCAGTAAAAATGTCGGTTGCGCTTCATCAGTCTGATCAAAAATACACTGAGCTGCGTGAACAGCAGATAGGTCCCGGCGATCGTCAGCGCGATGACTGGAAACATCAGGACCATCACAAACGCGCCTTTGGCCCAGATCGCCAGCGCATACGCCATCACGAGGAGAGCAGCTGCGAGCAGAGACAAGAAAACCGATGCTTTTGGTTCCTGCTTCGGACGCTGGCTTCCTTGCAAAAGCTCCAGCAGGTTGCTTCGTTTCAAAAACAGCACCGTAAAGACGGAGATCGCCACAAACAGGCACAAGAAGCAAACAATGGTCAGCAGCATGGCGTCCAACGGAAGATAAAAGGGCAGCGGTTCTACATCAAGCAGGAACCCGGCAAATTGGAAAAACAGTTTCCCCAGAACCATCCCGAGCCCGATCCCAAATACAATGGACAGCGATCCGATCATCATGTTTTCCATGAAGATCAGCTTGTTCCTCTGGCCTTGCGTCATGCCGTGCATCATTAAAATGCCGAACTCTTTTTCCCTTCTTTTCAAAAACGCTCCGACACAATAGAAGAGAAAGAAGAAGGCAAACAGAAAAATGATGTACTCCGCCGCCACCATCCCTTGGGCGACAAAGCGGTGAATCTCGCCGTTTTCAACGCCAGGATGGTAGATGAACATCGCGTAGATGAAAAAAATCATCACCGAAAACACACTGCTCAGAAAAAATGCGGCATAGGTTCGCTTGTTCCGGGAAACGTTGTTAAACGCGAATTGACGAAAGGTCATGCGTATTCCCTCCCAGAAGCGACAGCGCATCGATGATTTTCTGGAAGAATGCCTGTCTGCTTTCTCCGCGATACATCTCGTTGTGTAGCTGGCCGTCCTTGATAAAGATGACGCGGTGGCAATAGCTGGCCGCAAGCGGGTCATGCGTGACCATCATCATCGTCGTGCCGTCGTTTTTGTTGATCGTCTCCAATGTTTCCATCACGTTGCGGGATGCTTTGGAGTCTAGGTTGCCGGTCGGCTCGTCAGCCAGCAGGAGGGAGGGCGTATGAATAATCGCCCGGGCGATGGCTGTCCGCTGACGCTGGCCTCCCGATATTTCGTACGTCCGCTTTTCCAGAATGTCCACGATCCCGAGCTTTTCCGCGACGGTCTGAAGCTTTTCGTCCATTTCAGCGACGCTTTTGCCGTCGAGGGTCAGCGGCAGCACGATGTTTTCGCCAACTGTCAGCGTATCGAGCAGATTGAAGTCCTGAAAGACAAATCCCAGCTCTCTTCTGCGGAACAAGGCGAGCTGGTTCCGTTTCAATTCATGCGGATTGGTGCCATTGAGCAGCACCTCGCCCGATGTCGGGGAGTCAATCGTCGAAATCATGTTCAGAAGCGTGGTTTTCCCGCTTCCGGACGGACCCATGATGCCGACGAACTCCCCTTTTTTAATTGTAAAGTCGATGTCGGTCAACGCCCGATACGTGACCCTGCCGCCGTATATTTTGCTGAGGCGCTTTACATGCAGCATATCCATGTGCGCTTCTCCTTTCATTTCATGCCTGATCTTATAGATTAGGTAGCATCCTTTACTGCTTACCACTATACGGAAAGCGCGCATGTTCATCCATCGAATTAGCTTTCATCCAGCTTACGTTCTTGTAAGGTTGGCACAACAGCCGAAAAGACGATGCGGACTTTTGTTCCCACACCAACCTCCGACTCCAGCTCTACGGAATGATGAAGGCGTCCGCAGATCTCCTTCACCAAGTAAAGCCCCATACCGGTCGACTCCGCGTACTTGCGGCCGTTTTCTCCGGTGAAGTACGGTTGATACACGCGCTGGATATCCTCCGGCGGAATGCCGATACCGCTGTCCTCTACCTCCAGGACTGCAAGCTGTCCCCTGGTATACGAGCGGATCGTCACCTTGCTGCCCTTTTTGTCCGAGTAGCGCACTGCATTCGTCAACAGCTGGTTTAGCACAAAGGAGAGCCATTTTTCATCCGACTCTACCACCAAGTGTTCATCTACAGCCAGCTCGGGATACACCTGATTGCGTATAAACAGCCGCTTGTTCTCCGACACAACGCTTTGCGCCAGCTTTCTGAGAGACACCGGCTCGATCAGGTAATCCTGCTCAAAACGGTCCAACCTGGCGCTGTACAGAACCGTCTCCAGCCCCCTTTTGATCCTGTCCACTTCTTCACGCACGCTTTCAATCCGCGGATCGTCATCGTCCTGCAGCAGGAGGTGAATGACAGAAATCGGGGTTTTCATCTGATGGACCCACTGCTGGATAAAGGTCGTATGGTCCCGCTGCTTGGTCTCATACGTATGGAGCTGCTCTTTGAAGAGCCGGTACTGGTTTTGGAACGTTTGATCCATCGCCTGTCCGAGCGGAGCATTGCCATGCGTCAGCGTCAGTTCCTCGAGGTTTCGAATTGGCGTGCTCAGCCGCTTGTATACGTACCGGTTGGCCAGATAGCGGATCACTAAAAAGCACCCGGCGAAAAAAACGCACAGGAAAATCGCATAGCTGATCAAAGAAGGATTCCAGTAGCCGTCCAGGCCGAAAATCAGGATCAAGAGGAAGAGCTGAATGAAAAACATCGCCAGAAATGCCCATTGGTCGCGCAAGAACAGCTTCATTCCGCATCCTCCCACGTGACCTTCAGGCGGTACCCGGAGCCGCGGACAGTTTCAATCGCCCCGTCCAGCCCCAGCTCCTTCAGCTTGCCGCGCACACGCGTGATGTAGACGTTGAGCGTATTTTCATCGACGAACTGCTCATCCCACAGCTTTTCCAACAGGCGCTCGCGGCTGACCACCCGGGGATATTGATTGAGCAGCGCCTCCAGAAGCAGTGCTTCCTTTTTGCTCAGCTCTACTTTTTCGTCCCCCATCATCAATTCCATCCGCTCCAAAAACAGCCGCAAGCCTGCTACCTCAACGGTTCGCTCCGTTTCCTGGGGAGCGTACATCCCGTAAGCGCGCCGCAGCTGACTGCGAATCTTCGCCAGTACGACATCGTAATCAAACGGCTTGGTAATGTAGTCGTCCGCTCCATTCTCCAATGCCATCACCTGATCCATCTTGCTTTCCCGCGCGGAAATGAACAGGATCGGACAGTTCGACACCTGGCGAATCTGGCGGCACCAGTAAAACCCGTCAAACTTGGGCAAATTGACATCCAGCAGGACCAAATCAGGCTGGCCCTGGGAAAATACATCCATCACCCGGTCAAAATGGTCCACGTTTATCGTTTGGTACCCGTATTTTTCCAACTGCCCTTGAAGCAGCTGGTTAATCTTCGGATCGTCTTCCACGATCATGATTGTCGACATTGATCATCCGCCTCACTTCCGTCATCTCTATTTTTACTATACCAAAAAATCGGATGAGCCCCCAATGAACGAAGCCAACTGTATGGGTTGCGAGAATGGACTCCCATCCGATCCCAGCCTTTTTTAAAAAACTCCAAAAAACGGGACAGATCCTGTGATCCATCCCGTTTTTTCTATGCTGCCTCCCGTTCTCTCATACACGAGACATCATTTTTTGCAGCTTTTTGATCCCGCGGAAATGCAGAATTTTTACTGACGCTTCCGTCTTTCCGAGAATCTCGGCAATTTCGTTCATCCTCAAATCGGCCAGGTACCGAAGTGAAATTACATTTCGCTGGTCGGCTGTCAGCGTCTTAACGTTTTTCCACAGGTCTTCATGAGACTCTTGGTTCAATACCCGTTCCTCCGGCAGCTTTTCGCTTGTGACCAGGCTGGAGAACACCTCTTGGTCCGCCGGATATTCCCGTTTTTTGCGAAGGTAGTCGATCAATGTATTGTGGGCGATCCGGAAAATCCATGCCCCGAAAGGATGGCGTCCGTCGTACTGGTCGAGCTTGGAGTACACCTTGACAAACACAGTCGTCGTCAAGTCCTCCACGTCCCAAACATTGCGGACGCGGTAGCGGAAATAGCGGTAAATTTTCGCCGAATATTCTTCATATATGTGCCCGTGGTCGGTTGACTCAAGTTTTCTCACAGTATTCATGGTCCTTGCTCCCGTATGTTCGTTTTTTCCTGTATGAAGGTTCGTATGAATTGTCTTTATTGTAAAAGGCCCGGGAGATTGGAACCATCGAGTTACATTTCATCTTCCTTACAGTTTTGTAAGGTGGGAGCTGCGTTGAAGGCCGGAGAGTTATTCCACTTCACAAACTGGGATTCTCCTTGGACACTCGCTTGCATGGGGCTTAAAGAAATCACTGTTAAGCTGAGGAAGCTTAAAAACGCAAACGTGAAATCTGTGTGAATGACAAAAAGCGACATTCTTTTATGATGCAAATATGTTAATTTATTTTTGTAAAATATTTGAAAGGATGGTACTAATGAGAAATAACTTTTTGAAAGCATCGTTACTCTCTTTACTAGCAGTGGGCCTTTCCGCAAGCTCCTTGTTTAGCAGTACACCGATTCTAGCCAAAGATACCCCCTCAACATTTGAGGATCTCCCACAATTCGCAACGAAACAAAGCGTAAATATTATGCTTTACGATGAAGACGGAAAAATCGAAAAAGAGTTTCATGCCGATGGGCTTGAAGTGACTTATCATTATCAAAACGGGATCATGACTGAATCCGTGGATAACAAAGGGAGAACACAAAGATACAAAAAGCGGGACAACTTCGTCGAAATAACCGAGTATGAAAACGGAAAGGAACTTTTTACTCATAGTCTTTCTCAGAGCGATTATAATTTTCCGGAATTTACAACCCTCGATCACGAAGACCGTGAGAAAGAAAAATTGGACAACCAGATCAATCTGGAAAACAAACCAAACGATGAAGACTCCTTACATATCGAAAGTAAAACCACCTACGAAGATTATTTTGTGAATGGAGTCCTTATGAACAACCTAGTTCCTGGTTCTTGCCCCTGCTCATCAGGTGCATCAGACAAATTTATCAACCATAACTCTATGACAGAAAGGGAGATTCAGTCGTTTTTTGAAGAGAAGGGTTCCATTTTGAAGGATCCTGTGCAAATTTGGAGGAAAGATTCCAACGGAAAAGTTTATAATACCAACAAAACCATCCTTCCATCCAAAGCTATCTACGACGCTGCGCAAACACACAGAATGAATCCGAAAGTGGTTATTGTCACCCTCCAAAAAGAGCAAAGCCTTGTTTCCGCAAAGCCCGGAAGCGAACCATACTCGTCTCGCCGTTTTTACTACGCGATGGGGTACGGTGCCACGGATGGTGGAGATTTGAAGGGAACCAGCGGTTTTGATATTCAGATCGATAAAGGAACAAAACTGTTTAAGGATTTGTGGTATCAATCTCCAGGCGGTAGTTACCCCGTTCTGTTTGAAAACATCAATTACGGAAGCACCAAAACCTCCAATGGTGTCACTTATAAAAACTACATCTGGGTTAAAAATTATGGAACATGGGCTCTCTATAAATACACGCCTCATACCCTGGATATTAAGCAACTTCCAAATATTAAAGGAGGAAACTATTTGTTCCAGAGTCTCTTCAAATCATATTGGGGAGCAGACTGGGATTGAGTTAATAAGGCATGCCCTTCGCTATAAGCGAGGGGTGTTTTCAATATGAGGGAGGTAATATCTGTGAAAAGTAAGCTCTTGCTAATTTTCATATTCGTACTGTTCCTATCGGGCTGCACTTCCCAAGAAACTACACCAAATAATGCCCCACAAGAGACACCCGCCCAATCCTTGGCAAGTCAATTTCCGGGGACAAACTTACACGCCATACAGGAGCATATTTACAATTCAGACTCTATAAAAGCCCAGCCGGAGTTAGCCGCGATATGGTTTGAAGAAAATGAGAAAAAAAGTATGCTCCAATGGTTGGAAACAGCCACAGAAATTACTACTCTTACTCAAAAGATTAAGAAGATTGGATGGTATGACTTCGAATATCAAATTGGCAAACAGGTAGTAGATAGAAAATACCTAGCATACGTTCAAGATGAGAATGGCCGATTCTATGTCAAGCCCTTTGAAGTAGTGAAGGAGTTGAATCTGGAGGAATTTACAGAAGAGTCTATTGAGCCGATTTTACAGATACTAGGCAAAGATAACTGGTTTGTTGTAGAAGAGGCACCCTTTTAGAACAATACAGATTAGTGCCTGCAACCAATTTTTTGAGCTGTCATAGCAACGCCAGAATGTAAAGCAAAGGAGGTGTCCCTTGGTACCAAAGACACCTCCAACAATTGCAAAGCATACTGGTATTAACGTCAACATTACCCCCGACATTTGCCGGGGGTGTTTATATTTTTCTTTTATTCCTTCACATTGCCTTAAGACAACCTTCTCAAAGCTTGAGCCACTCCGCAAAATACGTCTCCGTCACCGGAAAATACGCTGTGGCGAACCGGACAAACTCCTTTGTATCCACCTCTTGGTAGGAATACCGCTCGCAGTAGGCCTTCAGAAAACGCCAGCCGTCCTCTGCAGTGCCATAGGTGGAGATCAGCTCCCATAGACGCAGGGGCGGCACGGAGTAGAAATAAGCATAGGTTTCGCCTTCGTATTGGTCGAGCGGCAAATTTGACGGTTTATCAATGGCAGTTCGGGCAGCTTGTTTGATGCCGGCAAACACTTCCTCCTCCGATTGCTTCCTGTAGTCGAGGAAAAACATCGCGGAAGCCAGCTCGGTCAAGCCTTCATCCAGCCATCTGTCATGATAGGCGTCATTGGCGATCATGCCGTAGAACCACTGGTGCCCGATCTCGTGGACGACGGTATGCTCCAGCGACGAGCCGGTCTTGTTCGCGGCTACCGCGACCACTCCGGGATACTCCATATCCACCCTGCCATCGAGCAGAATGTCCAGCTGCTTGTGCGGGTACTTGCCGATTTTCTCTGAGAAAAACGGAACCGCTTCCGCCGCTGTCCGCAGGGCTTCCTCCATTTTCTGCCGATTTGCCTCCTCGCCGATGACGCGTATCTGTACGCCATCCACCGTTTCCGAAATGGACGTGACATCTTTGACCACGGCCGCAAATGCTTCCCGGACGCGTGAAATGGCAACCTCGCCGCTTTGCCGCGCTTCCGCCGGGTCTTCGTCCGAGGAGCTGACGAACTGATAGCCGGGCGGCAGATCGTAGGAAACGGTGAAGTCGGAGTAGCCTGTATGATAAGACTCCCCGTTGATCCGGTACTCTTGCTTGTTCCAGCCATTGCGGTACGTGGCGAGCATCGGATAAGCCTGGGCCAGAAAATAGCGCTGCCCCATTTTGTCGAAGCGCAGTCCTTCTTCCGGCACAGTAAACGAGTACGATACGTGCACCGTCCTGACTTCGCCCGGAGCCATTTTCTTATCCAGCGGGATCGCCAGTGTATCGGAGGAAAGCTGGTATGCCGCCTGCTTTTGATCCAGCTCGACCTTGTCAATGTTCACATCGGCAGTGCCCTTCACCGCTTCAGGCTTGTTTTGTTTCGTAAAAACGTTGGGGATAAAGTAAAACACCAGCTGATCCCAGTTATCTTTGGAGAGGTTCTCCACCCGTATGTCCGCTTTCGCCGCAAACCTTCCTGATTTGTCCATGCGGAAAAACAATTGGTAGCTGGCCTTGCTGCCCTCCGGTACGGGCTCGGGAGCAAAGCCGGTCAGGTCGCCAGCTGCTTTCTCCTGCTTAGGAGGCGTCCCCGTTCCCTCTTTCCCCTGATTGGACCCTCCCTGTGCCGGGTCTGGATTTGCAGATGGCACTGGCTGTTCACCGGGTGCTTGCCCGGGCTCTGCCCCTTGCTCAGTCGAAGACGCTTGCCACAGCCGAATCGCGCTGATCGTCGCCCCGGCCACACAGCCGATGAGGAGCACTGCCATCATGGCGCGCAGCACACGCTCTGTCCGCCTGCGGTTTTTCTGAGAACCGCGCAGCCCTTCTGCCGGGCGGAACCGCACGGCCATGACGGCTGGGAATATCGCCCCGAGCAACCCTACGAGGACGGGAATCAGCCCGGCACTCAGCAAGAGCCACATGTCTTCCGCCGGAAACTGACGGTACAGTACGGCAATCACGAGCACTCCCAGCCCGATCCCGCCGATAGCAGCCAATAGCCCGCAGAGCAGCCCTTCCGATAGAATCAGGCGGAATATTGCTCCATTGCGCCAGCCCATCGCTTTGAGCAGCAGCAGCTCCGCTTTTCGATCCATGACGTTCTGCCAAATGATTTCCGCTGTCGTCAACACGGCGATCACCAGCGCGAGCACCATCGCCACGTAATGCTCCTGCCCGATCTCCACTGCCACATATTGCCCGAGCCATGACGTATACATCATCCCTTGCAGGCGGAAAGTGACGAAGCCGAAAAACACCAAAAGACCGGTCGGCACCGCGATGGCAAACACGGAAAGGAGGCTGCGGCGAAAGCGAAGCAGCAATTGGCCAAGCGCCAGCGAGAAGCTGCTTTGCACCCGAATCAGGCGGCGTGAACCCGGCTTTAGCTCTCCCGTCCGCATGAGCACCAACGGGGATACCCTGCTAACGAAAAAAGCAGCCGGAATTGCGGCCAGTACGTAAATAACGATCCCGAACAAACCGATGCCGATCACACGCCCTAATGGAACGTTTGCTCCCTGCTGCAGAACAATCATCCCGACAATGGCCCAACTGATGAGAGTCACAATGCCTCCCAAGAGGCAAGCCTCCAGAAACAGGATTCCTGCCACGTGCCCGGGACGCCACCCGACTGCCAGCCACAGTCCGAATTCGTTGGTACGGGCGTACAGCGTCACCAGGTTGGTCGCAAAAACGTAGGTGACAGCCATCAGCATGACAATGCCCATGATGCCGGAGAAGCCAAGCGAAACCTCGCGAAAGAGCGTAAACACGCTGCCCAGCTTCACAAAAAATTGCTCGATCCAGCCCATTGCCGGATAGCTGCCGTTGGCGGGAACATGCACAAGGACAGGCTGCGGCGAGGAACCAAGCGTAATGTCGGCGATCAGCCCGGTTCGCTGCTCAATCTCCCTGGCCACTTCCTCCAGCTTTTGCTGGCTGGCTTCGCTGACACCCTCCACTCCCTTTACCTTGATCCGAATCGATGCGATCGGCTTGTCTCCCATCAGCTGTGCCGCTGCATCAATGGTCGTGAGCATCAGGGGCGGATTGGTGAGCAAACCAAACGGGTTGAGCGAAGGACGAACGGAAACAGGCGGATTCACCGGCCTTCCGTCTTTGTCCAGGACCAGGCGAGCCTCCGCAGGCCGATACGTTTCCATCGGCAGCTCGTCAATCGGATCTTTGGAAATGGCCAGCTTCTCCGGGTCGTAAAAGCCTACCCAATACGGCTCGATCAGGTGGCTCCAGTTCCAATTGTCCACGAACCGGAAAGGGCGAAAGGAATAGCGGAAATCGTCCGGCATGTACCCGTAAAACTCTTGTATGTCCTTGGGAATCTCCGGCTTGACAGCTTTTACGCCATAAGCGTAGTTCCAGCGCTCCGGATAGGGACTGGCTGTCTTTTCAAATGCAAGCGGGCCTGGCTTATCATTTAGCGTGTTGCTCATGTAGGCCCAGCGATTGTTATTTTGATAGCGGAGAAACGGTTTTCCCGTTTGGCTGTCAACTCCCGAAAGACTTGCGAACAGCAGTGCATGGGCTTCTTTGGAACCGAAGGCGTATTCGATCGGCTCTCCTTCCGTCTCTAACTGATCCAGATACGACGCGCCGCCCTTGCTCGCGACCTCCTTCATGGTCTGGTCGGCCTCTTCCCTGGTGGAAAACGGCAGCTTCAATCGTTCATATCTGCTCACAAAACTGAAATCGGCGTCTATCCGGTTGCTCATCAAAATAGGGAGCTTGGTCACCTTCTGCCCTTCCCCGGCATCGTCCGTCTCCGCTTTGTCTTTCTCTGTGAAATAGCGGCTTTCCCCGATTGGCATGACAGCCTGGTCTAATCCGACCAAACGCGCTTCTTCCACGGGATCAATGCCCACCAGAAGTTGATTGAAAAATCCCCAGAGATCGAGGATCCATGACTCTACACCATAAAGTCGGCGTGTTTCTTCTTCGTCACCGGGCATACTCCAAAGTCCATTTGTATAATATCGGGTACGTTCAACTGAAGGAATGACATGCACTCGGTCGTTACTGTAGGTTACCATAACGTGGCGATAAATCCCCGGCTCTTTTGGCTTTTCAATTACTTTTCCATACGTAAATGTGGTCCCCGAATAGCCAATCGGCGCAAGCGGAGCGGCAACCTCCACGTCCGGCAAACTCTTGATCCAGGCGTAGTCGTCAAGACTGATCCCCCCGTACAACCCGTTCAAATAATTCGGCTCCAGCAGTTGGTCCTGTTCCGTCACGCTGCGTGTCCCTTCCGGCCGAACCACGATATGGTACGCGGCCTTCCAGCGCTTTTGCAAAATTTCCTGGGTTGTCCCGTTGTTGCTCTCGGTGACGCCCACAAAATAGCTGAGCGTCGAGCTGATGATGAGCATGCCGACGAGCAGCAAAAGAAAGCGCTCCGGGTGGCGCCACCAGTTTTTCCATATATAACGAATCATGAGCTCACCTCATCGTGTCGGCTATCATACTGCCATCCCGCATTTCGATCCTCCGGTCGGTCCGGCCAGCCAAATGCTCGTCATGGGTGACAAAGACAATCCCGCTTCCATGCTCCTGCTGATATTTTCGCAACAGTTGAAAGACCATCTCCCCGTTGTTCGAATCGAGATTGCCTGTCGGTTCGTCGGCCAGCAGCCATTTCGGCCGATTGACCAAAGCCCGGGCGATTGCCACACGCTGCTGCTCGCCACCGGACAATTGAGAGGGCAAGGCATTCTGTTTATGCGATAGGCCCACCCAATCAAGCAGCTCCTGTGCCCTGCCCTTTTTGTCGTAGCCGACTTTTCGCGGAAACAAGGGGGACATGACATTCTCCAAAGCCGTTAGCGTCGGGAGCAGATGAAAGTGCTGGAATATAAAGCCGATCTGGGCAAAACGGAAGTCGGCCAGCGCATTTCCTCTCAGCTTGCTGACATCCACATCGTCGTAGAAAATAGTCCCTGCAGTAGGCACGTCGAGCGTTCCGATCAGTTGCAGCAAGGTGGATTTTCCGGAGCCTGACGGACCGACGATGGCCGTAAACTCTTTATGATGCAGGGTAAGATTTACATCGCGGAGCGCGGTGGTTGCTACTCCGTCACCGCTATAGGTTTTGGCAAGGTTTTTGATTTGGATGGTCATGGTCATGGCGTCACACTCCTCTGCTTTTTCATCTGTAGCTTTCAGGCCGCATTTTCCGGAAAGCCGATGCGGTTTTATCGTGCGGATTGCTCTTCATCGGGTCATTGCGGTAAGCAAAGGTACTGCTCACATACGGAACCTGTTTTCCATCTGTTTCATTTCCATGTAATAGCAGAGTAGTCCAATCCCCAGAAATTGTAAATACCTTATTCGTCCTGCTCTTGTGGCAGAAATGGTGAACGCTCCCGAGAACAGTCGGGAGCGCCTCTTATGTATGGAAGGTTGATCCACCTGGTTTCCTTTGATCCATGCAACAGCCGGATAAGTCCGCGACCGTTCTTCCTAACCCACTTTAACGACTGGCATATTGAACATGGATTCGATATCCCGATAGTCTTTCACTTGCTTGATGTCACGGATCATTCTGTTTTCATCGACCAAAATAGCAGTCGGAACGATATGAATCTGGTATTTCTGCATGATCTCCTCTGAACGGATGAGATGAATACCCTCCGGAATCTCCATGCCCTTTTCATAGTAGATCGGGTTTGCGACCACAATAATCCTCACATGCGGATACTGGTTTCTCACATGCTGCAGCTCCGATATGACAGCCTTGCAGGTCCCGCAATGATCGTTGGTAAAAAGCAGCAACGTTTGTGCTATCTGTTGATCATTCAGTTCGACGATGTCTCCCTGCTGATTTTTTTCCCGAAAGAACGGCGCTGAACCGCCAATGGATAAGGACGCCATTTCCACCTGTTTGTCGCTGATTCGAAACCGGTTTAAAAATTGAACGACCAACCGAATAAAGAAAAGCAAGATGATGGATTGAACAAACACAACAACCCACAGCAATACATTCGAGATCGCCAGACTATTCATTTTGATCCCCCTTCTCTGCTTACTGCCTCCGCAAAAAGAGCCGAACCTTGACATATATTTCCCAAACCCCGTTGATCATCGCAAGAAACAACAAGGCCACCCACGCCATCAGCACATTTTGGATAACGGAGAGGTTGAATAACCGGCTAACCTCGCCTATCCACAAGCTTTCGATGCTGCCCCATTGGGA
>k87-1797160_pt1 | contig 14610 bp, 7 predicted proteins | sample MGYA00084031_6733416 | MGnify analysis MGYA00084031
CGGCCCTTCTCGTATTCAAACACAACGTTCTCAAGCTTGATGTCCCCTTGAATCTTCGGCAGCTTGACTGCGCCCGGCTTATCATCGATGCTCGGCTTCTCGTCGATAAACTCGAAGATTCGCTCCGACGAAGCCATGGCAACCAGCAGCTGGTTATACATTTGACCAAGTCGGTTGATCGGCTCCCAGAAGTTACCGACATATTGGGTAAAGGCGATCAAGAGACCGATCGTCAGCTCTCCTTGCTGTATAAGCGTTGCACCGAGCCAGAAAAGTATCAGCGTTCCGAAGCCGCCCGTAATTTCAATCAGCGGACCGAAGGACTGGTTCATGGCCGAGGCCTTATCCCAAGACTTTTTGCTGTCCAGGTTCATATGATCGAAGAACTTCATGTTCTCTTCTTCCTGCGTGTATGCCTGGGTCACCCGGATCCCTTGAATCGACTCGTTCAAGTGGGAGTTGATGCGGGAGTTCCGGATGCGCACGTCCTGCCACGCCCGGCGGATCCGTACGCGAAGCTTCGTGGAAATGAAGAACATGATCGGCACCGTAACGATTACCGCAAGACCGAGCTTCCAGTTAATAACGAGCAGAATAACGACAATGCCGACGAGCTGAACGCAGTCGATGATCAGATTGACGACCCCGTTCGTGAACAGATCCTGCAGCGAGTTGACGTCATTCGTCACCCGCACGAGCACCGATCCTGCCGGCCGTTTGTCAAAGAAGTTAAAGGACAGCCGCTGAATGTGCCTGAACAAGTCGGCGCGAAGATCGTAAATGACCCGCTGCCCGATAATATTCGTGTACTTGATCCGGAAGATGCCTGCGATCCATTGAATCACGTACATGGCCAGCACGGCTATCGTAATCTGATAGAGCAGCGTCAGGCTCGGACTTCCGTTTTCCGGCTCGATGGCATGGTCAATGGCCTGACTTGTCAGAAAAGGAATCGCCAGCTTCGTGATCGTTCCGATGATCATCATCAGCCCGACCAGCGGCAAAATTTGCTTAGCGTAAGGCTTCATGTACGAGATCAGCCGCGTCAGCTGCTTCCAGTTAAACGGTTTCTCGATCGCATCGTCATCCTTGTATACAAAGCGTTCGTTCTTCGCCCCCGGGTCCTGTTCGGACTTGGGAGCCTTTCTCCTATGATGGGGTTCTGTATTTACGTTGGCGTTCATGCTTGCACCTGCCCTTGCTTCCCTCCCGCTTGAGCCTGCCTCGCGATAAGGTCCGCATATTGTATTTTGTATACATCCTGGTATGGCCCCGGTACTGCAATCAATTCCTCATGCTTGCCGCGCTGAACGACCCGGCCTTCGTCGAGAACGAGAATTTCGTCGGCATGGCGCAGCGAGGAGATGCGGTGGGCGATAATAAAGGTCGTTCTTCCCTTCATGACTTCCTGGAAACCGGATTGGATTTCATGCTCGGTCTCCATATCGACCGCGCTCGTCGCATCGTCCAGTATCAGAATCTTTGGATTTTTCAGCAGGGCGCGGGCAATCGCGATCCGCTGCTTCTGGCCGCCGGATAACCCCATGCCCCGCTCGCCTACGATCGTATCGTAGCCGTCCTTCATTTCCATAATAAAATCATGCGCCTTCGCCAGCTTTGCAGCCCGAATGATATCCTCCATGCTCACGTCTTTCATGCCGTAAGCGATGTTGTTGCGAATGCTCGACGAGAACAGGAAGGTCTCCTGGAATACGGTAGCGATCTGGCTTCGCAGGCTGCGCACCTTGATGTCATTAATATTGATGCCGTCCAGCGTGATGGTCCCCTGGTTCACGTTGTACGCGTGCATAAGCAGCTGAATGATCGTCGATTTGCCGGATCCGGTTCCGCCCAGCAGGCCGATTACCGAGCCTGGAGGCGCATTCAAATTAATGTCTTTGACAGCCGCCATTTTGTTTCCGTATGCGAAAGTCACTTCGTTGAATTCGACATGCCCCTTCACTTCGCTAGGCACCAAATCCACGGCATTCTCGCGGTCCTTCACGTCAATCGGCTGATTCAGAAGCTCCAGCACCCGTTCGCCGGACGCCTTCGATTGCGTATAGTTGTTGATATGGAAGCCGATCCCCCACAGCGGTCCAATGATGTACCAAATCAGGGTAAAGAATGCCGCCAGCTGTCCGACCGACATCGATCCGTTAATGACCAGGCTTCCTCCGACGCCGAGCAATATAACGACGCTGATGTTTGCGAACAGCTCCATCATCGGGAAGTAGCGTGCCCACAAGGAAGATGCAAAGATCTGATTCGTCTTGTAGCGTTCGTTGCGCTCCGAGAACTTCTCGACTTCATGCGGCTCGCGGGCGAAAGACTTGACCGTGCGGACACCCGTAATGTTCTCCTGTACGGCCGTGGTCAGCGAGCTGAGCGCAAGCCGCATCTCCTGGAACGCCGGATGAATTTTCGATTCGAATTTGAGTGCGGCGACGACGAGAAACGGCATCGCGACAAGCGTGATCAGCGTCAGCTTCCAGCTGATCGTGAACATCATGATGGACCCGAAGGTGACCATCAGCACCAGATTGAGCAGCTGTGCGAAGCCGAAGCCGATAAACATCCGGATCGCTTCCAGATCGCCGGTCAGCCGCGACATCAAGTCCCCGGTGCGTGCCGTGTCATAGTAACGGAACGATAAAAATTGCAATTTTTCGTAGCAGGCGTTACGCAGCGAGTAGGCGAGGTAGTTGCCCAGCCTCCCTCCAAAAAAGCCGTGCAGAAACTGCATGGAGGCTTTGAGGATGACAACCCCCAATACGGTCAGTGCCAGCTGCGGAACCATGCCGAAGTTCTCCATCTTGATCGCATCGTCAATCAGGACTTGCAAGAGGTACGGGTACACAAGTCCCAGCGCCGTTGCAATCGCCAGACAGAGAATGGAGAGAAAGAGATAACTCCGTTTCTCCCAAAAGAAGCCCTGCAGTTGCCTAAGAACATTCATGATTTTCCTCCGTAGGATTTTTTTCGTTCAGGTTATGTAGCATTTATGAAGTTTATCATCGACCTGAACGGGCGGCAAAGAGAAATAACGGTCATAAATGAGCCAAAAGGACCTAATGAAGGCAAATAGTTAAACTTATCTTTGTTTACTGATTAAATAATCGTTAATTCTCACCTATGCTACTCTTTCTCCCGGAAGCGACCGCTTCGGGCAGCCACTGTGCATTTCGTCCCGGTTCCGGACTTTTTGGAGAAGGGTATCGGAAGGTTGGTTTTCTATGATTTCTGTCCCCAGGAGCCTGCATCTATGCTTGTCGTCCGAACGTCGACGCTGTTGATCTGTTGATCGTACAGCAGTCATTAGTCGACGCTGTTAATCGGCAGCAGTCATCATTAGAACATGGCAAGTGCAGGGGCAGGCGCCAAATACATGGGGTTTGTGCAGCCATTGCTCTTCAATCACGCGAAATAAAGTTACATAAAAAGGTAATTCACGGTTCCATAAAAAGAGACGCCTCCGCCGCCATGATGCATGGCTCGGAAGACGTCTGCGCTATGGATGTTTATTCTGCAAAGCAATGGACCGTTTTTACGCACCTTTGCATGTTCCGTTCGGTGCGTGTAACGTTTTTACGAACCTACTGTCATCCATTCAAAACCTGGAACATACTTGGCGCGGATTTATCCGTGACCCGTATTTGTTCAATTGGCTTGGGAATATCGTCCCCACTCGGTTGAAACAAGGATGCCGGAATCAGCCTTGAAGAGGTCCGGCCGCCGTCAGCTCCTGCAAATCGTCAGCCAGCTTATTCCACACTTGCGGGGATTGCCCGTCCTTCAGCGAGTCGATGATGGCTTCAACCGACTCCTGAAGCTGTTCCTCAAGCGCTCCTGCATGATGGCGCAAGGAGTTGGCGACCATGCGGGCATAATGCTCCGCCAGCTGCTCCTCGCGCTTGCTGACGACGGCGGCGATCGCCTCCTTCACCTTCGGCTCGGCCGCTTCGCGGAGCTTGACGCTGCCGCTGCCCTCAAAAAAGTGCTTCGGATTTTTGAACAAGGACCAGAATGCCAGCCAGCCTCCGTCGATCGAAAGCTCCGTTTCGGCAAGCTCCGGAGACGGCCAATCCGGCTCCCGCCGGAGGGTGAGCGCCAATCCCTCCTCCATCGCTTGAATATCGGCTGCCGCTTTTCCGGCTGCGCCTTCGGTCAGCTTGCGTCCCGCCTGCTCCAAACGGAGCGTTGTCGCCCACAGCTCCTGATCCAGCTCCAGGGACAGCGTACGCAGCAAATCCTGGCCGCACGCGGCAAATGCCGATTTCATATTTCCGCTGTCTTCGCGGAGGACGGACGGGTTGAACGATTCCTGGAAGAATCGGTTCATCGCGTAATCGAGCCGCTGCCGCACATGGAACAACAGCTCGCTGCATTCCTGCGTTATATCGCGGGCCATCGTATCCTCCGTTAACTGCTCTAGCCGAACAAGCGCCTGTCTTCGCACTTCTTCCATCGCTTGGATCTTCTGCTGGCGCGTCGTAGCGTCCTGAGCGGCAAGCTCGGCCCATGTCCGAATCCGGTCCCGGATGGAAGCCACCTCATCATACCCGGCGCGCAGCGACAGCTTCGGCAATTCAACCGCGGCAAAGCGCCCAAGCGCCTCCTCGAATGCCGGAAACCCCGATGCGGCGAGGATTCCGGCATCGTCCTGCAGCTTCCCGGTTAAGGCCGATTGACTCGACACCGGATAAAGATGCGGACTGCCGACGCCGTTCGCCGTCAAATTGCTGCGCACGTGCTTGATGACTTCCCCCAGCTCCTCTTCAGACTGGGCAAGATCGGCGGCATTTACGATAAAGAACATTTTATCAAGCGCGAAGCTGTCCTTCACCCGTCCGAGCTGGGACAGGAACTGGCGGTCCGCTTTGGAAAAGGCATGATTATAATACGTCACATAGACAATCGCATCGGCGTTTTTAATATAGCTGAACGTGACGCCCGTATGCCGGGCATGCAGCGAGTCTGCTCCCGGCGTATCGACCAGGACGATCCCCTGCTCGGTGAGCGGGCAGCTGTAATACAGATCAATCCCGTCCACGAAGCAGGATTTCCGCTCATCGGCGACATATCCGCGGTATTCCGGCAGCTGCACAAGCTCCGTCGTCCCGAGCCTGCCCTCCATCTCTTCCCAGCCGGCAGCCGCCGCCTTCAGAAATCCGTAATGCGGCAAAGCTGCCGGATGCAGCCCCGATGGTGTCAGCTGTTCCGCTGCCGCCCTCCAGCGGTCCGGGCTCGGCTCTGGCAATCCCAGCACGCTGAAGGAATACTTCAGATCGTCCCACCACATCTCGCGGCTCTTCATGCGCACGGCTGCGGTCCCATGAGGCTTTCCTTCAGCCGGCGCGAGAATGCGGTTCACCGCGGCCGTCGTCGGGTGCGGTGAAACCGGCAGCACCGCTTCGCCAAGCAAGGCGTTGGCGAAGGAGGATTTGCCGGCGCTGAACGCTCCGAACAGCGCCATCGTGAACGAGCCGCCCGCGAGCGCCTCGGCGCGGGCGGTCAAATCCCGCGCGGCGGAGCCCAGCGCGGGGTACGGCGCCAGCAGCGCGGCGGCCGCTTGCAGCTGCGCTGCCGCAGCGTCAAGCTGCTGGCGCCGCTGGGGCGCCCCCGGCGCAGCGCTGCTGCGGCGCGGCGCGGTGCGCCCCTGCCCCGGCTGCGCAGCCGGGGCGCCGCCTTGGGCAGCCGCCTGGGCGGGCTGCCCTTCCGGCTCCCTCACCTCCGGCAGGAGGCCGGGGGTGAGGGAGGCGCGCGGCGGGAGCAGCTGCGCCAGCTCCGCCGCGCGGGCGGCTTCCGCCTGCTGCAGCGCAGCATAGCGGGCGGAAGCCGCTGATTGCGCCAGCAGCTCCTCCTGCTGGCGCCCCAGCTCCTGCAGACGAACGGCTGAAGCGTCCGTCAGCACCGCCTGCAGCCGGTCGGCCAGCTCCGACACGGCACGGCGATAGCTGGCCTTGATGCGCTCGGCCAGCTCCCGGCAATAGTTCAGCACATACTCCCCGGAAACAATCGCATCCGACTGGATCCCGCCTGTAACCATATCCTCCTGAACCGTCGGCAGCTCATGATCCAGCATGCTTTCCCATTCCGTATTCCACTCCGTATAGCTCTCGGTGATGCTTCGGAACAAATGCCGGACATGCCAATCGACCTGAGCGGAGATCTGTTCCTTCAATCGGGCATGGAACGCTTCCAGACGGCGGCGCTTCTCTTCTTCGGTCTTTCCGCCCGAGAATAGGAAGCCGACCTTGAACCCGCTGCGGCGGCTCTCCAAGAACAGGCGGGCGAGCTCGCGCACATCCGCCGGCGTTAAGTTCGCATTGGCAAGAAGAGAATCCGCCTCGCTGCGAAGCGCTTGGCGGGCAGTTCCGGGCAGCGATTCCGCCTCCCGCTTCCGTGACTCCAGCTCTTCAAGGCGCGCCTTAAGGGCCGCTGCCGCCTCCTCACCGCCGATTTCCTCAAGCAGCCGTTCTTTCTCGGGCTGGAGAGAGCGGGCGAAAGCGTCCACATGCTGATCCGCCGCATGATGCATGGAGCAGGATACGCTGTAGCCAAGAAGCGGATCTTTAATCGCGATAAGTTCACGAATCAGCGACTTGAGCCGCTCCCATTGGTTATAAGGATGCTCCTTCACCTTAAGCGACGTGCAGAGAAGTCCTTTATAGGCAATTTTCCACTGCGCAAAGGCCTTTTTCACGTCCTGCAAATAATCCGTTATCGACAGCTCCTGGTCCCGATGCTTATCGACCTGATTCACGATAAGATACAGCGGCTTTCCCCAATCCGACAAGCTTTTCGCAAACAAGAGATTGCTCTCCGACTGCACATGGTTATAATCCATCACGTAAAAAACGACATCGGCCATATGAAGCGCGGAGTGGGTAGCCAAACGGTGACCGTCATCCGTTGAGTCTACCCCCGGCGTATCCATCAGAACGCCGGATTCCCCGAGCAGCGGAATGTCCTCCCATACCTCAATGGCTGAATAGGCTCTGCCCTCTTTGCAATAATCAGCCAGCTCCTCAATCGTCACCGTCATCGGCTCGCCATGATCATCGGCTGCGCGATGAATGAGGGCTTTCGGTGTGCCGCTGCGGATCGTGACGATATTGGCGCTGGTCGGCACCGGACCGGATGGCAGCACTGGTTTGCCGCAGAGCGCATTGATCATGCTGGACTTGCCGGCCGAGAAGTGGCCGCAAAACGCCAGCGTCAGCTCCCCGCTCGCTCCCTTGCGTATCAAATCCTCGGCTAGAGCCGCTGATGATTCGTCATTCCAATCCAAAAAGCGGTCCTTAACCGTTGTCATCGTCTTGTTAAGCTCATGGGCTCCCAGTTCACGTTCGGCTATCTTCAATGTCCTTTCTCGCTCCAATCCATGAATCTTATATTTCTGACACATTCTATTCACATCTTTTTATTGTATCATCGCTTGGGCATTAAAGGAATCATCGCATTTCGATCCCGCTGCGATTTTGCGACATTTCATGAGCGAAGAACACGTTAAGCTCCTCCCCGAATCCATCCTTTCATGCTTCGTGAAGCGGACATGCCTCGTTATCAACAATTATGCAGCCTGATCTCCCGTGGATGGTGGGTGAACTACTTGCTTGTGACTTTAAAGTACAATGCACTACATGCGGTGGTTGATTTCACTCCCCTATGTTAAGGAGATGCATGAATGGTTCTTCCGATTCCTGTTGTTACGGAGGTGGGGATATCCGCCTGCAAAAGCGAACGAAAGTCTATGCTTCCGGTCGCTGCCTTCTGTTCGGAATGCGACGGAAAAGCTATTCCCTTCTTCAGATACAGTGCTCGCTTACCGTTCGTTATAATCATTCGTATGGTTCTAACTCATCGTCTTCCGATCTCCTGTTCGATGTGTATGTATCCGGCTTTCTATCCACATGTCCGTTGTTTACGATTCCTTCGGTCCAGAGATCATCTTATTATATTCTTATATTAATGAAAGAAAACAACGCATCCGGAGAGGACTCTAATTAACCGACATGCTCCTCTCGTTCCCCGTGCCCGTTTGCTTCTTCGAGATTACGTCATCGGGTGAACGATACGTCATATCCCCCGCAAGCATTTCCCCCGTTGCTTCCTCAACATACGAAAAGGCTGCCCCGGGTCATAGACCTTACGGGACAGCCTCTTGTCAAACATCGGATCGATTGGATACCTCACTCGTAAACATCGGGAACGGTTAGCAGCAATGCCCTGCCGCCTTTCGCTACCCGAAGTTCTCTCAGGCGCCTTCCTGAGGTCCTGAAGAAGTATCGCTTATGAAAATCCGTGCCGCTGTGCTCAGCTTAAATGAACCAAATTGCGAAGCGCAGTCAAACGTGCTTTACGATACTACGGTTCCGTCTTCCGCCGGAATCAAAATTTCAAACACGCTGCCGTGCTGCAGAATCGTCAAACCGCGGGATTTGTCGCGCATAACCACGACTTCGGGCTTTTGCGACATTCTTTCCAAATAGTGTTCCGGCGCGTCCCCGGAATGGCTGAAGGTCACGCCTTCCACCTCTTGCTCTTCATTCTCGTTCAGTTGGTTTTGGCTCTCCACCACATGCTCGAAAATATCGGAGAACAATTCAAAGTTGTCGGTGTAAACGGAGATGCATTTCATGTGTTATCCCATCCTCTTATCTTGTCTATGTCTTGCTTACTCTCGGCTGTTCCTTATTCTTCCTGACTGCCGATGTTTTCATACGCTTCTTTCCTTCACGGCAGACATCGAGGAGCGGGCAAATCTGGCACTGCGGATTTTGTGCTTTACAGTGGTACCTGCCGAAGAAAATAATCCGATGATGCGTTATCGTCCATTCCTCACGAGGCACCCGCTTCATCAGCTTCTTCTCCACCTCCAGCACCGAGTCCTTCCACGCAGCCAGACCAAGACGCTTGGACACTCGCTCGACATGCGTATCCACAGCGATGGCCGGGACGCCGAAAGCATTCGATACGACGACATTCGCCGTCTTCCGTCCAACGCCCGGCAGCTTGACCAGCTCGTCATGAGCTTCCGGCACCTCGCCGCCGTACTGCTCGATCAGGATCGCGCACAGGTTCTGAATATGCTTCGCCTTATTACGGTATAAGCCGATCCGCCGGATATCCTGTTCCAGCTCCTCGAGCGGCACCGATACGTAATCCAGCGGAGTTTTGTATTTCTGAAACAGATCCTTGGTCACTTTATTCACGGTTTCATCCGTACACTGGGCGGACAGCAGCACAGCGATGGTCAGCTCAAACGCATTGCTGTGATTCAGTTCGCAGTGTGCATCCGGAAACATCGTTGCCATTGTATCCAGAATATGACGTACCGTTGCCGCATTCATAATATGAATTCCCTCCCGCAAAAAAAAATCTTGATGCGAAGAAGCCCCCGCATCAAGACGGTGTGTCTCAAGTAATCCCCGGATGATAAATCCTACTGTTTTACAATCTCCACAACGACACCGTTGTTCAGGTACAGTACAATATTATCATTTTCCTTCAGGGATTGCACGGATAAAGTCGTGTCACCTTGATGAACAAATACTTTATCCGACAGGGCGAAGCGATAGTTATCGTTGATCGATTTGCGCTTCACCTGGATTTCGGAATTGCTGGACTGCCAGAAGGAGCGCTCCAGCTTTTCCATCACATTAATAATCGTCACGCCTTGAATATCCTTACGGATTTCAACGCGATCTGAAGCGGCAAGCGTGCTCAAGTTCGTAGCCGTCGAGCCGTTGCGGACGACCTTCACTCCTGCGCTTACCCCAATGGCTTGACTGTTGCCGGCATAATCCTTCACGGTCACCACATTACCGGATGCGTCCACATTCGTGATCTCGCCAAGCGTCAGCTTCACTTCAGATATGGCCACGGCCGTGTTACCTTGAAGGGATATGTTGACCAGCGTGCCCGGACGGAGGTCGGCAAGCAGGATAGCTTGTCCGCTCTCGCCCGTCAGCGTTGCTTTATCGGTATAAATATCGCTGGTCGTTCCGTTTGCTTTTACACGAATCCGGTTCTTCGAAGGCTCCGTAAAGACAACCTCGAACTGGGCTGCCGTCTTCACTTTTAACGTCTGCAGATAATCCTGGTTAGTCGACAATTGAGCTGACACTTCGTCACCTACTCGGACATCCGCCAGCGATGCGGAAGATTTGCCGAAAATTTCAACGATCAGCGTGGTGTTATACGGAATTTCTTCCACTTTACCGTTCGCGTCCACAATCGAGATGATTTTCTTGGACGTATTGATGCTGCTGACCTTGCCTTCGACCTTGTATACAACTTCCAGCGACAGTGCCCGGGTCCCGATAACCGACACGCTCACTTTGCGTCCTGCGCCCAAGAGCGGCTCCACTTTATCGAGCGTCGTTCCCGTGCTTGCTTCGAGCTTCGTCTTCTCATCCAAAATGATGACCCGCGGCTGGTTATTCGCATCACGAACGGTCAACCAACGCGTCTTTGGATCATAGTTCACGATGGTAGCGGCATCGAGCTGTTCCATCTGCCGGCCGGTTACCTCAATCTTGGTCACTTGCTCTTCCCCATTGATCGTCAGCAAAACCTTGTCTCCGGAAACGGCATCTGCCAGCAGATCCGAGAGAACCGGCTTCGCTACGCCGCTGACGATAATCTCAGGCTTGTCAGCCAAAAACTTCGTTTCGAGCTGCGTGCTGCCATTGCGCTTGTAGGTGATCGTCTTGCCGTTCTCTTCAACCGCATACAGCATGCCTTGAACGGTACGTTCTACGCTTTGCGCAACTTCCACGGACTGAAGAACGCTGTTCTCCACCGAGAATTTCACCGTGTAGCCCGCCTTCAGCTCAGCCGGAGTCAGAATTTGATTCTGGTAACGGATCACGGTCTTCTCGTCCCAGGCAAACGTATCCTCGTATCCTGTGCTGTCCTTCAGAGTGATCGTCTTATTTACGGTGTCGATGCTCGTGATGACGCCCTCAGACGACTTATTCACCAGCCCGCTCTTAACGCGAATCGATACGATTCGTTTTTGCGGGCTGAAGGTTTCGCGCTCGATGGTAAGCAGGCTGCCTGCTGCAAGGGTCTTCGGATCAATTTTATTCCCGTTTTGATCGAGGAACAGCGTATTGGCATCATAGCTCAGCTCCTCAAAGGTGCTGCCTGTATCGAACCAAATGACATGATTTGGCGACAGTCGTGCATATGTACGCTCGAAACGCTCCACTTGCTGTGCAGGATCCGTGGTTTCCACATAAGCCGCAGTTCCGTTATTCGCTACGACCACAACCTTCGTATAAGGTTTCAGATCGGAGAATTGCTGTCTCTTCGCGGAATCCGAAGTAAAGTACGCGGTCGATGCATCCAGCTTGAACGATTGCAGCTTGCCGTCAACGTACAATTCGAGCTTGCCATTATCCAAGGAAGCGATATAGCCTTCGTATTGGTTGGCATATTTCGTATCGATATACGCTTGCGCACGGCTGAAGAACGTTGCCAGCTGGGCTCTCGTCACAGCTCCTTGCGGATCGAACTTATTGCCGTTGACGCCCTGGGCCAGCCCTAACTCTACCGCTACGTTCACATAGCCAAGGCGATCCGGAGAAATTTTGGCATTATCTGCAAAGCCTGTCGCATTATTCTTGGCGGCATTTGCCTCCGCGGTACGTCCGATGGAACGCACCAGCATTTCGGTAACCCATTCCCGCGATGCCTTCTGCGCACCCCAGATGACCTTTTCGTCCGAATAACCGGACTCCTTTTGCTTGTCGAGCAGGTTTTGCTGAAAAGCCAGTTGAACGTACTGCGTGAAATAATCGTTAACTTTAATATTTGTCGGTAATGTCGCAGCGCCGCTGCCTAGCTGATCCTGCATGCTTAAAAAGCGGATCGCCATCGTCACAGCTTCCTGCTGTGTAACCGGATCATTCGGTCTGAACTTTCCGCTACTCCCCGTAACGATCCCTTGTGCCGCCAACTGATAAATGTACTTTTCTCCCCAATAGCCTGCAGCGACATCACTGAATGCTCTTAGGCTTGATTGCGTTGTGCTTGCTGCCGTGCCTCCCGACGTTTCATTTGCTGATACGGCGGAAGCGCCGCCCCCCAATGCTATAAGTCCGGCCATGACGGCGGAGACCACTTTTTTGGAATGAATATGTTTGCTGTGTCTAAGTACCATTCTCTTTCCCCTCTCCTAACTACTGCTTCATCATATACTACTATTCGACAGCAGATCGTGATCTCCTTCAACCATCATTACCGAGTCATCGGATTTTCCATATCGACGTGCCCCATCAAGGACTCCGTCTGCTGTCCGTCTACGAGAAGCTGGATCGATTCCACCTCGTCGAACTGGAAAAATGTCTTCTTGAGCGCATCGACAGCAAACGACTCTCCGCCGGCCCCCAGATTGGCTTCGTCCGGAACGGCTACATCAATCGTCAGCTTGCCGCTTTCGAATTGTACCGAATGAAGCTGGATTTTCTCCCACAGCGGAAGCTTGTCCGCATCGCTGCTCTGCTGGAGCGTCTTGAATGCGGCCTCGTATTTCCCAAGCTCATCCTTATAGGAAATCTCAGCCGTACCTTCGACCAGCTCCATCATCTCGGGGTCGGTATAATACGCTTTGATGCTCTCCGTCTTCATTTCCGGCGCAGTCGCTTCGTTTCCGGCTCCTGACGTCCCGCCCGAGCCGTTCGTCACGCCGCCGCTTCCCTGGCCTGTCTGATCTTCGGGTGCAGGAGTTACCTGCTCCGGCGTGTCGTCCGGCGCAGCTCCGGGCTTCTGTCCGCAGCCGGCGCCGATCAGCATGACGGCTGCCAGAAATCCGGCCGACCATATTTTTTTGTTCAAAATCGCCACCTCCTGCAAATTACACTGGACTCGTCTCATCAATTCACATTCAAATAATTTTTAATACCGCGAACAATGGCCGCTGCCACACGATCCTGGGTTGCGGGATCAAACAGCTTGCTCTCGTCGGTCTTGTTGCTCATGAAGCCGACTTCCAGCAGCGCTCCCGGCATCTTCGTCTCGCGAATGACATGGAAATTGCCGTATCTTACTCCGCGGTCCTTCAAGCCCATGGCCTTGACGATTTCTTTGTGCAAGGCGGCTGCCAGCGCTTTGTCGGATTGGTCGTAATAATACGTTTCCGTGCCCGTTGCGGCGGAAGGGCCGCTGTTCGCATGTATCGATATGAAAACGTCCGCTTTCAGATCGTTCGCCAATTTTGCGCGATCCTTCAGCTCGAGAAATTTATCCGTGCTTCGGGTCAACACAACATCAATATTCGGTTCATTCGCAAGCAGCTTCTCGACCTTCAGCGCCATGGCAAGGTTGAAATCCTTCTCCCTCTTCTTCGTGACGCCGATTGCCCCCGGATCATGATCACCATGACCGGCATCAATCACGACGATCTTTTTGCCGCTTGTACCCGGTGATGGATCTGTAGCAGCAGTCAGTGCCACGGTCAAGATCCCGGAGCCGTTCTCAAGCCCGGAAACCGTATAGTTTGCCGGTTGGTTCAGATCAAGCACGATCCTAACCGTGAGAGGGCTGCTGTTATAGAGCGAATAACGAACCGACTTCACGTCGGAGTACCCGGACACCGCCATCTGTCCGAATTTGTTCACTTCGTCATAATCGTTCATGGTGCCGAAGCTGTCAGAAAACTCCGTATTGACCATATCGATGACGATACGGTCCGGATTGCCCAGCTTCGAAATGCTCGGTTTGGCATTGCCTGTGACAGCAACCATCAGTTTATTGTCGCTGAAGCTTATGCCGTCTACCGTGGCCGTGTGGGCCCCATCGGCTCCATCCGGGTTGCTTCCTGCATTGCCGGAAGTCAAATGCACCGATTTTGTCCCGTTGTCCCATCGAACCTGCATCCCCATCTGTTCACTGACAAATCGAATCGGAACGATCGTCGTCCCGCCTCGAAGAACCGGCGCTTTGGTCATTTGGACCCGCTGCCCGTTGATGTCGGCATACTGGCTTCCGATAGTCATCGTTACTTTCTGGGATCCGTCTTGGACAGTTACCGTTTTGGTTGCCTTACTCCAATCAACCTGAAAGCCAAGATTCTCGGATACGATTCGAATCGGCACCATGACCGTCCCATTGATGTTTTCCACCTTGGCACCCGATGACACATTGATTTGTTGACCGTCCAGGTAAATTTTTGCGCTGTACGAACTTGCATCCGCCATCTTAGGAAACGCAATCATCATGACAACCAGAAACAATAAAAAACCGAACTTCTTCATCCTTCACCCCTACCATCCTATTATTTTGCCATAGATTGGCGTTTCTGCAATCGGCCTGTCCGACATTACCTGACAAACTTTAGACGCTGACCCTGGCTGAAAGTTGCGAAATTGTTCCCATATTACCAAAAAAAACTCCTACTTCATCACTGAAATAGGAGTTTCGGCTTTCATATATGAGAAACCAAGTAGTTCAACAGTATTATTTTCGAGTCATAGGATGTTCAATCTCCACATGCCCCATCAAGCTTTCGATCTGCTGTCCGTCGACCAGCAGTTCGATCGATTTGACCTCTTCAAATTGGAAAAAGGTCTTCTGCAAGGCGTCAATGGCGAACATTTC
>k87-119557_pt1 | contig 14604 bp, 13 predicted proteins | sample MGYA00084031_6733416 | MGnify analysis MGYA00084031
GCGCAGCTCATGGACGTCATGAAAGACGCCGTGCCCAGGGGTGCGCGAGGGTCCGAGCACAAAAACCTCTGCCAGTCCTTCCCGAGACAAGACGGGTTTTACCAAAGGATTAGCCAATAAAGCCTTCAACTCCGAAGCGAATAAAAAAGCGGTCCCTCTTTTCGCGTAAAAGAGCGGCTTTACCCCGAGACGATCACGCGCCAAAAACATCTGTTGCCTCTGCTCATCCCAAACAGCGAAGGCGAATATGCCATTGAGCTTGTGGATGCAGTCTGCTTCCCATTCCATATAAGCGGCGAGCAGAACCTCTGTATCCGAGTGGGAGCGAAAAGAATGGCCGCGGGTAATCAGCTCGCGTCGAATATCTTCCGTGTTGTACAGCTCCCCATTGTAAACGAGCGTATACGCCCGCCCATTTTGCTGTCGTGACATAGGCTGACGCCCACCGGCAGGGTCGACGACGACCAGACGGCGATGACCGAAGGCCGCATGCTTGGAGTCTGCCCACCAATATCCTTCTTCATCCGGTCCCCGATCCGTTAAAGTCCGCGTCATTGCTTGCAAAACAGCGTGTTCTTGGGTAAGATCCTTCTCCCAATCGATCCAGCCGGTAATTCCGCACATTCGTCTTCACCCTTCCTGCTGTAGAAAATTTAGGCAAAAGCTATCATATGCAAATCACCCGTCCCGTTTGTCTGTCCCGGCAGGGAAAGCGGGGGAAAAAGCGGAATTGTTAGAATATGCCTATTTATGACTTTTTTCGGAGGTAGGGGCCTTGGAGCATTTGACGCTGCTGTTGATCGAGAGGATGGGCATCCTGCTTACCATCGCCTTTATCCTGACGAGAATTCCGCTGTTTCGCCAATTACTCGACCGCGAGCTGCAATTGTGGACGTCGGTGGCGTACTCTTTATTATTCGGACTGTTCGGCATTGCGGGCACGTATGCGGGCGTGGTCGTCCACGAGGAGACGTACAACCCGGCTTTTTGGATTTTTCCGCTTCAGCCAAGTGAAGTTATTGCAAACTCAACTCTTGTCGGTGTTGTGATCGGCGGCCTTCTCGGAGGGCCGTTCGTAGGACTGGGTGCTGGCCTGATCGCGGGCTGCCATTTGTTCAGCTTGAGTGGTCTTGGCGCCTGGGCGTTTGGCTTGTCCAGCCCGATTACGGGCCTTCTGGCCGGATACGTTGCCCGCTTTTTCTCGCAAGAGCGCGTGATCTCTCCGTCCAAAGCGCTGTTTATCGGAATGTTTGCCCCGATCATACAGATGTCGCTTTTGCTCATACTGGCCCAGCCTCCCGAGCTTGTCCGAGCGATTGTGAATATTATCGGAATTCCTATGGTGCTTACCAATAGCATTTCTATCGCTATTTTCACAACGATGATCCGCGTCGCTCTCCGCGAAGAAGAACGCTCTGCCGCGATGGAGGCGGAGCGGGCCTTCACGATTGCCGAACGCATCCTGCCCCACTTGAAGATGGGCTTGACTCCGCAGACGGCCCAATCCGTAGCGTATATCCTGCTCAGAGAGGCGAAGGCCAGCGCAGTCGCCGTGACAGACAGAGAGCAGCTTCTAGCCCACGTAGGCGCGGGATCGGACCACCATGTAGCCGGGGAGCCGATACGCAGTGAGCTGGCCCGCCTCGTCATCTACACCGGAGGGATACAGACGAGTCTTTCCCGCGAGCATCTTCCGTGCGAGCGAAATAACTGTCCGCTGCAAGCAGCCATCGTCGTTCCGATCAGAGAAGGGGAGAGTGTCGTCGGGCTGATCAAGCTGTATTTTAGACGGCCGCAGCAGATCGGCAAAATTCAGGAAGCGCTGGCAAAAGGTCTGGGAAACCTGTTATCCAACCAATTGACGTTGACGCTCGCAGAGAAGATGAAGGGTTTAATGAAGGACGCGGAGCTGCGAATGCTTCAGGCTCAAATTCATCCCCATTTCCTGTTTAATACATTAAACTCGATCGTTACGCTGATTCGGATCAACCCCGATCTCGCCCGCCACATGACGATTCAGCTGGGGGTTTTCATGCGGCTCAACCTGAAAATGACCTCGACGCCGCTCGTATCCGTCGGGCAGGAGCTGCAGCACCTGAATGCGTATCTGGAAATTATCAGCATACGCTTTGCAGAGCAATTTACGGTTTCGCGCGAGGTAGAGCCGGGTGTGGAGCAGGCGTTGATTCCGTTCGGCACCTTGCAGCCGTTGGTGGAGAACAGCATCCAGCACGGCCTTAGCGGAAAGCCGAGCGGCGGACGTATCGCCATTGCGGTCAGAGAGGAGAGTGACTGCATCTCCGTCGTGGTCGAGGACAATGGTGCAGGCGTTCCGGAGCCGCTTCTGGACAAGCTGGGCAATACGCCGCTTGAGAGCAAAGACGGCAACGGCATCGGCGTATACAATGTCAACCAGCGTTTAATCAGCCTTCTCGGTCCGGAATCGAAGCTCCATTTTTCCAACCTGCCGGAAGGAGGCTGCCGCATCCAGTTTGCAATTCCACATAGACGAGGAGAAGATGCCTGATGCAGATCCGAATCATGATCGCAGAGGATGAAAGGCTGGCGAGGGAGGAGCTGGTCTATTTGCTGGAGCAGGAGGCCGATGTGGAGGTACTGCCCTGTGCGACAAATGGCCGCGAGCTTCTGCAGTTGGTAGAGGAATACGAACCGGACGTGGTGTTTCTCGACATCAAAATGCCGGAGCTGGAGGGGGACCAGGCCGCGCGCATGTTGGCCGCCCGCAAGAAACGGCCTCTGCTCGTATTTTCCACTGCACATGAAGACTACGCTGTCGAAGCGTTCAAGCTGAATGCGGTCGATTACCTGTTAAAGCCGACAGAACCGCAGCGGCTGAAAGAAACACTGCAACGGTTGAGGAAACGGCTTTCGGAAACGGCTCCGCCATCTGCTTTGCCGAATCCCTCGAAGGTAGCGAAGATGATCATCGAGGACAACAACCGTTTGGTGGTGATCGATCCCAGCACCGTGATGTACGCTGTCCGGGATGAGCGAGTCGTTCAAATCTGGACGGAGTCGGAAGTGTATACGACGCGCATGACATTGCAGCAGTTGGAGGAAAAGCTCCAGGCTTACCCGTTCTTTCGGACGCATAAAAGCTACCTGGTAAACCTGCAGTATGTAAGCGAGCTTCAGCCGTGGTTCAACGGCGCGTACAATCTGATCCTGAAAGGGCCCAATCCGGTTCGGCTTCCCGTCTCCCGGACCGCAGCAAAAGATCTGCTGAAACGCCTGGAAGGGTAGAGCTTGACTTTGATCCCGTATTTTTTGCTTTTGACGCGCTACTTTTTGCATGTCGCGCGCAAATGTAAACAATATTGGGAATTTTTTTGTAAAATAAGGAAGCGCTTTCAATGGCGCGGTTACACATTCTTGACAAGGGGAGATTCCACAATGGGAAATACAAGCTCGACAGCGAAGGCCATGTCTGAGAAGCAGACGTCTGTCCAGTACACGTCTATCATCCGGTCGGCGACGTTTCAGGAGCTGCTTAGACGAAAAAAAGCATTCATCGTACCCTACTCCATTTTCTTTTTCTTGTTCTACTTTACTCTTCCCATCATGACCTCCTACTTTCAAGTGTTGAACAAACCCGCCTTCGGGGCGATTACCTGGGCCTGGGTATTTGCCTTCTGCCAATTTATCATGACCTGGGGACTGTGCATCATCTATTCCAGGAAATCGCGGCAGTTTGATGAGCTGGTAGAGAAGATCAAGCAAGAGACGGGAGGCAAAAGCGCATGAATGTAATGGCATTTTTACTCTTTTTGGCAATTGTTGTGTTAACGCTTGTTATTACGTATTACGCCTCCAAACGGACCAATAGCACTAGCGAGTTTTACACGGCGGGAGGAGGACTGACCGGTTGGCAGAACGGCCTTGCCATCGCCGGCGATTACATGTCCGCGGCCTCTTTCCTCGGGATCGCCGGAATGATTGCTCTCTCCGGCTTTGACGGCTTCTTTTACAGTATCGGCTTTCTCGTCGCTTATCTCGTCGTGCTGTACATCGTAGCCGAGCCGCTGCGCAATCTCGGAAAGTACACGATGGCGGACATGATTGCGGCCCGGTTTGAAAACAAGCAGGTCCGCGGAGTAGCGGCTCTGAACTCCATCGCGATCTCCATTTTTTACATGATCGCCCAGTTGGTAGGGGCCGGCGCCCTGATCAAATTGCTGCTCGGTCTCGACTACACGACCTCTGTTCTGATCGTAGGCGTTCTGATGACGGTTTACGTCGTGTTTGGCGGCATGACGGCAACCTCCTGGGTGCAGATCGTCAAGGCGGTTCTGCTGATGGCCGGTACCTTCATTATTTCCGTAATGGTGTTTGCCAAGTTTGACTTCAGCGTGACGCAGATGTTCGAGCAAATGAAAACGGCAACGCCGCTGGGCGAAAAGTTCCTGAATCCGGGGAACAAGTTCAAGGACGGCCTCGATACGATTTCGCTCAATCTGGCGCTCGTTCTCGGTACTGCCGGACTGCCGCACATTTTGATGAGGTTCTTTACGGTAAAGGACGCCCCGACGGCGCGGAAATCTGTTGTGTACGCCACCTGGATTATCGGCTTGTTCTACGTCATGACGATTTTCCTCGGATTCGGCGCAGCCGCATTTGTCGGGGCGGACAAGATGGACCCTGCCGGAAACATGGGAGCGCCGTTGCTGGCCCAATTCCTAGGGGGCAATTTCCTCTTTGCGTTTGTGTCTGCCGTCGCCTTCGCTACCATTCTGGCGGTAGTGGCTGGTCTCGTACTCACGGCTGCATCAGCGTTTGCCCATGATTTTTACGGCCATGTCATTCGCCAGGGGAAGGCTACGGAAAGAGAGCAGATGGTCATGGCCAAATGGGCCTCTGTCGGCGTTTCGGTCATCTCGATCCTGCTTGCCCTGTTCGCGCAGAAGCTGAATGTCGCTTTCCTCGTTGCTCTTGCCTTTGCGGTAGCCGCCAGCGCAAATTTGCCGGTTATTATTTACACGATCTTCTGGCGTCGATTCAATACGACCGGGGCTGTTGTCGGTATGCTGGTAGGCTTGTTCAGCTCGCTGATCCTCGTTTTCCTCAGTCCGAACATCTGGAATCCGGAGGCGGGCAAGGCCATCCTGGTCGGAGAAGCTCTGTTCCCTCTCTCGAATCCGGGGATCGTCTCGATTCCGCTCGGTTTCCTTGCAGCCTGGCTGGGTACCTACTTCTCGAAGACCAAAGACGATGCGAAATACGATGAAATTGTTGTCAAAGCGAATACCGGGATGAAGGAATCCGCCTAGTCTCTGTACAATTGTAAAAGCAAAGGAAAGGTGTCGGGGGAGGCTCCGGCATCTTTCCTATGAAACGGGGGAGCGGCGATATGTCATCGGTCATCTTTTTTTGCAGCGTCATTATCGGCACGCTGTTCATCACGTATTCAGCGGCGAGCCGAACATTCAATACGAGAGAGTTCTACGCTGCGGGAAACCGGATGACCGGGCTTCAGAACGGGGTGGCCATCGCCGGAGATTACATGAGTGCCGCTTCGTTTTTAGGAATCGCCGGGACGATAGCAATGTACGGTTTTGACGGCTTTCTTTATGCGATCGGCTTCTTTGTGTCGTATTTGGTCATGCTGTTTTTGATCGCGGAACCGCTGCACAATCTGGGCAAATATACGCTGGCGGATGCGATTTCCGTCCGGTTTGAGAGCAAATGGCTGAGGGGTGCGATTGCCGCCGTCACGCTTTTGATCACCGTCTTTTACATGATTGCGCAACTGGTAGGTGCGGGGGCGCTGATCCACTACCTGCTCGGCATTGATTACGCTGCTGCGGTGATGGTCGTGGGAACGCTGATGACCATCTACGTCGTATTTGGCGGGATGGAGGCTACCTCGTGGGTGCAAATCATCAAAGCGATTCTGCTGTTGACGGGGACGCTGATCATCTGCCTGATCGTCCTGTCGCGCTTTCACTGGAGTCTGGCGGAGCTGTTTGTATATGTCGGCGAAGCGACACCGATGAAAGAGCGCTTTTTGCACCCGGGAAACAAATTCAACCAGCCGCTGGACATCCTTTCGCTCAATCTGGCTCTCATATTGGGGACAGCCGGACTGCCGCATATCATCGTCAGGCTGTTTACCGTAAAAGATGCCCCCACGACCAGACAATCCATCATTACGGCGACATGGGTGATGGGTGCGTTTTACCTGATGACGATTTTGCTCGGTTTCGGGGCATCTGCTTTTATCGGATGGGAATATATCCAGGACGCCGGATTCGGAGGAAATCTGACGGTGACGATGCTTGCGGAAGCGCTTGGCGGAGAATTTTTGATGGCTTACATCTCGGCCGTGGCTTTTGCGACGATTCTCGCGGTGGTCACAGGTCTTGTGCTGTCGGCCTCATCGGCGTTTGCCCACGATTTGTACAGCCATATCATTCGCAATGGGATGGCTTCGGAACGGGAACAGGTATGGGTCGCCAAATTATCCTCGGTGGGAGTAGGAGTGATTTCCATCTGGCTTGCGATTGGCGCGCAAAAAATGAATGTTGCGATTCTCGTGGCGCTGACTTTTGCTGTGGCGGCATCGGCCAACTTTCCCCTGATCTTCTTTACCATCTACTGGCGCCGTTTCACCCTACAGGGAGCGTTGACCGGGATTGTCACAGGGGCACTGTCCGCCCTCATCCTCGTTTGTCTCGGGCCGTCGGTCATGGACCCCGAAAGCGGCATGATTCTCGCCGAACCGCTGTTTCCTCTCGCCAATCCCGGCGTGGTTTCGATCCCTCTCGGATTTTTCGGAGCCATCGTCGGTTCGCTTGCAAGCAGACCGGCTCCCGGCGCGTCCGATCACTACGATGCGGTATTGTTTCAGGCACACACCGGCACGCGGCAGGGACTGCGTCACAGCGTGGCAGCGAAAAGCGAATAATCTGCTGCAATCCGGCCCACCCTATAGGTCAGGGGGGAAGCGATATGAGTACGGACAAAGAGACTCGGACATCTGCCGAGGTGGATGTCTACGAGCAGGCCCGGATTTCCTTGGTAGGATTGATCCAGGAGCTGTGCGAGGCGCTGGATGAGACCGATGCGGAGGCATACAAGCGAAAAGGCTATGAGATGATCGGCCAGTATTACAAGACGCCCGTACATACTGGTGAATTGACTCTCACCTGTGCCGCTGTTCTCGAAGATATTTTGCACAAGCTGGAAATGACCCAGCAGGGCGACCAGGTAACGATGGTCAGAGGCCCTTACAGTATTATGAAGATGGATGATCATGAAAAGAGTTAAAAGACCCGTCTGGCGGGTCTTTTTTGCTTGCTGCATGAAAGTTTTCTAGTCTACCGGATGGTTATTTCATGGTAAGATAGGTGGGAATAGCAGCAGGGGAGCAGGCAGGAGGAAGACCCCATGAAATATGTCAACATCGATCAAGTAGAGCCAGGCGATGTCCTGGGCAGAAGCATTTATACGAGCGACGGTCTGACCTTGTTGCAGGCCAACGTACAGCTAACCGTTGGAATGATCAATAAATTGCGCCGTTTTGGCGTTACGATGGTAAGCCTCAAGGACCCAAACCTGCAGGACGTGAACACGGAAGAGGTTTTAAGCGAATCGACGAGAAAAGACGCCATCCGCAATTTGTCCGCGGCGATCCAGTGCGTTCAGGCCGGAAAAGGAATCGATGTGCGCGGAGTCCAAAAGTCCGTCAACAATATCGTGGATGAGACCTTGCGAAACCGGCGAGTTTTGTTAAACCTGGGTGAAATTCGCACGAATGACAATGCCCTGTACATACACTCCCTGAATGTTTGCATGATGGCTGTCGTCATGGGGGTTGGACTTGGATATTCCGTCAACCAACTAAAGGAGCTGGCGATCGGCTCTTTGCTCCATGACATCGGGAAAGTCGTCAAAGATGAGGGAGACGCTTCGCCCTACAAGCAAAACAGTATCGAGAATCACCATACGTGGACGGGATTTAACCTGCTGCGCAAAAAGCACGAGATGAGCATCGTTTCTGCTCATATCGCCCTTCAGCACCATGAGTGGGTAGATGGCAGCGGCGTTCCCAGAGGTCTGATGAGCCACGAAATCCATGAGTTCGGGAAAATCGTCGCGATCTGCAACGCATACGACAATTTCATCTCCCCGTTTTCTGAAGAAGAGGAGACGCTCCCGCCTTATGAAGCTTGCGAGCGCATCATGGGACTGGCGGAAAAAAGGTTTGACCACCAGATGGTCATTCAGTTTTTGCGGACAATTGCCATGTATCCGACAGGTACATCCCTGAAGCTGAGCACAGGCGAGGTAGGGATCGTGATTGATCAAAACAGGGGATTGCCCTCGCGACCAGTGGTTCGAATCATTCGCAAGGACAGAGTTGCCAATGAGCGAGTGGGGGACGACCACGAGATTCGGGATGTCGACTTGAGCGAAGAGACGACGATATTTATTACTGGCATATTAGAATAAGGCGAACAGACAGAAATCAGGGAAAAGTTTGCCTGATATAGGGGAGTTTCCCTACATACACCATCCTTTGTTTTTCCTAGAATGAAGTCAGAAAAGGGCGGACACGATTGCCTGATGACGAGGAAAAGGATGGTGCACAATGTCGATTCTGGTGCCGGTAGATGCTACTCCACAGTCTTTGCAAGCTGTAAAGTTTGCATTGGCTTTTACGAACGGAAATAACGAAATCTCTCTCTTGCATGTCATTCCACCGTTTTCATCCAGATTTGCTGTCAATCAATTGGGAAACAAGACTGTGCAAGAATTTCAGCTGGATGAAGCGAAAGAGGACCTGAAAGAAATCGTGGAGCTGGTCGAGCAGGCAAAGGTGCCGTACAAACTGAATATTCAGTTTGGAGAACCGCATGAGGTAATTGTCGAAGTAGCTCGCGAAGGCCATACGGCTGTCGTCATGGGAACCCACGGATACGGCCGGATGACCGGCTATTTGATGCAAAGCGTCAGCTATCCAACAATCCACGATGTGGAGATTCCCGTATTTTTAGTGCCCGAGGCGGCGAAGATCAACGACAAGTGGAAAACGGTACTGATCGCAGTCGACGGCTCCGACCACGCCATGAAGGCAGCGCAGCAAGCCATCCGGATGGGCAAAGAGGATGGCACCCGGTTTGTTCTTCTGACCGCGGTGATTCCTCCGGTCGCTTACGCAGGCGTTTGCGGGATTGGCTGGGAGGATACAGCAACACTGGAATCGTGGGGGAAACAGACGATCCGTCCATACGAGGAGCTGTTTGAGCAAGCACAGGTCCCTTACGAGAGCAAAGTGTTGATCGGAGACCCGGCTACGCTGATCAAGGAAGTTGCCCAAGAGACAGAAGCAGATGTAATCGTCCTCGGCCACCACGGCATGAGCGGCATTGCCGGAACGCTGATGGGCAGTGTCACCTTCAAGGTGATTTACCGGACGAAAACGCCTCTATTGGTCGTGAAATAAAGGAAATACAGGGTAATCCTACCAAAGGGAAGGCTGTACGGATTGAAGACTACCCATCGAGCAGCGGCTAATGAAACCTGTTTGCTCGATGGGAGCATTTCATATCCCGGACAGTCTGTTTTTATTGTTGGCGTTACAACTGCTCGGTTTCAAGAGACTGCTGGTGTTTCGGTTTCGAGAGCGGATGTTGTTGTTCTTGGTTTGATTGTGATTGTGGCGGTTCTGCCTCCATAATTTTGTTGACCCCGAGGGAGCCAAGCAGCAGGAAGAAGCCTGACAGGCAGAAGACCGTGATCAGAGAGGTCAACTCCATGAGCGGGCCGGCCACAAACGAACTGATCATTACCAGTGCCACAAAGAGCGGTGTCATGGTGCCATTCACACGCCCCACGTACTCTTCCGCTACCAAATGAATCATCTTCATGCTGAGTACAATTTGCAAAAATGCCAGCAGCACTCCGGAAAGCAGGCGCATCGTCCCAGTCAGCGGAGCAGAGGTGGAAAGTGCCTCAACGACAACCGAGACGGCAAAAAAGACAATGGCGCCGTGAATGACCAGCTTTCCGTTTAACTGCCTGTGCAGGGCGGAGGCGAGGATGCCTCCGAGCAGCATGCCGACACCCTCCAGAGCCGTAAACCACTGGATGGATTCTTTCGGAAGCTGCAGGCGGTCTGTCACGAGAAAGACCTCCAGCGGATTGATCAGACCCGAGCCGAGTCCAAGCATGGCAAACAGCCACACAATCCCCCTAAGATGCGAGTGGTGCCTGACGTAGCGAATGCCGTCCTTGATCTCAGCCAGAAGCGAGGTTTTTTCATGAGAGTCACTAACGGAAGAAGCGCGCTTTGACGAGGGCAAACCCAAGAGCATGAACGCGGACAAGAGAAACAAGAGGGCCATCGCAAACAAGGAGACATAGACGCCGGAAGCCTCATAGACAAACGTCCCCACGATCGGGCCAAAAAGGATAAACAGCGACCCCATGCTTTGGGAAACAGAGATGGCGGAACCTACCTGTTCTTCCGGAACGTGTATCTTAAAGACTTTGGCGGAAGCGGGCTGTGAGAATTGGGAAACGACAGCGGAGACAAAGGTAGCGAAAAAAACAGCGGACCAATAGCCTTTCCAAAGCAGTACGGCAATCACGCAGACGGAGAGCGAGCTGAGGAGATTGGCGGAAATCATGGTCCGCTTCGGGTCCCAGCGGTCTGCCAGTGCCCCGCCGATCACGGAGAACAACAAAATGGGAACATACTCGATAGCAGTCAGCAGCGAGACGGCGGTCGGGTTGTTGCCGCTGATTTCCATGACGAAGAAGAGCAGCGCCATGTTTCGGATCCAGACGCCGATGTTTTCCAGCAAATCGGTAGAAAAGACGATGAGAAAGACGCGATTGCGCCAAAGCTCCTTCATTCAGGTTCCTCCTAACTTTTGCAAACCGAACGGTCGGTCTAATGATAGCGTAAAAAAAGGGGCTATTTTTTCCCCGTCCCCTTTATGAACACATCAATAGACTTTCGCATGTACGTATGAAGCTGGTCCGGGTGGTCGTAGTATGCTGCGCTGCATACCCCGCTGAGAAAGCCGTCCAGAAGATAGGCCAGGGCCGCCGGATCGTCTGCTTCAAACTCGCCTGCCTCAATGCCCTTTTCAAAAATGGGGATGTAGACTTGATGGGCTGTTTTTGTCAGATTGATGACCTGCTCCAGAATTTCGGGTTCAGCCAGCTTGCTGCCGCTGAACTCCTCGGCAGCCTTTTTCAACGGGTGATTTAAAAAATCATCTACGAAAAAGTCAGCCAATGCATACAGCTTCTCCGTCGCTGTGGGGTAGGGAGCGGAGTACCTTGCCCATTTCTCTTCCCATTCCTGCTGATTCTTTTCCAGCAGATAGAGAAACAATTGCTCCTTGTTTTTGAAATGGTAGTAGAGACTTCCTTTGCTTGCGTCTGCTGCAAGGCAAATGTCCTCGATGGAAGTTGCGGCATACCCCTTTTGGGCGAATAGTTCTGTTGCTTTTTCGGCGATATGTTGCTTTGTCTTTTCGCCTTCGAGACGGCGGCGTGTCATGGCGGATACTCCTTTTTCTAGACTGAACGTTCGGTATAGATTAAAGGTAAAACAACTTCGCGGATTTGGCAAGGGAAATACATCTTTTTCGTTTCCATGCGAAGTCAAAGTCAACATTTCCCGCTGCACTCACTATTTGATGTCGTAAGCCATGCAGATGACCAGTCCCAGCTTTTCGGTCATCCGTTCTTCATAGACGCGGAATCCGCATTTTTCATAAAACGGGACTACCCCTCGGTTTTTATCCAACACGCCCAGATGAAGGGACGTGTAGCCGTTTTCTTTATACCATGCAATCAAGGTGTCCAGAAAATGCTGAGCGTATCCTTTTCCCTGGTGGTCCTTGTGCAGCATGATGAGCCCGAGCCATGGATTGCCATCGCGAGGATTTCGCAGGATGAATTGGGCAATGCCGACGAGATCGCGGGTGGAGCGGGAACGGAGCAAGATGCTGTAGGAGTCTTCCATCGCCAGATTCTCGGCGTGGTCCGATTCCACTGTTTGGACAGTGACTTCCCGCTTGCCGTACGCATACTCCATGTAATCGGGGTTGGAATTGTAGACGGAGAGCAGCTCATCGAAATCGCTCTCCTCTACGGGAAAGTAAAGCAGGTGCTGGCTCGAAGCAGGAAATGGAGACGGCATTGGGTACCTCCTGAAACATTTTGATAGGATTTGAAGATGGATATTAATCGAAATAAAATGAAATGTCAATCTTGCAAATACTGCTCAAAATAAGGACCTCAGCCCAAGTCATTTCTTGCAGGGGAAAAGCAACGAAAATGATAGATGATCCAACAGGCAGGCGCATGACAAACCGGGTCCCGTAGAGGACAGCAGACTGAAAAAAACAAAGGTGGGGGAAACTGCAACTAATCAGCAGAGGGAAGGAGATGCTACATGTTTGTCGGTTGTCACGTCAGTATCAGAAACGGATACGCAGGAGCGGCAAAGGCAGCAATGGCGATCGGAGCGAACTGCTTTCAGTACTTCCCGAAGAATCCAAGGAGCATGGGCGTAAAAACCTTTGATGCCAAAGATGCAGCTTCGTGCAGGCGCTTTGCAAAGGAACACGGCATGCTATCCATCGGTCATACGTCGTATCCGACAAATCTTGCAGTGGAAGAGGAGGAGCTATACGAGCGGACTGTCGAACACCTCCGCAATGATCTGGAGATAGCGGAAGCATGCGGTTCACTCGGTGTAGTCGTTCACTTCGGGCACAGCAAGGGTGGCGACCCGCTCGAGGGATACAAGCGGATGATCCGGCTTTTGGATGAGCTGCTCTGCGATTGGCGGGGAGAGGCGAAAATACTGCTTGAAAACAATGCAGGGCAGGGAACCCGGATGGGGACGACCATCGAAGAGCTGGTGCAGGTGCGTTCTTTGCTCGCGGCACCTGACCGGGTGGGTTTTTGTCTGGACACCTGTCACGCTTTTGCCAGTGGGCTGTGGCGGGGACACGATTGGGACGAGGTTTGCGCTCACATGCGAAACGCGGGGTATTTTTCATCACTTGTCGCTGTTCATTTGAACGATTCCGTTTATCCGAGCGGCTCCTTCCGCGACAGACATGCTCCTATCGGCAAGGGTGAGATCGGGTTGGAGGCGTTCGCAGCATTCCTGCAAACTCCTGAGCTAGCGGACATCCCGTTCATTTTGGAAACCCCGGCACCGGCGGATGGAGGTCACCAGGAGGAAATTTCGCTGGTTCGCCGGCTGGCAGAGCAGAGAGATGGAGTCTTCGGTGTGGAAAAAGGAGCGACCCGTGTGGTAGAGTGAGGAATGAAGAGTTGTGTGTCGAACCAAGGAGGAACATACGTGATAAGACGAGTGAAAGTAACGATCGAAGATTTTTCTTCCCTGCAGGAAAACCTGAACAATCCCGAAGAGCTCGCCCTCTACCAGGGAGCCAACGGACATACATACGATGCGGAAATTGAGCACGATGGCTATGCCATCATTGATGTAACCGAGGATGACTATATCGAGCTTGCCCCCGGCGAATATCAGATCATGATCGAAGAGTGGACCAAGGCAGGGAATATCGGAGACTGCACACTGGAAACCAAATCCGACCCGGCCGATGACAAGGCGATGCTGTACCGCCTCGTGGATGCGTCCGGAAATGAAAAGGAACAGCCGGTGTCGCTCTCCAAACAAGTCGTCGAGCTTCTGGGCAAGACTTGGTTTGGGAAAAATGCAAAGAAAGAAGAATAAAAAAGCAGCGTAGGCCGATCAAAGACATGTACTGTTAAAAGGGGCGGGTACGTTTACAAGTTCCGGACCAGCCCCGCGACAAGACTCCTGACAAGCCGGATGGAAGGCTAGCACCGGATGGAAGGCCGGCAATCGAAAAAAAACCGCCGACGCATTGCATGGGACTGATCCCATAATGCATCGGCGGTTTTGCTTGTTTTCTTACATTTCTTCCGGTGCTGCGAGTCCGAGAATGCGGAGCCCTTCCTTCAAGACCGTAACAACAGCCGCTACGAGCTGGAGACGCGCATTTTTCACAGCGTCCTCCTCGGCCAGGATGCGGACGTTTGCGTAGAACTTGTTGAAGGCCTGCGCGAGGTCGATCACGTACTTCCCGATTTGCGAAGGATCAAAGCCGTTGGCAGCGCGGTCTATCACTTCCGGGAATGCATTCAGAAGCGTAACGACTGCCCAGGCTTCCTTGCTGTCCAGCGCATCCTGAGGCAAGCTTACCGCTGCGGACGGTACATAGCCGCCTTTTCTCAGCAGGGAGCAAGCGCGTGCGTGCGTGTATTGGACGTAAGGACCGGTTTCGCCTTCAAAGGTGAGCATCTCTTCCCAGGAGAAATTGATGTCATTGAGACGATAGTTTTTCAAGTCGTGGAAGATGACGGCCCCGACGCCGACCTGGCGGGCGACTTCTTCCTTGTTGGCGAGACCAGGATTCTTTTCCTCGATCACTTTCTTGACGTCTTCGATCGCCTGGGACAGCACTTCTTCCAGCAGGACGACCTTGCCCTTGCGCGTGGACATTTTCTTGCCGTCCTTCAGCATCATACCAAACGGAATGTGATGCATTTCCTTTGCCC
>k87-612582_pt1 | contig 14602 bp, 14 predicted proteins | sample MGYA00084031_6733416 | MGnify analysis MGYA00084031
CGGCCAGCTGGCCGACCATCGCCAGTTTTTCCGACTGGTGAAGGTAATCCTGGACTTGCTCTTGTTCGGTGATGTCAGAAAAAGCGACCATCCATCCAGCTTCCTGGTCGTGCTGATTCCGCAGCGGCACGTAGGAGACAAGCGCAGTAAATGGCGTTTCATTCTCGCGATAGAGCGAGATTTTCCGATTTTCAAACCAGGGTGTCTGCTCCCCCGGTCCGCCACTCCAGAGGTCGGGGTCTTTGGTCATGGGGAAATGACTGGAATCCAGGCGGACGAGTTCTTTTGCTTTTTGGTTGATGTGTACCCATTCCGAATGAAAATGGCGGGTAATGACGCCGACCGGGAGGGAGTTGAGAATCTGCTCTCTGACATTCTTTTCTTCCTCCAGCACCTGTCTGCGGGCTTCGTCCTGCTGGAACAGTCGGGCAATGCTGGTCGACATTTTGTTAAACTCCTGCGCCAGTTCATGAAATTCATCTTTGGTGTCGTAGACAATCTGCTGGCCGAATGTTCCTTTGGACACTTCCCGGACTTGTTCGATCAAAGACCGGATTGGACGCAGCAGCTCTCTTCGGAAGTAAAACGTGCAAAACAGTCCGAATAAAATAGAAGCGACAGATACGCTGTACGTCAGGATCAGGGAAACCTTCAAGGTCTCATTCGTTTTCTGAAATTCCTTGTTCGTCTGGTACTCCAGGCGGTTGAGGGAATAGGTCAGATGCCGTTCCAATTCGTTGATTTTTGGCTGCACGTCTGTCTCAAGTACATAGCTGACAGCCGTTACGTTGCCTGCTTGCAGCAGGGGATTGATTTTGTTCAAGAAGATGAAATCGAGCTGCGAGATCAAATCGATGACCGTGAGCAGCTCACCGTTTTCTTCCGTTTTGGGAACAGAGGAGAACCGGGCACTGTTGACAAGATTTGTGTAGTATTGATCAAGGAAAGATGGCTGTCGCGTCAAGGTGTACATTTTCAAGGCATATGTCTTCAGGTAGAGCTGGTTTTTCACATCCAAAAGAGCACTGGCCTGAGGAAGAACATTTTGGGTCAGATGCATCTCATCGGATGTCACCTTGGTCATCTGGTAGCTGAACAAGGTCGTTACACACCCGATCAGCAGCATCATGACCAAGTAGCTGAGCATGATTTTCTTCTGAAAACCTAAGCTGCGAAACGGAGACATCATGTCTATCCTCCAAACATCTAGCGGCGCTGAATCAACTTGTCCAGCTCCCGCTTGATTTCTTCGCGTATTTCTTTGGGAACCATGGGTCCAAACGAGCTCAGACGGTTTACTCCTTCTTTCAGCCCGTAGGTAACGCTGCCCGAAGGCAATTTTCCGGCAGTAAATTGAGACATGACCGTCCGATAGCATTGTCGAACGTCCTGAATCATCGACGCGATTACGTGATTGGGTGCGATGTAGCGTTGATCAGCGATGTAGCCGATCGCGTAGATATTGGCACGCTGCGCTTCGGTAATGACGGCCAGATTCAAGCTGTCCCCCGTGGTGTAGACCACGTCGACCCCTTTGGAGATCATCTCTTTTGCCGCCTTGGTGGCTCCTGCGATGTCATTGAAATCGCTAACCTTGCCGACGATCACTTTTGTTTTTCCGCTCGTGTCTTTGACTGCTTGTGTGAAGCCATTCAATTGATCGTATTCGGTGGGCTTGTCCGCGATGATATAGCCGACCTTTCGCGTACGGGTCATCTGCGCGGCGAGCTTTCCTACCAGGTATCCTGCGGGCCACATATCGTAGCGGATGGTGGTCTGGTTGGAGTGTGGAGCTTCTCCGTTAAAGGAAACAAAACGGGTCTCCGGATAAAACGGAGCCACTTTTGTAAAAGGTTCGGAAAAAATGACACCATGTCCGAATATGAGATCATAGCCATTGGAGGCGTACTGCTCGGCGGCCGCTGTAATCTTTTCAGGGTCCAGATTGCTTGCTACTTCCAGTGAGAACCCATATTGCTTCTGCAGCTCTGTCAAGCTTTCAAGGGCGCTGCTGTTCCACCCCTGGTCGTAGGTGGGACCTTCCAGCATCAGGGCGACGTGCAGCCGATGGCCAGGCACTCCTTTTTCCTCCATTTGCCGTATATGCTTCATACTGGTCAAAAATTGACTTGTATTCAGCAAAAGCAACCCGATCACCAGGCAGGCAAACAAAGCGGGAAACGGTTGAAGCTTGGGCATGAGTGTCTCCTCCACAAAAATGAAAACGTAATTGAACACATTTCTACAAAATGAGACAAAAATCCTCCCGCAGGAAAAAAGAGGAGGCCTGTACTCCTAGAGTACAGACCTCCTTTTGAATTACAGAAAACCGATTTAGAAACGATAGCCGCTTTGCAGAGCGCGTTGATTCTCAACCGCGTGAGCCGCATGCTGCGACAGGGCAGGGTTGGCTGGAGTGGCATACGGGTTTTGGTACTGGCTGAGCGATTGAATCGCCTCAGGAGAAATGTGACCGCGGAAAACCAGGGCGGCCGGGGAAACCTGGTCGTTGTACGCGGTGTTTTTCTCGTTGTAGGCAGGCTGATTCGGATACATCATATGGCCCTGACCTTGTTGCATCGAGTAGGCGTGGGCGTTTCGCTGGTGCATTTCGGCCTGCTGGTGATGGTACATCGCTTGCTGCTGGTGAGCCTGAGCGTGGCTCCGGTGCAGGTGGGCATATTGTTGGTGAGCTTGTCCCAGATCGTATTGATGACGATTGTTCATCTGCATACCCTCCAGTAAATGGAATAGACGTGCGCAAACAATTCGGCAGTTCGCCTTTTACATTATGTCCAACTGGCGCGTGATCATGCGAAAGAGGAATGGGGGAGTGGACGGCAGGGAATGATAACCGTGAGCAATTACGAAAGACAAAAAAGAGAGGTGCGGCAGGTGGAAAAAGATCTGATTGAAATTCCCCATATCGACATTCCCGATGAAATCAGGCAGGTAGATCTTCCCGAGATTGGCGAGACGACCCCACATCCAAAACCAAGCAGCCCTTCCGTCCAGACAGGAGAAACCGAACGGTCCGTCGGCTTTTTAGCGGAGTAGAAGGAGAGTCAAAAAGCCCGCTGCTCCTCGTGTTTCATCTGCATTTTCCCTGAGGGAACCCAGCCGGATCGCAAACTGTACGTTCGACAAAAATAGCCATTTTCTCTCGTGGACAAGTCTCTGATTTTTTGTAAAAGTTAAAGGATAAGTGCGAGACAATTCAAGGGGGAAAACTACGTGGCCCGTTTGTTGATTGTAGACGATGCGGCGTTTATGAGGAAAATGCTGGCCGACATGGTAGCCGGGAAGCACGAGGTGTGCGGAGAGGCGGCCAACGGTGTGGAGGCCATTGAAAAGTACAAGGAACTGAAGCCTGACGTCGTCACGATGGACATTACCATGCCGGAAATGCAGGGAATCGAAGCGATGCGTGAGATTCTGGCCATCGACCAGGAAGCAAAGGTACTCATCTGCTCTGCTATCGGCCATCGGCAAAAAGTATTGGAAGCAATGAAAAATGGTGCCCGCGACTTTTTGGTCAAACCCTTTCAAAAGGAACAGATTCTGGACGCGATTTCCCGTCTGGTGTAAATGTATGAAAAGCTGCTCTCGTTTGCGGGAGCGGCTTTTTTCGTTCACTTTTGATACGAACCGGGACGTCTTTTCGTTATAATAAACAAATAGCAATACACGAGCGTTAAGAGGGTGGAGCCGTGTCAAACCAACCGAATGTTTTCCAACAATTTCAGCATGCCGATATCGACGAGCTGGCTGATGTCATCGGCGAGCTGCTGCAGAACCCGATCACAATTGAGGATGCCGACCACAAGCTGATCGCCTACAGCTCTCACAGCGAGAGCACCGATCAGGCCAGGTGGTCGACGATCATGGGCCGGCGCGTGCCTGAGAAGGTGCTGACCCGGCTGTGGAAAGACGGCGTGTTTCAGGAGCTGCTGACCAAGGATGAGCCTGTGCACATCCCGGCAAAGGACGAGGTCGGGCTGGGCAAGCGGGTAGCCATCGCCATTCGCAAAGGGAGCGAGGTCCTGGGGTATATATGGGCGATCGAGGTCAATCGGCCGATCACGGAGGAAGACGACGACATCTTGCGCCAAGCGGCACGGGCTGCCGTCTCCCGGCTTGTTCAAAGGCAGGGCAAGCGGAAGGCGGAGGAGCAACGGCGCAAAGAATTTTTGTGGGAGCTGCTGCTCGGAAACCACAGCAGCGACACGCTCATTCGCCAGAAGGCGGAAAGTTTGCAATTGCAGCTGTCCACGCCGTATCTGATCTGTATCATTGAGGCGGCGGGGACGCGCCTGGAGCAGTATCTGTACCCGCTTTTGATGAGAGACAAGCTGCTCTGGGTCGTGGATGGCAACCAAATCGTCCTGTTGATCGGACAGGCCGGGGCAGGAAAACAGCAGGATGAGGCGCTGGTTCGAAAGGTGAAGCAATTCCTGGCCGATTCCTTGGGAAAACTGGAATCGCACGTAAGCGAGGGGCAGGTGACGGCAGGCTACGGCCGCAGCTACAAAGCCTACGCCGATCTCGTGAAAAGCTACCGGGAAGCCTTGCATGCGGTCAAGATCAAGCGGCTGTTTCCGCAAGAAACCGCGGGCATCCACGGCTATCGCGAGCTGGGGATCTACCGGTATCTGCTCAAGCTGAAGCAATGGGACGAGGAACAGGGGTACGAAAATGAAAGGCTCGCCAGGCTGAAGCAGTATGACGCGGAAAATCAGACCGCGATGACGGAAACGCTGGAAACGTATCTGGATGCTGCCGGAAAGGTGAACATTACCGCCAATCGGCTGCATATCCATATCAATACGCTTAGCTATCGATTGAAGAGAATCGAAGAGATCATGCAGGTCGATCTCGAAGACATGAATCAGCGGGTGGCGCTCTACCTGGAGTTGAAGCTGGACAAATTAAACAGCGAACGGTAGTTCGTTTGTGGGTTTTCACAAATAAAAGGAAGGCAAGATTAAGGGAATCCCCAAGGAAAATCGGTTTGTAAACGCTGTACAATGTAGGTAATCTCGTCATTCGGCGTTTGCAAAAGGAGGACTTATACGATGATTGTAGGGATTCCCAAAGAGATTAAAAACAATGAAAACCGCGTGGCCATTACGCCAGCAGGTGTAGCAGCACTCGTGCAAAACGGCCATTCGGTCCGGATCGAAAACAGTGCTGGACTCGGCAGCGGCTTTACCAATGAAGATTACACCGCAGTTGGCGCGGAAATCGTAGCCACGGCAGCAGAAGCTTGGGCAGCCGATATGGTGATGAAAGTAAAAGAACCGCTTCCGAGCGAGTACGGCTTTTTCCGCGAAGGACAAATTCTGTTTACGTACCTCCACCTCGCTCCAGAACCGGAATTGACTCGTGCTCTGGTAGAGAAAAAAGTGGTAGCCATCGCGTATGAGACCATTCAGTTGGACAACGGCGCTCTGCCCCTCCTGATGCCAATGTCTGAAGTGGCTGGACGCATGTCCGTGCAAATCGGCGCTCAATTCCTGGAAAAGCCATATGGCGGCAAAGGCGTGCTTTTGGGTGGCGTACCAGGCGTGCCGAAAGGTGAAGTCGTCGTAATCGGCGGCGGTATCGTAGGTACCAACGCTGCGAAGATGGCACTCGGTCTGGGTGCGAACGTAACGATCCTCGATGTGAGCGCGGACCGTCTGCGTCAGTTGGACGACTTGTTCCAAGGTCGCGTGCAAACACTGATGTCGAACTCCTTCAACATTGCGAATGCCGTGAAAAAAGCGGATCTCCTCGTAGGCGCTGTCCTGATCCCGGGTGCGCGTGCGCCACGTCTGGTAACGGAGGAAATGGTAAAAACCATGGCTCCTGGTTCCGTAATCGTAGACGTAGCAATCGACCAAGGCGGCTCCATCGAGACCTGTGACCGCATCTCTACACATGACAATCCGACTTACGAAAAACACGGCGTCATTCACTACTCCGTTGCAAACATGCCGGGTGCTGTAGCCCGCACATCCACGCTGGCACTGACCAACGTGACCGTGCCGTATGCGGTGCAGTTGGCGAACAAAGGCTACCGTCAAGCGGTCCTGGACAATCGTCCGCTGTCGAAAGGTGTAAACGTCATCGACGGAAAAGTAACCTACAAGGCAGTTGCAGAAGCTCACAACCTGCCGTATGTAGCGCTTGAAGAAGTGCTTTTGGTGAAAAACTAAGGCTTGCCCTTTTCATACACATGCAGATCAACTGCCTGCCCTGCCGATCGGGGCGGGCAGTTATTAGTTCTGCTCGATCAACCGGGGATAGTCATACCAATCCAGCTTCATCTTGCCCGAATCCGCGAGATCGACGTTGACCTCGACTTTTGCCAGGGCGTTTGCTTGAAAGGGGAACGCTTGGGATTTGGGCATTTGCTTCCACCTTTGATAATCCTCACGGAACAAAACGTATTCCAGCCGCAGCAGATCAACCCCCGAACGCAGGCTTTTCTCAAAAGCTCCCCGTATCTGCCGCTCTATTTCCTTCTCCGATTCCTTCCGGATAAACGAAGACGGATTGTCTTCCATCAACTCCCGGATGTACCCTTTTACTCTGATGGATATATCAAAACGAACAGGACCTTTGGTCTTTTTCGGGCGAATGACGACATCCGGGCGCTGCAAGCGGACTGTCGCGACCGACTTGCCGTTTTTTCGGATGACGATTCCGGCACTCTGGGTTCTGGGAGTAAGCCAGCGCAAGCCGAGCAACTCGTCTTCGGGAAAGAAGCCGTTAAGCTTTCCGTGATGGATGGCAAATACGCCGTTGAGCGACAGGCGTGTAATAAATTGAGAGTCCATTTTCCATTTGTTCTTCACGACGGTGATCGAGGGGAGCAAGATCGTATTCGCAGGCTCCCAGTATTCGGAGATGAATTCGTGAAAGCGGATCGGCTGGATAAAAGAGCGCTGCTTGTAAACATCCACGGGCTGATGAAGCAAGGTGGATTCGGGAGAAAAGCCCAAAACAGGCTGTACACTCAGTACCTCCTCCAGCTTGTCGTGTGTTCCGAAAACCCACTTGGTATATCGGAGAAGGCCAGAGCGGTTCAAAATATCGTAGACCGGAAGAATCCCCTTTTCCAGTATTCGTTCGTGAAAGATCAGCGAAGAAACAAATCCGGTGAATGTCGGGATCTGGGCATTTTTGATCAGGTTGTCGATGGCCGATTGAGGCGTATCTCCTCTGCCTACGGCGATTACGGCAGGGGCTTCCCTTTCGTCTGCCTGGGTCTCTTGTTTTGCGACCCTGGCCAAATCCACCGTTTGCGTGTAAAAAACGTATTGGCCGTCCGTATAATCGATGCCGATGGCAGTCAAATACACCATATTCTGAATGACCTTTTGGTCCCAGCAGCCGGTCGTCAAGAACAGACACAGCAAAAGCGGGAAAAGCTTCCTCCCGGTTTTCATGAAACCTCCTCCCTCAGTCGGATCTTTTTTTGTTGGTGATCAAAGAAAGCAAGGGGCGGACAAGCACCTGCGCCAGATCGGAAAAGATCATGGGGGAGCGGCTAAGGACATACGGCTGTCCAAAAGGGGAAAGCGTGGACAGGTAGAGCACGGTACCGATGACACTGATGACAAAACCGTACATGCCAAGAATCGAACTGAGCAGGAAGACGGCAAAACGGGTGATCGTGACAGCGCCACTCAGGGATTGGTTTACCAGCGTAAAAGAGGCGACGATCGTCAGCGAGCCGATGAACAGCTCGGAGGGAGAGGTGAGCCCTGCCCGAATGGATGCGTCCCCAATAATCAACCCGCCTACCAACGCCAGCGTTTGCCCGACGTTTTTGGGCAGGCGTGCCCCGGCTTCGCGCAAGAATTCAAAAACAAAGAGAATGCCCAGCATCTCGATCGGCGAAGAAAAGGGCAGTCCCTTTCTGCCTTGACTCACGGTGGCCAGAAGCTGAAAAGGAAATTGCTCGACATTGTATGCCGACAGCGCCACCCAAAAGCCGGGAAGAAAGATCGCCAGCCAGATGCCAAACAGGCGCAAAACCCGCTCCAGCCAAATATAGGCCACGGGGTATTGGTCGTCTTCAGGGGCCTTGACCAGCTCCGGCAGGCTGCTGGGCACAAGCAGGGCGATGGGAGAGTTGTCTGCCAGGATGGCGGCTTTTCCCTGCAAAAGCAGATAGGTGACGTAATCGGGCCGTCCCGTGTAGTCGGTCAAAGGAAAAATAGAGTAGGGATTGTCGGTAATCGTTTTTTCCAGATTGGCGCTGGTTACGACCTCAAGCGATTCGTTTTTGACAAGGCGCTCTCTCAAAAGCCCGATAAGCTCTACGGGAGCCTTGTCAGTCATATAAAGCAGTGCCACCCGAGTTTTTGACTTGGTGCCCAAGGTAAAGGATTCATAGGCCAAAGAAGTGGTCCTCAACCTTTTGCGGACCAGGGCGACATTGGCCGATAGATCCTCGACGAAGCCGTCGCGGGGTCCTTTGATCGAAACCTCCGTATTGGCTTCTTCCGTCGAGCGCTGCGGGCGGTTGGAAAGACCGCAGGAATACGCACCCTTTCCACGCCAAAAAAGCAACAGCTCTCCGGCAAATAGCCGCTTTGTCCACTCCGTAAAGTCAGCAGGCAAAGGTTCTGCGAGAAAAGCGTCGAGCCCAGATCCTTCGTCCATTTCTTTTAGCTCAGGCAGGATGGTATCTTGCATCTGCTTGATATCGATCAGACCCTCGCAATAAACGAGAATGAATCCGGAGCCATCTCTTAATGAAACCGACTGGATCATGACATCCGCGCAGTGGGCAAAAGCTCGCCGCAGTTCGTCTTCGCCCGGATTTTCCAGAACTCCGAGAGCAGGCTCGCTTCTCAATTGGTAGCTCGGCAACGGCTTTTGCTCACGATTCATGATGACGTCCCTTCTGCTGTTTTCCCGCGACCAAGGCGACGATGGCAAGAACCATGGTAAGCACCAGGACGATGATCGCCGACATGGGAAAATACCATCTCGATAAAAAGGTGAGAAACTGCATGTCCGAAAAGGGCAAGCTCATCAGGGCGAGCATCGATGCGCCAAGAAACGAGAGAACCCCCAAGCGCTGTTTTGGTTTGCTGATTTGCAACAGCTCGGTCACAAGAAAGAGACAAAGAGAGAGGCGGACGAACGCCCCGGACAGCCACTGGTAAATGGAAAGAAATTCGAGATTTTCGATGTATCTGCCCATGGTCAGCAGCCGCCACTGCTCATAGGAAGGATAGCGCTGCCTGGTCGCTTCTACCGGTCCGAATTCCGCGATAGCCCCAGTCAGCGGGCTAAGTGTGAGAATGATGATAATCCCTCCGAGCACTAAGAGGTACATGAACTTCGTTTCCGTTCTCAGATGATGCTGCAAAAACAGAATCAGGACAATTTCCAGGAAGCCTCCAGCCGCATAGAGCATGCCATTTATAACCGGAGTCATTCCGTTTTGAAACAAGGGCAAAAGCAAATGGTAATCCTTCTTGGGCATATTGCCAAAGCCGACTAAAAAGCCGAACAAGACGACGAACGGCAATAGCAGCCCGGAGGCGATAGCGATCGAATGGATTCCGGCATACGCGGCAGCTACACTAAGCAAGACGAGGACCAATCCCGTTACGATTTCCGGAGTGTTCGGCAAATAGTTGACGGTTGTCCAGGTCTGCGTGTCGGTCAAATTGACGAATGCCATCAAGTACAAAAGAAGCATGAACGGGAAAAGCAAAAGGCGGCTCCCGACGTGTCCGACGGTGGCTTCCAGCCAATCGGAGAGCGACTGCCTGTTCATCCGGCGACAGATGAGAAAAAGAAGCCAAAGCCATCCGATGAAGGGAATGGCTACCAACAGAACGCTGATCCAGGCGTCCCGGCCTGCTTTGCTTAGCAAGAGGGGAATGATCGTTACGTGAGTGGTGATCCCGACAGACAACATGATCATCATCACAGCTTGCGAAAATCCAATAGATCCTGTTGGGTTTCTCACGGACCGGTGCACTCCTTTTTCAAAGGATGTCCATACTATGTACAAAAAGGAAAGGCGTTATGTAATGTCTACCCGGCACCCGTATTTCCACTGGAAAAAAAAGAATCTTTCATTTTGTGCGCCTCATACGAAAAAATATGGTATGCTACTAGGCAGAAAAAAGCAGTGAGGAGTGCAGCGATGTATCAGCTAGTGCGGAAATTCCTGTTTCAGATGGATGCGGAAGAAGTGCATGAAAAAACCGTCCATCTCCTCAAAGTGGCAGAAAAATCAGCGGCAGGCAAAAGTCTTCTAAAGATGATGTATCAGGTGCGCGACGAGCGGCTTGAGACGAAGCTTTGGGGGATTACGTTTCCCAATCCGGTTGGGCTCGCCGCGGGCTTTGACAAAAATGCGGAGGTGTACCACGCCCTGGCAGCGCTCGGCTTTGGCTTTGTCGAGGTCGGGACGATCACGCCGCAAGGCCAGCCGGGCAATCCGAAGCCGCGGCTGTTCAGATTAGTGGAACATGGCGCCATCATCAACCGAATGGGCTTTAATAATCTGGGGGCATATTTGGCATCCCAAAATCTGATCGATTACGCTTATGCCGATATTCCGATCGGGATCAACATCGGCAAGAACAAGATTACGCCAAATGAACACGCCGCCAGCGATTACAGCAAGTGTTTGGACATGCTGTACAGCTACGGCCATTACTTTGTCATCAATGTCAGTTCGCCAAACACACCGAATTTGCGCGATTTGCAGGAGACCGAGAGCTTGCGCAGCTTGATTCGCGCAGTCAAGGACAAGGCTTCCGAGCTGGAATCGCGGGGAGCCAAGGCGAAGCCGATCCTGTTGAAGGTGGCTCCCGATATGGCAGACGAGCAGATGCGCGACGTCGTGCAGGCTGCCGTGGCAGAAGGAATCTCCGGTATCATTGCGACGAATACGACATTGTCCCGCGAGCCTGTGCAAGACCATCCGAGAGCGAATGAGGCAGGCGGCTTGAGCGGAAAACCGCTCGAAGCGAGAGCGACCGCCTGGGTCAAGGAGATTTATCAGGAAGTCGGGGACAAGGTGCCGGTCATCGGAGTGGGCGGCATCTTTACCGGAGAGGATGCGTACCGCAAGATTCGCGCCGGCGCCAGCCTCGTCCAGGTCTATTCAGGCATGGCGTATCAGGGGCCGGGGATTGTCAAAATGATCAACAAGCAGCTGCTCCAATTCCTGAAGCGCGACGGCTTTTCGCACATTAGCGAAGCAGTCGGCGTAGATGCACGGTAATTTTGTGATAAAAGCTTGGGAGGCGAGCCAGTCTGCAGCTTTCAGAGTAGCAGCTTCGGCATCTGGCGGTTTGCAGCTTTCAACTGCCAAAGAGAAAAGGGAGAACTGGCACGTTCTCCTTTTTTTTTTGCAACCCATCGTATATAATAGACAATCATCTGCGAATTTTTGGAAAAGAATAAAATGCAGCAAGGTGCCCTTATGAATAGTAAGGGGTAACAGGGAATCGGGTGAAACTCCCGAGCGGTCCCGCCACTGTAACCAGGGGAATGCTCTTTTTTCGAAAGCCACTTGTCGATTTGACGGGGAAGGCAAAAGAGCGTATTGATCCGGAAGCCAGGAGACCTACCTTGCTGCCACACCCATGAGCCTTCGAGGAAAGGAGAGGTGAGCCCAAACGAAACGACTGTTCGCAGTATCGTTAGTTGCCGTGTGCCAAGCTCATCCAAATCGGGTGAGCTTTTTTGCGTGTGTTCTTTAGAGAATCAGAGTAAGGAGTGTTGCTGAATGAGGGGTAGACGCACCGTTGCCAGTGGTCTTCTGATAACCGGATTTCTTGTTTACTTGCTGTTCAATACGCCACAAACCGGACATGCCATGCATATTATGGAAGGGTATTTGCCGGCAGGGTGGTCGCTGTTTTGGTGGGCTGTTTTTCTGCCCTTCTTTTTCCTCGGCTTGCGTCAGGTTCAACGCATTGTCAAAGAGAAGCCCGAATTCAAGCTGCTTTTAGGGGTAGCGGGAGCCTTTGCATTTGTCCTGTCCGCGCTGAAAATTCCGTCCGTGACAGGCAGCAGCTCCCATCCCACAGGAACAGGGCTGGGCGCGATCTTGTTTGGTCCGCTGGTCATGTCTGTACTGGGCAGTCTGGTGCTCTTGTTTCAGGCGCTGCTGCTCGCGCATGGGGGCTTGACGACACTCGGCGCCAATGCGTTTTCCATGGCGGTTGTTGGCCCGTTCGTCGCATATGGCGTGTATCGGCTGGTGGCCAGAAAGAAAGGTGGCCAGAAGCTCGGCATTTTTCTCGCGGCAGCGCTGGCTGACCTCAGCACCTATCTGGTCACTTCCGTTCAACTGGCGCTGGCATTCCCGGCTGCTTCTGGCGGGATTATGGCTTCCTTTGTCAAGTTTGCGGGGATATTTGCCTTGACGCAGGTGCCGCTGGCGATCAGCGAGGGACTGCTGACGGTGCTCGTGTGGAATTGGCTTCAAGCCTACAACGCGCAAGAATTGTCGCAGCTGAAGCTGCTGAAAAGGGAGGGGTAAGAGATGAAGCGTTGGACGAACTGGCTGCTCATTTTGGCGGCAGCGGTACTGGCGGTGGTGCCATTGCTGGTCGTAAAAGATTCGGAATTCGGCGGAGCCGATGGAGCGGCAGAGGAAGCGATCATGGAGGTGGCTCCTGACTACGAGCCGTGGTTTCAGCCTTTGCTCGAACCTCCCGGCGGTGAGACAGAAAGCCTCTTGTTCGCCCTGCAGGCTGCTCTGGGAGCAGGCGTGATCGGGTATGCCATCGGCTTGTACCGGGGCCGCCTGAAAAACAGGCAAGAATGATTGGACGGATCGACTCCCTCGCTTACGAAAACAGGCTGAAGAGGCTGCCGCCCGAACAGAAGCTGCTCTTTTCGCTGGCCATGCTGCTGTTGGCACTGATCAGCCACCCGCTTGTCCAGGGCATTCTGTTCGTCTGGATGAGCGTCTGGATCGTCGTCTATGCCCGCACTCCATGGCGGATCTATTTTGTCGTGGTGGCTGCCTCCGTCGCCTTCCTGCTCGCCGGAAGCCCGGCGCTGCTCCTGGAGGCATCCAGACTGGCGGAATGGACACGGGATGACAATGCAATCGCATCCTGGCAGTTGGGAAGCTGGGTTGTCTATGTGACGGCAGAGGGGCTGTCCAGGGCCATGAGCCTGGCCGCCCGCTCGCTGGCGGCGCTCTCCTGCTTTTCCTTTATTCTTTTTACAGTTCCCTTTGCCGAGGTTTTGCAAGTGTTCCGCCGGATCGGCATCCCCTCCATTCTGACTGATCTGATGATGATCATGTACCGTTTTGTCTTCGTTCTTCTGGAGACAGCCGAGCAAATCTGGACGGCGCAAAAGGCCAGAGGAGGGCACCGCGGCACGGCGGGAACACTCAAGGATGCGGGCAGGCTGATCGTTCAATTATTTATCCGCACGATGGCACGCTACCGCCAGATGTACATCAGCATGACGGCAAGAGGGTTTACGGACGATTTCCGCGTCCTGGTCCATGCCTCCCATATGCGTTCCAAAAGGTACGAATGGGAAGCGGTAGCCGGATGTCTCCTGCTGGCGATGCTGGAATGGTGGATGGGAGGATGAGGCGCGAGTGGCATTCGAAGTGACGACAGATGCAGCAGAACAGACAGATGCAGCGGAACAGACAGCTAGAGCTGCCTTGGACATATTGCGATTTTCATTCGTTCACTACACGTATCCGGGAGCTTCCCAACCGGCGCTCAACGGACTTTCTCTCGGTGTCCCTGCCGGAAAAAAGTGTGTGCTATTGGGCCACAATGGCTGCGGAAAGTCCACCATGTTTCTGCATGCGAACGGAATTTTTCGGCCGAATCTGGGCCAAGTCCTGTGGAAAGGGATGGCCGTTTCCTACGACCGGGCTCATTTGCTCAAGCTGAAACAAAAAATCGGTCTGGTGTTTCAGGACCCGGAGCAGCAACTGATCGCCGCGACGGTTGCCGAGGATATCTCCTACGGACTATGCAATCAAAAGCTGCCGGAAGCCGTTGTCAGGGGAAAGGTGTATCGCACGATGGAAACATTCGGGATGACCGAATGGGCAGAAACGCCGATTCACCGGCTCAGCCTAGGGCAGAAACGGCGTGTGGCATTGGCCGGAGTCATGGTGCTGGAGCCGGAGCTGCTGCTGCTGGACGAGCCGACAGCCTATCTGGATCAAGAGCAGACGAGAAATTTTGTGCAGGAGCTGGACCGCATCCATGCGGCCGGAACGACAATCCTGATGGCTACGCATGACATTGACCTCGCATTTGCCTGGGCCGACTGGGTGCTGGTCATGGAAAAAGGGAAGCTGGCCCTGGAAGGAGAGCCGGAGGCGGTTTTCTCCCGGCGGGATACTCTGGAGAGGCTGCAGCTTCGTACGCCTGCTGTCTTCGATGTGTGGGAAGCGTTGCCTGCCGCCCTGCGGGAAGAGATCGGTTCTTCCCGGGTGCCGAGGTCCGTGGAGGAGCTGACTGCGGGATTGCGGCGAATAGCTGCAAGCTGCATTACATAAGCCGGTCGCTTGTGCTGGAGGAGCAGCAGTACAGACAGCATCCATGCAGGTGCAATATCGGAACAAAAACAGACTCCA
>k87-2065416_pt1 | contig 14590 bp, 8 predicted proteins | sample MGYA00084031_6733416 | MGnify analysis MGYA00084031
CCGGGAACGCCAGGTCGCCCCAGCCCGCGGCGAAGGTGAACAGGCGCGGCCCGAAGTCGCGCGCCGGGTTGATGGCGTATCCGGCGTTCGGGCCGAAGGACATGCCGATGGCGGCGACCACGAAGCCGATGAGCAGCGGCCCGAGGTTGGACTGCACGGCCATGTTGCGCAGGTCGATGAGTGCCGCGACCAGCATGACCAGGAACGCGGTGCCGACGATCTGGTCCACCAGCGGGCCCCAGTGGCCGCCTTGGAAGTAGGGCGCCGGGAAGGTGGCGAAGATCGAGAAGGACGCGAGCGTGTGCCCGCCCGTCTTCGGTCCCGGCATCGCCCGGTCGAAGGCGTTGATGGCGTCGTGGTAGACGGCGTACACCAGCGCCGCTCCGGCGAAGGCGCCCACCACCTGCGCGATCCAGTACGGGACCACCTTCACCCAGGGAAACCGGCGGCGCACCGCGAACGCGAGGGTGACCGCGGGGTTGATGTGCGCCCCGCTGACGCCTCCGGCCACGTACACACCGAAGACCACGCCCATCGCCCAGCCCCAGGTGATCAGCAGCCAGTCACCGGAGCTGATGAAGAACGTCGTGGGCCCCGACGTGCGGCCCGAGCCGGGCAGTCCGGCGACCGCCACGGCCACCGAACCGCATCCGAAGGCGATGAGGACGAAGGTTCCCAGGAACTCCGCCATGCATTCGCCCAGGAGCCCCCCACGTTGTTTGAGTCGTGAGGATTTCAACAAGGGCGGTATTTCCACGGCCATATCGGCCCCCTCAACAAACGGTCGGGCGGACCATCGACACAGCCCTCCTCAGGGCGGCTCCGCCAGTGCTCAGTGTGCGCGCGGGGGCGGAGTACGGCCACTTGACCGGACTGCCCCTGAGAAATGCCGTGTTCCCGGCGCCCGCTCTCCCGAAAGGCCGGAACGCGCCGAACGCCCCGGCTCATGGGGCGAGCGACAGGTCCACCGGCCCGTCCTGAAAGGACACATGCCGCTTCGCATCCTCTCGAGGGGTGAACCCCCGTACGGGTGACATTGCTCGTGTCCTGGCAGGGAGAACCGAGAGAAAGATGCTTTCCGTGCTTCCGCCCGCGGCGGTTCAACCGTATCCCGAGTGGCAACCCGGCGACGACCGAACAAGACTGAACCATGGTTTCGTGATCAGGCGAAAACGCACGGTCTCGGGAACCGGGCACCGCTGGCCGATGGTTTTTGACCTTTCTCAGGGAGCTCGCATGGTGGAGAAGTCTGCGGATATTCTGATGCCCGGGGCGGACGGATCCGCGCTCGTCGGGCAGGGAAGCAGCGCCCCGGCGACGACGGACACCGAAAGGGAACTCGCCGAAATCCTGGCGGACCTCGTGCACGTCGATCACGTCGCGCCCGACAGTCATTTCTTCAATGATCTGGGCGCCAATTCCCTCGTCATGGCCCAGTTCTGCGCACGGGTGCGGAAGAGACCGAACCTGCCGTCCGTGTCCATGCGGGACATCTACCGCAACCCCACGCTCCGCGATCTGGCCGCCGCTCTCGCCCGGACCGCACCACCGCCCGGCGACGCCCCGGCCCCGGACGCGCCCGCGAAACCGGCCCCGCCGGCCCCGCCGGCTCCACCGGTCCGGACGGCACCGAAGAGCACGGCGCGCTACGTACTGTGCGGAACCGCCCAGTTGCTGGTTTTTCTCGGATATTCCCTCGCCGTCGCGGTGGCCACCGTGAAGGGCTATGCGTGGGTCGCCGCGGGATCCGGATTCCTCGACATCTACCTGCGGTCACTCGTGTTCGGCGGTGCCGGGTTCATCGCCCTGTGCGCCTTCCCCGTCGCCGCCAAGTGGATTCTCATCGGCCGCTGGAAACCCACCGAGTTCCCGCTGTGGGGCGTGACCTATCTGCGCTTCTGGATCGTCAAGTCGCTGCTGCACGCCAATCCGATGGTCCTCTTCGTGGGGAATCCGCTGTATGTGATGTATCTGCGGGCCCTGGGCGCACGGATCGGCAGGAACGTCACGATTCTCTCCCCCTCCGTCCCGGTGTGCACCGACCTGCTCACCATCGGCTCCGGCACGGTGATCCGCAAGGACTCGTTCTTCCTCGGCTACCGCGCGCATGCCGGACACATCCAGACCGGCCGGATCACGCTCGGCCGGAACGTCTTCATCGGCGAGAAGACGGTGCTGGACATCGACACCTCGATGGGCGACGGGGCGCAACTCGGCCATGCCTCCGCCCTGTACCGCGGCCAGCACGTCCCGGACGGCGAACGCCACCACGGCTCCCCCGCGCAGCCCACGACGGTCGACTACGTCCGGGTGGAACCGGCCCCGTGCGGCACGCTGCGCCGCGCCGGCTATGCGCTGACCACCCTGCTGCAGCTGTTCCTTCTGTACCTGCCGCTCACGATCGGCGGGCTGTACATGCTGTTCACGCAGGTGCCGGCCCTGCGCACCCGGCTGGAGTCGGGCACGGCCCTGTCCTCGGTCACGGAGTTCGTCACCGACACCCTGCTGCTGTCCGGCGCGCTGTTCCTCGGGCTCGTGATCCTGGGCGCGGCCCTTCTGTTCACCGTCCCCCGGCTGCTGAACCTGGCCTTCGAACCCGACCGGGTCTACCCGCTCTACGGCTTCCACTACGCCCTGCACCGCGCGGTGGCCGGCATGACGAACGTCAAGTTCTTCACCTGGCTGTGCGGTGACAGTTCGTACATCGTCCCCTATCTGCGCCTCCTGGGCTACGACCTGTCCCGGGTGGAGCAGACCGGGTCGAACTTCGGCACCGAACTCCAGCACGAGACGCCGTTCCTGGTGTCCGTCGGCAGCGGCACGATGGTGGCCGACGGGCTGTCCGTGGTCAACGCGGACTTCTCCAGCACCTCGTTCCGGGTGAGCCGGGCGACCATCGGCCCGCGCAACTTCCTCGGCAACAACATCGCCTATCCGGCCGGGGCCAGGACGGGCGAGAACTGCCTGCTCGCGACGAAGGTGATGGTCCCCCTCGACGGCGAACTGCGCCAGGGCGTCGGGCTGCTCGGCTCACCGTGCTTCGAGATCCCGCGGACGGTGGAGCGCGACACCCGCTTCGACCACCTCAGGACCGGCGAGGCGCTGCGCCGCGGCCTTGCCGCCAAGAACCGGTACAACCTCCGCTCGATGGCGCTGTTCCTGCTGCTGCGCTGGGGGAACGCCGCGCTGCTCACGGCGCTCGCCCTGGCCGCCGTCGACCTGTACGGCAGGCTGGGCCCCGTGGTGATCGCCGGCTATCTGGCCCTCGCCCTGGCCGTCACCGCCGCCTACTGGATCCTGGTGGAACGGGCGGTCGCCTCCTTCCGCGCGCTGAGCCCGCGGCTGTGCTCCATCTACGACCCCTACTTCTGGTGGCACGAGCGCCTGTGGAAGGTCCCGGACGAGTACCTCGAGGTGTTCAACGGGACCCCGTTCAAGAGCCTGGTGTGGCGTCTGCTGGGGGTGCGGATCGGACGCAGGGTCTTCGACGACGGCTGCTACATCACCGAGCGCACGCTCACCTCCATCGGGGACGACTGCACCCTGAACGCCGCCAGCAAGATCCAGTGCCATTCGCAGGAGGACGGCACCTTCAAGTCGGACCGCACCACGCTCGGCGCCGACTGCACGATCGGGGTCGGCGCGCATGTGCACTACGGCGTGACGGTGGGCGACGAGGCCGTACTGGCCCCCGATTCCTTCCTCATGAAAGGCGAGGAAGTCCCCGCACGGACGGAGTGGGGCGGAAACCCCGCCGCTCCGATGGCGAGTTGAGGAAGAGGCATTCGATGGGAACGCTCGTGGCAGCGGACAGGGAGTTCTGGAGCAAGGTGCTGACCGCCGGCGGTTTCACCGCCGTCCCGCGGTGGGCGCGCGAGCCGGTGGCCGGCGCGGCCGAACACGAGGAGACCGTGCCGGCGGACACGGCCCGGGCGGTGCGCGCCCTGGCGGCACGGCTGGACGTGCCGGTGAGCACGGTGCTGCTGGCCGCCCACGCCAAGGTGCTGGCCGCGCTGTCGGCCGAGCAGGACGTGGTGACCGGGTACGTCACGGGTCCCGGACGCGGTCCGCTGCCCTGCCGGCTGACCGTCGCACCGCGGTCGTGGCGCCGGCTGGTGCTCGACGTCCGCCGTGTCGAGGAGGAACTGATCGCCCACCAGGACTTCCCGGTCGGCGAGCTGCGCCGGGACCTGGGGCTGACGGAACGGTCGTACGAGGTCGTCCTCGACCCCGCGGACGCCGGATGCGACCTGCCCGAGGAGGCCGTGCTGCGGGTGGCGTTCGGCGAGCGGGACGACCGGCTCGTGCTGCGGCTGCGGTACCGCACGGACGTCCTGGACGCCGAAGCCGCGGCCCGGATCGGCGGCTACCACCTGACCGCGCTGCGGCTGATGACGGCCGACCCGGACGCCGGGCACATAGGACGGAGTCTGCTGTCGCCCGAGGAGGTGCGCCACCAGCTGGAGGCTCTGGCCGGACCCCACCGGGAGCTGCCGCCGCTGCGGGCGCACCAGATCTTCGAGGAGCGGGTGCGGGAGCACCCGGACGCGGTGGCCGCGGTGCACAAGGACCGGTCGTGGACGTACGGGGAGCTGAACGCGCGGGCCAACCGGCTGGCGCGGGCGCTGCTGGCGCGCGGTCTGGGCCGGGAGGGCGTGGTGGCCGTGGTCACCGAACGCAATCTCGACTGGCTGGCCGCGGTGCTGGCGGTGTTCAAGGCCGGCGGTGTCTACCTGCCGATCGAGCCGCACTTCCCGGCCGGCCGCATCGCGACGACGCTCTCCCGCGCCGGGTGCCGGCTGGTGCTGACCGAGCCGGGCAGCACCGGCAGCCTCGACGAGGCCCTGGCCACGCTGCCGGAGAAGGCCGAGAAGCTGCTCATCGAGGCGGCGTACGCCGAGGGGCACGCCGACGGGAACCCCGAGGTGGAGGTCTCCCCCGACCAGCTGGCGTACATCTACTTCACCTCCGGCTCCACCGGCGAGCCGAAGGGGGCGATGTGCGAGCACGCGGGCATGCTCAACCATCTGTACGCCAAGATCGACGACTTGGGGATCGGCCCCGGCCGGGTGGTGGCGCAGACGGCCCCGCAGTGCTTCGACATCTCGCTGTGGCAGCTGATCGCCGGGCTGCTGGTGGGCGGGCGGACCCTGCTGGTCGAGCAGGACGCGATCACGGACGTGGAGCGGTTCGTCGACACCCTGGTGCGCGGCCGGGTCGCGGTGGCGCAGCTCGTGCCCTCCTATCTGGAGGTGGTGGTCTCGTACCTGGAGCAGCACCCGCGCGCACTGCCCGACCTGGCCTGTGTGTCGGTGACCGGCGAGGCGCTGAAACGGGAGCTGGTGCAGCGCTGGTTCGCCCTCCAGCCGGGCATCCGGCTGGTCAACGCCTACGGGCTGACGGAGACCTCGGACGACACCAACCACGAGGTGATGGACACGGTGCCGGACCGGGTGCTGCTGGGACGCCCGGTCAGCAACGTACGGGTCTACGTCGTCGACGAGCGGCTGTCGCTGGTGCCGCTCGGCGCCCCGGGACTGATCGCGTTCTCCGGGGTGTGCGTGGGACGCGGCTACGTCAACGACCCCGAACGGACCCGTGAGGCCTACCGCACGGACCCGTACCGTCCGGGCGAGCGGCTCTACCTGGGCGGCGACTGGGGACGCTGGCACCCCGACGGGAAGCTGGAGTTCCTCGGCCGCCGGGACAGCCAGGTGAAGATCCGCGGATTCCGCATCGAGATCGGCGAGATCGAGAACACCCTGCTGCGGGTGCCCGGCGTCCGGGACGGCGCGGTGGTTGTCGCCGATCTGGCGGGCCGGAGCACGCATCTGATCGCCTTCTACACCGGCCGGCGTCTGCGGTCCCAGGAACTGCGGCGGACACTCGGGGCCTCGCTTCCCGTGTACATGGTTCCCTCCGCCTTCCACTGGCAGGAGGCGCTGCCGCTGACCGCCAACGGCAAGATCGACCGCAAGGCGCTGACCGCGCTGGCCGAACGGAGCGCGCCGTCGGCGCAGGGCGCCGCCGACGGGGAGCGCACGGCGGGGGACGACGGCGGCGCACCGCGCACCCCGACCGAGCGCAGGCTGGCGGCCGTCTGGGCCGAGCTGCTGGGCCTGGACCCGCACACGATCGGCCGGCGGGACCACTTCTTCGGCCTCGGCGGCACCTCGCTGACGGCGGTGAAGCTGACCATCGCCCTGAACCGCGCGGTGTCCTTGAAGGACATCACCCGCCACCCGGTGCTCGCCGACCTGGCCGCGCGTCTGGACGGCACGGCCCGCCGGCGTCCGGAGCTGCTCCAGCCGCTGTCGGAGCCGGAGGGCGGCCCGGAGTGCGCGCTGGTGTGCTTCCCGTACGCGGGCGGCAACGCGGTCAACTTCCAGCCGATGGCGAGCGCCCTGGCCGGCGGCGGCCTCGCCGTGTACGCCGTGGACCTGCCCGGACACGACCTGGCGGCCGTCGAGGAGCCGTTCGCGCCGCTGGAGCAGGTGGTGGAGCGGGTCGTCGCCGAGATCGCCGGGCGCGGCCCGGGACGGGTCATGCTGTGGGGCCACTCCTCCGGCGCCGCGCCCGCCCTGGAGACGGCCCGGAGGCTGCTCGGGCGCGGAATCGAGGTGACGCGGGTGTTCCTCGGTGCGCAACTGCTCGGCACCGCCGCCGAGCGGCGCGCCGCGATCGCCGAACTGACGCAGCGGAGCAACGCCGACATCGCCGCGGAGCTGAGCGCGGACAGCGGCTACAGCGAACTCGGCGAGCTGAACGCGGAGCACGCCGAGCACATCGGTGCCGCCTACCGGCACGACTGCGTGTCCGCACACCGCTATCTGGCCGGCGCCCTGGAGAACCCGCCGGCGGCGAGACTGACGGCGCCGGTCACCGTGGTCGTCGCCGCCGACGACGCGAACACCGCACGGTTCCGCGACCGCTGGCGGGACTGGGAACTGCTGGCCGAGCAGGTGGATCTGCACGAACTCGCCGACGGGGGCCACTACTTCCTGCGCACCCGTCCCGCCGAGACCGCACGGGTCGTCCTGGGCGCCGCCGAACTGCTGGCGTCCTCCTGACCCCTTCGGGGCCCGCCCGGGCCTCCTTGGTGACGAACGAAAGGAAACCGAGATGTCGTTCTCGTCCTCGGCGTCGGTGCTGGAGGTGGAGCTGCGGCCCGACCGGCCTCCCCTCCTGCACCTGGAACCCCCTGCGGACGCGGTCGGCTGGGCGGCCGAGCACCGCGAGGCGCTGCGCGCGCAGGTCACCGAGCACGGAGCGCTGCTCGTGCGCGGCCTGGGGCTGCGGGACCCGGACCTGATCGCCGCCGTCTTCGCGGAACTGGGCGGCCCGCTCATGGCGGAACGGGAGGCCTTCGCTCCCCGGGAGCCCCGCGGCCCGGGGCTGTACTCCTCCACCGCCTGGCCCGCCAACCAGCCCATGTGCATGCACCACGAGCTGAGTTACGCGCTCGAGGCCCCCGGTCTGATGCTCTTCGCGTGCACGGTCCCGCCCGCCGAGGGCGGGGCGACCGGCGTGGCCGACGCGGAGGCCGTGCTCCAGGCGCTGCCCGCCGAGCTGACCGAGCGGTTCGAACGCGAGGGCTGGCTGCTGGTCCGCAGCTACAACGACGAGATCGGCGCCTCGCTCGCGGAGTCGTTCGGCACCGACGACCGCGAGACCGTGGAGAACTACTGCCGCGCCCACGCCATCGACTTCACCTGGCAGCCCGACGGCACTCTGCGCACCCGGCAGCGCCGCGCCGCCGTGGTGCGGCATCCGGTCACCGGCCGGCGCTGCTGGTTCAACCAGATCGCCTTTCTCAACGAGTGGACGCTGGCTCCGGAGGTGCGCGAGTACCTGGTGGACGAGTACGGCGAGGACGGGCTGCCGTTCAACACCCGTTTCGGGGACGGCAGTCCGATCGGCGAGGACGTCGTCCAGCTGCTCAACGAGACCTACGAGCAGCACACCCGGCGCGAGCCCTGGCAGGCCGGCGATCTGATGCTGGTCGACAACATCCGTACCGCGCACAGCAGAGAGCCCTTCACCGGCGACCGTCAGGTGCTGGTGGCCATGGCCGAGCCGCAGCGCCTGGCCGCGTACGACCCGAATGCGAAGGGAAGCCGTCGATGACTTCTGTGACCTCCCCCGCCACCGACACGGACACCGCCCGCCCGGCCCCGGTGCCGTCCTTCGCGGTGATCACCGGCGCCCAGGTGCAGCAGGCACTCAAGGGGCGCGAGAAGGAACTCGTCCATCTGATCGAGGCGGCCTACCGGCTGCACGGCGCCGGTGAGACGGTGAACCCGCCGTCGTACTTCCTGCGCTTCCCCGACCGCCCCACCTCCCGGATCATCGCGCTGCCGGCCTCGGTCGGCGGGCCGGTGCGGGTGGACGGCCTGAAGTGGATCTCCAGCTTCCCGGACAACGTCTCCTCCGGTCTGCCCCGGGCGTCGGCGGTCCTGATCCTCAACGACCACGACACGGGCTACCCGTTCGCCTGCCTGGAGAGCTCCATCATCAGCGCCACCAGGACCGCGGCGTCCGCCGCGCTGGCCGCCGACTGGCTCACCCGCAACCGGCCGCGTCCCACCCGGGTGGGTTTCTTCGGCACGGGACTGATCGCCCGCTACATCCACACCTTCCTGACCGGCACGGGATTCGTCTTCGACAGCGTCGGGGTGTACGACCTGTCGGCCGACAGCGCCGCCGGGTTCTGCGGCTATCTGCAGAAGGCCGCCGAGTCCGGGCAGAGCGCGGACATCACCGTGCACGACAGCCCCGAGGAGCTGATCCGCTCCAGCGACCTGGTGGTCTTCGCGACGGTCGCCTCGGAGCCGCATGTCACCGACCCGTCCTGGTTCGCCCATCATCCGGTCGTGCTGCATGTGTCGCTGCGCGACCTCGCCCCGCAGGTGCTGCTCTCCGCGGCCAACTTCGTCGACGACGTCGAGCACTGTCTGAAGGCCGGCACCTCACCCCATCTGACCGAGCAGCTCACCGGAGGCCGGTCCTTCCTGGACGGCACCCTCGACGACGTCATGACCGGGCGGGTGGAGCCGCGCACCGACCGGACGGTGATCTTCTCGCCCTTCGGTCTCGGGGTCCTCGACCTCGCCGTCGGCAAGTACGTCTACGACGCGGTGGCCCGCGCCAAGGACCTGCACATCATCGACGACTTCTTCCATGAGCTGCGCCGATACGGCTGAACACCCCTTTCCTCGGCCCAGGCATCAGGAGGCCAGCGTGCCCGTCATATCCGCTCCCCACGCCTTCAACGAGGGTCAGCTCTACGTCGACCTGCGGTCGATCTTCGGGCGCTCGCTCTACCTGAAGTGCGAGGGCTTCAATTTCGCCGGCTCGATCAAACTGAAGGCCGCGATAGAAATGGTGGAGGCCGCAGAACGGCAGGGGCTGCTGAAGCCCGACTCGATCCTGATCGAGTCCTCGTCGGGCAATCTGGGCGTGGCGCTCAGCATGATCGCGGCCAGCAAGGGCTACCGCTTCCTGTGCGTGACGGACTCCCGCTGCAACCTGTCGGCCAGGCTGCTGATGGAGGCGCTGGGCAGCGAGGTGCATGTCATCGCCGACCTCGACGCCAACGGCGGGTTCCTCGGCGCACGCATCGACTACGTACGCGGGCTGTGCGAGTCGGACGACCGGTACGTCTGGCTCAGCCAGTACACCAACCCGAACAACTGGGGAGCGCACTACCGCAGAACGGCCCCGGAGATCGCCCGGCAGTTCCCGCAGCTGGACGTGCTGTTCGTCGGTGCGGGCACCACCGGCACCCTGATGGGGTGCGCCCGCTACTTCCGCGAGTGGCACCGTCCGGTGCGGATCGTCGCGGTGGACACCGTCGGCTCGGTGGCCTTCGGCGGCAAGCCGGGCCGACGGATGATCCCCGGGCTGGGCATGAGCATGCGTCCGCCGCTGCTCGACGAGTCCTTCGTCGACGAGGTGATCCGGGTGGAGGAGGCGGACACCATCCGCACCTGCCACCGCCTCGCCCGGCACGGGTTCCTGTTCGGCGGCTCCACCGGGACGGTGGTCAGCGGCGCGATGGACTGGCTGTCCCGGTACGGAAGCAACGACCTGACCGCGGTGGCCGTAGCGCCGGACCTCGGCGAGCGCTATCTCGACACGATCTACCAGTCCGCCTGGCTGAAGGACCTGTACGGCGACCAGATCCTCGAGGAGGACGCTCCCGAGGAGGTCACCGCCGGTTCCCCGTCCGCCGGGTCCCGTGCGCAGCGGACCACGAACGGACACCGCAAGGAGTACAAGCGGCAGAAGGAATACAAGAAGTAGCGGCAAAGGGGGGCGAGGAGGCAGGCGGACAGCGCATCGCCGCGCGGGACGGCACGCCGCCGGGACCGCCGGGTCAACCGGGCAACCGGGGCAGCCCGACAAGGAAAGGAGCCGCAGGCGGAGACGTCCGGGCCGACCGGACGGAGCGGTCGGCCCGGACGCCGTGTCCGGTGTGCCCGGCGGGATCAGGCGAGGTCGAACCGGTCGAGGTTCATGACCTTGACCCATGCCGCGACGAAGTCCTTGACGAACTTCTCCTTGGCGTCGTCGCTGGCGTAGACCTCCGCCAGTGCGCGCAGCTCGGAGTTCGACCCGAAGACCAGGTCGACACGGCTGCCCGTCCACTTGACCTCGCCGGTGGCGATGTCGCGGCCCTCGAAGGTGGTGGCGTCCTCGGACGTCGGCTTCCAGGTGATCCCCAGGTCCAGCAGATTGACGAAGAAGTCGTTGGTCAGCACGCCGGGGGTGTGGGTGAAGACACCGAGCTGCGACCGCTGGTGGTTGGCGCCGAGCACCCGCAGACCGCCGACGAGGACCGTCATCTCCGGGGCGCTCAGGGTCAGCAGGTTCGCCCGGTCGATCAGCAGGTACTCCGCCGGGAGCCGGTTGCCCTTGCCGAGGTAGTTGCGGAATCCGTCGGCGGTCGGCTCGAGCACCGCGAACGACTCCACGTCGGTCTGCTCCTGCGTGGCGTCCACACGGCCCGGGGTGAAGGGCACCTCGATCTCGACCCCGCCCTCCTTGGCGGCCCGCTCGACCGCCGCGCCGCCGGCGAGCACGATCAGGTCGGCGAGCGAGACCCGCTTGCCGCCGCTCTGGGAGGCGTTGAAGGACTCCTGGATCCGCTCCAGGGTGCGCAGCACCGTCGCCAGCTCGTCGGGGTCGTTGACCTCCCATCCGCACTGCGGCTGAAGGCGGATGCGGGCGCCGTTGGCACCGCCGCGCTTGTCGCTGCCGCGGAAGGAGGAGGCCGACGCCCACGCGGTGGACACCAGCTGGGACACCGACAGACCGGAGTCGAGCACCTGGGCCTTGAGGGCGGCGACGTCCTCGGCGTCGATCAGCTCGTAGGTCCGCTCGGGCAGCGGGTCCTGCCACAGCAGCGTCTCGGAGGGCACCTCGGGGCCGAGGTAGCGCGAGACCGGGCCCATGTCACGGTGGGTCAGCTTGAACCACGCACGGGCGAAGGCGTCGGTGAACTCGTCGTGGTTCTCCATGAACCGCCGCGAGATCCGCTCGTAGACCGGGTCGTACCGCAGTGCCAGGTCGGTCGTGAGCATCGTCGGGGCGTGACGCTTGGACGGGTCGTGGGCGTCGGGGACGGTTCCGGCGCCGGCGCCGTCCTTCGGCCGCCACTGCCAGGCACCGGCCGGGCTCTTGAACAGCTCCCACTCGTAGCCGAACAGGATCCGGAAGAAGCTGTCGTCCCAGGTGGTCGGGGTGTCCGTCCAGATGCCCTCGAGACCGCTGGTGATCGTGTCGGCGCCCTTGCCCGTGCCGTAGGTGCTCCGCCAGCCCAGCCCCTGCTCCTCCAGCGGGGCGGCCTCGGGGGCGGGGCCGACGTGGTGGGCCGGGCCCGCGCCGTGGGTCTTGCCGAAGGTGTGGCCGCCGGCGATCAGTGCGACGGTCTCCTCGTCGTTCATCGCCATCCGGCGGAACGTCTCACGGATGTCGCGGGCCGCGGCGAGCGGGTCCGGGTTGCCGTTCGGGCCCTCGGGGTTGACGTAGATGAGCCCCATCTGGACCGCCCCGAGCGGCTCCTCCAGCTCGCGGTCGCCGCTGTAGCGCTCGTCGCCGAGCCAGGTCGTCTCGGGGCCCCAGTAGACGTCCTCCTCCGGCTCCCACACGTCCTCACGGCCGCCGGCGAAGCCGAAGGTCTTGAGGCCCATGGTCTCCAGGGCCACGTTGCCGGCGAGGATCAGCAGGTCGGCCCAGGAGATCTTCTGGCCGTACTTCTTCTTCACCGGCCACAGCAGACGGCGGGCCTTGTCGAGGTTGGCGTTGTCCGGCCAGCTGTTGAGCGGTGCGAAACGCTGCTGGCCGGATCCCGCGCCACCGCGGCCGTCGCTGATCCGGTAGGTGCCGGCGCTGTGCCACGCCATGCGGACGATGAACGGCCCGTAGTGGCCGAAGTCGGCGGGCCACCAGTCCTGCGAGGTGGTCAGCACCTCGGCGATGTCCCGTTTCACGGCCGGAAGGTCGAGGCTCTTGAACGCCTCAGCGTAGTCGAAGTCCTCACCGAGCGGGTTGGCCGCGGGCGGGTTCTTGGCGAGGATCTTCAGATTGAGCCGCTCCGGCCACCACTGGTGATTTCCGCCGCCCTGGGTCGGGTGCGGGGCGCGTCCGTGCGCGACCGGGCAGCCTCCGGTTCCCTCCGTCTTCGCTTCGGTGACGATCGCATCGGGGTTCTCGGACATGAACTTCCTTCCGGGCTGGGCGTATCACGAGCTCAGGTACTGCCGGAGTCGGAACATCCGGGGCACAGGCCCCAGTAGATGACCTCGGTCTCGTCGATCGAGAAGCCGTGGTCCTCGGACGCGGTCAGACAGGGGGTGTCGCCGACGGCGCAGTCGACATCGGCGAGGGCGCCGCACGAACGGCACACCACGTGGTGGTGGTTGTCCCCGACGCGTCCCTCGAACCGGGCCGGGCTGCCGGCCGGTTCGACACGGCGCACGAGTCCCGCGGCGGTGAGCGCGTGCAGGGCCTCGTACACGGCCTGGAGGGAGACATGGCCCACGCGTTCGCGTACGCCGGAGGCGATCGCCTCGACACCGAGGTGATCGCCCTCCCGCACGGTCTCGAGCAGCGCGACCCGCACGGCCGTCACCCGCAGGCCGGCGCCACGCAGCTCCTCGGCGGTGGCCGGGGTCCGGGGTCCGGTCATGCGCAGAACCTATGCGGGCCCGCATGAACGGCTCAAGGAAGCGAACAAGACAAAACCAGGAGGGGCACAACCGTGACATCCCTCACATCGGCCGCCCCGTCTGGGCATGCGGGATAGTAGACAGCACCCTCCCGACATACGGCCTTTTGTCCTGATTGATACAGGCGTGCATCAGGGGGGACGCACAGGGCCGTCCGTCCGCCCGGCGTACTCGCCGGTATCGCGTGCGGGCCGCGGATCTGACGGAGCGACGGCATCCCGCGGAGCGCGGCAGCGGCCGGGCAGCATGCCCCCGTTCCTCTCCGCAAGGGCTGTCCGCGTCTACGAAGCACAGTAGTAGCAAAGCCCTTTGCACTCGCTGCGAAGCCGTCCCAACAATGACCATCCCCAGGACGTCGCCGCAGGTCAGCAGCTTTCGGCGATCCCCCAGTGAGGTCACGCATGGGCAAGCACCGCAAGAAGAATGTTCACCGTCGCATAGTTGTCGCCGCCGTCGTCGTGGGCGCCGTGGGTGCACCGTCCGTCGCCCTCGCCTGTGGCGACTGGTGGGGCGGCCGAGGGGCCGCCGGCTCCGGGAACCAGGCCCCGGTCTCGGCGCCGTGGAAGGCTCCGGCCGCTGCGAGCACTCCGGACGTCACCGCTCCGAAGCCCTGGAACCCGCCGCAGAAGTCCGAGGGCCACCAGCGCTGGGGCCAGAAGCCCCGGGCCCACGAGTCCGAGGGCCACCAGCGCTGGACGGAGAAGCGCCGGTCCCACAAGCCCTGGGCGGGGCAGCCCGAGCGTCAGAAGCCCTGGAGCACCGCACCCGGGTCCCAGCCGGGCTCCTCCGCTCCTTCGGCTCCCTCCACGCCCTCCGCTCCTTCTTCTCCCTCCGCTCCCTCGTCGCCGGACGCGCCGGCCTCCGACGTCCCGATGTCCGATGCCGCCGCGCGCATCGTGGAACTCGTCAACTCCGAGCGGGCCAAGGCCGGCTGCTCGCCCGTGAAGCCGAACGCGGCGCTGACCGAGGCGGCCCGGGCCCACAGCGAGGACATGGCGGCCCACCGGAACATGTCGCACACCGGGTCCGACGGCTCCTCCCCGGGCGACCGGCTCACCCGCGCCGGATACGACTGGCGCACCTACGGCGAGAACGTCGCCTACGGCTACAGCACTCCGGAGCAGGTCATGGCCGGCTGGATGTCCAGCTCCGGTCACCGTGCCAACATCCTCAACTGCTCGTTCACGGAGATCGGCGTCGGTCTCGCCCAGCCCGGCCACTACTGGACGCAGGACTTCGGAGCCCCCCGGTAGGCGGGCAGCTGCACGGTTCTGTCCGTCGGCCGCCACGCCGAAGCGGCGGCCGACGGCGCCGGGCGAGGGCGTGGACGCCCTGCCGGACGGGCGGACGACGGCGCC
>k87-794894_pt1 | contig 14589 bp, 10 predicted proteins | sample MGYA00084031_6733416 | MGnify analysis MGYA00084031
CGGCGGCGCGGTGTAGCGGGCGACCTCCACGTCGTCGAAGCCCGCCACGAGCACCTGCTCGGGCACGCGGATGCCGCGGTCGTGGAGCGCGTGCAGGGCCCCGACGGCGATGGAGTCGGTGAACGCCACGACGGCGTCGAAGGGCACGGCGCGGTCGACGAGCTCGCGCGCCGCGGCCGCGCCGCCGGCCATCGTCCACGGGAACACGTACAGCTCCAGCGCCGGGTCGGGCTCGATGCCCGCATCGCGCAGGGCTTCACGGTAACCGGCAAGGCGGATGCGGCTCGTGGCCGTCGTGCCCGGCGTGCGAGCGTCGCCGCCGAGCACGGCGACGCGGCGCGCGCCCTTCGACAGTACGTGCGCCGTGACGTCACGCGCGCCGGCGTGGCTGTCGACGAGCACGCGGTCGGTGCGGTGCTGCTCGACCTCGCCGATCAGCACCGCCGGCGGCAGCCGGTCGGCGTGCTCGACCACGCTGTCCTCGAGCCGGATCGGGTTGAGGATGAGGCCGTCGATCAGGTGCGCCCGCGCCCGCGACAGCAGCTCGTGCTCGCGCTGCGGCTCGGACGCCGTCTCCTCGATCTGCACGGCCAGCCCTCGGCTGTGCGCCACCTGCACGAGCCAGTGCAGGAGCTCCGCGGAGAACGCCGTGCCGAGATCCGGCAGCGCCACCGCGATCGTGCCGGAGCGCCCGTTGCGCAGGCCCCGCGCGCTGAGGTTGGGCACGAACTCCAGCTCGCGCATCGCCGCCTCGACGCGCTCGCGCGTCTCCGGTCGCACGAAGGTCACGCCCGTGACCACGTTCGACACCGTCTTCGGCGAGACGCCCGCCCGCGCGGCGACGTCTTTCATCGTCGCGCGCGCGGGGCGAGGGGTCGGCATACGGACCAGGATACGAGCCGGGGCGGTTCCGCGGCGGCTGCTGCTCAGCGCCTCGCGGCGTACTGCGCGCGGATCTCGGGGCGCGGATCCGAGGTCGGCTCGGCGACGAGGCCGACCGGCCAGGCCGGGCGGGTGCCGGTGAGCGCCCACGCCGCCTGGGCCGCGGCGCCGAGCGCGACGTACTCGCCCGGCTCGGGCCGAACGACGGGCACGTCGAACACCTGTGCGGCGATCGTCGCGACCGCGTCGCTCTGCGCGGCGCCGCCGATGAGCAGGATCCGCTCCGCCGCGACGCCGAGGTCGATGACGGCGTCGAGGCCCTCCGCCAGGCCGCACAGCACGCCCTCGATGGCGGCGCGGGCGAGGTTCTCCCGCGTCGTGCCTGCGAGGGTCATGCCGAACAGTGTCGCGGTCGCGTCGGGCAGGTTCGGGGTGCGCTCGCCCTCGAACCACGGCTGCAGCACGAGGCCACCCGCGCCCGGCTCCGCTGCCAGCGCGAGCCGGGCGAGCTCGGCGTGCTCCACGCCGAGCAGGCGGGCGATCGCGTCGAGCACGCGCGCGGCGTTGATCGTCGTCACGATCGGCAGGAACCCGCCCGCCGCGTCGGCGAAGCCCGCGACGGTACCGGACCCGTCGCGGACCGGCACGTCGGTCACGGCGGTGACGGTGCCCGAGGTGCCGATCGACACGACGACGTCGCCCGTCGCGGCGCCGAGGCCCAGGGCAGCCGCGGCGTTGTCGCCCGCCCCAGCCGAGACGCGCATGCCGTGCGGCCCCTCGACCCAGCCGTCCGGCGGCAGCACGCGCGGCAGCACCACGTCGGTTGCATCGCGGCGCAGCGCGCGCGAGAGCAGGTCGCGGTCGTACTCGCCCGACACGGGGTCGAAGTACGCGGTGCCGCTGGCCTCGGATCGATCCGTCACCAGCTCGGTGAGCACGGGGCCGAGCTCGCTCTCCGGCCCGTAGCCGCGCAGCCGCCACGTGAGCCAGTCGTGCGGGAGCGCGACCGCGGCCACGCGCGCAGCGTGCTCAGGCTCCGCGTCGGCGAGCCACCGCAGCTTCGTCGCGGTGAACGACGCGACGGGCACGAGACCCGTGCGTGCCGCGTACGCCTCCGCGCCGACCTCCTCGGTCAGCGCGGAGGCGGCCGCCGCCGAGCGGGTGTCGTTCCACAGCAGCGCGTCGCGGATCACGCGGCCGTCGGTGTCGAGGGCGACCATGCCGTGCTGCTGGCCACCGACGCCGACAGCGGCGACGTCGTCGAGCCCGCCGGCGTCGGCGATCGCGGTGGTGAGCGCCGCCCACCACGCCTCGGGATCCACCTCCGTGCCGTCGGGATGCGTCGCGCGCCCCGTGCGCAGCACCTCGCCGGAGTCGAGGTCGCGGATCACGACCTTGCAGCTCTGGGTCGACGAATCGACCCCCGCCACGAGCGTCATCGGATCAGCGTGCGCCGAGCAGGTGCTCGGTCGCGAGCTGCTGCAGGCGCACGAAGCCGAAGCCCTCGCCGCCGAAGTACGCATCGGCGTCGAAGTCCTCGAACGCCGAGCGGTCGGCGAGGAGGTCGTCGTACGTCTCGCCCTCGTTGAGCGTCGGCGTGCGCAGCTCGCCCACCTTCGCCGCCTCGAGTGCCTCCTGCACCTCCGGATCGGCGCGGAACGCGTCGGCGCGTTCCTTCAGCAGCAGGTACGTGCGCATGTTGGCCGAGACGGAGTCCCAGATGCCCTGCTCGTCCTCCGTGCGGCTGGGCTTGTAGTCGAAGTGGCGCGGGCCGTCGTACGCCGGGCCGCCGCCCGGGGCGCCGTGCTCGAGGAGGTCGACGAGCGCGAACGCGTTGTGCAGGTCGCCGTGACCGAACACGAGGTCCTGGTCGTACTTGATCCCGCGCTGGCCGTTGAGGTCGATGTGGAACAGCTTGCCGTGGTAGAGCGCCTGCGCGATGCCGGCTGCGTAGTTCAGGCCCGCCATCTGCTCGTGACCCACCTCGGGGTTCAGGCCCACCATCTCGGGACGCTCGAGCGATTCGATGAACGCCAGGGCGTGGCCGAGCGTCGGCAGCAGGATGTCGCCGCGTGGCTCGTTCGGCTTCGGCTCGATCGCGAAGCGCAGGTCGTAGCCCTTGTCGACCACGTACTGGCTGAGCAGGTCGACGGCCTCCTTGTAGCGGGCGAGCGCGGCCTGGATGTCCTTGGCGGAGTCGTACTCGGCGCCCTCGCGGCCGCCCCACATCACGAACGTCTTCGCGCCGAGCTCAGCCGCGAGGTCGATGTTGCGCAGCACCTTGCGGAGGGCGAAACGGCGCACGCGGCGGTCGTTCGACGTGAAGCCGCCGTCCTTGAACACGGGCGCGCTGAACAGGTTCGTCGTGACCATGGGCACGACGATCCCGGTGTCCGTCATCGCCTGCTTCAGCCGGTCGATCTGCTTCTGCCGCTCGGCGTCGGTCGAGCCGAACGCGAACAGGTCGTCGTCGTGGAAGGTGAGGCCGTAGGCGCCGAGCTCCGCGAGCTTCTCGACGACGTGCACCACGTCGAGCGCGGGCCGCGTGGGGCCGCCGAATGGATCGGTGCCGGTGTATCCGACGGTCCACAGGCCGAACGAGAAGCGGTCGGCCTTGGTGGGGGTGATCGACATGGTGACCTCTTTCAGCATCGTCGATGAAAATGTTGCCGGCGACAACGTATCAGGGTGTCGGAGTCGGCGCAATGGCCGGCGGCGCATCCGGACGGCGCGTGCGGATCGCGGATCACAGCCGCGCGATCGCGCGCTCCGTCCCCCGGACGATCTCCACGTCCGCCGCCGTCGCGCCCGCGGCGATCCGGTACCGGCCGAGCCAGCCTTCCAATCGCACCCGCCCGTCGGCGCCGGTGCGCATCGGGGTGGGAGACCGCCACCACTCGCCCCGGATCAGGCCGTGGAGCCGGTCGTACGACGGCTTGCGGCTGCCGTCGGCGCGGAGCAGGCCGATCGGCGCGCCCAGCCAGGATCCGCGATCCGTGATGCCCCAGTACGTGATGGCCTCGACGGCGGGGTGTGCTGCAAGCGTGCGGTAGAGGCGCTCGAGCTCGTCGGCCTGCCGCTCCTCGCCCTCGGGCGTGGATGGCCACGTGTCCACGACGTAGTCGTTCAGGTCATCGATCTCCTGCGGCATGAGGTCGCCCGAGACGAGGCTCACCTCGGTGAAGTGCAGCGGCAAGCCGAAGCGCGCGAACCGCTCGGCGATCTGCCACAGCTGCTCCTCGCCGCGGAAGCCCTGGTGCATGTGCGTCTGCAGGCCGATCGCGTCGATCCGGATGCCGGCCTCAAGCGCGTCCTCGATCAGGTGCTCGTACCGGGCGGAGAGGTCGAAGTCGTTGATGAGCAGCGTCGCGTTCGGGTTCGCCGCGCGCGCGGTCTCGAATGCCAGCCGGATGATCCCGGTGCGCCCGAGCTCGCGCGCCAGCCGCGAGACCGCGTTGGGCACGCCGTCGGGCTCGTTCGTGAACACGGGCATGATCGCGACCTCGTTGATCGCGTCCCACGTGTCGATGAGGCCGGCGAAGTCGCGCACCTCGCGGGTGACGCGATCCCGGACGAGTCGCTCGACCTCATCGCTCGGCAGCGGGTCGAGCCACGGCGCCTTCACCGTGTGCCACACAAGCGGATGGCCCTTCAGCCGCACGCCGCGCTCGGCGAACCAGCGCGCCGCGGCGAGCAGCCGGGCGGTGTCGGGGTGCCCGCGCTCGGGCTCGAAGTCGCCCCAGTAGAACGGCAGCGTGGCGGTGTCGAACAGCGCCAGCCACGCCGCGGCGAGGTCGGAGCGATCGTCCTCGCCGTTCGCGTGCGGCACGAGCTCGAAGCCGATGTTCCCGAAACCGAACGCGTGCCGCGTCTGCTCGACGACGACGTCGTGGTGTGCGAGCGGTGAGCCGTCCTCGCGCAGGAGGGTGACGTCGACGCTGCCGCGGCGGTGGCCGAGCTGCATGCTCACGCCTCCGGTGCGGCGGTCGAGCCGCGGAGCACGATTTCCGCGGGCATGCGCACGTGCTGCGGCTTCGACCCGTCGAGCATCTCGAGCAGGATCCGCACGGCGGCCGCGCCCATCTCGTGCAGCGGCTGCCGCACGGTCGTCAGGTCGGCGGCCACGGCCTCGGGGATGTCGTCGAAGCCGACCACGGAGAGGTCCTGTGGCACCCGCAGCCCGTGTGACCGCGCGACGCGGATCGCCTCGATCGCGGAGAGGTCGTTGGCCGCGAACACCGCCGTCGGGGGATCCGTGAGGTCGAGCAGGGCGGTCGCGGCCGGAGTCGACGTGGACGCGCGATAGGCGCCGTCGACGACGAGGGTGGGGTCGAACGGGATGCCGGCCGCCTCGAGCGCCTGGCGGTAGCCCTGCTCGCGCTGCCTGGCAGATTCGAGGTCGATGCGTCCGCGGATGTGCGCGATGCGCCGGTGGCCGAGCGCGATCAGGTGCTCCGTGACGGCGCGGGCGCCGCCGAGGTTGTCCGTGTCGACGGTCGCCGGACCCGCGGGCCCCGCGTGCGGGTCGATCGCCACCGTCGCCACCGACGTCTCGGGCAGTGCGACGGTGGGCGTGACGATGATCGCGCCATCGATGAGCGTGCCGCCCAGGCGCGACAGCGACCGGCGCTCCCAGCCGGAGTGGTCCCCGGCCGACACGCTTCCGGCGTAGGCGAGGATGTCGTACTCCGTGCCCTGCAGCGCCGTCGAGACGCCGCGCAGCAGCTGGAGGGCGAACGGCTCGAACTCGGCAACGAGCACGCCGATGACGTTCGTGCGGCGCCGCCGCATCGAGGTGGCGATGAGGGAGCTCTCATAGCCGAGCTCCGCCACCACGCCGAGCACGCGCGCACTCGTGGCGTCGGCGATCCCGTCTCGTCCGTTGATCACCTTCGACACCGTCGCGACGGAGACGCCCGCAGCGCGCGCGACGTCGCGGATCGTGACGCGCGACGGCGCGGTGCGCGGGATCTCGGTGTCGGTCATGGCGGCCAGCATAGCCAGAAATGACGAAAACGTTATCGATAACGATTGACAATTGTTGCCAGCGGTGACAATCTCGTGCCGGACGGCCCACCCGAGGGCCCGGCGTCTGGATTGCCGGGCGGCGCGTCGCACTCAACGAAGAGGAGCATTCTCATGAACGTTCGCAGGACATGGCTGGCGGCCGCAGCGGTCGCGGCGAGCGCCGGGCTCGCGCTCACCGGCTGCGCGGGGACCGGCACCGCAGGCGGCTCGAACGGTGGTTCGGGCGACGACAACACCATCGTCTGGTGGCACAACTCGAACACCGGCGAGGGCAAGGAGTACTACGACCAGGTCGCCGCCGACTTCGAGGCGGCACACGAGGGCGTGACCGTGCAGGTCGAGGCCATGCAGCACGAGGACATGCTCACCAAGCTGCAGGCGGCGTTCCAGGGCGGCGACGCCTCGCAGATCCCCGACGTGTACATGAGCCGCGGCGGCGGGGAGCTCAAGGCCGAGGTGGAGGGCGGACTCGTCCGCGACCTCACCGATGATGCCGCCGACACGATCTCGAAGATCGACTCGTTCACGGAGCAGTACACGGTCGACGACAAGGTGTACGCGCTGCCGTACTCGATCGGCATCGTCGGCTTCTGGTACAACAAGGACCTCTTCTCGGCGGCCGGCATCGACGAGGTGTCGCCGAACCCGACGTGGGAGGAGTTCACGGGCTACGTCGACAAGCTCAAGGCCGCCGGCACGGAGCCGATCGCGGTGGGGGCGGGCGACAAGTGGCCCGCGGCGCACTACTGGTACTACAACGTCGTGCGCGAGTGCGAGTACGACGTCGTCGAGGCCGCGATCGAGAGCGGCGACTACTCGGATGAGTGCTTCCTCACCGCGGGCGAGCACCTGGAGGAGACCCTCGCGCTCGAGCCCTTCAACGCGGGCTTCCTCAGCACGCCGGCCCAGTCCGGACCGACCTCGGCCTCCGGCCTGCTGGCCACCGGCAAGGTCGGCATGGAGCTGGCCGGTCACTGGGAGCCCGGCGTGGCCGGCGGCCTCACCGAGGACGGGAAGGTGCCGCCGTTCCTCGGGTGGTTCGCGTACCCGACGTTCGACGGGCAGGGCGGCGCTCCGAACGACCAGATGGGCGGTGGCGACGCCTGGTCGGTCTCGGCCGGTGCCCCGGACATCGCCGTGGAGTTCGCGGAGTACCTGCTCTCGGACGAGGTGCAGATCGGCTTCGCCGAGCGCGACATGGGTCTGCCGACCAATCCGGCGGCCACCGACTCGCTCGCGAACGAGACACTGGCCCAGCTGATCCCGGTGCGCGACGGCGGCGGCAAGACGCAGCTGTACCTCGACACGCGACTCGGGCAGTCGATCGGCAACGCGTTGAACGACGCGATCGCGCTGATGTTCGCGGGGCAGGCGGGACCGGAGGACATCGTCGAGGCGCTCGAGTCGGCCTCCGCGATGGGCTGATCCATGACCAGCGAGGTGAGTCTGACCGCCTCCGCTGCGTCCGACACGGCGGCTCGCCCGGGCGTGAACGCGGCGGGGCCCTCCGGCTCCGCCGTGGTCGCCCCGGGCGGGCGGCGGACGAGCGCGGCGCGGTGGCGCAAACGGGGCGAGATCGCGTTCTTCGTCACGCCCGCGCTCGTGCTGTTCGCGGTCTTCGTGGTCTGGCCGATCATCACCGCGGTGCAGATGTCGCTGTTCCGCTGGCGCGGCTTCGGCCCCATGGTCGACTTCGTCGGGCTGGCGAACTACATCGCCGTGCTCACGAGCAAGGTCTTCACCGACGCGCTCGTGCACAACCTGGTGATCGTCGTCGGCTCGATCATCCTGCAGCTGCCGCTGGGGCTCGCGATCGCGCTGCTGCTCAACCGCCGCATGTGGGGCCAGGGGCTGCTGCGCACCATCATCTTCGTGCCCTACGTGCTCGCCGAGGTGATCGCCGGCGTCGTGTGGTTCCAGCTGCTGCAGCCGCAGTACGGCGTGATCGACACGATCCTGCAGGCGATCGGCCTGTCCGGTCCGCCGCAGGGCTTCCTCGGCACGCCCGAGCTCGCGCTCGGCACCGTGCTCGTCGTGCTCACGTGGAAGTACCTCGGGCTCGCGGTGATCCTGTTCCTCGCCGGCCTGCAGGGCGTGCCCGAGGAGCTGTACGAGGCCGCGCAGCTCGACGGCGCCAGCTGGTGGCAGGTGCAGCGTCGGATCACGATCCCGCTGCTCGGGCCCACCATGCGCACGTGGGGGTTCCTGTCGATGATCGGCTCGCTGCAGCTGTTCGACATGGTGTGGATCCTCACCCGCGGCGGGCCCGCCAACGCCACGACGACCATGGCCACGTTCCTCATCGACCAGGGCACGCGCAGCCAGAACTTCGGCATCGCCGGCGCCGCGTCCGTCGTCCTGTTCGTGGTGGCGCTCGTGCTCGCGCTGCTGTACCAGCGGCTGATCCTGAGCCGCGACACGCGTGACGACACCCGGATCGAGCGCCGGAGGAAGGGGGTGAGGGCATGAGCGAGACGCGGACCCTCGTCGTGCCGCACGGCGCGCCGCGCCGCCGCGGCCGATTCTCGGGCAGCAGCGTGCTCGTCTACGGCATCGCGCTCGCTGTGGTGGCCGTCACGCTGGGGCCGGTGCTCTACGGCGTGCTGGGCGGCTTCCGCACCAACGCGCAGATCGCCGAGAGCCCGGCGGGCCTACCGGATCCGTGGGTGCTCGACAACTACGCGGGCGTGCTCTCGCCCGACTCGCCGTTCTGGCGCTACGCGCTGAACTCCGCGGTCGTGGCGTTCGTCACGACGGCGATCGTGGTGGTGTTCGGCATCATGGCGGCCTACCCGCTCGCCCGCTACCGCTTCCGCGGGCGCGAGGCGCTGTTCCTGGTCTTCGTGATCGGGCTGCTGTTCCCCGCGACCGTGGCGATCGTGCCGCTGTTCATCCTCATCACCCAGAACTTCGGCATGGGGAACACCTGGTGGGGCGTCGCACTGCCGCAGGCGGCGTTCCAGCTGCCGATGACGGTCGTGATCCTGCGCCCGTTCCTCATGGCGCTGCCGCAGGAGCTGGAGGAGGCGTCGATGCTGGACGGCACGAGTCGCATCGGCTTCTTCTGGCGCATCCTGCTGCCGCTTTCGGGGCCGGGCATGGTGACGGTCGGCGTGCTCGCGTTCGTCGCCTCGTGGAACTCCTACCTGCTGCCGCTCCTGCTGCTGCAGAGCGACATGAAGACGTTGCCGCTGGGCGTCGCGGACTTCTCGTCGGAGCACTCCGCGGATACGGCGGGCGTGTTCGCCTTCACGACCCTCGCGATGATCCCCGCCCTCGTGTTCTTCCTGGCCATGCAGAAGCGGATCGTCAACGGCCTGCAGGGGGCGGTGAAGGGATGAGCCTCACCTCCCCGCGAGTCGCCGGCTTGCCGCACCCGAAGGAGACCCCCGTGACCGATGACCCGACCGGCGCCGCCCCCGCTTTACAGCGAGAGGTCTCGGACCGCGTCCGTGAGGTCCTCGAGCGCATGACACTCGAGGAGAAGAGCGCGCAGCTGGTGGGCTACTGGGTCGACCAGGGTGGCGACGTGGTGGCGCCGATGGCCGACGAGATGAGCACGGCCGGGGACGGCCGCGCACTCGCAGATATCACGCGCGACGGCATCGGCCACTACACGCGTGTGTACGGCACGCGCCCGGTGGAGCCGGCCGAGCGCGCGGCGTGGCTGTGGCGCGAGCAGCGACGGCTGAAGCGCGAGACGCGACTGGGGATCCCGGCCATCGTGCACGAGGAGTGCCTCACCGGCCTGGCCGCGTGGAAGGCCGCGACGTTCCCGACGCCGCTCGCGTGGGGCGCGTCGTTCCATCCGGAGCTCGTGGCGGAGATGGCCGAGGCGGTGGGCGCCTCGATGCGCGAGCTCGGCATCCACCAGGGCCTCGCACCGGTGCTCGACGTGGTGCGCGACCCGAGGTGGGGTCGCGTCGACGAGTGCATCGCGGAGGATCCGTACGTCGTCGGCACGATCGGCACCGCCTACGTGCGCGGCCTGCAGAGCGCCGGCATCGACGCCACGCTCAAGCACTTCCTCGGCTACTCGGGGTCGCGGGCGGGGCGCAACCACGCGCCCGTGTACGCCGGGCCGCGCGAGGTTGCCGACCTGTTCCTTCCGCCGTTCGAGATGGCGATCCGAGACGGCGGCGTCCGCTCCGTCATGAACAGCTATGCCGAGATCGACGGTGTCCCGGCGGCCTCGGATCCGTCGCTGCTGACGACCCTGCTGCGCGACGAGCTGGGGTTCGACGGCGTCGTCGTGTCGGACTACTTCTCGATCGCGTTCCTCGAGACGATGCACGGCATCGCAGCCGACCGCGGCGAGGCCGGGGCGTTGGCGCTGCGGGCCGGGATCGACGTGGAGCTGCCCACGGGCGACGCCTACGCCGAGCCGCTGCGGGAGCTCGTGCGTGCCGGGCGTCTCGACGAGGCGCTCGTGGATCGGGCGGTGCTGCGTGTGCTCGCGCAGAAGGAGCGGCTCGGCCTGCTCGATCCGGACGCGTTCGAGGACGAGCCGCCGACATCGGTCCAGCTCGACGGGCCGCGCCACCGCGACATCGCGCGGCGCCTGGCGGCGGAGTCGATCGTCCTGCTGTCGAACGACGGGGTGCTGCCGCTGGCGGCGACCGCGGGGCGCGTCGCGGTCATCGGGCCGAACGCCGATCGCGCCGAGGCCCTGCAGGGCTGCTACTCGTTCGCCAACCACGTGCTCGCCCACCACCCCGAGGTCGAGCCGGGCTTTGAGATCCCCACGGTGCGCGAGGCGCTCGAGCGGGAGCTGCCGGGCGCGGAGCTCGTGCACGCCCGCGGCTGCGAGGTGGAGGGCGACGATCGATCCGGCTTCGACGAGGCCGTCGCGGCGGCCGCGGGCGCGGATGTCGCGGTTGTCGTCGTGGGCGATCACGCCGGCCTCTTCGGCCGCGGCACCGTGGGCGAGGGCAACGACGCCGAGTCGCTCGAGCTGCCGGGCGTGCAGCGCGAGCTGGTCGAGGCTGTGGTGGCGACCGGGACCCCCGTGGTCATGGTGCTGCTCACCGGCCGTCCCTACGCGCTCGGCTGGGCACTGGACGGCGATGGGCCGCGGCCCGGTGCGGTGCTGCAGGCGTTCTTCCCGGGTGAAGAGGGCGGCACCGCCCTGGCGTCGGTGATCGCCGGCGGCACCGTGCCGTCGGGCCGACTCCCCGTGACCCTGCCGCGTTCGGCCGGGGCGCAGCCGTATGGCTACCTGCGGCCGGCGCTGGGCGGCCCGTCCGAGATCACGAAGACCGATCCCACGCCGGTGCGCCCGTTCGGCTTCGGGCTGTCGTACACGACGTTCGCGTACGACGATCTCCGCCTCGACGCCGAGGCGCCGACGGACGGACGGTTCACGGCGAGCGTGACGGTGACCAACACGGGCGAGGTCGCCGGCGCCGAGGTCGTGCAGCTGTACGGGCGCGACGTGGCGGCCTCGGTCACGCGGCCGGTGGCGCAGCTGCTCGGCTACGCGCGCGTCGAGCTGGCGCCGGGCCAGTCCCGCCGCGTGACGTTCGACGTGCCGGCGCGACGGTTCGCGTTCACCGATCGCAGCCTGCGCCGCATCGTGGAGCCGGGCGATGTGGAGGTATGGATCGGCCGCGACGCCGAGACCGAAGCGACGCCGCGGGCCGTGCTCGCCCTCACCGGGGACGTTCACGAGGTCGCCGCTGACGATCCTCGCCTCGTCGACGTGAGCATCGCGTGACGCGCCTCCCGCGCGCCGCCGCGCGGCCGGCGCGCCCGGGCGGCCGTGCCGGCGGCCGATAGCCTTCCAGAATGGCGACGACGAGATCGGCGCGGCCGGCCGCGACGGGCGTCGAGGGCGTGCGCCGCAGCAACCTCGGCGAGGTGCTGCGCCTCGTGCATCACGAGGGACCGCGGTCGCGCGCCGTCATCACAGCCGAGACGGGCCTGAACCGCTCGACGGTGTCGGATCTCGTCGCCACGCTCGCGTCGGCGGGGCTCGTGGAGGAGCGGGATCCGGATCCAACGCGCCGCGTCGGGCGCCCGTCGCCCATCGTGGTGCCGAGCGAGTCGGTCGCGGTGATCAGCGTCAACCCCGAGGTCGATGCGCTCGAGGTCGGCACCGTGACGCTGGGCGGCCGCGTGCGCGAGCGGGTGCGCGAGGCCGTCGCCGGCGAGCTGCGGGTCGACGACGTCGCGGTCGCCGTGGCGCGGATCCTCGGCGGGTGGCGCGCCGGACCGCTGCGCGGGGTGCGCGTGGTGGGCGGCGCGGCGGCCGTGCCCGGCCTCGTGCGCGCATCGGACGGCGTCGTGCGCCTCGCGCCGCACCTGGGCTGGCGCGAGGAGGACGTCGGCGCGCGCCTCGAGGAGGCGACGGACCTGCCGTTCGCGGTCGGCAACGACGCGTCGCTCGGCGCCCGCGCCGAGCACCTCTTCGGGGCGGCGCGCGGTCACGACGACGTCATCTACCTCAACGGCGGCGCCTCCGGCATCGGCGGCGGCCTCATCGTGCACGGGCTCGCGGTCGGCGGTGCCGACGGCTACGCGGGGGAGTGGGGCCAGAACCGCGCCGACGGCGGCCTGCTCGAGGACGAGGTGAACCGGTCGCGGCTGCTCGAGGTGGTCGGCCTGCCACAGGCCGACGACGACGGACTCGCCGCCGCGCTCGCCGCGTCGACGGACCCCCGGGTCGGCGCCGAGATCGAGCGGCAGCGCGCCGTGCTCGCTGCCAGCCTCGCCAACGCCGTCAACGTGCTCAACCCCTCGGTGATCGTGCTCGGCGGCTTCCTCGCGATGCTCCGCGACCACGATCCCGACGGACTCCTCGCCGCCGTCCGCGCCCAGGCGCTCGCCGCACCCGGCGAGCACCTCGACATCCGCGCCGCTGCCCTCGGCGCCGACCGCCTCCTCATCGGCGCCGCCGAGGCTGCCTTCGCCCCGCTGCTGGCCGATCCGCTGCGGCAGGGGAGGGGATCAGGCTAGGCTCGGAGGGGTGACGGGAGCGCTGATCGGTGCGGCCTACGACGGGCGCGCGGACGAGTACATCGAGCGCTTCGGCACGCTCGGCGAGACCGACGCGCACTTCGCGGAGCTTATCGGCCGCTGGCGCGATCTGGTCGAGGGCCCCGTGCTCGATGCGGGTTGCGGCCCCGGCCAGTGGACGGACTTCCTCGCCTCCCGCCGCCCCGGGGGTGCGGTCGGCATCGACGCCTCCGCGCGCTTCGTCGCCGCGGCCCGCGAGCGATACCCGCAACTCCGGATCACCCACGGCGACCTCGCCGAGCTGCCGTTCGCCGACGACTCGTTCGATGGCATCCTCGCCTGGTACTCCCTGATCCACACCCCGCCGGCCGACCTCCCGCCGATCCTTCGCGAACTCGCCCGCGTGCTCCGCCCCGGCGGCTCGCTCCTCCTCGGTTTCTTCGACGGCCCCGCCCGCACCCCCTTCGACCACGCCGTCACCACGGCCTGGTTCTGGTCGCCCGACGCCCTCCGCGTCGTGCTCGAGCCCGAAGGCTTCACGGTCGAGACTGTCACGACCCGGGCGACGGAAGGCGTGCGGCCGCACGGGGAGCTGATCGCGCGGCTCGCGACGTAGTCGGTCCGGCCCCGGATCCGGTGCGACCGCACTCGGGAAGCCGCGGGGGAGCTGGGGTACGCGGATGTCGGTGGCCAGGTCATCGCGCAGCGACCACAGCACCTGTACCGGCATCCGCAGGCGGCGTCCTGCGAGGCGGTCGGCGCGCTCAGCCTCGGCGTCGACGGTCAGTCCTGCCCGGTAGTCCTCAAGCATCGCCCGCACGACCGAGGGGCGCCGGACGGATGAGCGCCACTCGGCGTGGTTCTCGGCACCCATGCGCTCCGGATCGGCGCGGTACCACGCCTCGGGATCGGCGTTGATGACTCGCTCGGGGATCTCGGGCTGCGCGAAGAAGAACCAATGCCACCACGCCGTGGCGAACTGCGCATCCGCGCGTGCCAGGTGCTCGCTGATCGGGATGCAGTCCAGCAGACTCACCCGGATCACGATGTCCGGATGGTTGAGCGCGAGTCGCAGGGCCACGTAGCCGCCGCGGTCATGTCCGACCAGGGCGAATCGCTCGTATCCGAGCGCGCGCATGACCTGCACCAAGTCGTTGGCCACTGCTCGCTTCGAGTGCGGCACGTGATCGGGCCGGGGCTCCGGGCCACGCGAGCCCGTACCCCCGCAGATCCGCGCAGACGACGGGCAGCCCCGCGTTCGCCAGGCGCGGTGCGACCCGATGCCACGTCGCCGACGTCCGAGGATGGCCGTGCAGCAGCAGAACCGGCGCCCCGTCGCCCGGACGGTGCCTCGTCATGATCGACGCCTCGCCGACGTCGATCATCCGCTCCGCGAATCCCTCGAACACCCCGCCATTCTTGCCCGAGGCTCGCTGGTGCAACAGCCTCATGCCCGCGTCAGAGCGGCGCCCGCAACGAGAAAACCCCCGGCGAACCGGGGGTCTCTGGTGGTGGCTCCGACCGGCGTCGATCCGGTGACCTTTCGATTTTCAGTCGAACGCTCTACCAACTGAGCTACAGAGCCTCGTGGCGGATCCGGGGATGTCGCCACTTCCTAGACGAAAGGCCTCCTCGAAAGAAGGCCCGTCGCTTGGAGCGACCCTGACGGGACTTGAACCCGCGACCTCCGCCGTGACAGGGCGGCACGCTAACCAACTGCGC
>k87-1141463_pt1 | contig 14568 bp, 13 predicted proteins | sample MGYA00084031_6733416 | MGnify analysis MGYA00084031
ACGTTGCGCTCTAAGAGCATCTCCACGTATTCGTCTTCGGTGACCCCACCGGGGGTCTGCGTACACAGCACCGGCGTATACCCGTGCTGCGCCAAGGCGCCCTCAGCGATCTGGGCGAACATCGGGAAGATCGGGTTTTCCAGCTCCGGAACCACCAGGCCCACCAGGCCGGCGGAGCGTTTACGCAACCGCGCTGGACGTTCATAACCCAACACGTCCAAGGCGGTGAGGACCGCTTGTCGGGTGCGGGGACTGACCCCAGGCCGGTCGTTGAGGACACGGGACACGGTCGCCTCGCTGACTCCGGCGTGTCGGGCGATGTCGGATAGGCGTGCCCTCATGTCCGGCACTGTAACGCACCCCCTGTTGCGTTTTGATGCTGAATAGTTCAGTTGTGAAATGACTTTCCCAATCCTGGAAAATCTTGCGGTGGATACTACGGGGGTTACGAGAAGTGCCTATGAGGGCGCTTACCTCCGTGGTAATCAACCTTCCTCAGCCTATGCCATGACGTGCCGTACCCGGCATTCAGGGCTGGCAACAGGGGCGACGCTCTGTTCTGTAAAGACTTCCAAAGCCTGGAAGAAGCTGTTATCGGGGTACGCGCCCTCGCTCCAATCCGGCCCGCCGTGTGATTTGCGAAAAACCACCGCGGCCGCAGAGCGTCATTGAGAAGAAAACGCCGGCATTCGCCGCATGAATGTTGGGTGACTGGTGAACTGCGGCGGGGCCGGCGGGTGGTGGGCACTTCCGCCGGCCCCGATGACAAGAACGGTCCGGGTAGTGACGCCGAGCCCCGGACCGCTCTGTCAAGCGCTGCGTTCGATCTCCCGCTCGAGCTCGTCGAGGAAGGGAGTGGTGTCCACCGCGGCCAGTCGGGTCCGTCCAGCACCCCACCCCAGGGTCGCCCGCCAGCTGCCCAACAACCCGGTGGCCTGCAGCGTCGCCTCATCCACGGGCACCGACTTATCGGCGTAGGGGGCCACGTACAGGGCGTCGACAGGGCAGTACGCCTCACACATGTAGCAGGTCTGGCAGTCCGACTGCCGGGCGATCCGGGGCACCTCACCGACGGCGCCGTCGAAAACGTTGGTGGGGCATACCTTCACGCACAGTCCACAGGAGATACAACGGTCGGCGCTGATGAGCTCGATCACGCGGCTCCTCCTTGGGGGACCGGCTCAGGACGGATAGTGATGTGGTCCAGACCCGACAGGACCAGGCGGTGAGCCTGCGCGGGATCCTGGTGGGGGTACTCGGCCAGGATGTGCATGCCCCGGCTTTCCCGACGCGTCAGCGACGCGGTGTGCATCCACCGCGCGGTCGCGACCATGGCTGCTGCTTCCCGGGCGCGTACCCGCTCCCGGATGCCACGCCCCGGGGTCCCGTGAACCGCCGGCCACAGTGAGTCCACTTGGGACAGTGCTTTCCGCAGCACCGGTTCGCTGCGGAAGTAGCTGATCTGAAGCGGCACCGTCTGACGGCGCACCGCCTCCACGACCGCGGCCTCATCGATCCGGCCGGCCCCGTTCTCAGGCCGTAGACCGGCCCGCCCCACCGGCTTCAAACGCCGATCCCGGACAGCACCCACCGTCCGCGCGTAGAGCGCCGCACCGGCCCCCGCCCAGCAGCCCGAGCAGATCGCCCACGCGGCGTTGTACGCGCCACCCCCGGTGATGGCGCCGTGCGAGCGTTCCCGGGAAGCGGCGTCGCCGGCCGCGTACAACCCGGGCACCGTGGTGCGGCAATCGTCCCCGACCAACCGGAGCCCACCGACCCCGCGTACCGTCCCCTCGAAACGGAGAGTAATGGGGAACCGCTGCCGGAACGGGTCAATGCCCGCCCGGTCATAAGGCAGGAAGAAGACCGCGTGCGAGCGGCGCAGCAGCGCCCGCTTGTCAGGGGTGTCGGCGCGATCCAGCACCGCGTACACCGGACCACGCAGCAGCGCCCGGGCGATCGCGTCCCGGGACCGGCGCGGCAGGACGGTGCCGTCGGCGGCGTACAGGGTGGCGAAGTTCAGCAGCCGGTTACGCGTCACGGTGCCGTATTCGGCGCTGGTGCCGTAGGCGCGGCTGAACTCCATCCCGGACAGCTCCGCCCCGACCTCGGCCCCCATCAACAGGCCATCCCCGGTTAGCACGTTGCAGCCCAGGCCTTTGCTGAGGAAAGCGCAGCCACCGGTGGCCAGCACCACAGCCGACGCGCGTACCTCCCAATCCCGACCGGTAAGCCGGTTCAGGCCACGGGCGCCCCCGACGCCGTGGGCATCGGCCAACAGCTCCAAGGCCGGGCACTGGTCCAGGATCCTTACCCCGGCACGCCGCACCACCCGGCGCATCAAGCGCATATACTCCGGCCCCTGCAGGTGATTACGCAAGGGAACCCCCTCGGCGTCCCGGACGAACGGGTACCCCCACTCCTCCACCAGCGCGAGGCTTTCGTAGACGCCGTCGAGAACCCGGTGGATCCACCGGACCTCATTGAGCTGGCCACCCGCGGCGAGCCGATCGGCCACGGCGGCCTCCCGCAGCACCGGATCCGGCGGCACATACAGCAGGTTCGTCCCACCCGGGGCCGTGGCGCCGCTGCTGCCCAGGTAGCCCTTCTCCACAAGCACCACCTGCGCGCCGTGCCGGGCCGCGCTCCACGCCGCCCACGCGCCGGCTGGGCCGCCCCCGATGACCAGGACATCCGCCTCCAGAACATCCCTCTCCGGCCCAGCGGCGCCGCTGACCGTCACACCAACACTCACCGCGACACCTCCGGTGAATCCGCAACCGCCGACCACGAACGCGCACCCGAGGAGTCGACCCCGTCGGTGGGGTCCGCAGCCTGGAGAGCAGCGTCGCCCTGGGACGCGTCCCGGGGGTCGGCGTCACCAACACGCTCCTCAACACCCAAAGCGCTCAATAGGCGAGCACGCAGGGCCGTAAAACCGGCCTCCGAACGCGACCTGGGTGTCGGGAGCGTCACGGGCAGGTCCAGCGAGATCCGTCCCCCCTGCAGGACAACCACCCGGTCGGCCAACAGGATCGCCTCATCCACGTCATGGGTCACTAGCAGCACCGCCGGCCGGTAGCGATGGCAGAGCCGTTTGAGCAGCGCGTACATCTTGATCCGGGTCAAGGCGTCCAACGCGCCGAACGGCTCATCCAGCAGCAACAGGTGAGGCCGGCGCACCAGGGCGCGGGCCAGCGCCACCCGCTGCGCTTCACCACCGGACAGGGTGGCGGGCCAGGCCCGTGCGTGACTGGCCAACCCCACCTCTTCCAACGCGGCGTACCCGCGCTGACGCGCATCGGGCTCCCGCAGGTTGAAGATGACGTTGGCCAGCACCCGTTTCCACGGCAGCAGACGCGGATGCTGGAACACCACCGCGCGTTGCGGCGGGACCAGGACCGAACCCGTCACCTCCGGATCCAGACCCGCCAGGGCCCGCAGCAGGGTGCTCTTGCCAGACCCGCTGTGCCCCAGCATCGCCACGAATTCCCCCGCGCCGATGGTCAGATCCAGGCCGTCCAGCACCGTGTGGTCGCCGAAGCGGCGCCTGACCCCCGTGACCACCACGGCCGCTTCCGGCGGCGCCTGCCCCTCGGGGACAGGGGCGTTGGAAGCGGAGGGGATCACGTCCCCTGGAAGCCGGGACGCCATGCCAGCAACCTCCGTTCCAGGAAGCGGACGAACGCGTAGCTGATCATCCCGATCACGGCGTAGATCACCAGGATCAGGACGGACACCTCCGACTGCAGCAGGTTCTGTGCCCGCGTCATGAGGTATCCGATGCCCTCGGTGGTGTTGATGGTCTCGGCGAAGATCAGGCTCAACCAGGCGCCGCTGAGCGCCAGCCGCAGCCCCACCAGGAAACCGGGCAGGCTCCCGGGCAGGATGACGTGCCAGATCAGGGCGGCCCGGCTCGCCCCCAAGGTGGTCGCCGCCTCCACCAACGCGTTATCCACGCCCCGGATGGCGCTGTAGGTGTTGATGTAGATGGCGATCCCGACGCCGAGCGCGATCAGCAGGATCTTCGGCTCCTCACCGATCCCCATCCACATGATCAGCAGTGGGGTGAGGGCGTAGTTAGGGACCGCCTTGAGGATCTGCATGGTGGAGTCAAGCAGGTCCTCACCGATCCGGGTCAGCCCAGACAACACCGCCAGCACCGTGCCACCGAGCACCCCGAACAGCAGGCCGTACAACACCCGTTGAATCGAGGCCCACACGTGAAGGAACAACTCACCGTCGGCGATCAAGTCGGTGGTGGCGCCCACCACCGCGCCCGGCGGGGGGAACAGGTCAGGGTCCAGCAACCCCGTGGCCGACGTCGACCACCACAGCAGCAGCAACGCCACCGGCCCGTACAGCTTGCGCAGCCAGCGGGGGAGGAGAACCCGCTTCGTCGGCCGCGACGGGCCAGCGACCTCAATAAGCGTCGTCGGAGGGGACGGCCTGGGCTCCCGGCTCGCCGCGAGGGAGCCCACAGGCGTCGTCACGCGAGAATCCAGGGTTGTCACGGCCGCACGATCCATTCATCGATGTCGAAGTCGCTTTCCAGCAGGCCCTGCTCACGCAGGAACTGCTGGGTCGCCGCCAGCTGCCGGATCCCCTCCTCGGGGAACGGCTCGGTGTTGTACCGCTCCACCGGCTCGGCTACCGCCGCGACCTCCGCCGTGGTGTCCTCCAGGTCAGCCACGTACTCCCAGTAGGCCTCCGCGTTCTGGCGGATGTGCTGGTTGACGGTGACCAACGCCTCCTGCCAGGCCTCCACGAAGCCAGGGTGGGCGTCCAGGAACTCCTGCAGCGCGGTGGTCGGTTCGGTACTCAGCAGCTCTGGGTGATTCGACGCGCGATCGATGACGATGTAGCCCTCCTGCTCCAGCTCAACGGCGGTGACCCCACCCACCACCGTGGCGTCAATCGAGCCACTCGCCAGCCCAGACAGCGATTCCGGGGTGGGAACATTGGCGATCTCGATCTGGTCCTCCAACCCAGCGGCGTGCAGCAGACCGTAGGCCACCCGGTGCCGGATCGTGCCGTGCGGAGCGGTGACGGTGCCCCCGACCAGGCCCTCGATCGTGGTCGGACCGTCCTGCCGACCAATCAGCCAGGTGTCACCGTTGATCGCCGCCAGCCCGAGCAGCCGGGTCTGGGCGCCACTGCCTCGCGTGGCTAGAGCCGGGAAGTCTCCCGTAACCGCCACATCGATCGCCCCGCTCACCAACGCCGAGCTGACGTCGGTCCCGGCCTGGAAGAACGAGAACTCAATGTCGGTAACCCCCGCCGGACGCAGCGCCTCCAGGAACAGGTCATGCTCATGCCCCCAGCCCAGGTTGCCCTGCGGTGTCCCGGTGACCGAGGTCATCCCGATCCGCAGCGTGAAACCGTCCTCCCCAGACGCCTCCCCGCCCCGGCCGCACGCCGCCGCCAGCAACGCCATCACCAGGGCGATGACAGACAGCAGGGGTACGCGCGGGCGCGCGCTGGGGTGGCCGCGCGTAGGCGTCCACTGCCGGGAAGGTGCGGTGGTATGCATATGGTCTCCTCTGAGTGACACAAAGGGTGGGGCCGCCGACAGGCGGACAGGGCCCGCCAGCCACGCCGGCGGGGTCGACGAAGAATCGCCGGCGGTGCCGGTGGGCGGGGGTAGTGGTATGGAAGCCACGCGTCGGTGCGTGGCCATGCGTTCACAAGGACCGGCGGAGCGAATCGGTACTGATCGGATGCGTGCCCGTCCGGCAGCTACAACCGCTGCCGGGCATGGGGATCACCGAGTGAAGAGTGCAGCGGGAAATGGGGCCGGATCCGGCGCGCTCCATCGGGAGACTCTCTCGGGTGGCGCTACGGCGCGCCGTCCCGATCCGCCGGTCACGATGCTCCGATAAACGAGGGGAACCAGCGGCCAGGCGACTGGGTGACCGCTCAACGTGAACATCGGCAAGCGGCTGGGACGCGGCGGTGCGTCCCGACCGCTCCGCTTGGCGCATACACCCGGCTCATGTTTCCGACGATAGGTGATCCCGAAGAGGTAGGCAACTATTCCCATCAATTTAATGGGGAATATCTCTGCTGCTTGAAGGGCGGTGACGGTGGTGACTCGGCCCCATCGTTGGGATGATGCGAGGGTGCGTCCCGCCCACCGTCCTCACATCCTGTTCGACTTTTTCGGCACCCTCGTCGCCTACACCCGCAGCCGCGCCGACCAAGGGTACGCCCGCTCCTACGACCTAGTGCGGCGGTTCGGCGCCGACTTGGACTACCAACTGTTCCTCGACACATGGGTGGCGACCTGGAGCGAGTTCGACCAGCGAAGCGCCGCCGACCACCGTGAGTTCCCTGTCACGGACGTCAGCGCTGGCTTCCTCACTACAGTGCTTGGACGCCGACCTAGCGACGCCGAGGTAGAGACCTTCACCGCCGTGTACGTCCGGGAGTGGAGCGCCGGAGTCCGCCACCTACCCGGCGTGGCCGACATGATCCGGCAACTGGCGGACGGGCGTCGACTCGCGGTCGTCAGCAACGCCCACGAAGCCGACCTGGTGTCCGAACACCTGAAAGCGATGGGGCTGCTGCCGTACTTCGACGCCGTCATCACCTCGATCGAAGTGGGCTGGCGCAAACCACACCCGGCGATCTACACCACCGCACTGTCAGCCTTAGGGATCGACGCTGAGGAAGCCGTATTCGTCGGCGACACCTATGAACCAGACTTCGTCGGCCCCGAACGGCTCGGCATCCGAGCGTTCCTGATCGACCCGGACCGGCAAGCGGCGGTGCCTGAGGAGCGTCGGCTCACCTCAATCCTGGACCTGCCGAACCGGTTACGCGGGTAGCCGCGGCTGCGTGAGCCGCTGGTCCGGCGTGGCTCACCGCACCCGGCCGGATCTGAACAACCACCGCTTCAGGCCCTGTCGCTGCGCTGACATCGCTTGATTTCTGCCTGATCACTTGGGGTACGCGCTTTCACCGTGTCTGCGGGCGCACCTATATGCTGGCAGTGTCTTCTGCTCCAGCGAACCAGCTCTCTCGCCGTGACGTTCGGTGCTGCTACAGGGCGCTCGAGAACCACTTCGTTAGACGCGATCCTTCTAGGGGTGATGAAGCAACCCTAACCTCAAGTCGCAGGTCAGGGCTGCTTTTCGAGGCTTGGTTGGGTCGATTTTTGCAGCGGTCCGGCGGTTGTGCATCTGTGCTGGTCAGAGCGTCAAAGTTAGATGATCATGGATGTGGCTCTGAGCTGAGTGCTCAACGTGGCTTCCTAATCCCCGAAGGGTACCGATGTTCAGCTTGGGGAGGGGAGCGGCTAGGAGACCAGCGGTGACCTGGGCAGGGCTCTAGTAAGAGGCCGGGGCGGGGAGAAAAGCAGGCACTGGCAGACCCGCCCCGGCCGTCTGGTCAGACTCAGAGGGTGTCTGGGACGTCGTGGGTTTGGTTGAGGAGTTCGGCGAGCCCAGCGGCGTTGGGAGCGCGGAGCGGGGTGCTGTTTGGGCGGCAGGCGACCCAACCCGTGCACTGTCCGTCGTCTCCGATCTCCCGATAAACCAGCCACCGAAGGTCGCTGTGCAGGGCTCGGTACAGCTCAGCATCGCTGGTCTGGGAGGGCGGTGACCAGGGGTCAAGCTCATGGGCCCTACTTGGTGGCTGCGTACTGGTCATCGTCGTTCTCCATGACACCCGACGACGAGAAGACCGCGACTGGTAATCGTGAAAGCATAAATATGGAGCGTTACGGATTTATTACGCGTCATCAAGGCTGGCGTGCCGTATAGGGACGCTAGGTCTCGTCCTCAGCGCTGCCCTCAACGCTGAAGAAATCCGCGAGGGCCCGCTGTGCATCGTTTAACGTGTGGGCGCGGCTTTTGAGGATCTGCTGCGTCACGATCCGGGCTGACAGCTGATACCGGAGCCATCCGGGAACACTGAACCGAAGCTCGGTCATGATCTCGGTGGCGCGGTCGATGTCGCCGGTCAGGATGGCTGCGTGTGCCACGTTGACCTGGTGACGGGGCCAGCCGCTGATCCGTCCCGCGTTCTTCGGTACCGTCTTGGCCTCTGCTAGCGCCTGATCCGGGTGACCCTGCAGCAGCTTGTTCTCCACGCGCTGGATACCGGCGGTGACTGGGCCGAATGTCGCATGGCCGGGGGCGCCTATTTCACGGCCTGCCTTTGTCGCCGCGGTGGTGGCCAGCGTCGTATATTCCTCGGCTTCCTCGGGCTTGTTGTTTCGGAGCGCGGCGGCGCCGGCGCGGCGGAGTAGCGCACCCCACGCGGCCAGCTGCTCCGGGGTTGCCGTGGATAGTCGCGGTTGGAGAACATCCGCCCACGTTGTACACAGTCGCTCGGCGTCATCGAATCGGCCCTGGCGCATCATCGTCCAGGCTTGGCTGGTGACCACGGAGCTGATGAGGGGTTCGTTCTCGACGTGTTGCGCATCGGTGAGCGCGTCGTAGAGCGCGATGAGGGCCAGATCGTGCTGTCTAATTTGGACCAGGTAGCGGCTGACGATACCGAGGAGATCACCGCGGACCGCTACCGCTTCTCGTGTCCCGTCTAAGGCGGCTACATGGTAGTGCGCGCTTCGGACCAGGGCTGGTGCCAGCTGGGCCATCTCGTCGTACTGGTCCGAGTCGTACAGGCGGGCTAATTTGGCCACCGCCTGCCGCAGTCGAGGCAGATCGGGTTCGGGCTCCACGTCGGGGTGAGGCCACAGCGGCCCCTCGGGGCCTTCAGGGGGAAGGAGCGCTGACCTGATGTCGGCCAGTACCGCTTCCTGGTCCTGCTCCTGGAACGGCTCTGGCGCCCCAGGGGCCATCAGCGTCGCTGTCTGAACGCCCAATACCTGAGCGATCGACAGCAGGGCTTCCACAGGGACTGACCCGCCCAGTTCTAACGTCCGTACCACCTGCGGGCTTAACCCGGCGGCTTGGACTAACTCCTGCTGAGTGAGCCCGCGACGTCGACGCAGCTCCCGGACTCGGTCGCCGATACTGAGGTGCTCAGACACGACCCGGCCTCCTCACCTATAGGTATTTGACGCGTCCACAAGTACGCGTGGACTCCGTGTCATCTCTGTGGAGCTACGACCGTTCTGCGTATCCGTCACGCTTTGTGGCTGATCTGTTACAGAAAGATGTTTTGGGTGAGTATGGGGAGCGGTCGGCCAGGCGTGCGCTGTCCTGCGGTGAGGGCCGGTCAGGGGTGGTGCGACGTTGTGTGTCGCGGGTTTACCGGATGAGGCGTCGCTGACGCGGCGCGGGGTCGGCAGCCACGAGACGTACGCGGACAGCGCTTTCTATAGATGTTGATCTAGTGTAAAGTGAGATAAACCACGCTGACTGATTGAAGCGGTCCGATATCGGTTATTCGGTCAGCCGATCGGTCGGTATGGTGCCGAGCCGCGAGCCCAACGAATCAGTCATCGAACGTGCCACCCTGCCCGGTCCGGCACGGCGGCGTCGCTCGGATCCCTTGAGTGGGCGCCAGCGCCGTCCCGCGCGGGAGGGGTGCGATGGGGGTCAGCCAGCGCATCGGAGTACCTGGCCGCGGTTCCCCACCGGATCGACTATCCGTAGTGGACAGACGACCAGGTCGTGTCAGCACCGCACAGAAATCCGCCGGGACGACGCGCGGGCGTATCGCGGGCTCGAGATCGAACCCCACGGGAAGTGATGTCCAGGCCGAGGCCCTGCTCGAGGGTGTTGAGCAGGACCTCCCTCCGACACCCAGGGAGGACAGTCCTATGTGGAGTAAAAGCACAAGACCACGTAGCGGCGGAACGCGACGGCGGTCGCTGGTTACGGGAAAGGGGCGGCTATGTCATGCGACCGTGATGTTAGCGCTCACATCCGTGCTGTTGCCTTTCGCGGTGGCCAGCGGTCAAACCCCGGCGGCGGCGTACCCCGCTCCGGGCTACGTGACCGGAGACATCGTGGTCCACGACCCGACAATGGTGCGCCGTCCGGATGGCCGGTACTTCGTGTTCTCCACCAACGACGGCATCCAGATCCGCACCTCCACCGACCGGATCCACTTCAGCTTCGCCGGCCGGGTGTTCCCCAACGGCGTGTCCTGGGCCGCTCCCTACGCCCCGAACACCCGCGAGCTGTGGGCGCCTGACATCTCCTACCACAATGGACAGTACTGGCTGTATTACTCGGCCTCGACGTTCGGTTCGAATGTCTCGGCGATCGGGTTGGCCACCAGCCCCACCGCGGAACCGGGAACCTGGACCGACCGGGGCATGGTCTACTCCTCCAGCCGAAGCAGCGACTACAACGCCATCGACCCGAATCTCTTCGTTGACCCTGCCACGGGGCGGTGGTGGTTGACCTTCGGGTCGTTCTGGACCGGGATCAAGATGATCGAGATCGATCCCGCCACCGGGAAGCAGGCGCCGTGGAACACCACCCGCTACAGCCTGGCGCAGCGGCCGTCCTCAACCGCTATCGAGGCCCCCTACATCGTTTACCGGAACGGTTACTACTACCTGTTCGTCTCGTTCGACTACTGCTGCCGCGGAAGCTCCAGCACCTACCGAGTGATGGTGGGCCGCTCCACCAGCGTCACCGGGCCCTACTACGACCGGGCGGGCGTACCCATGATGAACGGAGGCGGCACCGAGATCCTGGCCAGCCAAGGCAACGTCAGAGGCCCGGGGCACCCAGCCGTCATGGTCGACACCGACCAGACCCTGCTTATCTACCACTGGTATGACGCCAGCGACGGCGGCACCCCCAAACTCGGGATCAATTTCCTGAGCTGGGACTCCGCCGGCTGGCCCTACGTCTGGTAGGTCGCGCCCGTGCGTCAGGCCGGAGCGGGTCCGGTGCCTGACAGAGCGCTCGTGACGGCCCCGGGTCGGGTTCACCGGCCTGGGGCGTCAGCGCTCCAGTACAGCGGCACCTCGACCGGACCCCGCAGCACCGTGCGTCGCCACTGGATCTGCTCGGCGGGGATCGCCAACCGGGGCGCGGGCAGCCGATCAAACAGCGTCAACAACGCCTCGGCCAGCTCAACCCGTGCCAGGTGCGCGCCCAGGCAGTAGTGGACGCCGTACCCGAAGGTCAGGTGGGCGTTGTCCTTCCGGTCCCAGCGGAGGGTGTCAGGGTCATCGAACCGCTCCGGGTCCCGGTTGGCCGCGCCCACCGATGCCATCACCGCCTCCCCCGTGCGGATCGTCTGACCGGACAACTCCACATCCGCGACGGCTATCCGTAGCTGGCCGGTCTCGGACAACCGGTTGAACCGCAACAGCTCCTCAACCGCCGCGGGCACCAGGTCAGGCTCCCGACGGAGCCGCTCCCAGCGCGCAGGATCCCGCAGTAGCTCCACCACGAAACAGCCGATCTGGTTGGCGGTGGTCTCATGCCCGGCCGCCAGCAAGCTAGTGGACAGTCCAATCAGTTCAGTCTCGCTGAGCCGGTCAGCGCCGTCCCGCGCCAGGATGAGTTCATCCAACAGATCCTCCGGCTGCACTCCCGGCGTGGCCAGCCGTTCCCGCTTGGCGCGGACCAGATCCCGGAAGTAGTCCTCCATGGCGTCATACGCCGCACCGGCCGGCTCAGCGTCGGCGGCGTTGAGGCTGTAAACCACATCGGTCCAGCGCCGCAGATCGTCTCGTTGCCGGTCGGGGACGCCCAGGATCACACACATGACCTCCAGCGGGAACGGGCGGGCGAACCAGCGGACCAGATCGGCCGGCTCTCCGGCCGCCAGCAGCTGATCGGCGTACTTCTCGGCCAGTTGCCGGATCCAGGGCCGCAGCTGCTCCACTCGTCGCCTGGTGAAGGTGGGGGAGACCAGGGCCCGCAGCCGCGAGTGCTCCGGCGGATCCAACGCCATCAAGGTGCCGGGACGGGGCGGGGTGGCGGCGGGGAACGGAGCGCCTGGGCGTACTACGGCCGCCCGGGAGAAACGCGGATCAGACAGCACGGTTTTCACGTCGGCGTACCGGGTCACCAACCAGACCGGGTGCCCTGTGGCGGTACGCGCCCGCGTGACCGGCGCCTCCTGACGCAACCAGGCCCAGGTGGGTGAGGGATCGAGCGTGAACGCGTCCGGAAGCGGAAGTCTGATCTCATATCCGTCACGGGAGGCCGTCATGTTCAGAGCATTGCCCAGGACCTTGGACCACCGCCAGCCCGGAAAACCTTCGCGGCCTGGGCAAGACACGGAGCGCAAGAAGGCATAGGACCTGAGGCAGGCCACTGGTGAGCGGTACGCGCGGGAGCGCGCGGAGCCTCCCCTCAGGGAATGAGCCGTGCGGCCACGTGATGGATTGTGACGAGGACCGCACAGATGACGATCCGCGAAACCGGTGTCCGGAGTGGACGGGTTGATCTCGTTGTGGTGGTCAGCGTGATGGTGGTCATAGGGGTCAGTTGCCGTGCCGACACCGATGACAGCCGCATGGTCGCCGGTAGGATCCGTTTGGGCACGGTGGAGGCCTCAGGACGACGGATCTGGTGAACGGCAGGGAGTGGCGTGGCAGTGATGGCACGCCCCGGCTCGTCAACGTTGTCACACCCCCAGCAACAGGGCGAGGAGCCCGATGAAGCGGGGGAGACGGTGGCGACGGATGACCCGTGGTTGAGCGTGGGGCTGCGTCGCAGCATGCGGATCACGGCGATCCGGCACACCCGCGCTGAGGGCGGTTACTGCTCTTGGTGCGCGGAGATATGGGGGGTACGCACGCCGTGGCCCTGTTTCGCCATGCGGATCACCCAACGCCTGATGGAGCTGCTTCAGTAACTGTTTCGTGCGGCTGATCCGCTCCTGCCGTTGACCCCGCGGCATGTTCAGTCGCAACCGCATCCACATGCGGGCCCAAAAGCGGCGGAATCGAATCATGGCCGCCCCATCCGCCCATCCAGGGCCGGTGACGGGGCAGCGGGGCGGCCGTACGACGTGCCCCGCGTACCTCTTCCCTCCGATGGCCGGGCGCGGCCACCGGAGGGAAAGCCGAGCTGGTGTGCGGTCAGGCCGAGGCCGGCTCCTCCTCATCCTCAGGCGGCAGGGTGTCCATGAAGGAGCTGACGGAGAAGACCGCCCGGCCGGCGCCGGGAGGACCGTAGCCGGGGGGTGAGGTCAGGCCGTGGGTCTCCATGGCCTCGCGGTAGGTCCGCAGCAGCCGGATGTGGTACTCCAACGGCGCGCCCTCGGGGTTGGCGCGCCCCAGTGGGGTGGTGGGCTCCGGGCACCAGGTGGTGAACCGTGGTGTGATGCCGTGGGACATGAAAAAGTCCAGTCCCTCGCGGGTGGAGGCGATCGCCTCGTCCACAGTGGTGAAGCCGTGAGGGGCCGCCATCTCGATCCCGGCGACGAAGTTCGGGATCACGTTGCGGGGGCCGAACACCTCGGCGGCGTCCAGGATGCGGCGGTGCCACTCCTCCCGCCCCACGTACCGTTCCTTACCGGGGCAGTACAGCGCGAACAGCCGCTTGTCCCACACCTCGTAGTTGGGGTGGTAGATCTGGATGCCGTAGTCCCGGAACCGCTGTACGTCTTCACGCGGCAGGGCCTGGGCGACGACCTTCCCGATCCAGCGTCCGGGGAAGCGGCGTTCGATCGCCTCGGCGTACCGGCCGTAGAAGTCGGCCTCCCGCAGACCGTCCACTTTGGAGGTAATGGAGCCGCCGGTGAGGGTATACGCGCGGGACAGCCGCTCGGTGTCGTACCGGTCGATGATCTCCAGGGCCTCCAGGACCTCCTCGACGGGTTTGACGCCGGTGTAGGGGCGTCCCGCCGCTTTATGCTGGCGCCAGTTGTGGTTGATGTCGCAGTACTGGCACTCCTCCTTGGCGCCGAAGTATTGGCAGACCCGGAACACCGTCAGATAGATCAGGTACCCCCATTGGATGGTGGGCGCGACCTCCATGACGGACTTACCGTTAGCCAGGTTGTGCCGGTAGTAGTCCGGCATGGGGGGTACCCCCACATCCGCTAGCGGGCGTCCCTCCAGGAACAGGCGCAACGCCCCGTCCTCGTCGGCTTTGACCTGGTAGGGGGAGGCGGGGTTGACCCGGACCGAGACCACAGTGCGGCGCAGCTGGTACGGGCCGCCGGTGAGCACGATCTCCTCGGGTGGGCGGCGCAGCGCGGCGGTACCCAGCTCAGGCAGGGTGCGGTGGTCGAAGGAGAAGATGAAGTACGACTTGGGTTTGACCTCGCCGTGCTCATTGTCGGTGAGCGCGGACTCGTCGAAGGCGATCCCGCCGCGGAGCAGGTCCTCTTTAATGACGGCTTCCCGTGGCACGTCCGGGAAACGACCCATCAGATCCTCGAGCTCCGCGGTGCGTGTGTGCTCGGCACGGGTCTGCATGCCCCCACGGTAGACCACCCGTCTGTCGGCGCATTCCGGCGAGCGTGCTGCTGAGGGCGTACATCACGACACGTCGCCGGGGGGAGTGGCTGGGAGGCACTGTGTGTGTGGTGGGGGGAGGCCGCGCCGCGGCTGTGTCGGCACCGGGTGTGGCAGGTGCGGGTGAACCCCACATTGAACCCTGCGTCATTGGGAAATCACCCGCCCGCGCTAGGCGCGACTGGTACTCTCACTCATAGTCGGTATTAGAG
>k87-1200120_pt1 | contig 14564 bp, 12 predicted proteins | sample MGYA00084031_6733416 | MGnify analysis MGYA00084031
CTCGCCAGACAGCTTGTCCACCACAGACGGACTTTTCCGGTCCGCTTCTCTTTCCCCCGGCCCACACGGCTCGGAGCGGTCCTAAGCGCCGCTTCAGCCAACCGGTCGGCTTGCTCCTTGTACTCGTCTCGCTCCTTCCGCAATTCCAATGCCTGCCGGTAAGCCGCTTCCAGCTTTTCCAAAGCATCGCTTTCAGGTACGTCCGCATTTCCTTTGTCTTGTTCAGCTTCACCCCAATCCCCCTGGGCAGCCAAAACTGACTGAACCTGGCGATGCAGCGCACGCTCTTCTTCTGTGCGGGCTGTCGCTTCCCACTGCGGCCAGCCTTCCTCATCAGGCTCCCTGTAGCTGTCCTGCCATCTCCTTTGCCAAGCCTGCTCCTCCTTTTGCAGGACGAGAAGCCGCTGCCGCATCCGCTCCCGGGTCCGCTCCATTTCCTGCTTTGCCTTCTCCCAGTGGGCGATCTGCTGCGTCAATGTTTGAACGGCTGCCCAGCCGGCTTCCGCTTCGGCCAGCTCCTGTTCTCTTTGCGCGACCAGCGCTCCTGCCTTGCCAAGCAGCGTATTTTCCGCCCGTTCCTTTTTTCCGATCAGCGTCAATTCCTTGTCCAGGGCTGCCAGCATTCTGTTTACCGCCGGATCAGCTTCGCTCGTGCCAAACAGCGAAGGCAGGAGGTATTCCGAAGCTTCCAGCGGACTTCTCCTGATCCAGGTCAGGTCAGTAAACAAGCTGCGTGTCAAGCCGAGATGGAGCTCAAGAAAGTTTCGTTCTTTGCGCCGGTCTTCCTGGTACAGGTGCGTTACCTCTGTCCAGTCGGGGTCGAGAAAAACCTGAGCCTGTTCCCTTTCCTTTTCCAGACGGCGGTGAAGCCGATAGCGCCTGCCGTCTACCTCGTAGAGAACGCTAAGCTCGTAGCTGCCCGAATGCCACGGGAAGTATTTGTCGTACTCGGGCAAATACCGGGCGGAACGAACATAATCCCGCTTCAGCCCGTACAGCGAAGCAAATATCGCCTGAAGCAGCGTAGATTTTCCCGCTTCGTTGGGAGCGGCAAATACATTCAGTCCCGGGGCGAAGCGAAAATCGGCTCCGCGCCATTTGCCAAAGCCTTTGATCGATAGCTCGTGAATCTTCATCCGATCATTCCTCCGATCCGCTCCAGCGCTATTTTCATGGCCATGCGAGCCACTGCCTGGCGCTGTTCATCGGAAGACGCGGCCGCAGCCGCTTCCTCTTCGGCGAGACGCTGCAGCCAGCGTCCCCAGATGCCGCCCTCGGCGATCAGCTTGCCCGCATCCAGGTCCGGTCTCGTCCGGTCTGCGATGCGGATGGCAAAAAAGCGGGAAAAGCGCTTTTCGAGCACATCTGTAGCTGGCGTAAAATGTACGGGCCTGTTCCCTGTCAAGGTGATGTCCAAAATTTGCCCGTCCTGCACATCGGCCAGCCCGCTTTCCAGTATGTCGGCGACTTGATCGACCGTTTCCGCCCCTTGTATATCGATCTCCCGTCTCACGATCATTCGCGTTTGGACCGGGATCTCCTCAAGCAATAGCTCGCCCGCTTCATTCAGTTCGCCGTACAGGACGTGACGGGGCCCGCTTTCTTTGACAGACAAGCCTTCGGGAGAACCCGGGTATGCGGCAAACGTCCGTCTATGTACCGGATGAGCGAAGCGCGCAGGCTTGTGGATATGTCCGAGCGCAATGTAATCCATTCCCGTTTCTGCGAGCTGCTCTACGGTTACCGGTGCGTACGGATGATGCTCCTCGCCTCCCCCGTTGACCACACTGGCGTGCAAAACCATCAGATGGTGCCGGTAGCCAGGCAGCTTTCCGGGGAATTCCGCCAACGGCGACTCGTACACATGCGGCTGGGGAAAGCCCCATCCGTAGACGACGCAAGACTTTTCGGGAAATTCGAAAGCCCCCCACTCCGGCGTAAACCAGTACACGTTTCCCGGCCACTCCAACGACTGGTAAAAGGAATCGGCCCGCCACGGGTCGTGATTCCCCGGAGCGATACAGACCGGTGTAGGAGCCACGCTGGCAAACAGATCACGCAAAAAAATCGCCGTGGTTCTTCTCCCGCCATGCAGCTCCATGAGGTCACCGGCGATCAGCCAAACATCTGCCCGCTTTTCCAACACGAGATCCCGAACCGTCCGCATCGTCCGCCGAAAGTCGTCCTGCCTCAGCTCATAAGAAACGGACATGGCACGGATCGGCGCGTCCAGGTGGACGTCAGCTATATGAATAAACGACAACATGAAAACTCACTCCTTGGCATGACAGACTGCTGGAGGAAATGGTACACTTTGGTCAGCAGATTCCCCTGTCTCATACACGAACATATTTTCCCTTTTATGATACAGGAAAAGAGTACCGGATAAAAGGAGCGATTGCTGTGCGTATTGCCTATTTGGACTGTTTTTCGGGAATTAGCGGCGACATGCTGCTCGCTGCACTGGTCGATGCGGGTGCGAACCGCGAAACGATTGAACGTGAACTGCGCAAGCTGCCGCTGGGGAATTTCCGCATGGAGTGGAAGACGGTGGTGAAAAAAGGGGTCAGCTCGCTAAAGCTGGATGTGATCGATGAAGAGCTGGAGAAGCTCAAAGCGCTGAAAACATTGCCGGTGCTAAACGTCGGACATCATCACGATCACTGTCATGACCACGACCATGACCACGACCATCACCACCATCACGGGCACGACCACAGTCATGATCACGGACATCACCACCACGAGCACGATCACAGCCATGATCACGGACATCATCATCATCACCGCAGGTACAAAGAAATTTCTGCGATGATCGACGAGGCTGACTTCTCACCGCGTGTGACCGCCCGAGCGCAAGCGATCTTCGAGAAAATCGCCATTGCCGAAGCCAAAATTCACAATGTGCCGGTAGATACGGTTCATTTTCATGAAGTAGGGGCGCTGGATTCAATCGTCGACGTCGTCGGCATCGCCCTGGCTTTGGAAGACCTGGACATTGATCAGTTGTACAGCGGCCCTGTTCCGACCGGAAACGGCTACGTCCGCTGTGACCATGGCCTGTACCCGGTCCCTGCACCCGCGACGATGGAAATGCTGAAAGGAATTCCGCTTCGCCAAACAGACATACAAAAAGAGCTGACTACTCCGACCGGAGCAGGGGTTGCGGCCGCCTTGGTCAAGCAGTTCGGGCCGCTTCCGGCGATGACCGTGGACGCCATCGGCTACGGGGCAGGGACCCGCGATCTTCCCGATCAGCCTAACGTACTGCGGGTGCTGGTCGGCACTATGTGATCTCATTTAAGTCCGAGACATCCGGAAGCAAAAAAGCCTTGTCCGCAAAATCAGGACAAGGCTTTTTCATGTCTGCTGCCACTGCTCTGCATGAGGCAGGCCCACGGATGCACAAGCTTCCGATCAAGCCTCGCGGAGCAGGCGCAGGAATTCACGCATGAATCCCGGAAGGTCAGGCCATGCGTGGGCTGACACGAGGTTATTGTGAACGTGCAGAGGTTCCGTGCGATAAATGGCTCCGCACGCTTCTACATCTGGGCGGCATGCCTGGTAGGCAGTCATCTCGCGGTCGCGAACGTGCTCGCCTACGAGCGCCAGCACCTGCGAACCGTGACAAATGGCGGCCACAGGCTTGTTTGCCTCAAAAAAGTGAGTCAGGATCGGTTTCAAATGCTCGTTCAGCCGGATATATTCAGGGGCACGGCCCCCCGGAATGATCAGGCCGTCGTATTCCTCCGGATTTACATCCGCAAAAGCCACATGCGAGGCCAGTTGATAAGCAGGCTTTTCCGTATAGGTTTCACTGTGGGCTTCGAAATCGTGGCAGACCGTGTGCAGCGTCTTTTTGGCAGGCGAAGCGATGACGGCCTCCAGCCCCTCCTCCAGGCAGCGATAATAGGGGTAAAAGATCTCCAAAGCCTCCACCGCGTCACCGGTTACAATCAGCACCTTTTTGCTCATAGTACAGCCTCCCCGCTGGATTTTTGAGGAAAAAACCTCTCTCTACCCATTTCTTCACGGACCGATGAACTCCTGCTGGCAGCATCACGCGTCAGCGTACTTTCATCGCAAGGGCAAGCGAAAGCGCCTCTTGATAAACCTGCTTCACCGGGATGCCGGCTTCTTTCGCCAATTGAGCACAAACGGCATACTCCGGTGAACACTGTACCTGTTTTCCGCGGTGCAGCCCGATTTTTACGGGAACCTCGCCCCATTGTGTTTTCACGGTTGCGAACTGTCTTGCCAGCCGATGGCAGGCCACGGGGAAATACCTGATACCGAAGGTGGTTGTCTCCTGAAACAAGACAGATTTAAGCTCTTCCAGTCTGCTCTGGTAGCACAAGACCTGCACCAATACGCCCGGCCTGCTTTTTTTCATCGTAACCGGAAGAAAGTGGACATCGTTGGCTCCCGCCTCAAGCAAACGCTCCATGGCGTGGGCCATCCATTCCGGACTGCTGTCGTCCAGATTGGCCTGCAGGAGGAACATCCCTTCGTCAATATGTTCAACGCCGTGATCGCGGTATTCATGGACCACGGGAATGCCCGTCCGTGATTCTCCACAGCCGGCAGGGTCGTTCATATCGGCAAAGAAGACAGCCACTCCATCTCCGGCCTCCACGCGCTTTATCTTGCCGCTGATCGTCCCGATCGGTTTTGCCCCGGTCTCCTGCAGCCACAGCAGCACAAGCGGAGAAAACTGTTCTGGCGGAATGTGCGGGTCCTCATGTACGTTCCATCCATCCAGCAAGGGCAGAGCGGCTACCGGCAATCTGGCCGGAATCACCAAAGGCTGAACGAGGATTTGCACATTTTTTCTGCACGCTTCCGGCTCTATCACGGTCCATAGCTGTCGCAACGCCTCCGTTTCCTTTTGCCATACGTCGGGTGGGCATGTGGTGCGAAAGTTCTCGGCACGCTGCAAAAAAGCCTCGAAATGCGTCTTATGCGGCTGGACCGCCTGATTTTGATTTGCAGCTCCCGGACGGACCTTCTGGTTTGCAACTCCCAGCCGGGCCTCCTGATTTTCTGCTTCCGCCCGAACCCGTCCTGCAAGTCCGCTGCACGCTGCACCTTCCACCTGCTCCAGAGAATCAATCCCGGCCTTCTCCCACAACCGCAGCAGCGGACCACGCAATTTGTGGAAAAACAGCGGCTGATCGCCTCTTATCATCATCGTCTGCATCCAGTTTCCTCCGTTCTGTCTTCTGATACGATCATACACCAAAACCCGGGGTTGGCCCATTCTGGCTCCCGGGACTGGCAAAAACTATCTCGGATAATCACAGTGTGCTGGCAGAACCTACAAAGGAGAATACTGCTGGAGGGAGACGGGCATGACTACGTTTCGCCTGATGATGCAAATCAGTTTGTGCGTACTCTTAACCTTGTGTTCATGGCCTCCTGTTTCACAGGCAGCTTTGTCCGTCCCGGCGGCTACTTCAGGAGATCCCATCTATCAGGAACGACTGGCGCTGTTTCAGCGCTTTGAATCCGTATACGGCATTCCCTGGTCATATCTGGCGGCGGTGGATCAGTACGAGCGTTCCATCAACAAACGCTCAAGGCAAAAAGACAACCGGCAGCAAGCTCCCCAGCGCTTGACAGCCATTGAGATTCCTCCTGCCTTGTGGGGCGGACCATTGAACCCGGACGACCGGGATGCCACTCCCGCTTCCATCCAATTTTTCGGCGGACTGGGTGTGGATGGAGATGGGGACGGCAGAGCAGACAGGGAAAATGATGTCGACGTGCTGACTACGATGACCCTGTTTCTGTCTCGATACGGCTTTACCCGCGAGGATTGGAAGATCGGGCTCTGGTCGTATTACAAACGCGACAGGGCCGTTAAAACGATCGACCAGTTTGCTTCTGTCTTCGAGAAATTTCAGCGGCTTGATCTGGATGACCACCATTTTCCCATCCCGAAACGCTACACATACAGCTATCGCAGTACATGGGGCGATCCCCGCGGCTGGGGAGGCAGACGTATCCACGAGGGAACGGACATCTTCGCCGGATACGGCACGCCGGTGCTAAGCACAGGCTATGGAGTAATTGAAGTCGTCGGTTGGAACCGCTACGGCGGATGGCGGATCGGCATGCGAGACATCGGCAACGTCTATCACTATTTCGCCCACCTTTCTTCGTTTAAAAAGGGTTTGAAACCGGGCGATATCGTGGAGCCGGGAGAAGTGATCGGGTACGTCGGCAGCTCCGGCTATGGAAAACCTGGCACCTCCGGCAAGTTTCCGCCCCACCTGCACTACGGCATGTACAGTGACACGGGGAGCAATGAGTGGGCGTTCGATCCGTATCCTTACTTGAAGCGATGGGAGCGGCAGATGTACAGCAAAAAGAAAAAGCGGTGAAGATGAGCGCGGGAATTGCTCTCCCGCGTCTTTTGGCTGCTTGCCAGTATGCAGACACAGCTTGTTCGATTGGTTGGTTCCTCCGTTTTCCAAACTTTCCTTTTACCATTGACACGGACATTTCCCCTACATACAATCAAGATAGAAAAACTGGACGTTCGTCCAAAAAAGTTGGTGCATATCTGATGACTCGTTCTCCCCGTGCACAGGCCAAAGCAGAAGCAAAGCGGGCCCATCTGATCGAACAGGCGACTCGATGTCTCGCCGAAAAAGGCTACGCCTCTGTCTCGCTTCGGGATATCGCCCGAGAATCGGGAGTCTCTCTCGGGATATTGCACTATTACTTTGCCAGCAAGGAAGACCTGCTGCTCTCCGTTATTTCCGGTTACAAGGAACGTTTTTTACAAGAGCTGGAGGAAGATCTCATCTTGGGTCCTGTCACCGGGTGGCAGACGCGCCTGTCTTCGCTTTTGCGCAAGGTTATGACAGAAGACCGCAACCTCCACCGTCTCTGGTACGACTTACAGGTGCAGGCCATGTACGTCGACGCCTTCCGCCAGCCTGTCCGAGAGATTCGCGAACGGCTTTACACCCTGATCTCGCGGATGCTGGAAAAACTGCTTTCTGAAAAAGGGCAGAACACCCCGCCGCCATCCCAGGAATGGGTACATCTCCTCTACACTGCGCTGGACGGCATGTTCTTCCAGGCCCTGCTGATGGAACCAGAGCAAGCAGACCGAATGATCGCCAAACTGGACAGCGACTTGTCCCGGCTGCTGGCTATGCTTTTCGACTCCCATAAGACGAGGTGAAGCAAATGGGCACTCTCACACTGCGCAATCCGGCTACCGGAGAAGTGATGGGGACACTGCAGGAAAACTCCCCTGAAGAGGTTCACAAGGCCATGGAACGGGCCAGACTGGCATTTGGTCATTGGGGCAGCACGCCTGTTTCCGCGCGGGTTCACTACCTTCGCAACCTCCGCCATTATTTGGTGGAGCATGGCGAAGAACTGGCGAAAAAAATCAGTGAGGCGACCGGCAAAGTGGCATTGGAAGCGTACATGACCGAGATTTTCGTGACCGCAGACACCATCCGCTTCTATGAAAAAAACGCGGAGCGCATGCTGGCACCCCGCAAAGTGCCGACGCCGATCGCCCTCTCTCCGAAGAAGTCGTCTATTCACTACCAGCCGATGGGCGTTGTCGCCGTCATCTCTCCCTGGAACTATCCGTTTCAACTGTCTGTCGTTCCGGTTCTCTCGGCACTGATTGCGGGGAATACCGTCATTTTGAAGCCTTCCGAGATAACTCCCGGGGTCGGTGTGCTGATCGAGGAGCTGTTTCAGGCTGTCCCTGCCCCGCAGCACATCGTCCAGGTGCTGCACGGAGGCAGACAAGTCGGGCAAGCGCTGGTGGCGGCGCGGCCGGACAAAATCTTTTTCACTGGTTCGGTAGCCACAGGGAAAAAGATCATGGCACAGGCTGCGGAGCATTTGATCCCGGTAGAATTGGAGCTCGGCGGCAAAGACCCGATGATCGTGCTGGAGGACGCCCATCTCGAACGGGCGGCAAACGGCGCTGTTTGGGGTGCCTTTACCAACTCCGGGCAGGTTTGCATGTCTGTTGAGCGCGTCTACGTGCATGAACGCGTCTACCCGGAATTCCTTCGCCTGGTCAAAGAAAAAACGGCAGCCCTGCGTCACGGTTTTCCCGATCAGGCCGAAGTCGGCTCGATGACCTCGCCGCAGCAGATTGGCATCGTTCGGCAGCATGTCGAAGAGGCGCTGGCCAAAGGGGCGATTGCAGAGCTCGGCGGGAGCTTTTCCGAGGACGGCATGTTTTTGCCACCTACAATACTGACCGGCGTAACCCATGAGATGAAAATCATGCGGGAGGAGACATTTGGCCCGATCCTGCCCATCATGACCTTTTCCACAGAGGAAGAGGCGATTCGTCTCGCCAATGATACGCCCTACGGCTTGAACGCCTCCGTCTGGTCACAGAACAAAGCAAAGGCAAAAAGAGTCGCACTCCAGCTCGAGAGCGGCAATGTCTGCATCAACGACGTCATTATCAGCTTCGCCAATCCCAACCTTCCGTTCGGCGGTGTCAAACAGAGCGGCATCGGGCGCTATCGCGGCCCTGAAGGCTTGCAAGCCTTTACCCATGCTGTCTCGATCATCCACGACCCCGGGAAGAAGAAACGCGAGATCAACTGGTACCCGTATACGGAGGAGCAGCAGACGCTGTTTGTCGGCTTGACCAAGACGTTGTTTGGCAAGGGACAAACCTGGAACAGCCGAAATCTGCTTGCTGCCTGGCGAGAGTGGAAACGTCTGTTTTAGCTTGCCGCAAAACCGCTAATTCATCGTACCTGTTCCGATAATCTCCACCTTCGCTTTTACCCGAAACTCAGCCTTCTGATACAGCTCAAGACCGATTGATCGGCCCCACTCCCCGCGGTATTTTTGCCGGAAGCTCTCTTCGATACTTGCGGGGTCCCACTTTTTCTTTTGAAGCTTTTTGAGCAGCAATGTGATCTCTTTTTCTATTTCCGCTCCTAACTTTCTGGTGATTTCACTGCGCTCCGAAGGGTCCTCCAGATTTCGCGCACCCGTATACCCGAACAGGATGCCGCGAACCTCGACCGCAACATCCACGACTGGCTTGTTGAGAGCCCCGTTGCTGCGCACCTTTGAATGGGAGCGGATAATATCAAAGACTAGCTGTGACCTTTTTCCGGCAGCGTATTCATCTTCGATTATGAAACTGATGGAGGGAAGATGCCTGCGTCCCTTTACCATCTGTATGAATCGCCCTTCCCTTTGCGAAAGGGTACCAACCATATGCTCTCCCCGAAAAGCCGCAACCCCTGAAATGACGATTTCCCCATCTTCCTTTTTCAAATACGGAAGCTCGGGATCGCTCACCTGATTGGTCAGCATGAAAACAAGGTCGTGAAGCGTGGCAAAGGACGTGAACGCCGTCTCCTCTCTGGGACGCAAAAGATTGTTCAGATACGTATTGATCTCCGGCTTGTTTTCGTACTTGCCTTTGATGACATCCTCCGCCTTGCCACCCACAACAGCCACGACCACATTCTCTCCGACGGCCGGATTCCGGTAGAAATCCAGGATCGTCTCGCGAAGCCCCCATTCGCGGACGAATTTTTCGCCAAACAGGATCACCCTTAATTGGGAAAGCGATATGGTTCGATCCGCCTTGCTAGACAGCATAATCGTCGCTTCGCTCGGGATTTTGCTGACCGCTGCATACAACTGTGTACTTTCCTTTTCTTTCTCCGAGGGTACTGGTACAGAAACGGATACCTTCATATGCTTCTTGTCGACATAGTCGATACCCATGACACCGATCAGGGCCATATCTTCGAGCGTCGGCTTCTCGATCTCGGGAGCGCATCCGCTTCCAGACAGCGCACAAACGGCCAGCAGCGGCCCGAACATCAGCCTTCTCCATCGCGCGCTTTTCACAGCGTGTCTCCTCCCCGCTTTTCCCGAATGGCATGCAATAGCAGAAGCACCAACGGCCAGAGGATGACCCCGTAAGCAAAGTAGATGCTTCCATTTCCATACAATAAAATTTCCATGGGGATCGGAAGCGGACCGCGGACGCTGAAATATACGATTATGGTCGCGATGTACAAGTGCAGGACACTGTTTTTTCTCCTCCACCGGTCTATGCCTTTTTTCGCCATCCACAGATAGCCAGCGCCTGTTGAAAGAACTAAAAACACCCAGAGGCCAATCCCGAGATTCTCCACTCGCTCTATGAAGGACAGCTCCACGGCCTTGAACAGATTCAGAATGGGATAAACGACTTGCGTAACCTGCCATACCGAAAAATAGCTGACACTGGCAATGAGGACGAACACATAGATAGCGCAGACAACCCACAGCCCAATCGATGCGTGCCTGAAGACTTGTTCCTTCTTTTGCACGTAGGGGTAATAAAAAAGGATGAGCTCGTAACCGAGGAAACTGAAGAACCCATTATGGACTCCTGCAACGATCTCCATGACATTTACCTGAAACAGCGGGAAAATATGCATGATGTTCCCTTTTTGAAACCCCCACTGCAGGTAATACAGCATCCAAAAAGTAAAAAAGAAGGTCAAGATGCAAAAACGGGCGATCGCTTTGATCCCCCCGAGAGAAATATAGATCATGACCGAAAGCAAACCCAAGAGCGGATACGTGATTGTCGACGTATTCAGCATGGATGTTTGCACCAGTCTGATATAGCCAGCAGAGATGGACGCCACCATGAGCAAGCCGTAAACAATCAGGACACCGTTCACTGCGTAGCCAAGCCATTTTCCAAGAAGCTTTTCATTGATGACAAACAAAGTGTCGCCAGGGTAACGCCTGCAAAGAGCCACCATGGGAAAAAGCGTCAAGTGCGCTAGGAGGCACATCACTACCGGCATCCACCATTGATCGTATCCAAGCATGCTCAGGCTGTGCGGCAAGGTCAGCAGATTCATGCCCACAATCACGTTGATGATCAAAAACGTGACATGGAACGGATTCAATTTTTCAAGCTTCCCTTTATCCATCGGCTACTCCTCGTCTATGGGAAAAATCTGCTTTTTCTTGGCGTTCGCCATTCCGCTCCGAAATGCGATGAATTTAAATGGAGTACGCAGCAAACTGTTAAAGACATCGCTCCAGACGCGTGGAATACCTGTGCTCATATAAGGCGTACCGAGCGAGGTCAGATTGAGCAAGTGGGCAAACATCAGAGCAAGCATCAACATTTGTCCGTACATCCCCAAGAACCCGGCCGACAGAATAAATCCGTAGCGAACCAGCCGAATGGCATTGCTCATGAGGAAGTTGGGCGGGACAAAGGACAGAAGAGCAGAGACGGACACGAGAACGATCAAGATATTGCTGGCAAGGCCCGCCTGTACGGAGGCGGTCCCGATCACGATACCCCCGACAATACCGATCGTCTGGCCGATTTTGGTCGGCATGCGTATTCCGGCCTCACGGAGAATTTCGATGACAAGCTCGATGATCAGCACCTCGATTACAGGCGGAAACGGCACTCTGTTGCGCGATTCGGATAAAATCGTCAGCAGTGGCGGGGGCAGCATTTCCGGGTGATAGGTTAATACCGAAACATAGCTGGAAGTGAGCAAAACGGTCAGGAAAAGTCCCAGGAAACGGATCATCCGCAGCAGGCTGGCTGTCGACCAGCGGTTGTAAAAATCCTCCGGGCTGCTGAATAACTCCAAAAAAGCAGCGGGACAAATGACCGCTTCCGGACTTCCGCTCAAAATGAGCAAAATGCGCCCATCCAGCAAAGCCGCCGCCGCATTGTCCGGCCGTGTGGTGAGTCCAAACTGGGGAAATGGCGAATAAGGCTTGTCCTCCAGCATCTGCTTCAAAATCGGCATCCCGACAAAGCCGTGATATTCCGTATTTTTAATTCGTTCCTGAACGCGAGTGATATTTTCCGGGTTGGCGATGCCTTCTAGGTACAGGATGGCTACTTTGTTTCTGGATTGAGTCCCGATGCTATGTACCTCGATTTTCAGGTCAGGGTTTGCGATCCGGCGGCGAATCAGCGAGAGATTCACCTCAAGCATTTCCACAAATGAATCCTGCGGACCAAGCACCGTCGATTCCGTCTCCGGCGGGCTGATCGTACGGTGCGGCGCTTTGAATGTATTTACCTGCAGCACCTCGTCCCGCTCGGGAAAGATGAGAATCGTATGTCCACGCAGCAGGTTGTCCGTTATCTTCATTTCCTCATCGGGATTGACCAACTGGCCCAAGGGAAGGGCTCGCACAGGGCGGCGCCCGTCTTCTCGCTGAAGAGGAAGAAGGATGCTCTCGTAAATATTGGACTCATCTACCAAGGTATTCAGAAAGTAAACCTCTACAGGTTCATCGTTCATCGACAGATGGAGAACCGTAAAATCATCCACGTTTTGCATTCGCGCTTGCAGCAAGGCTCGGACCTTGTGTGCAGCCTGTTTTGGGCGCCTTTTCGCAGAATGGCCAGAACCGGGACGTGTCAGTACCTTGTCAGCGTTCTTTCTCCACCACGCTTTTACATCCATGGATCCCGCCCCCTGTGCACAGGAAAATCCTTCTTACTTTGCCCATCCCTGGTCAAATTATCCAAAAGGAAAGCGGGGACGATGCGCCCTCGCGCCTGCCCCCGCTTTTGCTTTGCCGTATAGGATACCCCTATGTCAAGCAAATTGCCGGCTCAGATTTGCCATTTCGATGGCTGCCGAAGCCGCTTCCCAACCTTTGTTGCCTGCCTTGGTCCCCGCTCGTTCGATCGCCTGCTCGATCGAGTCGGTCGTGAGTACGCCAAAGATAACGGGAATCCCCGTATTCAGCGAGACCGATGCTACCCCTTTGGCGCATTCGCTGCACACGTAATCAAAGTGCGGAGTGGAACCGCGGATGACCGCTCCCAGGGTCACGACTGCATCGTACTTTCCGGACTCCGCCATCTTTTTGGCGATCAGCGGGATTTCAAATGCCCCCGGCACCCAGGCAACCTCTACCGCGTCTTCCTCGACACCGTGCCGCTTCAATGCATCGAGAGCGCCACCGACGAGCTTGCTGACAATCAGCTCGTTAAATCTCCCTGCGACAATCCCGACACGCAAGCCAGTTCCGATCAAATTTCCTTCCCAATGTTTCATGATCCTTCACTCCCCTGCAAACTGGAGCAGATGGCCCAGTTTGTCCTGTTTTGTGTGCAAATACTTTTCATTTTCGGGATGCTCCGGCATTTGCAGCGGAACCCTTTCGGCGACCTGCATTCCATAGCCGGAAAGGCCGCGAATTTTGCGCGGATTGTTCGTCATCAGCCGCATCTGCTTTACGCCCAGATCGAGCAGAATTTGCGCCCCGATCCCGTAATCGCGAAGATCAGCGGGAAAACCGAGCTTTTTGTTGGCTTCCACTGTATCATAGCCCTGCTCTTGCAGCCGGTAAGCCTTCAGCTTGTTGATCAGTCCGATGCCCCTGCCCTCCTGGCGCATGTAGAGAACGATGCCTCGGCCCTCGGCCTCGATCATGCGCAGGGCAGCATGCAATTGCGGGCCGCAATCGCAGCGATGCGAACCGAATATGTCCCCGGTCAGGCACTCCGAATGGACCCTTACCAGGACGGGCTTGCTGCTGTCAATCTCTCCTTTTACAATCGCCACATGCTCCTTGCCGTCCAGTTCATTGGTGTAGGCGACAATGCGAAAATCCCCGAAGGCGGAAGGCAGCTTGGCCTCTGCTTCGCGCTTTACCAATCTTTCATGCTGCATGCGGTACTCGATCAGGTCGGCAATCGTGATCAGCTTCAGCTCAAACCGCTTGGCGATCTCGATCAACTGCGGAAGGCGAGCCATTGTCCCGTCCTCGTTCATGATTTCGCAGATGACGCCAGCCGGCTTCGCTCCGGCCAGCCTGGCCAGGTCGACTGCTGCCTCGGTATGTCCTGCGCGCCTCAGCACGCCTCCTGCTTTGGCGATCAAGGGGAAAATATGTCCCGGACGGCGAAAATCGTCTGCGCCTTTGCTCTCGTCCAGCATGGATTGCACCGTATGGGAGCGCTCATGCGCAGAAATGCCTGTATGCGTCCCAGTTTCATCGATAGAGACCGTGAAGGCAGTGCCTTGGCGATCCGTATTTGCTTCCACCATGGGAGCCAGCTTCAAGCGTTCCGCATGCTCTTGTGTGACAGGGACGCAGATCAAACCGCGTCCGTGCATTGCCATAAAATTGATCATCTCCGGCGTTGCCGCTTCGGCCAGGCAAACGAAATCGCCTTCATTCTCCCGATCCTCGTCATCCACGACGATGACAGGGCGGCCGCTTCGCAAAGCCTCAATCGCCTCTTCAATGGTATGAAACATCGTTGTTCCCTCCTTAAGCGAAGCCGTGTTCCTGCAAAAAAGCCAGGTTCAGGCCTGCTGGTGCTTTCTGTTGTTCGCCCGGAGTCCTGCCGCCAAGCAGCCTCTCCACGTATTTGGCGATCACATCCGTCTCCAGATTGACCGGATCGCCGACCTGTTTTTCCAGCAGATTGGTCTGCTTGAGCGTATGCGGAATGATCGAAACGGACAGGCTCTCCTCGTCAACGGCCACTACGGTCAAACTGATGCCGTCTACAGTGATCGAGCCGCGCGGCA
>k87-736222_pt1 | contig 14562 bp, 17 predicted proteins | sample MGYA00084031_6733416 | MGnify analysis MGYA00084031
CAGCGCCCGGGCGCTGGATCGCTGGGGCGCGGGAGGCCGCGCGAGAGGGAATGGGTCGATGCTTCAGAGTATGACAGGCTTCGGCTCCGCAGCCGGCAGCGGCGAGGGCCGGACGGTCAAGGTCGAGATCCGGACCGTGAACCATCGTTACCTCGATGTGAACGTCCGCCTGCCCCGCGGGTTTCAAGCCTTGGAGGAGCGGGTTCGCCGCCTCGCGGGCGACGTGCTGGAGCGGGGAAGGGTGGAAATTTTCCTCTCAATAGAGGAATATGGCGACATTGGGCGAACGGTGAGGTTGGATCGCGGTTTGTTGCAAGGGTACTTAAACGCCCTGCGCGAAGCGGGGGAGCTGGTCGGCGCCCCCCTTCTCCCCAGCGCGGAGCTCCTCCTTTCGTTACCGGACGTGCTCGTCGTCGCAGAACCCGACTACGATGCGGAGTCCCTTTGGCCGTTGGTCCGCTGCGTCGTCGAAGACGCACTGCAGCAAGTGGTGATGATGCGCCGCAGCGAAGGGGAGCGCCTCACCGCCGACATTCGCGCTCGCATGGCGCGCGTGGCCCGATGGGTGGACGAGATCGCCGCACTGGCGCCCCAAACGCTGGTCCGCTATCGCCAGCGGCTGGTGGGTCAGCTGCAGCAGCTCCTAGGCGAAGCCGGTGTCGACGAGCAGCGGGTCGTTCAAGAGGCCGCCCTGTACGCGGATAAGGTGAACATCGACGAAGAGCTGACGCGGGCGCGCAGCCACATCGAACAGTTCCTCGCCGCGTGTGAAAGCGACGGCAGCGTCGGGCGGAGGCTGGATTTCTTGATCCAGGAGATCCAGCGGGAACTGAACACCATGGCTGCGAAGGCCCAGGACGCGCAGGTGTCCGCGCTGATCGTCGATGCCAAAGTGGAGCTGGAAAAGGTGAGAGAGCAAGTGCAAAACGTGCGTTGATGGCGCCTGGCGGACGCACGCGCAGGCCGAAGGGCGAAGCCAGATGCGAGGAGAGCGCGAACGCACAGACCGCGCATATTCCAAGGTGAAACCGGACAAGGATTTCGAACGGACATCACGTAAAAAAACTGGAGGTGATCGGCATATGCCTCTGCCGAAGCTGACTCCCGACGAAAAGCGGCGCGCGCTGCAAAAAGCCCAGGAGATGCGGAGCAAGCGGGCCGAAGTGCGCGAGAAGCTGAAGAAAGGGAAGCTCTCTCTCAGGGAGGTTCTCGAGAACGCGGAGGATGAAGTGGTGGGGAGGATGCGGGTCGCGTATCTGCTGCAGTCCCTTCCCCAGGTGGGCAAGGTGACGAGCCGCAAGATCATGAACGAAATTGGAATCCATGAAAGCCGGAGAGTGCAGGGACTGGGCAAACGTCAGATCGGCGCTCTCCTGGAGAAGTTGGGCTAGCCTGAATGGAGATCAAGTTGATCAACATCGGCTTCGGAAACATCGTCACCGCCAACCGGATCGTGGCGATCGTCAGTCCCGAGTCGGCGCCGATCAAGCGGATCGTCCAAGACGCCCGGGACCGGGGTATGTTGATCGACGCGACCTACGGAAGGCGGACGCGCGCTGTCATCGTATGCGATTCGGATCACGTCATCCTCTCCGCCGTACAACCCGAGACGGTCGCGCACCGGCTTTCGTCCAAGGACAGTGCAACCGTTGACCAATGAACTGAAGATATGCGGCTGGCAGAGCGGTCGCACCATCGTGAAGACGCGCGGCTTCCTCGTCGTCCTCAGCGGACCCTCCGGAGCGGGCAAGAATACTCTCCTGGCGAAGGTCTTGCCTAAGGTGCCGGGTTTGACGTACTCTGTAAGTGCGACAACCCGGCCGCCGCGCCCGGGGGAGAAGCACGGGGTCGACTACTACTTCCTGGAGCCGCGGGAGTTTCAAGAGTGGATTGATCGCGGCGAGTTCCTGGAGTGGGCCGAGTTCGCCGGGCACCGATACGGCACGCCGCGCCGCTTCGTGATGGAGGCGATCGCGCAAGGGCGCGTCGTGATCACCGACGTCGATATTCAAGGGGCCCGGCAGATAAAGCAAGTCCTTTCCGATGGCGTCTTCGTGTTTTTGATGCCTCCTTCCGTCGACGAGCTCCACAATCGGCTCAAGGGTCGCGGCACGGACAGCAGCGAGGCCATCGCGCGCCGCCTTGAAATTGCCCGGTCCGAACTGGACGCCGTGGTCGACTACGATTATTGGATCTTAAACGACGACCTCGAGCAGGCCAGCGAGACCCTCGCGGCGATCATCCGGGCCGAACAAAGCCGCGTCCGGCGCGCGACCTTTATGTGCCGCAAAGAGCCTTGATGGTGAAAGGAGCGTGCACGCCATGAAGCAACCGCCTTTGGAGCTCCTGCGTGAGAAGGTGGACAGCCGCTACAGCCTGGTGGTTTGTGCCGCCAAGCGCGCCCGCCAGCTGCTGGAAGGGGCCCGTCCGCTGGTGGAGATCGACTCCAACAAGCCGGTGACGATCGCCCTGCATGAGCTGGCTGCAGACCGGATCGTGTACGAGCGGACCCAGACCGGGATTAAGTAGCGCGCTGCTAAACTCCCGACCAGCGAAGCGAAGCGGCAGCCCGCCTCGACCAACGGGCTGCCTCTTTTTCGTCGCCGTGGATCAAACAAGGGGCAGACGATGACCTGCGAGCGCGGGCCGCACGCCGTCGATGTGATCGTCGACGTACAAGTTCATGACGTAGACCGCATCTTTACCTACGCCGTCCCGGACACCCTGGAACGGCCGCCCGCCGTCGGCGACCGCGTGATCGTTCCTTTTGGCCGCCGGAAGGCCGTGGAGGGGTACGTGGTGGGCTTCGCGCCGGCCAATGGTCGCGCCGACCTGAAGCCGATCGCGCGGCTGCTCGATCCCCAGCCGCTGCTGACCGAAGCGGATATCGCCGTCGCCCGCTGGATGCAAAGCTATTACCTCTGTCCGCTGGTCCAAGCCCTCCAGTGCTTTCTGCCGCCGGGCGTCCGCCTCCGTTCGAAAGCGCGCGCTCGCGCCCTGTTTGTGAAAGGTTACCGCTTGAACGACCCCGAAAAGGCCCTCGCCTACGCGGCCCAAGTGGCCAAGGCGGCGCCCAAGCAGGCCGCCCTGATCCGCTTCCTCGCGCAGCAGCGGGCGTTCGTCTCGTATCCCGCCTTGCAAAAGGCGCTGAACATCTCGCGCGCCCCCTTGGAGCGGCTGGTCGCCCAGGGAATCGTGGTGGAAAGCTCGGTTCCGCTTGAGCGCTCCCCCCTTCGCGGCCAAGCCGGGCCCCGGCCGCAGCTCACGTTGAACCGGGAGCAGGCGGACGCGCTGGCTGCCATTTGCACGGCCCTCGACCGCGGCGAGGTGCGCCAGATCTTGCTGCACGGCGTGACGGGAAGCGGCAAGACCGAGGTGTACCTGCGAGCGATTGAGCACGTGCGGCGGCAAGGGAAGGGCGCGATTCTCCTTGTTCCCGAAATCGCCCTGACGGAGCAAACGGTGACCGCGCTGGAGGAGGCCTTCGGGTCCGACGTCGCGGTGATTCACAGCCGCCTCTCCGCGGGCGAGCGCTTCGACCAATGGCACCGTCTGCGGCGGGGAGAAGCGGGCGTTGCAGTGGGCGCCCGGTCAGCGGTCTTCGCGCCGGTCCAGCGGCTCGGCCTGATCATCATCGACGAGGAGCACGAAAGCTCGTACAAGCAGGGGGAGGCGCCTCGCTACCACGCGCGCGACGTCGCGTGGGCCAGGGCGCGCGCGGCGGGCGCCTTGCTCGTGCTGGGATCGGCGACGCCCTCTTTGGAGAGCCGCTACGCGTGCGACCTGGGCGCCGTCGAGCGCCGGATTCTGAGCGCGCGGGTAGACGGTCGCCCCCTGCCGCCGGTGGAAGTGGTCGACATGCGCCGGGAGCTGGCGCGGGGAAACCGCTCGATGTTCAGCGCCCGGCTCGTGGAGGGGATCGAGCGGGCGCTCAGCGCGGGGGAACAGGTCCTGCTCTTTATGAACCGCCGCGGCTTTGCCTCCTTCCTACTTTGCAGGGAGTGCGGTCACGTTCCGCGGTGCGACCAGTGCGAGGTGAGCCTCACCTTTCATCAGCCGGACCGGCTGCGCTGTCACTACTGCGACGGCGAGCGGCGGCTGCCCCGGGGCTGTCCCCAGTGCGGCGGGCCCTACTTGCGCCCCTTCGGCGGGGGAACACAGCGCGTCCAGGAAGAGCTGGCCCGGCTCTTTCCCGGCGCCCGGACGGTGCGGATGGACCTGGACACCACCGCGCGCAAGGGCGCGCACGCGCGGATCTTGAGGGAGTTTGCGGCTCGCGCCTACGACGTATTGATCGGAACGCAGATGATTGCCAAAGGGCTGCACTTTCCCGCCGTCACGCTGGTGGGCGTCGTGTCGGCGGACACAGGTCTTCACTTTCCGGAGTACCGGGCGGCAGAGCGGACGTTTCAGCTCTTGACGCAGGTCGCGGGGCGCGCCGGCCGTGGCCAGCGCCCCGGTGAAGTGATCGTGCAAACGTACGACCCCGACCACTACGCCATCCGGGCGGCTGTCCGCCACGATTATGCGGGATTCTACGAGCAGGAGATGGCTTACCGCCGGCGCGCCGGCTACCCGCCGTTCGTGGCGATGGCTCGCTGTTTGTGGTCGGCGGAGGAGGAGGCGGAGGCCCGGCGGGCAGCCGACGAGGGGTATAAAATGGTCGAAGGGCTGGCCCGGCAGATCGGGGTCGATTTGGTCGGCCCGTGTCCCGCTCCGCTGTCGCGGCTAAAAGGCCGGTACCGCTGGCACTTGCTGCTCAAAGGCGAGCGGGAAAGCGTGGTGGCTGCGGCGCGGCGCGTGCAGGAGAGCATCCGGCCCGGCGCTGCCGCGCGGCTGGCGGTCGACGTGGATCCGGTTTCACTGCTGTAGTTCATGGCCCAGCCGGGTGAAGGGACGCCCTCATTTTTTTGATTGTCGAGGCGAGGGTGAACAGTGGGGAATTGGAGGTCGAAAGTGTGGCGGTACTGAAGATCCGTCGTGAAGGTGATCCCATCCTGAGGCAAAAGGCGAAGCCGGTGGAGCGTATTACGCGGCGCGTGCTCAAACTGCTCAAAGATATGGAAGAGACGATGTATGCCGCCGACGGGGTCGGCTTGGCCGCCCCCCAGGTGGGGATCTCCCAGCGCATATTCGTGGTCGACGTGGGCGACGGCCCGATGCACTTTATCAATCCGGTCCTTCTTGCCGCGGAGGGCACCGACGTCGACAAGGAAGGGTGCCTGAGCATTCCCGGCACGTTCGGGTACGTTGAGCGGGCCGCCCGCGTTCGCCTCAGCGCTCTCGACGCGAAGGGAAAGAGCGTGCGCATCGACGCGGAAGGGTTTCTGGCCCGCGTCCTGCAGCACGAACTCGACCACTTGGACGGGATCCTGTTTACCGATAAAGCGACCGGCATCTTTAAGGTGACGGACTCCCCGGCGGCGCCCGGCGAGAAAACCGAGGCGGGGGCCCCCTCCTGATGCGCGTCGTGTTTATGGGAACGCCCGAGTTTGCCTTGCCTAGCCTCGAGGCCGTCCACCGCTCGAGTCACGAGATCGTTTTGGTCGTCACCGGCGAGGACAAGCCCCGGGGAAGGGGGCACCGCGTGCAGCCCACGCCCGTCGCGTCTTTAGCCCAGCGGTGGGGGCTGCCCGTGCTCAAAGTGCCTAACCTGCGGACTCCCGCGGTGCTGGAGCAGATCATGGCCAAACCCTGTGACGCGCTGGTCCTGGTCGCGTTCGGCCACCTCGTCCCGCGCCGGCTCCTGGAGTATCCGCCGCGCGGGGCCATCAACCTCCACCCGTCGCTGCTGCCGCGCCACCGGGGAGCCGCGCCGATTCACGCACCCTTGCTGGCCGGGGAGGATATAACGGGCGTCACCACGATGTATATGGACGAAGGGTTGGACACGGGCGACATCATCTTGCAAGAGCGCGTCGCGATCGCCGAGGACGCCAACGCGGGAGACCTCCACGATCTGCTGGCCGTGGAAGGAGCCGAGCTGCTGGTGCGCACCCTCGATCTGGTGGAGGCGGGAACGGCGCCCCGCCTGCCGCAGGACGAAGCGAAGGCAACGTACGCCCCGAAGGTGCAGAAGGAGGCGATCGACTGGGAGCGCCCGGCCCAGGAGATTGTGCGAAGGGTGCGGGGGCTGTCGCCCTTTCCGGGGGTCTTCACCCACTGGCGAGGCGAGCGGCTGAAACCTTTGCGCGCGCGCGAAGGGAGCGAGAAGCGCCCCGGCGCCGCTCCCGGAACACTGGTCGCCTGCAGCGATGAAGGCCTGGGCGTCGCCGCAGGCGACGGCGGCACGGTGCTGCTCACTCAGGTGCAACTGCCCGGCCGAGCCCCTGTGTCGGCGGCCGAGTTTGTGCGGGGATTCCGCCCTGAACCGGGGGAGAGGTTTACTTGACAGGCGCTGCGCATAATGGGTATGTTGAAGATCGGGGAGGCAGCCGCTGGTCCGCGTCGCTCACGTTTTCCATGTTGTCGCATCCGAGAGGTGATGCACGGTGACCATGTTTGATTTCATTGACCCTGTCGGCTTTCTCCTGGTCCTCCCGGCGATGGCGTTCGCCATGTACGCGCAGTTCAAGGTGCAGTCGACCTTTGCCAAGTACCTCCAAGTTCCGGCCCAAAGCCGGATGACCGGGGCGCGCGTCGCCCGGGCCATCCTCGACGATGCCGGCCTTTACGATGTGGCGGTCGAGATGACGCACGGGCACCTCACCGACCACTACGACCCGCGCACGCGGACGATGCGCCTTTCGCCGGAGGTGTACCACGGGTCCTCGGTGGCGTCGCTGGGCGTTGCCGCTCACGAGACGGGTCACGCCTTACAGCACGCCGAGAATTATGTGCCCCTAAGCATTCGCAACCAGCTCTTTCCCGTAGCGAGCTTCGGGTCGCAGCTGGCGCTTCCTTTGTTCCTTCTCGGCTTTTTGTTCACCCCCGCTCTGGGCGCCACCCTGATGAACCTGGGGATCTGGCTCTTCGCAGCCGCCGTAGCCTTCCAACTGGTTACGCTTCCCGTCGAGTTCGATGCCAGCAACCGGGCGATGAGGTTGCTGGTGGAGCGGGGTTACATCACGCGGGAAGAGGCGCCGCGCACGCGTCAAGTATTGAACGCCGCGGCGATGACCTACGTCGCCGCGGCCGCGGTCGCGGCGATGCAGCTGGTCCGCCTCATCCTGCTGCGCAACTCGCGCGAGGAGTAATCCGTGCCCGCTCCGGCCCGGCAGGTCGCACTCGATGTTTTGATCCGTGTCGAGCAGGAGGGGGCTTTCGCGCCGTTAGCCCTCGAAGCCGTGGGGCGACGACGCAACCTTGCCCCGCGGGATCGGCGCCTTGCCACCGAATTGGTCTACGGCGTGCTGCGGTGGCAAGGCCGCCTCGACTATCTGCTCGCTTCCTTCTCGTCCCGCCCGTGGCACAAGCTCTCCGCCGTGGTGCGGGGCGCGCTCAGACTCGCGGCCTACCAGGCTTTGTTTTTGGACTCGGTGCCCGCCGCGGTCGCGGGCAGTGAGAGCGTCGCCCTGGTGAAAAGAAGGGAGCCGTGGGCCGCCGGGTTCGTCAACGCCGTGTGGTGGGCTTTCGTGCGGGGCTATCGGGAGGTCGCCTTTCCCGATCAAACCCGCGATCCCGACGGGTTCATTGCCGCCTGGCACTCTCATCCCCGCTGGCTGGTGGAGCGCTGGCGCGCCCGCTGGGGCGCGGAAGGCTGCGCCGCCTTGTGCGAAGCCAACAACGCGGCGCCGCCGACGACGCTGCGGGTGAACATCACCCGGACGGAGCCCCAGCGCTTGGCGGAGCGCCTGGCCCAGCGGGTAGCGCACGTGGAGCGCGGCCGCCTCTGTCCAACGGCGCTCTTGCTGCGCGGGAGCGGGCCCATCGAAGCCCTGCCGGGTTTCGGCGAGGGGCATTTTTTGGTGCAAGACGAGAGCTCCCAACTGGTTGCCTGGGTCGTCGCTCCCCGTCCGGGAGAGCGGATCGCCGATCTTTGCGCGGCCCCGGGGGGCAAGAGTACGCACCTCGCGGAGCAGCTGCTGGCTGCTGCGGAGGGCGAGTCGCGGGACGAAGGTGCGATCTTCGCCTTCGATGTGCATCCCCGGCGCATGGGTCTGATCGCGCAAAACGCCCGCCGCCTGGGCGTGCAGCACCTGTTGCGATTGCAGGTGGCCGACGCCGCCCGCTTGGACCCCGGCGAGGTGGGCCAGTTCGATAAGGTGCTCCTCGACGCTCCCTGTTCCGGGACCGGAGTGCTGCGCCGCCGTCCCGACCTGCGCTGGCAGCGGCGGCCCGAGGAGATGCCGGCGCTCGTCGAGGCGCAGCGCCGCCTCCTGGAGCGCGCCGCGGCGCTGGTGGCGCCGGGAGGCGTTCTCGTGTACGCGACGTGCAGCGTGGAACCGGAGGAGAACGAGGAGAACGCGAGGTGGTTTTTGCGTACGCACCCCGATTTTCGCCCGTCGCCGCTGGCCCCGTATCTGCCCGCCCCGGCGCGGGAGCGAATCGATGCGAGTCGCTTCGCGCTGGAGGGAAGCGCTCTCCAGCTTCTGCCCCACTTAGACGGCTGCGACGGATTCTTCATCTTTCGAGCCGTCCACTCCCCCGGGCGCTGAGAACGCGGAATTCTCCTGCTTTCGCCCTTTTCCGTCTACAGGAAAATAAAGGATTTTATTCCTGCAGCCAGAAGGCCAATGGGTTAAGAGGCCGCTAAGCAGAAACCGCGTTCTCGAGGAGGAGAAGACCGATGGCGAACCGGCTCATCCGTGTGCTGATCGCAGACAACAACGTCGAGCTGTGCAAGACGATCAAAGAATTCCTCGACAGCCTGGGAGATATCCAAGTGGTCGGCATTGCCCACGACGGCAAAGAAGCCCTCAGCCTCCTGGCTGAACTGGCCCCGGACGTCGTCCTCTTAGATATCACCATGCCCAATCTCGACGGCTTGGCTGTGTTAGAGCGGATGGGATCGCTGCATCTGACGCCTCCTCCGACGGTCATTGTGCTCACGGCGATGGGGCGAGAGGATATTATCCAGCGCTTCACCGACTTGGGAGCGAGGTACTTCATCATCAAGCCCTTCGATCTCGAAATCCTTGCCGAAAGAATTCGGCAATTTTCGGAGCGCGGCGACTCGGCCGTGGTGAAAGAGAGCGGTTTGACGTACGGTCGACCCGAGCACGGCAGCGACGTGTCGCTCACCCTGACGCGCCTGCTCCACCAGATGGGAGTCCCGCCCAACTTCAAGGGTTACAACTATTTGCGCGACGGCGTGCTGATGGTGCTGCGGGATCCACAGCTTCTGGGCGGCGCCCTGACAAAAAGGCTTTACCCGCAGCTGGCAGAGAAGTATCAGACGACGCCCGGGGGCGTGGAGGCTGCCATTCGCAACGCCGTGCTCGCCTGCTACGAGCGCGGCAATCGCGAGTTTATCGATCAACTGTGCGGAAACGGGCGGGGTAAGGGCAGCTGCCCCACCAACTCCATGGTGATCGCGAAGTTGGTGGATCACATCCGCCTTCAGCGGAAGGCGGGCTAAGGCGGCTGGGACCAGCGTAGGTTAGGGTTAAGGTTAAGGCGCGGAATGCACCGGGCCCGGCGCGGGGCCTTCGGTCGGCTCCCGGTGGGATTCGCGAAGCAGGTCGTCGAGCAGCTTGATCTGTTCTTCTTTAAGCCTTATGATGCGGAGCGCCTTTTCGTGCAGCTGGGGCGCACGGGTGGTTAGGAGAAGTTCGTGGTAATCGTGGCGCAGCAGCAGCCGTTCGATAAGCAGCAGCTTCTCCGTCAAATGCTCGTGCATCATCGGCCTCCTCCCCGTGCGTCCCGTCGCGCTCTTGCCGCTTGTAAAGCTTCCCTCTCAGCTATATGTATGCGCCGCAGCGGCGGCGGTGCCGCCTTGATTAGGGGCAAGCGGATGGGCTACACTAAAGAGCGAGGGCTTGCCGGAAAAGAACAAGCGCCTCCTGCTCCGTTTCGCAGCAGGAGGCGCCTACCAGCATCGCCGGTGGTCGGGGCGGCCAGATTTGAACTGGCGGCCTCTGCGTCCCGAACGCAGCGCTCTAACCAAGCTGAGCTACGCCCCGGTGGATGTAGCAACACTGATAATTATAGGTGATGGACGCGGCGCTGTCAAATGCGGCTGAGGAGCGCCGGAGGATCTTTTTGAATCTCAAGGCGCTCATTGGCGAAGGCGTAAAATTTCTTTAAGGTCTTTGCCAGCCTGCGCCGGTAAGCGGGCGACGAAGCGCTCTGCAAGAACTCGGCCAGCTCGGCGTCGCTTGCCCGGGCGAGCAAAAAGCGGAGGAAGCGGCTGGCATCGCCAAGGTAATACTCCTCGGACTTGATTCCCTGATCGTACAGGTATTCGAGGTACGAGGTTAAGAAGTGCACTTTGGAGCTCTTTGCCACCGGCGGCGCCTCCCCGACTGCCAACAAGCAGGTGGACCTGCGCCCATAGTGATGCCCATGCTGCCGGTTCGGCATCCCAGAAGGGACGTGGCGACGATTGTCTCGAGGGACGAGTCAGCTGGTTCAGGTCGACCTTAAGGGGATGGAGCGAAGCCGCCTCGAAGCGATTATGGCCGAACTGGGCGAACCAGCGTACCGGACGGAGCAAGTGATGCGCTGGATTTACCAACGGGACGCGGGCTCCTTCGACGAGATGACGAACCTTTCCAAAGCCCTGCGCGAAAAGCTGGGCCGCGCGTACCGCATCGGCCGCCTCCGGGAGGTGGCCCGTGACGTCTCGGCCGACGGGACCTTCAAATTGCTTTTGGCGCTGGAGGACGGTGCCACCGTGGAGGCGGTCCTCATCCCTGACGGGAAGCGGCGGACCGCCTGCATCTCGTCTCAGGCAGGGTGCGGCATCGGCTGCACTTTCTGTGCGACGGCCCTGGGCGGTCTGCAGCGCAATTTGACCGCCGGAGAGATCGTCGATCAGGTCCTTGCGCTGCAAAGAGCCGCTCAAGAGCGCGTCACCAACGTGGTCTTTATGGGGATGGGCGAGCCCTTTGCCAACTACGCCAATGTGATGCGCGCGGCGCGCCTTTTGAATGATCCCTGGGCCTTTGGGATCGGCGCGCGCCATATCACGATCTCGACGTCGGGCGTGGTGCCGGCCATCGACCGCTTTATTGCCGAAGGGTGCCAATTCGTCCTGGCCGTCTCGCTCCATGCGGCGACCAACTCGGTGCGCGATCTCTTAGTGCCGCTGAACCGGAAATACCCGGTCGAAGAGCTGCTGGCCGCCTGCCGGCGGTACGTGGCGGCGACCGGGCGCCGCATCACGTTCGAGTACGTGATGATCGACGGTCTAAACGACACCCCCGAGCAGGCTCGCCGACTGATCGAGCTGACGCGCGGCCTCCTTTGCCACGTGAATTTGATCCCGTGGAATCCGGTTCCGGAGATCAATTTGCGCCGGTCGCCGCCCGAGGTGATCGCTGCCTTCGCGCGGCGCCTGAAGGCGGCGGGATTGCCCACCACGATCCGGCGCGAGCGGGGCACCGACATTGAGGCGGCCTGTGGCCAGCTGCGCCGCAGCCGGTTGAGGTGATGAACGCCGGTGGGGATCTTTGACACGTTGGAGCGAGGAATTGAGAGCGCGGTGGGACGCCTTTTCGCACGGCGCCGCGGGGAGCGCGTGCAGCCGGCCGAAATTGCCCGCGCGCTGGTGCGCGCGATGGAAAGCGATCAGCGCCTCAGCGTCAAGGCCGTCTACGTTCCTAATGTCTTCCGGGTGCACTTGCACCCCAAGGATTTGGAGCCGTTGCGGGCTGTGCAGCGCACGATCGAGCGGGATATTACTGAGTACGTTACGGCGTTTGCTCGCAAGCGGGGGTTTTCGTTCGCCGGCCCGGTCCGCTTCTATCTGGTCGAATCGACTGCCGGGAGGGAGGGCGAACCGCTGGTGGAGGCCTCTTTTCAAGAGGAGATCGAGCCGGCGGAAAGGGGCGAGGAGACGACTCGCACCGACGTGCTCAAAAGGACGCGTCTCAACCCGCTTTTGGGCGAGCTGGCCGGACCCGAGGGGGACGATCTGGCCGCCACGCAGCGGTTTCACATCGGGCAGGGCTCTCGTGCCCATCGTGAGGGCGCGCTCATGTTGGAAGTGGTGGCGGGCCCTGACCGCGGGCTCACGCTGGCCCTGGACGAACGGCGGCCCTTTAAGGTAGGACGAACGGCAGAGTGCGACTTGGTCCTCACCGACAGTCGCGTCTCGAAGGTGCACGCGCTCTTTCGTTACAGCGAAGGGACCTGGTGGGTCGAGGACCAAGGGAGCACCAACGGGACCCACGTGAACGGCCGCAGCGTCGCCACGGAACGAGTGCGGGAAGGCGATGAAGTGACTGTGGGCCTTTCGACGCTCAAAGTGGTGAGAGAGGAGCGGCCTATTTGAGCGCCGTCGCCGTCCTCCTTTGGGTGGGGCGCTTCGCCTTCCTGGCTCTTTTCTATTATCTCATCTTCAATCTGTACCGGGCGCTTGTCAAAGGCCTCTTACTCCCGGCAGGGAGTGCACCGGACATCGCCGGGTCCGGCTGCTCCCCGCTGCACGAGGAGGGCCGCCTGGTGCTCATCGGCGCCGAAGGCGATGCAACCGTGTGGGTGGAGGAGCCCGACGGCAAAGAGCGAAGGCTTGGAGAAGGCGCCGGTGTCCCCGTGCGAGCGCGTCTTCGCGTGGGACGAGGCAAGGGGAACGACGTCAGGATCTTGGACCCCCACATCTCGTTCTACCACTTCGTCATTCACCGCCTCGAAGGCGGGTACGCGCTCGAAGATTTGCAGACGACCAACGGCACGCGGGTGGACGGCCTCCCGGTGAAAGGGAGCGTCCGCTTGCGCGCCGGAAGCAGGATTGACGTGGGAGCCGTCCGATTCCGCTTTGAGGTGACGTAATGGAGTCCGGTTGTGGGTCCAGCGCTGGCCGCGTCAGAGAACTGAACGAAGACGTCGTCTGGTGTGACGGCCGCCTGGCCGTCGTTGCCGACGGCATGGGCGGCGCCGCCGCCGGGGAAGTGGCGGCGAGCCTCGCCGTAGAGACCGTGAAGGGGTGGCCCTTCCCGCCCTTGGACGCGCCGATCGAGGAGCTGGAGGAGGCGGCGCTTCAAGCCGTCGGCGCGGCGAATCGGATCATCTACGAGCGGGCGAGCGCCGATCCGGCCTTGAGGGGGATGGGCACCACCATCACCGCGGCGATTTTAGGCCGGGACTGTGCCGTCGTCGCCCACGTGGGCGACAGCCGCGCCTACCACGTGAAGGCGGGGCGCCTACGCCCGATCACGCAGGATCATTCGGTCGTCGCTGAGCTGGTGCGCAGCGGCGGGATTACGCCGGAGCAGGCCCGCCGGCATCCCTACCGGAACTTGTTGACGCGCGCTTTGGGGCCGGCGCCCCGCGTCGAGGTCGATATCCACACCGTACCCTTAGATCGGGACGACGGGCTCTTTTTGTGCACCGACGGATTGACCATCTTGTTGGCCGACGACGAAATTGCCGGCATCATCCAGGAAGCCAAGGGCGCGCAAGCCGCGGTCGACGCCTTGATCGCCGAGGCGAACCAGCGGGGCGCCCCGGATAACGTGAGTGCGATCCTCCTGTACCCTGGGGGATCGGCGCGTGATTAACCTCGTCCTGCCGGCGCTGGTGCTGGGAAACGCGGCGCTGTGGCTGGCGCAGGTGGGACGGGACGGGCGCCTGGGTAGCGAGCATTTGTGGCTCCCCCTGGGTTACACGACTGGGTATGCCGTCTTCCTTCTCTACTTGCGCCTCAAGGAGAAGGGCCCGCTCGCCGAACCGGTGCTGGTGGCCGCGGTGTGCGCCCTGACCGGCATCGGCTTGGCGGCGCTGGCCCGCCTCGACCCCGGGCTGGCCTGGCGCCAGCTGCGCTGGCTGTACCTTGGACTGCTGGCCATGGGTGCCGTCGCACACGGGCCGGCGTGGCGGTGGGCTCGCTCGTACCCGTACCTTTGGGCGGTAGCCGGCCTCTCCTTTTTAGCGTGGACCGCGCTGTACGGTGTGGAAATCCGGGGCGCCCGTTCCTGGGTGCGGGTGGGAGCGTTCGCCTTTCAGCCTATCGAGTTCGTCAAAATCCTTTTTGTGTTCTCCCTGGCCTCGTACCTAGCCGATACACGGATCCTTTTGGCGAGGGTGACCCCAAGAAGCTTCGCTGGGCTGTCATTCCGTTACTTAGGCCCTTTGATCATCATGGCTTGCCTGTTCGTTTTCATGCTCACCTTGCAGCGCGACCTGGGCGGAGCGCTTCTTTTGTTCGGCCTGGCCGTAGCGCTGGTGACCGTGGCCACGGAATCGTTGCGGTACGCCGCGGTCGGTGCCGGACTGTTGGCGCTGGCCGCATGGGGAGCGGCGAGCGCCTTCGAACACGTGCGTACCCGCTTTTTGATCTGGCTCAATCCATGGCGCTTCGCGGACGGAAGCGGCTACCAATTGGTCGAGAGCCTCTTCGCTCTGGGTGCGGGAGGCTTCCTCGGGGTGGGATGGGGCCGCGGGATGGGCCAGCGCATTCCGATCGTAGAGACCGATTTTATTTACAGCCTGCTGGTGGAGGAGATCGGGCTTTTGGGC
>k87-753537_pt1 | contig 14540 bp, 12 predicted proteins | sample MGYA00084031_6733416 | MGnify analysis MGYA00084031
GTACGAGGGCATGATCGTCGGGGAGAACTCCCGCTCCGACGACATGGACGTGAACATCACCAAGGAGAAGAAGCTCACCAACATGCGGGCCTCCACGGCGGAGACCACCGAGAACCTGGTGCCGCCGCGGAAGCTGTCGCTGGAGCAGTCGCTGGAGTTCTGCCGCGAGGACGAGTGCGTGGAGGTCACCCCGGAGGAGGTGCGCATCCGCAAGGTCGTGCTGGACGCCCGCGAGCGGGCGCGGGCCGCCGCGCGCGCCAAGCACCGGAAGTGAGCCGGCGGGGCGTCACCCGCCGGCCAGGACGACGGTGCGCCAGCTGAAGCCGTCGGCGGACACCCGGTAGTACCCGGGCTGGCCGAGATCGCGCAGCAGGTACCCGGCCCGCGTCAGCGAGGGCTCCTCGGGCGGCGTGCCGGGCCGGTCCACGCCGAACGTCCGCCCGCCGTCCCGGCTGACGTAGATGGCGTCCTGGGCGTACACCAGCAGGCTGCCGTCCGCGGCGGGGATGGGGACGCCCGACAGGGAGCCCGGCCGCGCGTCCTGCGCGCGCGTCCACACCCGCTCCCAGCTGCGCCCGCCGTCGTCGCTGACGTCGATGGCGAGCAGCCCGGCGCCGTGCCGGCCCGTCGTCAGGCCGGGCATCGGGCCGGTCAGGAAGGCGTACAGGCCGCCGGGTCCGGCGGCCAGTTCGGTGCCGCGGGGCGTGACCCGCTGGCCGTACCCCTCCGGCACCGGCAGCGGTGCCAGCGGCTGCCAGCCGCCGCCGTCCGGTGCCGTGACGGCCACGGCCGGCAGCCCGGAGGCCGGGTCCGTGCCCGCGATCCAGTGCCTGCCGTCCGGCAGCAGCCCCGGCTCGCCCGTGCCGGTGAGCGGCGGCTGCTGGGCCAGCGTGCGCAGCTCCGCGGTGGCGGGCATCAGCGCGGCCACTGCGCCGTCGTCCGTCTTCGTCAGCGCCGCGCCCGGCGGCACGCGGCCGACCGTGCCCGACGGGCCGGGCGGGGCGGGCTGCCACGTCCGCCCGCCGTCGGCCGTCACCCACACCCGGTCCTCCTCCGCGAAGCCGCCGGGGACCGTCAGCCGGGCGTGTCCGGGCGAAGCCGCTTCGATGACCGCGCCCAGGCCCCGCGGATCGCCCGCGGGCAGCGGGGCGTCCCTGATCTCCCATGCGGCCGCGCTGACGAGCACGGCCACGTGGTAGGCGCAGCCGCCCTCGCCGGCCGGCGAGGGCGGGCAGTCCGCCAGCAGGGCGAAGCCGCTGCTTGTGTCGGCGAGGTCGAGGCCGATCACCCGCCCCGGCAGGCCGCTGGCGGAGGGGATGGGCGGCGGCTCCTGGGACGGGGACGGCACCGGGTGCAGCGAGGGCGGCGCCTCGCCGGGCGGCGGCTGGCCGCGCGAGCACGAGGCGAGGAGCCCGGTCACCGCGGTCATCACCAGCAGCACGAGTAACGCGGGCAGCCGCCCGGGGGCCGATCGGGGGACAGCTGACCGCACGCGCATGCCCACCTCCGCGGCGCGCCCTTCGGCCCTCTAGCAAGGAGAGCGGGGACCGGCCTGGAAGACCGCCTATGACGTTATGCAACCGATATCTCAACGATATCTCACGCGTGGCGTCCGGCATATGGGCGGTTTCCGGCAACACTCCGCGACTGCTGCGCCCATCTGATGGGACATAAGCCGCAAATGCGATCTCATGGTGACCTGATTCCACGTGAGGCCAGTCCGAGGAGGCACCGATGCGCGCAGTCACGCGCCTGACATGGACCGCCGGTATGACGGCCATCGCTCTGACGATCGCCGCGTGCGGCGGTGGTGACGACGGCGGCACCGGCGGCGGGAACATCGTCCGCGCCTCCTGGGGCGACCCGCCCCGGCCCATCGAGCCGGCCAACACCAACGAGGTGCAGGCCGGCAAGGTTCTCGACATGATCTTCCGGGGCCTCAAGCGCTACGACCCGGAGACCGGCGAGGCCGAGAACATGATGGCCGAGTCCATCGAGACCGACGACCAGCGCACCTTCCGCATCACCCTGGAGAAGGGCTGGACGTTCAGCGACGGCAGCAAGGTCACCGCCCAGTCGTACGTGGACGCGTGGAACTACGGCGCGCACATCGACAACGCCCAGATCGGCAGCTACTTCTTCCAGTTCATCGAGGGCTACGAGGACGTCCACCCCAGCGACGAGAACGCCGAGCCCACGGCCGACACCATGAGCGGCCTGGAGGTCACCGGCGAGTACAGCTTCACCGTCACCCTCACCGAACCCTTCTCGCTGTGGCCCGAGACGCTCGGCTACGCCGCCTACTCGCCGCTGCCCCGGCTGTTCTTCGAGGACCACGACGCCTGGCTGGCCAAACCCGTCGGCAACGGGCCCTACAAGATCGAGTCCTACACCCGCTCCCAGAGCATGAAGCTGGTCAGGTACGAGGACTACGCGGGTGACGACAAGGCGCAGAACGACGGCGTCGAGCTGCGGGTCTACACCGACAACAACACCGCCTACACCGACCTCCAGGCAGGCAACCTCGATCTCATCGACGACGTCCCCGCCTCCCAGCTGGCCAACGCCGAACGCGACCTGGGCGACCGCTACATCAACCAGCCCGCCGGCATCGTCCAGACCGTCTCCTTCCCGCTCTACGACCCCGACTGGCAGGGCGACGACGCCCGGATCATCCGGCAGGCGCTGTCCATGGCGATCAACCGCGAGGAGATCACCGAGCGGATCTACCACGGCACCCGCACCCCCGCGACGGACTTCACCTCGCCCGTGCTCGGCGACGAGGGCGGCTACGAGGACGACCTGTGCGGGGAGCTGTGCGAGTACCGCCCCGAGGAGGCGCGCCGCATGATCCGCGAGGCCGGGGGGCTGCCGGGGGGATCGGTCACGCTCACCTCGAATGTGGACACCGGCTCCCACCGCCAGTGGATGGACGCGGTCTGCAACAACATCAACAACGTCCTCGACGACGACAACGCCTGCACCGTCAACCCCGTGCCCACGTTCGCCGACTTCCGCAACCGGATCACCAGCGACGAGATGACCGGCATGTTCCGCACCGGCTGGCAGATGGACTACCCGCTCATCCAGAACTTCCTCCAGCCGATCTTCTACACCGACGCCTCCTCCAACGACTCCGGCTACAGCGACGAGCGCTTCGACGACCTCATCGACCAGGCCAACGCCGCCGACGACGAGGAGGAGGCCATCGAGCTGTTCCAGGAGGCCGAGGAGCTGCTGATCCGCGACATGCCCGCCATCCCCCTGTGGTACCAGAACGGCACCGCCGGCTACTCGGAGCGCCTGAGCGACGTCAAGCTCAACGCCTTCTCCGTCCCCGTCTTCACCGACATCAAGGTGAGCTGACGCGTCCCGTCCGGCGGAACCCCGTCGTCACACCGCTCAGCCCCGGCGGAAGGAGCCCTCGTGGGGCGCTACGTCATCCGGCGCCTGCTCCAGATGATCCCCGTGTTCATCGGCGCCACGTTCCTGATCTTCCTCATGGTGTTCGCCCTCGGCGACCCGGTCACCGGCCTGTTCGGCGACCGGGGGCCCGACCCGGCCACCGCCCGGGCGCTGCGGGAGGAGTTCAATCTCGACAAGCCGGTGTGGCAGCAGTACCTGCTCTACATGCGTGACATCTTCACCGGCGACTTCGGCACCGCCTTCGACGGGCGGCCGGTCACCGAGCTGATGGAGAACGCCTTCCCCGTCAGCATCCGGCTGATGATCGTCGCGCTGGTCTTCGAGATGCTCATCGGCATCGCGCTCGGCGTCATCACCGGGCTGCGCCGGGGCCGGCCGCTCGACACCACCGTGCTCGTGCTCACGCTCGTCGTCATCGCCATCCCGACGTTCGTCCTGGGCACCACCGCGCAGTACTTCTTCGGCGTCGAACTCGGCTGGATCGACCCGGCCGTCAGCCCCGACGCCCGCTTCCGCGAGCTGATCACACCCGGCCTCATCCTGGCGCTGGTCTCCCTCGCCTACGTCACGCGCCTGACCCGTACCTCCATCGCCGAGAACACCCGCGCCGACTACATCCGCACCGCCGTCGCCAAGGGCCTGCCGCGCCGCCGGGTGACCGTCCGCCACCTGCTGCGCAACTCCCTCATCCCCGTCGTCACCTATCTCGGCGCCGACATCGGCACCCTCATCGCGGGCGCGATCGTCACCGAGCGGATCTTCAACATCCAGGGCGTCGGCTACCACCTCTACCAGGGCATTCTCCGGCAGAACTCGCCCACCGTCGTCGGCTTCGTCACCGTCCTGGTGCTGATCTTCCTCCTCGCCAACCTGCTCGTCGATCTCCTCTACGCCGTCCTGGACCCGAGGATCCGCTATGCCTGACCGCAAGCTGTCCCAGGCGCCGCTGTCGGCCCAGGAGGACGCCAACGCCGCCGCCGCGGGCGTGACCCCCGGCGCCACGCCGGAGCCCGGCGCGGCCCGCAGCCTGTGGTCCGACGCCTGGCACGACCTGCGCCGCAACCCCGTCTTCCTCGTCTCCGCGCTGCTCATCCTGTTCCTGCTGGTGATCGCCGTGTGGCCGGGCCTGATCGCCCCCGGCAACCCCACCCGGTGCGAGCTGAGCCGCTCGCTCGAGGGCCCCTCCTCCGGCCACTGGTTCGGCTTCGACACCCAGGGCTGCGACGTCTACACCCGCACCGTCCACGGCGCCCGCGCCTCCATCGCCGTGGGCCTGGCCGCCACCGGCGGCGTGGCGCTCCTCGGCGGCATCGTCGGGGGCCTGGCGGGCTTCTTCGGCGGCGTCTTCGACGCGCTGCTCTCGCGCGTCACCGACATCTTCTTCGCCATCCCCGTGATCCTGGGCGCCATCGTCTTCCTCAGCGTCATCACGCTCACCGGCGTCTGGCCCGTCGTCCTCGTCATCGCCGCGCTCGGCTGGCCGCAGATCGCCCGCATCGCGCGCGGCGCCGTGCTGACGACCAAGCAGAACGACTACGTGATGGCCGCCCGCGCGCTCGGCGCCAGCAACACCAGGATCCTGCTGCGCCACATCCTGCCCAACGCCGTCGCCCCCGTCATCGTGATGGCGACGATCATGCTCGGCACGTTCATCGCCCTCGAGGCGACCCTCAGCTACCTCGGCGTCGGCCTGCGCCCGCCCACCGTCTCCTGGGGCGTGGACATCTCGGCCGCCTCCGACGGCATGCAGTTCCGCAACGCCCCGCACATCCTGCTCTATCCGGCGGCCGCGCTGAGCCTGACGGTGCTCGCGTTCATCATGCTCGGCGACGCCGTCCGCGACGCACTCGACCCCCGGCTGCGCTGAGCCGCCGAGCCCCACCGTGGAGGACACAGCCATGCTGCTGGACGTACGCGACCTGCGGGTGGACTTCCGCACCCGCGACGGCGTGGTCAAGGCGGTCAACGGCGTCAGCTACGCCGTCGACGGGGGTGAGACGCTGGCCGTGCTCGGCGAGTCGGGCTCGGGCAAGTCGGTCACCGCGCAGGCCATCATGGGCATCCTGGAGGAGCCGCCCGGCCGCGTCGCGGGCGGGCAGATCTTCTTCCAGGGGCAGGACCTGCTGACGCTGGGCCGCGAGCAGCGGCGCCGGATCCGGGGCGAGAAGATGGCGATGATCTTCCAGGACGCCCTGTCGGCGCTCAACCCCGTGCTGCCCGTGGGCTACCAGCTCGGCGAGATGTTCCGCGTCCACCGCGGCACCCCGCGCAAACAGGCCCGCGCCAAGGCCATCGAGCTGCTGGAACGCGTCCGCATCCCCGCCGCCCGCACCCGCGTCGCCGACTACCCGCACCAGTTCTCCGGGGGCCAGCGGCAGCGTGTGATGATCGCCATGGCGCTGGCGCTGGAGCCCGACCTGATCATCGCCGACGAGCCCACGACCGCGCTCGACGTCACCGTCCAGGCCCAGGTGATGGACCTGCTCGGCGAGCTGAAGCGCGAGTACCGCATGGGCCTGATTCTCATCACGCACGACCTCGGCGTCGTCGCTGACGCCGCCGACCGCATCGCCGTGATGTACGCGGGACGCGTCGTGGAGGAGGCCCCCGTGAAGGAGGCCTACGCCGCCCCTGCGCACCCGTACACCAAGGCGCTGCTGGACTCGGTGCCGCGGCTGGACCGTGCCGGGGGTGAGCTGGCCGCCATCAAGGGGCTGCCGCCGAACCTGCTGCATGTGCCGCCCGGCTGCCCGTTCCACCCCCGCTGCCCGCTGGCGCAGCGGGCGTGCCGGGACGATCCGCCGCCGCCGCTGTACCAGGTGGCCCCGGGCCGGGCGAGCGCCTGCCACTTCTGGAAGGAGACGCTCGCCCTGTCGTCCCCGGCGCGGCCGGACGACGGAGGTGCCCGGTGACCCAGGTGACACCAGCGAGCCGGCCGGCACCGCCGGCGGAGCCCGTGCTGTCGGTGCGGGGACTGGTCAAGCACTTCCCGCTCACCCAGGGCATCCTTTTCCGCCGCCAGATCGGCGCCGTGCAGGCGGTCGACGGCGTGGACTTCGACCTGTACCCGGGCCAGACCCTCGGCCTGGTCGGCGAGTCGGGCTGCGGCAAGTCGACGGTCGCCAAGCTGCTGCTGAGCCTGGAACGCCCCACCGCCGGCCACATCTTCTACAAGGGCGAGGACATCTCCCGCCTGTCGGGGCGGGCGCTGCGCGCGGTGCGGCGGAACGTGCAGATGGTCTTCCAGGACCCGTACACCTCGCTCAACCCGCGCATGACCGTGGGCGACATCATCGGCGAGCCCTTCGAGATCCACCCGGAGGCGGCGCCCAAGGGCGACCGGCGGCGCCGGGTGCGGGAGCTGCTGGACGTCGTCGGGCTGAACCCGGAGTACATCAACCGCTATCCGCACCAGTTCTCCGGCGGCCAGCGGCAGCGCATCGGCATCGCGCGGGGGCTGGCGCTCAACCCCGAGGTCATCGTCGCGGACGAGCCGGTCTCGGCCCTCGACGTCTCGGTGCAGGCCCAGGTCATCAACCTGATGGAGCGGCTGCAGGACGAGTTCGGGCTGGCGTACGCGTTCATCGCGCACGACCTGTCGGTGGTGCGGCACATCTCCGACCGGATCGCGGTGATGTACCTCGGGCGCGTCGTGGAGACCGGCACGGATACGGAGATCTACGAACACCCGACGCACCCGTACACGCAGGCCCTGCTGTCGGCGGTGCCCGTGCCCGACCCCGAGGCCAGCCGCCGCCGCGAGCGGATCATCCTCTCCGGCGAGGTGCCCTCGCCGGCGGACCCGCCCTCCGGCTGCCGGTTCCGGACGCGCTGCTGGAAGGCGCAGCAGCTGTGCGCGGAGGTTGACCCGCCGCTGGACGTACCTGTGGCGTTCGCGGGAGCCACGGGGCCCGTCGCGCACCCGTCGGCGTGTCACTTCGCGGAGGAAAAACAGCACATGTTCGAGTAAATGGCTCTAGCTCCCGCGCCCGCTGTTTTCGAAAACGGCGGGGGGTTCCGGGGCGACGTGGACGCCTGGTCCACGTCACCCCGGGCTACGGCACCCGCACGGCCGTGGGCTCAGTCTGGATCGTCCGCATATCGGTGCAGAGTCCGTGGTGTTGCATGCGTGTTAACGGCTCGGATGCGCATATCCGCGGAGACGGTGCGATGATTGTGGCTATTTCGCGGAATGTCCTCGCATCTTCGGTGTGTGCGACGCTTGTCAAGCACGCCCGGGGCACAAGTTGTGCACCCTTGGCTTTCTAATCGGCTGTCACAGGTCTAAGCCAATGCTTTCTCTTGACTACCCAGTACGAGCCTTGCCACAGTCCCGGTCTACACGCGAAGCTTAGGTTCAGACCTCGGGGGCCGGAGAGATGTCACACCCAGTCGAGGCCACCCAGTCCGGACGCATCGGAAAAGAATCCGGAGAGTCCGGAGAGAAGGGCGGCGAGGAGACTACTGAGCCCGGTGCCGAACTGGTCGGGAGATCACCTGGGCAGCTGATGTGGCGCCGCTTCCGCCGTGACCGGGTGGGGGTGATCTCAGGCTGCGTCGTGCTCTTCTTCTTCCTCGTGGGAGCGCTGGCCCCGCTTATCTCCGCGCTGTACGGAAAGGACCCGTACACCCGGTACGGCCAGATTGAGCCCGGCCTGCTGAACGAGTACGGGTACCCGATCAAGCCCAACGGCGGCATCGACGGCGAGTTCTGGTTCGGCCTGGAGCCCGGCACCGGCCGCGACGTGCTGACGCTCCTGGTCTACGGCATCCGCACCTCGCTGTTCATCGCGCTGGCGGTCACCATCCTCGCCACCCTCACGGCGATCGTCCTCGGCATCACCGCCGGCTACCTGGGCGGCAAGTGGGACTACCTCATCAGCCGCTTCAGCGACCTGCTGATGGCCTTCCCGCAGCAGCTGTTCTTCGTCGCCTTCCTGCCGATCGTGGCCACCTTCTTCGTCGACCCGCGCGAAGAGGTCCCGGTCTGGGTCCAGGTGGTCTCCGTCATCGTCGTGCTCTGGGCGCTGGGCTGGATGACGCTCGGCCGCATCCTGCGCGGCGCCACCCTGGCCCTGCGGGAACGCGAGTTCATCGAGGCGGCGAAGGTCAGCGGGGCCAGCCCGTGGCGCATCGTCCGCAAGGAGCTGCTGCCGAACGTGGTCTCCCCGATGCTCGTGCAGTCCACCTACATGCTGCCGAGCTTCGTGACGACGGTGGCGGGCCTGTCCTTCCTCGGCGTCGGCGTCAGCGAGCCCACCCCGGACTGGGGCGCGATGTTCGCGACGGCGGCGCAGGTGTACCGCAGCGACATCACCTACATGTTCTTCCCCGGAGTGGCGATGGTCGTCTTCGTCGTCGCCTTCAACCTCCTCGGGGACTCGGTCCGGGACGCCTTCGACCCCAAGACGGTGCGGTGACCCGGCGCGGACCCGAAACCACCGGCTTTCCCACAACGAACGGGCAGGAGCACGAGAAGAGATGAGCGAGAGAGCACGACCCAGCGGGCCCGTCCTGAGGGTGCCGCCCTACCTGACGCGGCGGTCGGCCCTGGCCATGGGCGGAGGACTCGTCCTCGCCGCGTGCAGCAGCGGCGGTGGCGGCGGTGGCGGCGGCACCGGCGGCGACAGGTCTGAGGGGCCGCAGGAGCTGGAGGGCGTCGTCTTCGGCGACGAGCAGCAGTCGGCCGGCCCGGCCCCCGAGGTGGAGGGAGCCCGCCGCGGCGGCACCGTCTACATGCTCAACGAGCCCGCCCCCGAGCACCTGGACCCGGGGCAGATATACGTCTCGCATGAGATGCTGACGGCCCGCCTGATCCACCGCGGCCTGACCGGCGTGCAGCTGGACAACGAGGGCAACTACACCATCGTCGGCGACCTCGCCACCGACTCCGGCCGCACCTCCGACGACGGCCGCACCTGGACGTACACCCTCAAGGAGAACATCTTCTGGGAGACCGGCGACCCGATCACCGCGTCCGACGTGCGCCACAGCGTCGAGCGGCTCTTCGCCGACTTCATCGTCCAGGGTCCCAAGTACCTCCAGGGCTGGCTGGCCAACGACCCGGCCAACTACCGCGACCTGCTGCCCGGCGGCCCCTACGAGGGGGACCACCTGCCCGACTCCGTGCTGGAGACGCCGGACGAGCGGACCATCATCTTCCACTTCGAGGAGCCGCAGCTCGACCTGCCCTACGCGCTGGCGATGCCCGGCTACGCGGTCGTCCCCGAGTCCGGCGACACCCGCCAGGATTACGACCGCGCCCCGGTGGCCTCCGGCCCCTACCGCATCGAGAACTACCGCAGCGGCCGGTCGCTGACCCTCGTCCGCAACGAGCACTGGCAGCCGGAGAGCGACCCGATCCGCAACGCCTACCCCGACCGCTGGGAGATGTCGTTCGGCCACACGCCCGAGGACACCACCTCCCGCTTCATGGCCGACCGGGGCGACGACCAGTACGCCATCACCTTCAGCAACAACCTCGACCCGGGCAACGGCCCCCAGGTCATGCAGGACCCGCAGTACGACGACCGGCTGCTGGACGGCTACCAGGTGTACGTCTACCAGCTGGCCATCAACATGGACCGGGTCACCGACAAGCGCATCCGCGAGGCGATCTGCCACGCGATACCGCTCAACGGCGTTCTCAACAGCTACGGCGGTGCCCTCGGCGGCGAGTACGCGGGCGGCCTGATCAGCCCGCTGCTCCCGGGCTACCAGGAGGGCTACGACCCCTACGGCAAGCTGGCCAAGCCCGAGGGTGACCCGGACCGGGCCCGGGAGCTGCTGGAGGAGGCGGACGCCGTCGGCTACACGCTGAACCTCTACCACTCCAACATCGCCGAGGAGCTGGAGGCGGGCCCGGCGATCGAGGCCGCGCTGGAGGCCGCCGGCTTCCGCGTCAACCGCACCCACGGCCCGGCCGAGACGTACTACGACGAGATCGGCACGATCGACAACGGCCTGGACATCTACCGTTCCTCCTGGGGCCACGACTGGCTGTCGGCGTCCAGCGTCATCCCGCCGCTCTTCGACGGGCGGCAGATCGAGGACGGCGCGGCCACGTACGCGCACCTGCGCGACGACCACGTGAACGCGGAGATCGACCGGATCACGCAGATCGCGGACCCGCAGGAGCAGGCCGCCGCCTGGTGGGAGCTGAACACCTACATCCTGGAGGAGATCCTCCCGGCGGTGCCGGTGTTCTACTACCGCCTGGTCATGCTCCACGGCTCCAAGATCGGTGGCGCCGTCTTCAACGACGACTACAGCAGCATCGACCCGAACAAGGTGTTCGTCACCGACGCGTGACGCCTCGCGCGTGCCAGGGGGTGCCCGTCCCCGCGGCGGGCACCCCCCTCACGATCCCGGAACCGGCCCAGGCTCCGGCTCACGACCCATGGACCCCAAAGGCTGCACCCGATGCTCCGATTCATCCTCAGGCGAACGCTGGGCGCCGTCGTCATCCTCCTGCTGATCAGCGCCGTCACGTTCTTCCTCTTCTGGGCGATCCCGCGCAACCCGGCGATCCTGGCCTGCGGCAAGGGCAACTGCTCGCCCGAGGAGCTCGCCGTCGTCGAGCGCAATCTCGGCATCGACAGCCCTATACCCCAGCAGTACTGGGACTACCTGGTGGGCATCGTCATGGGGCGTGACTTCCCCGCGGGGAACTGCCCGGCGCCGTGCCTCGGCTTCTCGTTCCGCAACAACGAACCCGTCCTGGAGACCATCCTGGACCGGCTGCCGGTCACCCTCTCGCTGGCCGCCGGCGGCGTCGTCGTCTTCCTGATCCTGGGCCTCACCTTCGGCATGCTCGCCGCCTGGCGCCGCGGCACCCTGCTGGACAAGAGCGTGAGCTCCGCCTCGCTGGTGATCAGCGCCCTCCAGATCTACTTCCTCGGCCCGCTCGCGCTGGCGGTGCTCGTCCACAACACCGGCATCCTCAAGCAGCCCGGATACGAGCCGATCACCGAGAATCCCGCCGGCTGGTTCTCCGGCATGCTGCTGCCCTGGCTGGTGCTGGCGACGATCTTCACCGCCAACTACACGCGTATGTCCCGCGCCACGCTCATCGAGCAGCTCCAGGAGGACCACGTCCGCACCGCGAAGGCCAAGGGCATGTCGCGTGGCACGGTCTTCTTCCGCTACGCCTGGCGCGGCTCGCTGATCCCCATCGTCACCATCCTCGGCGTGGACCTCGGCTCGCTCTTCGGCGGGGCGATGATCACCGAGTACACCTTCACGCTCCACGGCCTCGGCAGGCTCGCCGTGGAGTCCGTGCACGAGTCCGACCTGCCGATGCTCATGGGCGTGATGCTCTTCTCCGCGCTCATGATCGTGCTCTTCAACATCATCATCGACGCCTGCTACGCGCTGATCGACCCGCGCGTGCGGCTCGCCTAGGAGCGGATGGACGTGTCGATCACCACCAGCAAGCCGGCCAAGGACACGAACGGCACGAACGCGGGCGGCGCCGGTCACGCGACGGAACCCATCCTGTCCGTCCGCGACCTGAAGGTGCACTTCTCGACCGAGGACGGCATCGTCAAGGCCGTGGACGGGCTGTCCTTCGACGTCCCGCGCGGCAAGACCCTCGGCATCGTCGGCGAGTCGGGCTCCGGCAAGTCCGTCACCAGCCAGGCCGTGCTCGCGCTGCACAACCGCGGCAACACCCGGATATCGGGCGGGATACGGTTCGACGGCCAGGAGCTGACGACCGCGTCCGAGCGGGAGATGGAGCGGCTGCGCGGCAACAGGATCGCGATGATCTTCCAGGACCCGCTCACCGCGCTCTCGCCGTACTACACCGTGGGCCGCCAGATCAGCGAGCCGTTCCGCAAGCACCGCGGCGCCTCCCGCCGCGAGGCCAGGGAACGGGCCATCGACATGCTCGCGAAGGTCGGCATCCCCAACCCGCAGCGCCGCGTGGACGACTATCCGCACCAGTTCTCCGGCGGCATGCGGCAGCGCGCCATCATCGCCATGGCGCTGGTCTGCAACCCCGACCTCCTCATCGCCGACGAGCCGACCACCGCGCTCGACGTCACCGTCCAGGCGCAGATCCTGGACCTGCTGCGGGAGCTCCAGGAGGAGTTCGGCTCCGCCATCATCCTGATCACGCACGACCTCGGCGTGGTCTCGCAGGTCTCCGACGACGTCCTGGTGATGTACGCCGGGCGCGCGGTGGAGCGCGGCAGCGTCCACGAGGTGCTGCGCCGCCCGCACCACCCCTACACCTGGGGCCTGCTGTCGTCCGTGCCGCGGCTGCGCGGCGACGTCAACCAGGAACTGATCCCGATCAAGGGAACCCCGCCCAGCCTCCTCGCGCCGCCGCCCGGCTGCCCGTTCGAGCCGCGCTGCGCCTACCCGTCCCAGGTCACCGGCGCCTCCTGCGCCACCGACCGCCCGGTCCTGCCGGCTGGCAGGGGCGCGGCCTGCCACCTCGCCGAGGAACGGAGGAACGCCATCTTCGACGAGGAGATCAGGCCCCGGCTCGGCTAGCGCGTGAAGGACAGCACAGGCTCAAGGACAGGACCCACCATGACGACCGTCAGCATCCGCAAGGACAGCGAACCCCTCATGACGGTGGAAGGGCTGACCAAGCACTTCCCCATCAAGGGCGGCTTCCCCATCAAGCGGACCGTCGGCGCGGTCAAGGCCGTCGACGGCCTGGACTTCACCATCTACGCGGGCGAAAGCCTTGGCCTGGTCGGCGAGTCGGGCTGCGGCAAGTCCACCACCGGACGGCTGCTGGCCCGGCTGCTGGAGCCCACCGGGGGCACCATCTCCTACCGGGGCAGGGACATCACGCGCGCCACCCGCAAGCAGCTGGCGCCCGTGCGGTCCGAAATTCAGATGATCTTCCAGGACCCCTACTCCTCGCTGAACCCGCGCCAGACGGTCGGCACCATCATCGGCGGGCCGATGGAGATCAACGGCATCAACCCGCCCGGCGGCCGGGAGAAGCGGGTCCGGGAGCTGCTGGAGATCGTCGGCCTCAACCCCGAGCACTACAACCGCTTCCCGCACGAGTTCTCCGGCGGCCAGCGGCAGCGCATCGGCGTCGCCCGGGCGCTGGCGCTGGAGCCGAAGCTGATCATCGCCGACGAGCCGGTCTCGGCCCTCGACGTCTCCATCCAGGCGCAGGTCGTCAACCTGCTGCGCCAGGTGCAGCGCGACCTCGGTATCGCGTTCCTGTTCATCGCGCACGACCTGGCCGTGGTGCGGCACTTCTCGCAGCGCGTCGCCGTGATGTACCTCGGCAAGATCGTGGAGATCGGCGACCGGGAGTCCATCTACGAGCGGCCGCGTCACCCGTACACGCACGCGCTGCTGTCGGCCGTGCCCGAGGACGTGCTCGACGAGGCCATGGACGACCTGGCGGCCGGCGACGGGGAGGCGGAGCGCCACGGCCGGCGGGAGCGGATCCGGCTGCTCGGCGACGTGCCCTCGCCGACGGATCCCCCGTCCGGGTGCAGGTTCCGCACCCGCTGCTGGAAGGCGCAGGAGCGCTGCGCCACCGAGGAGCCGCCGCTGGTGCGGCTCGACGGCAACGCCGAGGGGCACCTGACCGCCTGCCATTTCCCGGAAGAGGGCACCACCGAGGCGCGCGGTGAGGACATCATCGTGCGTGCCACGTGACGGTCAGCTCACAGACGTTCACCATGCGACCGGCGCGTGCGCCCCTTGTCTGCTTCCGTGCACCGATCCGTGCCGACTCACGGACAGTTAAGATCCGTAGCGCATGGTGGGTAGGTCCTTCCCAAGGGCGGGAAGGGCTGCTGGCCTGCCCGGAACCGGCGCGACCTCACGGAGGTGTCTTGGGTGGGGCTTTCCGTCTCCGCGGTGCTGCTGCTCGCGGTCATCGTGATCCTGCTGGTGCGCAAGCAGGGACTGAAGGTGCTGCACGCCGCTGCCTGCGTGCTGCTGGGCTTCTACCTCGCCAGCTCCAGCATGGCCCCCGCCATCAACGATCTCGGCGACAGCATGGCGGAGGTCATCAGCCAGATCAGCTTCTGACCGGCCACGGCGGCCGCCCGGCCGGGACGTAAGCTCACTGGCATGAGTTCCGGCCAGGGCGGTGTGCTGCTCGTGCACGCGCACCCCGATGACGA
>k87-111733_pt1 | contig 14513 bp, 11 predicted proteins | sample MGYA00084031_6733416 | MGnify analysis MGYA00084031
GCAATTTGCAAAGCATGCAGATGTTGTCGTTGTTGGAAATGCTATTTATACTAACCTTGAAGCAGCTTTACAAACAGTAGCTGCTGTAAAAGAGTGAAGACTTTTAAGAAAACGAAACGCTATAAAAGGGGTTTCGTTTTATGTTGTAGATAAAGGTTTAAAAATTTAAGTGAATTTGTTAAAATTAGAACATATGTTCCTAGAAGGACGGTGAAGACGTTGCAATTTTTATCAAATCAACTCCTTACTGGTTTGAATGACAAGCAACAGGAAGCAGTAAAAACAACTGATGGACCATTGTTGATTATGGCTGGAGCCGGAAGTGGAAAAACGCGTGTGTTAACACATAGAATTGCTTACTTAATGGTAGAAAAGCAAATAGCACCATGGAATATTTTAGCGATTACGTTCACAAATAAGGCAGCGCGTGAAATGAAAGAAAGAATTCAGCATATATTAGGGCCTGGTGCAGATGATATATGGATCTCTACGTTTCACTCGATGTGTGTAAGAATTTTGCGTCGAGATAGTGACAGAATGGGAATAAATCGTAACTTTTCGATACTTGATACGACAGATCAATTGTCGGTCATAAAAACCGTTTTAAAGGAAAAGAATCTCGATCCTAAAAAGTATGATCCAAGAAGCATTTTAGGAACGATAAGCAGCGCGAAAAATGAATTGCTTACGCCAGATGAGTTTGATAAAACGGCAAGTAGTCATTATGAACAAGTTGTAAGTGATGTTTACAAGGAGTACCAACGAAAGCTGCGAAAAAATCAATCACTCGATTTTGATGATTTAATCATGACAACAATTCAATTGTTCCAACGGGTGCCTGAAGTGTTAGAAACTTATCAACGAAAGTTCCAATATATTCATGTAGATGAGTACCAAGATACGAATAGGGCTCAATATATGTTAGTTAAGTTTCTGGCAGCACGTTTCCAAAACCTCTGTGTTGTAGGGGACTCCGATCAATCCATTTATCGTTGGCGTGGAGCAGATATTGCAAATATTCTTTCCTTTGAAAAAGATTATCCTCAAGCGAAAGTCATCTTACTTGAACAAAATTATCGTTCAACAAAATTAATTCTCGAAGCAGCGAATGAAGTTATAAAGCATAATTCAAATCGAAAGCCGAAAAAATTATGGACGGAAAACCTAGAAGGCTCTAAAATTACCTACTATCGTGCTGATAGTGAAGCAGCGGAAGGACAGTTTGTAGCAGGGAAGATTAAACAGCTCGTAGACTCTGGTCAAAGAAAATTTTCCGATATCGCTATTCTCTATCGTACAAACGCACAATCGCGGATTATTGAGGAAGTTTTACTCAAATCAAATATTAACTATACAATCGTTGGCGGAATTAAGTTCTATGATAGAAAAGAAATTAAAGATTTACTTGCATATTTACGACTAATCGCAAATCCTGATGATGATATTAGTTTATTAAGAGTCATTAATGTACCGAAACGAGGCGTCGGTTCTACTTCAGTAGATAAAATCGCAAACTATGCAATAGCCAATGATTTATCAATTTTTCAAGCGTTAGAAGAAATTGAACAGGTTGGTGTTAGTGCAAGAGTAGTCAATGCATTAGTAGAATTCCGCGAATTAATTCGAAACCTAGGTAATATGCAGGATTATTTATCGGTAACAGAGCTTGCAGAAGAAATTATCGAAAAATCAGGTTATCGGGAAATGCTAAAGCAAGAAAAAACTTTGGAAGCACAAAGTAGACTTGAAAATATTGATGAGTTTTTATCTGTTACACAGACATTCGAAAAGCAAAGTGAAGATAAAAGCTTAGTTGCCTTCTTAACAGATTTGGCTCTCGTATCAGATATTGATAAGCTAGAGGAAGATGAGCAGCAACAAAATGATGCGATTGTGTTAATGACCCTTCATTCTGCTAAGGGATTAGAGTTTCCAGTTGTCTTTTTAATCGGCCTTGAGGAAGGTGTTTTCCCACATAGCCGTTCGTTAATGGAAGAGGACGAAATGGAAGAGGAACGTCGATTAATGTATGTTGGGGTCACGCGAGCGGAACAAGAGCTTTACATCACAAATGCTCAAATGCGGACATTATTCGGTCGGACTAGTATGAATCCTGAATCACGGTTTATAAAGGAAATACCGAGTGAATTAATTGAAAATCTAAATGAAGAGATAAAGAAAAAGCAGGCGTCAACAGCGTCATCAAGCTTTGCAGCAGCACGTCGTCAGGAAAAACGTCCACCTGTTATGAGACCAATTGCAGCCTCAACAGGAGGAGATCAGCTTTCATGGTCTGTTGGCGACAAAGCAGAGCATAAAAAATGGGGAATTGGTACAGTTGTCAGTGTCAAAGGCACTGGTGAAGGAACAGAATTGGATATCGCGTTTCCGAGCCCAGTAGGCATTAAACGTCTACTTGCAAAATTTGCACCAATTAATCGTATATAAGTAAAGAAATGTTCTAGAAAGGATTGAACATCTGAATGGACAAACAATCAGCGCTCAAACAGGTTCAAGAATTACATGAATTGCTAAACACCTATAACTATGAATATCATGTTCTTGATAAACCGAGTGTTCCCGATTCTGAGTATGACAGATTAATGCAGGAATTAATCAAGCTAGAGGAGCAATTCCCTGAGTTGAAAACCCCTGATTCACCAACACAACGGGTCGGTGGTGTTACGTTAGAGGCCTTTCAAAAGGTTGAACATAGAACGCCAATGCTCAGTCTCGGCAATGCTTTTAATGAAACAGATTTACGTGATTTTGACCGTCGTGTAAGACAGGCAGTTGGGGACGATGTTCAATATGTTGTTGAGTTAAAAATTGACGGTTTAGCAGTTTCATTACGATATGAAAATGGTTTGTTTGTACAAGGTGCAACAAGAGGGGACGGGACGACAGGAGAAGACATTACGGAAAACCTGAAAACCATTCGCTCAATTCCTTTAAGGCTAAAGAGAGAGTTGTCATTTGAGGTTCGTGGTGAGGCGTTTATGCCAAGAAAATCCTTTGAACGATTGAATGAGCTTCGACTTGAGCAAGAGGAAGAACCATTTGCAAATCCGAGAAATGCAGCTGCTGGCTCAATCAGACAGCTTGACCCGAAAATAGCAGCGAAACGAAACCTCGACATCTTTGTGTATAGCATCGCTGATTTAGGTGGTATCGGTGTCCAGAGGCATAGTGAAGCATTGGATTTGCTTGAAGAATTAGGGTTTAAAACAAATAAAGAGCGTAGAAAATGTGACAGCATTGAGGAAGTCTTAACAGCGATCAATGAAATTCAGGAAAAAAGATCGACGTTAACGTATGATATTGATGGTATCGTAATAAAGGTCGATTCGTTAGCACAACAGGAGGAGCTTGGTTTTACAGCAAAAAGTCCGCGTTGGGCAATTGCCTATAAGTTCCCTGCTGAAGAAGTGATGACAAAATTACTTGATATTGAATTAAGCGTTGGGAGAACAGGTGTTATTACACCAACAGCGATCTTGGAGCCAGTTCGGGTTGCTGGGACAACGGTCCAACGAGCTTCTCTTCATAATGAAGATTTGATTAGAGAAAAGGATATCAAAATCGGTGATACTGTTGTTGTAAAAAAAGCAGGTGATATCATTCCTGAGGTTGTTAACGTCTTAGTTGACCTGCGAACTGGTGAAGAGAAGGAATTCTCGATGCCAACACATTGCCCTGCCTGTGAAAGTGAGCTTGTTCGTATTGAAGGTGAGGTTGCTTTACGTTGTATTAACCCACAATGCCCAGCTCAAATTAAAGAAGGTCTCATCCACTTCGTTTCAAGAAATGCAATGAATATTGATGGTCTTGGAGAACGGGTCGTAGAGCAATTATTTGTTGAAGGATTAATCAAGGATGTTGCTGACCTATATCGATTAACAAGAGATGAGCTTATCAAGCTTGAACGTATGGGTGAAAAGTCAGCAGATAACCTATTACAAGCAATCGAACAGTCAAAGGGAAATTCCCTTGAAAGACTTTTGTTTGGGCTAGGTATTCGTCATGTTGGAGCAAAGGCGGCGAAAACTTTAGCACAGCAGTTTGAAACAATTGAGAATCTTCAGAAGGCATCAAGGGAAGAGTTAATCGCGATTAATGAAATTGGCGATAAAATGGCTGATGCAGTTGTTACCTATTTTGAAAACCCAGATGTCCAGCATTTAATTGCAGAGCTAAAAAGCTTAGGAGTCAATACTGAATATAAAGGTCCAAAGCTGATAAAGGCTGAGGATAGTGATTCGTATTTGGCGGGAAAAACAGTTGTTCTAACAGGAAAGCTAGAACAGTTAACGCGAAATGAAGCAAAAGAGGGTATTGAAGCACTAGGCGGGAAAGTGACCGGAAGTGTTAGCAAAAGCACAGATTTAGTTGTAGCAGGAGAAGCTGCAGGAAGCAAGCTGAAGAAAGCTCAAGAGCTAAGCATAGAAGTATGGGATGAAGCACGACTTTATGAAGAATTAAATAAATAAGAGGTGTAAGTCACTTGAAAAAGAAACTAGGGTTGGTGCTTGCAAGCTTTATTTTATTAACAGCATGTGCACCAAATTTTGGAGACCAGGAAGAACAAATCGTTCAGGAAACGGAAGATGACTCAAAGGAACAGGCGATTATACCAAAGTATAATATTTCTGATTCCTATTATAAAACAATACTAAATACAGATAAAAAAGCTGGTGAATCAAGCTATAAGCCCGGAGCAGCGAGAGGTCATGTGGCAGAGGGAATTAGCACGCGGTTAGATATTGATGAATTTGAGACAGGACTCATGAGGGTTGCACAAGATACGTTCTCTCCTGATACGTACTTGTTTCAAGAGGGACAATATTTAACTAGTGAAGTGATCTCAAGCTGGTTAAAGCGTCAACTAACCGGGAAGGCCAAACAGGATGCTCAAGCAGCAGCAGCCAAAAAGGATAAAAATACAACAGGGAATGATGAAAAGTACGTTGAAGTGGGATTGAACCCGGCTTTACCTGAAAATATTAATCTTGTAGAGGCGAATGAAAAAAACCCTATTTATCTAAAACAAATTCTGGAACATAATTACTTAATACGAAATGAAGATAATTCAGTTCAACTTGGCGGAGTCGTTATCGGTTTAGCGATGAATTCTGTTCATTATTATAAGCAACAAGAAGGATTTGAACGAAAAAAAGTAATAGATACAAAAGATTTATTGCAGCAAGGAAAAGTAATGGCTGATACGATACTTAAACGTATAAGAAGCACGAAAGGCTTAGAGAATGTGCCAGTTGTATTCGCGATTTATGAGCTAGAGGATAAATCCTCTCTTGTACCAGGAAATTATATTGCTAAATCGGTAGTAAAGGAAGGCAATAACAGTCTAGGAGGCTGGGACACGGTTGATGAGGATTACGTTTTATTCCCATCTGATGAGGGAACAGAGAAATACCGTGATGATGCTCAAAGATTTAATTCCTTTAAAACAGATGTTGAGGAATTCTTTCCAAATTACACTGGTGTAATTGGCAAGGCGTTTTATAAAAATGGAGAAATGAACTATCTAGATATTGAAATTCCAATGCAGTTTTATAGTAAGGGAGAGGTCATTGCATTTACTCAGTTTATTACTGGGAAAGTAATGGAATCATTCCCTGACTATATCTCACTTGAAGTCAATATTACGTCGAACAATGGCCAAGAAGCGCTCATCATAAAAGAACCGAAACAAGAGGAGCCGACGGTTCATATTTACAAATAATGTTTTAAGCAAGCTAAATACTTATTGTATTTAGCTTGCTTTTTTATGTTTAGGAATAAAATCCTAATCAGTACTGCAGGGGACACCAGTTGGGAAAAGTGTATCATTTCTAGTAACTTGCTTGCATACGAATGAAGCATGAGCGTTCCTCCTTACTAAGGATCCTATGCTGAAATAATGTATCGTTCTGTTCTTAAGTGAAAGGAAGGCAGATTTTGAGGTTAGATTTAATTTTCTATTACACAAGGAGGAGATAAAACATGGTGATTCCTTATAAACACGAGCCTTTTACTGATTTTTCGGTTCCCCATCATAAACGTGCATTTAAGGCAGGGCTAGAAAAGGTTGAATCTTATTTGAACCTGGAGTATCCGCTTATTATAGGTGGAAGGAAAATATCGACGACAGAAACGATCATTTCGACTAATCCTGCAAATAAGGAGGAAGTGATTGGCACTGTTGCAAAGGCGACAAAGGAACATGCAGAAAAAGCGATGCAAGCTGCAGAAGAGGCGTTTCAATCATGGAGAAAATCAAAGCCAGAAATGCGAGCGGATCTTTTATTTCGAGCAGCAGCAATTGTCCGGCGTCGGAAGCATGAGTTTTCAGCACTGCTTGTGAAGGAAGCAGGAAAGCCGTGGAAGGAAGCAGATGCTGATACTGCTGAGGCTATTGATTTTATGGAGTACTATGGCAGGCAAATGCTGTTGTTAAAGGATGGAATGCCTGTTGAAAGTCGGTCAATTGAAGTAAATCGCTATCACTACATTCCTTTAGGTGTAGGCATTATTATATCGCCGTGGAACTTTGCCTTTGCGATTATGGCTGGGATGACGTCCGCAGCGATTGTAACGGGCAACACCGTCTTATTAAAGCCTGCAAGTGCTACTCCAGTTATTGCGGCAAAGTTTTTAGAGGTGCTGGAGGAAGCAGGCTTGCCACCAGGTGTTGTCAACTATGTTCCTGGTAGTGGAGCAGAGGTTGGCGATTATTTAGTTGACCATCCAAAAACGAGATTTATTAGCTTTACAGGCTCGAGAGATGTTGGGGTAAGAATTTATGAACGGGCAGCAAAGGTACATGATGGGCAAATATGGTTAAAACGTGTAATTGCAGAAATGGGTGGGAAGGATACGATTATTGTAGACTCGACTGCAGATTTAGAATTGGCAGCCCAATCAATTGTTGCCTCTTCATTTGGCTTTTCAGGTCAAAAATGCTCAGCATGCTCCCGCGCAGTTATTTTAAAGGATGTTTATGAGCAGGTGTTAGAGAGAGTAATCGCTTTAACTAGACAGTTTTCCGTTGGTGAGGCGACTGATTCTTCAGTCTTTATGGGACCTGTAATCGATCAGGCTGCCTTCGATAAAATTAACGAATATATTGAAATCGGCAAACAGGAAGGGAAATTAGTTGCTGGGGGAAATGCTGATAGCTCGAGGGGATTTTTTATTGAACCAACCATTTTTGCCGATGTAGCAGAGGATGCACGGATTATGAAGGAAGAAATTTTTGGCCCGGTTGTTGCGTTTTGTAAAGCAAATGATTTTCAGCATGCCATTGCTATTGCTAATAATACGGAATATGGTCTCACAGGGGCTGTATTAACAAATAATCGTGAGCATATTGAAATAGCGAAGGAAGACTTTCATGTTGGCAATCTTTATATTAATCGTGGATGCACAGGGGCGATTGTTGGCTATCAACCATTTGGCGGCTTCAACATGTCTGGTACAGATTCAAAGGCAGGTGGCCCTGATTATTTGCTTCTCCATATGCAAGCGAAGACGATTTCGGAGCAATTTTAAATAATAAAACAAGCCAATCCCTGTACAGGAAATAGGGGTTGGCTTTTCATTATGCCGCGTCTTATCCTTGCCAATAAACACGATCATCCTGCTCGTTCACTTCATCAGGAATTTTCGCTATGCTAGCATTAACAGAAATCTGCTCAACATCATTTGCATCATTTGAAGCTGCTTGTTTTATTTCCTGATGATTGTGCCCTTTTTCGTTAGATAGTGCTTGGAGCAATTGCCTTGTTAGCTCACTGCGTTTTTTATACTCTTCTAAAAACGCAGTAATTGCGATAAGGAAGCTCCCACCGATTAAGCATGTAAAGTAAGGCTGAAATGTACTAATCATTTGGAGCATCATAAATTGGATTGAGCCACCATATAAGGCTTGTTCAGCTTGTACAGATTTTATCGCGATTGAAATATGATTAATAAGTCCTATAATACCAGCAGCGATTAATAATCCGCCGAAGCCATATAAAAATTTTTTCACATACGTCACTCCTGAAAACGTTCTATTTTTCCGATCTTAACATGTTTAAGAAAAATCTACTAGAAGTTTGAATGATAAAGAAAAAAACAGATCATTCTCTAAATTTCTCCCATGTTCTTAAATCAAATTGAAACTTAATTTTATAAGTTTCAATGAATAGATATAATCTATTTGAACATATAAGAGAAAAAAGATACGTTTTTGTGTATGTTTATTCATTTAGCGGTACGTGATTAATTATGTCTATTTGATGAACTTGTCAGATTGTGTTACGGTTATTAAGGACTTTCTTCACCGGTCAATCTATGAGTCTATGTTTTTTATCATCATGAAATTGCATAAGCTTGCATAAGGTTTTGTTAACAACTTTTTTAGGGGGTGATTAAATGGAACTAACAGTAGCAACATGGTGCTGGCTACTCATACCGATGCCATTGTTGATTGTATTATCTGTCATCACATATTTTACGGAAAAAAGGAGTGGTTAAACAAAAATGGATATTAATTATGCCCAGCTTACAGCGATTATCGTCTACTTAATTGGAATGGGCGCGATAGGTGTAGTTGCGACAAAACTGACAAGTAATTTAAATGATTATGTGCTAGGTGGAAGACGACTAAGTGCTGGAGTTGCTGCCTTAAGTGCAGGAGCATCAGATATGAGCGGCTGGCTCATGCTAGGTTTACCAGGTGCTATGTATGTAAGTGGTATGGGAGGAATATGGATTGCGATTGGCTTATCAATAGGTGCGTATTTAAATTGGCAATTTGTTGCGAAGCGGTTTAGAGTTTACACGGAGTTAGCCAATGATGCGATTACGATTCCAGACTATTTTGAAAATCGATTCCATGACAAATCAAAGCTTTTACGAGTCGTTTCAGCAATTGTCATTCTAGTATTCTTCACTTTTTACACATCATCAAGTCTTGTAGGTGGGGCCATTCTTTTAGAAAGCTCATTTAATATGGATTATCGGCTTGCCTTATGGGTTGGGTGTGCGGTTATTCTATCCTATACGTTGTTTGGCGGATTTTTAGCTGCCAGCTGGACTGACTTTGTGCAAGGAATTCTTATGCTATTAGCTCTAATTATTATACCGATCGTTGTTATTTATGAACTAGGCGGTTGGGGAGAAACGTTACAAAAAATTGGAAATATTGATCCATCTTATCTGAATGTCAATAATGGTGCAACCTTTATAGGCGTAGTATCACTACTTGCGTGGGGTCTTGGCTATTTTGGTCAGCCACATATTATTGTTCGCTTTATGGGGATAAAATCGACAAAGGAAATCCCAAAAGCACGCTTAATCGGGATGACATGGATGATTATTTCACTATTTGGAGCTATTTTTATCGGATTTACCGGTATCGCCTATTTTGCAGATGCTCCGCTTAAAAACTCTGAAACTGTGTTTATCATGATCTCTCAAGTATTGTTTAATCCATGGGTGTCAGGATTTTTATTAGCCGCGATTCTTGCTGCGATTATGAGTACAGTTGATTCACAATTAATTGTTGCTTCAAGTGCGTTGGCACAGGATTTCTATAAGCAGCTATTTAAACGAAATGCGACGCAAAAGGAAGAAATGATTGTTGGCAGAATCGCCTGTCTTGCCATTGCGATTATTGCGATCTTCTTAGGGTATGATCGAGATAGTAAGGTTTTAGAATTAGTAAGCTATGCTTGGGCAGGCTTTGGGGCAGCGTTCGGTCCTCTAATTGTCATCAGCTTATTCTGGAAACGAATGACGAGAAATGGTGCGTTAGCTGGAATGATTGTCGGTGCTGTAACAGTTATCGTATGGTCTAATCTTAAAGGCGGAATTTTTGACTTATACGAGCTAGCACCAGGCTTTATCTTTTCCTGTCTTGCCATTGTCATCGTTAGCTTAATTGAAAAGGGTCCTTCAGAAGAAGTGCAAAAGGAATTTGAGAGCTACAAAGAAGAACTAAGAAAATCATAGGAACACAAAAATGCTTGGGTTATACATGATATAACCCAAGCATTATTTGATATGGTAAGAGTTAGTTTTCCTTAAGCAAACTCAATTTAAAGACACCAACATTTCCGGATTCATATAAATTTGTTACAGAGGTTGAGTACTCTTGAATCGTTCCGGTGAATTTTTCATCCTTTTCAGGAAGTTCCACAAGAAATGTCCCTTCGTATAATAATGTCGTTACATCGTGGTAATCCTCGCTTTTTACTTCGAAGGTAAAGCTTATGATATCACCATTTTTTGATGTACTTTCTTTAAACTCATTCACTAAAAAAAGCCGATCATTTAACATAACCTTTGTTTCCAAAAGATCAAATCCTTTCATTATTAAAAGCCTCATCCTGCTATTTAGATTATATCCATTTTCATTGATTTCTTCGCTTTTCATGCTCTAGAAATAAGAAAATGAAGCGCCTAGGCAAAAATCAGGATGTGAACATAGGATAATATCATCTAAAAACATAAGGGGTGTACGCTATGAGTGATCCATTGAACATGATGAATGATTTTTTTCGAAGCCGTCCAAAGCGAACACTATTAGATTCAATCGATGATATGTTTAAACAGCAATCTCCAAGCTTTTTAGTAAATATAAATGAAACGGATGAGCAATATACGGTAATCGCTGAGCTGCCGGGGGTACCAAAGAATGATATTCATGTAGAAATGCGCGGCAATGACCTTATCATTAACGTAACGGAACAGAAGCAACCACCGCGAAATCTTGGCGGTGTTAGAAGGGTACACATACCAGAGCATGTCTTAAAAAAGCAAATGAAGGCAGTTTATCGGAATGGACTTTTAGAAATTAGCTTTAGAAAAAGAAGACCTACTAGAATTGAAATCGAATAGACATGACCGCTAGTTTAGGAGCTGGCGGTTTTGCTCTGTTTTCTGTATAATTTTTATTTTTGAAAAGAGTTAACAAAGGAGTTTTCGCTTTTCTTACTTCGTGTTGATTAAATAGCCTTATTTTTGGTATCATCAGAGTATTGTGAACGTACGATTTTGTGGAGGTGAAAGTCATGTCAAGAATTACGACAGAGCAAGTAAAGCACGTAGCAAACCTAGCACGTTTGGCTATAACAGAAGAAGAAGCTGAGGTTATGACAAATCAGCTAGACGCGATTATTACATTTGCTGAGCTCCTTAACGAGGTTGATACAGAAAATGTAAAGCCAACATCACATGTATTAGATATGAAAAATATCATGAGAGAAGATATACCGAAAAAAGGCTTGGATAATGAAGAGGTTGTAAAAAATGCTCCAGATCATATCGATGGATATATTCGTGTACCATCAATTTTAGAATAGAGGAGGGACAAGCATGGCACTCTTTGATCAGAAAATATCTGAATTAAAAGATTTATTACATAAAAAAGAAGTATCTGTTTCTGACTTAGTTGATGAGTCGTATAAGCGGATTCATGAAGTAGACGATAAAGTGGGAGCGTTTTTGACCCTTAATGAGGAAAAAGCACGTGCATATGCAAAGGAATTAGATGATGCATTAGGTAGTCGTGACGAATTTGGATTATTATTCGGAATGCCGATTGGTGTAAAGGATAATATCGTAACAAAAGGCTTGCGAACAACGTGTGCAAGTAAAATTCTTGAAAACTTTGATCCGATCTATGATGCAACAGTCGTCCAACGTCTGCAGCAAGCAGAGGCAGTTACGATTGGGAAACTTAATATGGACGAGTTTGCGATGGGTTCTTCAAATGAAAACTCTGGCTTCAAGCTTACAAAAAATCCATGGGACTTAGAAAGAGTACCTGGTGGATCAAGCGGTGGTTCAGCGGCAGCAGTTGCAGCAGGTGAGGTACCATTCTCATTAGGATCAGATACAGGTGGCTCGATTCGTCAGCCAGCATCGTTTTGTGGTGTAGTAGGATTAAAGCCTACATATGGTCGTGTGTCACGTTTTGGTTTAGTTGCATTCGCATCATCATTAGACCAAATTGGACCGATAACACGTAATGTTGAAGATAACGCCTTCCTTTTACAAGCTATTTCTGGTGTTGATGAAATGGATTCAACCTCTGCTAATGTAGAAGTGCCGGATTTCCTTTCAGCTTTAACAGGTGATGTGAAAGGCTTGAAGATTGCTGTACCGAAGGAATATTTAGGTGAAGGTGTAGCGGAAGAAGTAAAGCAATCTGTTTTAGACGCGCTAAAGGTTCTTGAAGGTCTTGGAGCAACATGGGAAGAGGTTTCCCTGCCACACTCTAAATATGCTCTTGCTACTTATTATCTACTGTCATCATCTGAAGCATCTGCTAACCTTTCCCGTTTTGACGGTGTACGTTATGGCTATCGAACAGATAATGCAGAAAACTTACTAGATTTATATATGCAAAGCCGTGCAGAGGGTTTTGGTAATGAAGTAAAGCGCCGGATTATGCTCGGAACATTTGCGTTAAGCTCTGGCTATTATGATGCTTACTATAAGAAGGCACAAAAGGTTCGTACATTAATTAAAAAAGACTTTGAAGATGTTTTTGAAAACTATGATGTCATTATCGGACCAACAACACCAACGCCAGCCTTTAAAATTGGGGAAAATATCAAAGACCCATTAACAATGTATGCAAATGATATTTTGACAATCCCAGTAAACCTTGCAGGTGTCCCAGGAATATCTGTCCCATGTGGCCAGTCAAACGGGTTGCCATTAGGATTGCAAATTATCGGAAAGCATTTTGACGAAAGTACGATTTACCGCGTTGCACATGCATTTGAGCAAGCAACAGACCATCATAAAGCAAAACCTGAACTGTAAGGGGTGAGAAAAACAATGGAATATGAAACAGTCATAGGACTTGAAGTCCACGTAGAGCTTAAAACAGACTCGAAGATCTTCTCAAGTGCACCAAACCATTTCGGTGCTGAGCCAAATACAAATACAACGGTAGTAGAGCTAGGCTATCCTGGTGTGCTTCCAGTGCTAAACAAAAAGGTCGTCGATTTTGCGATGAAGGCATGTATGGCATTAAACTGTGAAGTGGCTACTGAAACAAAATTTGACCGTAAAAACTATTTTTACCCAGATAATCCAAAGGCATATCAAATTTCTCAGTTTGATAAACCGATTGGAGAAAACGGCTGGATTGATATTGAAGTAAATGGTGAGAAGAAGCGGATCGGCATTACTCGGATTCATATGGAAGAGGATGCAGGAAAGCTTATCCATACGAATGATGGCTATTCACTAGTCGATTTAAACCGTCAAGGGACACCATTAATCGAAATCGTATCTGAGCCAGATATTCGTACACCAGAAGAGGCATATGCTTACTTGGAGAAATTAAAAGCAATTATTCAATACACCGAAGTATCTGATTGTAAGATGGAAGAGGGATCTCTTCGTTGTGATGCGAATATTTCACTACGCCCAGTTGGACAAAAGGAATTCGGAACAAAAACAGAATTGAAAAATCTAAACTCCTTTGCCTTTGTCCAAAAGGGATTAGAATACGAGCAAAAGCGTCAGGAGAAAATCCTTCGTTCTGGTGGAACGATTGATCAAGAGACACGCCGTTATGATGAAGCGACGAAAAAGACGATTCTTATGCGTGTAAAGGAAGGCTCTGATGATTATCGCTATTTCCCTGAGCCAGACCTTGTTGAACTCTATATTGATGACGAGTGGAAGGCTAGAATTCGTGCAGAGATTCCTGAGCTTCCGGATCAGCGCAGAAAACGTTATGTTGAAGAATTAGGCTTACCAGAGTACGATGCTCAAGTTCTTACGATGACAAAGGAAATGTCTGACTTCTTTGAACAAACACTTAAATCTGGTGCTGAAGCAAAGCAAGCATCAAACTGGATTATGGGTGAGCTATCAGGCTATTTAAATGCTGAAGGAAAAGAGCTAGGTGATGTTGCATTAACTCCTGAAGGCTTAGCTGGCATGATTAAATTGATTGAAAATGGAACGATTTCTTCAAAAATTGCAAAGCAAATATTTAAAGAGCTTGTGGAAAACGGTGGAGATGCAGAAAAAATCGTCAAGGAAAAAGGACTTGTCCAAATTTCCGACGATGAAACGTTACGTAAGTTTGTAACAGAAGCATTAGATGCGAATCCACAGTCTGTTGAAGACTTTAAAAACGGAAAGCAAAAAGCGATCGGTTTCCTTGTAGGTCAAATTATGAAGGCAACAAAAGGACAAGCAAACCCTCCTATGGTAAACAAGCTATTAATGGAGGAAATCCAAAAGCGTTAAATGGTGAGACTGAGGAAATCTACTTCTAGCTTTAAAAGTGGAACTAGATTTAAATAAAGAAGAAAAGCTTGGGTTGAAATTTTCAATCCAAGCTTTTTTTATAGATATGTTGAATTTTCCCCTTTAAGTGAGATGGTTTACTAGAGATAATCGCATCTCCCATATTTGTTTTATAACAATCTATTCACAGAACAGAATCCTACTAAGCAGCAGCCATTATACAAATTTTCAGTAGCATAGTGACA
>k87-630116_pt1 | contig 14507 bp, 15 predicted proteins | sample MGYA00084031_6733416 | MGnify analysis MGYA00084031
ATAAGGGAGAGGAACGACCATGAACCCGCTTTTGCAGTTGAAAAATGTCAGGAAGGATATCGGCAAGAAAACGATTATTCACGATTTGTCGCTCGAAGTATTTGCTGGGGAAGTGTTTGGTTTTCTTGGGCCGAACGGCGCCGGGAAAACGACGACGATCCGCATGATCGTAGGGCTGATGGGAATTACTAGCGGCGAAGTGCTGATTAATGGAATCAGCATTCAAAAAGATTTTGAAAAAGCGATCCAACATGTCGGCGCCATTGTTGAAAATCCGGAAATGTACAAGTTTTTGACCGGATATCAAAATTTGCTTCATTACGCGCGCATGACGAAAGGAGTCACTAAAGAACGCATCGATGAAGTTGTCCAATTAGTCGGCTTGGAAAAACGAATTCATGACAAAGTGAAAACATATTCGCTCGGCATGCGACAGCGGCTCGGACTGGCGCAGGCATTGCTTCATCGTCCTTCTTTGCTTATTTTGGATGAACCGACAAACGGGCTTGATCCCGCCGGCATCCGCGAAATCCGCGACTACTTGCGCAAGCTGGCGAAAGAAGAAGGGCTTGGCATCATCGTTTCGAGCCATCTTCTCTCGGAAATGGAGATGATGTGCGATCGGTTTGCGATTATTCAACATGGGAGATTAGTAGGAATTGAGTCGGTTCAAGAACTGTCCAAGCAAGCTCAAAAAGTGCTGCTTACAGTAGAGCCGGTAGAGCAAGCGTTAACGGTGATCAAAAACGCTTATCCTCATATGAACGTCACGCCGGCAAAGCAAGGAATTGAAGTTTCGCTCGATTATGAGGAAATACCAAACTTAAATGCCGCGCTAGTGTCTGAACATATTAAAGTGTACGGAATTCAAGTTCTTACGAAATCGTTGGAAGAAAGATTTTTAGAAATGACGGGAGGAAACGAAATTGTCTAGCATTTTTTCGCTAATTCAAAATGAAAATATGAAAATTTACCGCAGGTTTGGCACATGGTTTATGATCGGGCTTCTTGCTTTGGCGACGTTGGCGGGAGCGCTGATTATCAAAGCGACGCATAAAGAGCCGGAAAACTGGAAGGCGGAGGTCGCTTCGGAGATAAAAAGAATGGAAGCCGAGCTTTCTGAGGAAAAGCTGCCGAAGATGTATAAAAATTATCTCAAACAACAGCTGAAGATCAATGAATATCGTCTAGAACACAATATCAAACCTGTGGCGCCCAATACGTTTTGGGGATATTTGGTGGACTCGGCAGACATTATCGCGCTGATCACACTGTTTACGATTATTGTGGCGGCAGGAAGCGTGGCGAGCGAATTTTCGTGGGGAACGATCAAGCTGCTCCTTATTCGCCCTGCGAGCCGCACGAAAATTTTGCTTTCCAAATACATCGCCGCCCTGTTGTTCGCGCTTTGCATGCTGTTATTGTTGTTTATTTTTTCGGCTGTCGTCGGCGCAGCCGTTTTTGGAATCGAAAACATTCGCGAACCGTATTTAGCGTACCAAAACGGAGCGGTTGTTGAGAGAAGCATGCTTTTCCATGTTGTGCAAGTCTATGCGTTAAATTGTGCCGACCTTGTTATGATGGCGACCTTTGCGTTTATGATATCGGCGGTGTTTCGCAACCATTCGCTCGCGATTGGGCTGGCGACGTTTGCGTTGTTTGTAGGGCCGCAAGTGACGGCGCTTCTTGCGATGAAATTTGACTGGGCAAAATATTTATTATTTGCCAACACCAATTTAACGCAATATATTGATGGGACGCCGCTTGTTGAAGGAATGACGATGTCGTTTTCGATCATGATGCTGCTTGTTTATTTTGTTATATTCAACGGAATTGCTTGGTTGATTTTTCGAAAACGGGATATTGCGGCGTAATGCTTCTTATTCATGAAAATATACTTACGGAAGAAATGACGAAATCAAAAAGGGATGTCACTCTTGCAAAAGGATGACATCCTTCATTATATTTTTTGGATAGCGATTGCCGTGTGGGCAGAACATGGGATAAAAAGGTATAATAAAACTATATTATAAGCGATTCGGAGTGATGACATAATGAAAGAAATGGATTTTTCTGAATTGAGTGAGTGGATTTTGGAGAGAAAAAGCGATGTGGAGCGGCACATATTACAGACAAAAGGAAAAGAGCGCAATATCCGTACACGGGCTCGTGATGAAAACGAAGCCAAAATATTAGATGACCTATGTAGAAAACGGTGGAAAAAGGCAGAAGCAGAAGGAAAAGTAAAATACTTAAGCAAGCGGGTGTGGTATTATGAATTCGATTGAAGAAGCGAGGCAAAAACTTCGTACGCTTTGCTCCAACATCACTATTCGTTTTGGAAAAATATAGAACTAACTTCCACTGTTAAGTCCGGAAAAATAAACGATACCAACTGTTGTCCTTTGCCAAATACCTCTCTTTTTTTAAAAAATCCGTCTTCGAACCCAAATACTTCGATTGTTTGATAAATCGGATCAACAATCCAGTATTCTTGGACGCCAAATTTTTCATATAGCTTGAATTTCTCGTTTCTGTCTTTTAAGGCGGTTGACGGGGAAAGCACCTCAATCACTAGCGTTGGGGCGCCTAAACAACCATTTTTTGTTAATTGGTGTTTATGGCAAATAACAGAGATGTCAGGCTGGACGACATGGGGAGCCTGTTCATAATCGTCATTGTTTGAAAATCGAACATCAAACGGGGCAATTGCTACATAGCAATTCTTATTTTGAAAATAGGAGCGCAATGTAAACGACAGCTCTACGATGGCGAATTGGTGTTCCCATGTCGGAGATGGGCTCATATTATATGCTACGCCGTCAATGAGTTCCCAACGCCCTTCCCACTGAAGGTAGTCTTGATAAGAATACGGTTTGGACGGCTCTCGTTTCATTTTCGATTCCTCCCATACTTTCCTTCATTATATCATTTTGCTTTGGAAAAAAGAAAAACATTTCGGTTGACTTCTTTTTAGGGGATTGTTACATTGTTTAATAGTTAAACAGTTAAACTATTTTTTTCACAAAGAGGAGTGGTATTTTGCAGTATGAGAACATTCATCATTTAGTAGAACGATATTTGTCGGTTTCCTTTATTGTAATGAGAAAAGCGGCGGCGCTCGTCAAGTACGAGCTTGATGAGGATATGACAAACGACCAGTATTATCTGCTTCGCTACATAAAAAAGAAAGCGAAATGCACATCAACCGAGCTTGCCTCCTTGTTTGGTGTCAACAAAAGCGCGATTACGGCGATGACGAACCGCCTTGTCAAAAAAGGCCTGATTCAACGCACGCGTGATCAAAACGACCGCAGAGTTGTTTATTTGACGCTGACGGAACGAGGGAACGAATGGATCATGGAAACGGAAGAAAAAATTCATAAACTAGTCGAATCGTTCATCAGCAAATTTTCGGAGGAAGAAATTGAAACGTTTATTCAAACGTATGAAAAGCTTGCACGTATTTTGCAGGAGATGGAGGGGGCATCGTGAGAGGAATCATTAAAGGGAAATGGTTTGTGTTGTTGGCGTGGATTGTCGCTGCTGTCGTCCTTATTGTGACGGCGCCGAACATGGCTGACCTTGTCCGTGAGAAAGGGCAGCTTAGCGTGCCGAAAGGATATTCCTCGTCGCTGGCGATCGATATTTTAAATGAAATGCAAAAAAAGGAGAATAAAGGAAACGAACTGTCAACGGCGCTTGTGTTTTACCGCAAAGGCGGATTGACGGACAATGATTGGAAAGAAGCGAAGCGCGCCGTTGAACAACTGGAAGCGCAGAAAGACAAACTCGGAATTACCGAGATAATTTCTCCGTTTAACGAGAAGGAATTAAAAGATCAACTCGTCTCGAAAGACGGCACGACGATTTTAACGTCGGTGAAGCTGGAGCGGAATGGAAGAAGCGCGAAAGAAATAAGCAAGGCGCTTTACAAAGCGATTGATGGCATTTCGGTCGAGCATTATTACACGGGAAGCTGGATGATTGACGAAGACGTTGTCGTCAGTTCACAAGCAGGGTTGAAAAAGACGGAAGGCATTACCGTTGTATTTATTTTAGTGGTGTTGCTTGTCGTGTTTCGTTCGTTTGTCGCGCCGCTCATTCCGCTTGTGACGGTCGGGATGACGTATTTAGTATCACAGGCGCTTGTCGCTTTTCTTGTCGATCAAGTGAATTTTCCGCTGTCTACGTTTACGCAAATCTTTTTAGTCGCCGTGCTGTTTGGAATCGGTACGGACTATTGCATTTTGTTGTTAAGCCGATTTAAGGAAGAGCTTTCGCAGCATGAAAACCGCGCCGATGCGATTATCGCCACGTACCGCACTGCGGGAAAAACGGTGTTGTTCAGCGGAATCGCCGTGATGATCGGGTTTGCGGCGATTGGATTGTCGACGTTTAAGTTGTATCAATCGGCTGCCGCGGTCGCGGTCGGCGTGGCGGTGCTGCTTGTTGCGCTGATGACGTTAGTGCCGTTTTTTATGGCGGTGCTTGGTCCAAATCTGTTTTGGCCGGCGAAAGGCAATTTAGAGCATAAACAAAGCCGATTGTGGGATGCGGCAGGACGTTTTGCGCTGGCAAGACCGCTCGTCGCTTTAGGAATTGTCGCGATTATTACCGTTCCGGTGTTGGCGACGTATGACGGGGATTTGTCGTTTGATTCGCTTGAAGAAATTGGCGACGACTATGCGTCCGTCAAAGCGTTTCACATCATAGCGAAAAGCTTTAGCCCGGGCGAAGTGATGCCGACACAAATCGTCATGAAAAATGATGAAGCGCTGAACTCGCAAGAATATTTTGCCCTCATTGAAAAAATCAGCCGTGAAGTCGAGAAAGTCGACGGCGTTGATAAAGTGCGCTCCGTCACGCGCCCAACTGGAGAACCAATTGAACAATTGCTTGTCACAAAACAAGCGAAAAGTTTAAAAGACGGTCTTGGTCAAGGAAAAGAAGGGATCGAGAAAATCAGTTCTGGGCTCGATCAAGCGAGCGAGCAGCTTTCTGCTTCTGCGCCAAAATTAAAGCAAGCGACAAATGGCATCGAACGGCTTGTCTCAGGAACGGAGCGGCTGAAAGCAGGTGTCGGCGACTTGCAAAAAGGGCTTGCACAAATTGAACAAGGCATTCGCAGCGGTTCGATGGGAGCTGGCGAAATCAAAAAAGGATTAGCAACGATTCAAAGCAATGCGAAAAAGCTACAACAAGGCGCTGAACGGCTGCTGCAAGGATATGAAAAGGCGGGTGCCGGTCTCTCTTCGCTTGTGGGCCAGTATGAACAGCTGCAAGCTGGCATGAACGCTTTATCGGCGCAATTATCCTCGGTAAACGCATCGTTGCAGCGCATTGAGCAAACACACCCAGAGCTGCGACAAGATCGCGAATATCAGCAGACAAAAATGGTCGCAGCGGGATTGGCGAAACAATCACAGCAAATGACTGCCGGTTTTGCGCAATTAAATGCTGCGCTCAAACAGGCGAGCGCTGGGGTGCGTCAAGCGAACGGATCGTTTGCGCAGCTGATCGACGGCCAAAAAGCGTTAATGGATGGGATGTCCAAACTAATCGCAGGGCTTGATGAGCTGCAAAAAGGAATGGATAAAGCGGCAAACGGGCAGCGCCAAGTGATCGAGCGCCTGCCGCAATTAGCGAATGGATTAAACGAAGTGAACGCCGGTCAAGAACAGCTGCTGCAAGGATTTTCGCAGTTAGATGGGCAAATGAATCAATTAATGACAGGGCTTGATCAAAGCGCTGCCGGTCTGCGCAAAGTGTCGAAAGGCCTCGGTTCCGCACAAAGCTATTTATCCGAGCTTTCGGCTTCGCCAAACGAAGAAATGACAGGATGGTATTTGCCAAAACAAGTGTTGGAAAGCAAAGACTTTGCCAAAGCGCAAGACGCTTACATGTCGAAAGATAATAAAATCGTGACATTTGATGTGATTTTTGATGAAAATCCGTATTCGACGTCAGCGTTAAACAAAATTGACGATATTAAACAAGCGGTCGCACGCGCGGTCAAAGATACGAAACTGGAAAATGCAAAAGTTGCCGTTGGCGGAGTAACAAGCATTTATTCCGATTTGCATATGATTTCGTCCGCTGACTATTCTCGCACTGTCGTGTTGATGCTTGCCGGCATTGCCCTTATTTTGATGATTTTGCTTCGTTCGCTGATTATGCCGATGTATTTAATTTTATCGCTCGTTTTAACGTACTACACGTCGATGGCCGTCACAGAGCTTGTTTTCGTCGACGGGCTTGGTTATGCCGGCTTGAACTGGGCGGTATCGTTTTTCGCGTTTGTCATCTTAATCGCGCTTGGCATCGACTATAGCATTTTCCTGATGGACCGTTTCAACGAATACCGCGACAAGCCGGTGCAGGAGGCAATGCTTGTTGCGATGCGCAACATGGGCACGGTCATTATCTCGGCAGCGATCATTTTAGGCGGAACGTTTGCGGCCATGTATCCGTCCGGTGTCTTATCGCTTTTGCAGATCGCGACGATCGTTCTTACCGGGTTAATTTTATATGCGCTCGTTGTGCTGCCGCTGTTTGTCCCGGTGATGGTTAAAACGTTCGGCAAAGCAAACTGGTGGCCGTTTATAAAATAACAGACCGATTTCATTGCCAGAGAGCATATTTGTTGTTTATTTTGCAAAAGGTATCTATGATAAAAGTGATGTTTCCAGTAAAGGGAGGAATCATAAATGACGAAACGCGTGCTAATGGTTGTCACGAATCATACAACGATCACCGATGACCATAAAACAGGGCTTTGGCTTGAGGAATTTGCCGTTCCGTACCTTGTCTTTAAAGAAAAAGGGTATGATGTAAAAGTGGCAAGCATTCAAGGCGGGGAAGTGCCGCTTGACCCACGCAGCATTGAAGAAAAAGATCCTGCTTGGGCAAAAGCGGAAGAAGAGTTGAAAAACACCGCCCGCTTGAGCAAAGACGACGCGACAGGTTTTGATGCGATTTTCCTTCCTGGCGGTCACGGGACGATGTTCGATTTTCCAGATAACGAAACATTGCAATACGTTCTGCAACAATTTGCTGAAGACGGGAGAATCATTGGCGCCGTTTGCCATGGTCCGTCCGGTCTTGTCAATGTGACATATAAAGACGGAACGCCGCTTGTCAAAGGAAAAACGGTAACCGCGTTTACGGACGAAGAAGAGAAAGAAGTGCAATTAGATCAATACATGCCGTTTTTACTTGAGTCGACGTTACGCTCAAGAGGCGCCAATTTTGTCCGCGGGGAAAAATGGACGGACTTCTCCGTGCGCGATGGCAATTTGATTACGGGGCAAAACCCGCAATCGAGCCGAAGCACGGCGGAAAAAGTAGTGGAAGCATTGGAAGAAAAATAATGTATGATCGTGCTACCGCTTTGTGCGGTAGTTTTTTTATGAACGTGGGCGAGAAGCCGTCTATCTTAGTTGCAGCTATAGGAATGAAAGGGACCGGCGGGCGAGGTAGGGCTATTTCCCCTCTCGCAAGTCCGACACCTCTCATTGTTTGGCAATTTGCGCCGCCTTTTTCGTATTGGCGAAATGAAGCTTCGCGCACGTTTCGAGAATTGCGGGACCGTGCGTTTGTATAAGCTTGGCGGCGGCTTGGTCGACTTGTGCCCCCGCTCCTTTTGGTAATGTCATGCCGACTTTTTGGCTTAGCCGCTCCATTTCTTGCAAAAACACGTAGCGGGCGATGATCGAAGCAGCGGCCACTGCAATATGGATCGTTTCTGCCTTCGGATAGCAATATACACGGTCACGGACGACGTTTGTTTCGCCTTCGAGGTAGCGAAAATATAAGTCCCGCTCAATAAATTGGTCAATGATGATCGCTTCCGGTTCTATAGGGGCAAGCCGTTTTATAAGCTTTGCAATTGCTTCATTATGTAGCAACGCTTTTATTTTCGTTTGTGGCATGCCCCTTCTCTGCCAGTCATTATACATTCGGTTGAACAGTATCACCGTTTGGTACGGAATCATGTCCATCAGCGCCGGGGCGAGCCGGCGGATCGCTTCATCGGTTAATTGCTTCGAATCCTTTACTCCCATTGTCCAAATTGCCTTGATTTGATCTTTAGCGACATATGCGGCGGCAACGACGACCGGGCCGAAATAATCTCCAGTTCCGACTTCATCGGAACCGATTGCCGATGCGGCAGCCAAACGAACTTGAGAGGCTGCCGCTTTCTTTTGTTCCAATTGTTCTTGCCATTTCGCCGCTTCCTGTTCCGCCGCTTTTCCTTGAAACAGCACTTTCCCTGAACGGTAAGCGGTAATCGTGCAGCCCGCCCGTTTAGCGACGAACAAAGCGCCTGCAGGAAGATGCCCTGTTATATCGGAAGCGTAATGATTCCGTATCTTTTCCAGAAGCGCCGCTGTTGCCGCGATAACGTGATTAGCCATGTCGATTCACTCCTATTGTCGTTGTTTTTTCTTTTGCATATCATAGTGTCGTATCTTTTCATTATATCAGCATTCATGTTATGATAAACAATAGGATTTTGAAGAATGGGGGAAATCATTTGGCGGAGCAACAAAAAACGCGGGTGACAGTCGAGATATACGGACAGCAATATACGATCGTTGGCACAGAAAGTTCAAGCCATATTCGTTTGGTGGCATCGATCGTCGACGATAAAATGCGGGAGATTAGCGAGAAAAACCCGACATTGGATATTAGCAAGCTAGCGGTGCTGACCGCGATCAACATCGTTCACGATTACGTAAAATTAAAAGAAGAATACGATCGGCTTGTGCAAAAACTAGGCAAAGAAAAGGATGAGTGACGGAATGGTCGATCTTCTTTTGCTTTTTATCCTTTTCATGGGGTTTATGATTGGCTTGAAACGCGGATTTATTTTGCAATTTATTCATATGGCAGGCTTTGTCATTGCGTTTGCCGTTGCGTACTATCATTATGAAAAATTAGTGCCGACGCTTCGATTATGGATTCCGTATCCAACGTTCGGCGATTCGGAAACGGCGAAATTGCTATTTGAAAGCACCCATTTGGATGACGCGTATTATCGGGCGATCGCGTTTGTCATTTTATTTTTTGCGGCGAAAATCGTGCTGCAAATTATCGGCTCCATGCTTGACTTTGTGGCGCAGTTGCCGATTCTTCGCAGCATTAACCGCTGGGCTGGCGGAGCGTTAGGGTTTGTCGAAGTGTACTTAATCGTGTTTTTACTTCTATACGTTGGCGCGCTTATCCCAATTGAAAGCATACAAACAAAGATTCAGCATTCTTTTATGGCAATGGCGATTGTGAAACATACTCCGTTCTTGTCAGATATGTTGAAACAAATGTGGATTCATTATATGGCGTAGCGACTTCTCTATTTTTTATAGGGAAGTTTTTTTGTACTTTTTTATAAAAAACTTGTATTATTGTTTCGTAGTGGGTTGTACGTTATAGGTGGTGGATATCATGAAAGGAAATAAAAAAGATGTCATTCGTCTCCTAGAGACGATTGCGTTATATATGGAAATAAAAGGAGAAAATCCGTTTAAAATCGCCGCGTTTCGTAAAGCGGCGAGCGCATTGGAAGCAGATGAACGGAGCATCGCGGAAATAGAAGATTTCACCGCGATTCCAGGCATCGGAAAAAGCACGTCCAGCGTTATTCAAGAATTTTTGGAAACGGGCGCATCAAGCGTTTTGGAACAATTGAAGCAAGAAATTCCGGAAAGCTTGCTTGCATTGTTGCGGCTTCCCGGCCTTGGCGGCAAGAAAATCGCCAAATTGTATCAAGAGCTAGGAGTTGTCGATATTGCCACATTGAAAGAAGCTTGCCTCGCCCAGAAAGTGCAGCAGCTTCCGGGCTTCGGCAAAAAAACGGAAGAAAAGCTCTTGGCTGCGATTGAAGAAATCGGATCCCGCCCGGAACGGCTTCCGTTAGCTTTTGTGCTGCCAATTGCCGAGGAAATAGAACGTCAGCTCGAAAACATGGAAGGAATCGTTCGTTTTTCCCGCGCTGGCAGTTTGCGGCGCATGAAAGAAACCGTGAAGGATTTGGATTTCATTATCGCGACGAACGAGCCGCGGCTTGTGCGGGAACAGTTATTAAAGCTTGCGAATGTTGTTGACGTCATTGCCAACGGCGATACGAAAGTGTCCTTGCAGCTTCGCTATGAGTATGACATTGCCGTTGATTTTCGTTTAGTGGCGCCGGAGCAGTTTGCCACGACGCTTCATCATTTTACGGGATCGAAAGAACATAATGTTCGCATGCGGCAGCTGGCGAAAGAGCGTGGCGAAAAAATTAGCGAGTACGGAGTAGAAAATGCGAAAACAGGGGAAGTAAAAACTTTTTCTGATGAGCGAGCGTTTTTTGCCTATTTCGACTTGCCGTTTATTCCGCCGGAACTGAGGGAGGATGGGACGGAAGTCGATCGTTATCGTGATGGATATCCGCTTCTTCGCCTTTCCGACATTCAAGGGGATTTGCATATGCATTCGGCTTGGAGCGACGGGGCCTGCTCGATTGAGGAAATGGCGGAAGCGTGCCGGAAAAAAGGCTACCGTTATATGGCGATCACCGATCATTCACAATATTTGAAAGTGGCGAACGGTTTAACGGTGGAGCGGCTTCGCCGGCAGCGTGAAGAAATTGAACGGTTAAACGCGAAGTATGATGATTTTACGATTTTGGCTGGCGTGGAAATGGATATTTTGCCAGATGGGACGCTTGATTACGATGATGACGTTCTCGAAGAGTTGGACTTTGTCATCGCCGCGATTCATTCAAGTTTTTCCCAGCCGCGCGATGTGATTATGAAGCGCCTCACTGCCGCGCTGCGCAACCGTCATGTTGATTTGATCGCCCATCCGACAGGGAGGCTGATCGGAAAGCGAGACGGATATGACGTAGATATAGACATGCTTATTGAACTGGCGCGGGAAACGAATACGGCGCTTGAGTTAAACGCGAATCCGAACCGCCTTGATTTATCCTATTCTTATTTAAAGAAAGCGCAAGACGCCGGTGTGAAAATCGCGATTAATACAGATGCCCACCATTTGGACATGCTTGACCATATGCAAATAGGGGTAATCACAGCGAGAAAAGGATGGATTCGCAAGGAAACGGTAATCAATACATGGTCTCTTGAAGAATTGCGCAGCTTTTTGCGGCGCGATCGGTGAAAGTGAATTTGTCGACAATTTTCAGATGGAGGTTTTTCATCCGTGCATACAAGAGTGCTTCACGTACTAGAATTTGATAAAGTGAAAGAACAATTGTTAGAACACGTATCTTCGTCGTTAGGAAAAGAAAAAGTAGAAAAACTGTTTCCTTCTTCGCATTTTGCGGAGGTCGTAAACTGGCAAGAAGAAACAGACGAAGCGGCAGCTGCGCTGCGTCTGCGCGGGCACGTTCCGCTTGGCGGCATTTTTGACATCCGCGCAAGCCTCAAGCGGGCGAAAATCGGCGGAACGCTTAGTCCGCATGAGCTTTTGGATATCGCCAGCACCATCTCCGCAAGCCGGCAGTTGAAGCAGTTTGTTGAATCGCTGCGCGAAGAAAAAGAGGAGTTTCCGCACTTGGCAGGCTATGCGGAAAAACTGGTCGCGCTTCCGGAAGTGCAGCAAGCGATTGAACGCTGTATCGACGATCATGGCGAAGTAATGGATCATGCGAGCGAGCGGCTGCGTTCCATCCGCCAGCAGCTGCGAGCGACGGAGGCGCGGGTGCGTGAAAAATTAGAGAGCATCATTCGTTCGCCATCAGCGCAAAAAATGTTATCCGATGCGATCATTACGATTCGCAACGATCGCTATGTCATTCCGGTAAAACAAGAGTACCGCGGCGCTTATGGCGGCATCGTCCATGATCAATCGGCTTCGGGAGCAACATTGTTTATTGAACCGCAAGCGGTGGTGGAATTAAACAACCAGCTTCAAGAAGCGCGCGTCAAAGAAAAGCGGGAAATCGAGCGGATTTTAATCGAATTGACCGGCATTGTCGCTGAACATGCAGAAGCGCTTCTCGAAAATGTTGATATATTAGCGCAGCTTGATTTTATTTTCGCCAAAGCGAAATACGCCAACAAGCTGAAAGCGACAAAACCTGCCTTGAACGATCGCGGCTATATCCGGTTGTTGCAGGCGCGCCATCCGCTTATTGACCAAGACGTTGTCGTTCCAAATGATATCGAGCTTGGAAAAGATTATACAACGATTGTCATTACCGGTCCGAACACCGGCGGGAAAACGGTCACATTAAAAACGATCGGATTATTAACGTTGATGGCGCAAGCCGGTTTATTTATTCCGGCGCTGGATGGTTCGGAGCTGGCGGTGTTCCGTTCCGTTTATGCTGATATCGGGGATGAACAATCGATTGAACAAAGTTTAAGCACGTTTTCTTCCCATATGGTCAATATTGTCGATATTTTGCGCGACGTTGATCATGAAAGTCTCGTTTTATTCGACGAGTTGGGCGCGGGAACCGATCCGCAGGAAGGTGCAGCGCTGGCGATCGCCATTTTGGACGAAGTGCACGGACGCGGGGCGCGGACGGTGGCGACTACCCATTATCCGGAATTAAAAGCATACGGGTACAACCGCGACGGTGTCATTAATGCGAGCGTTGAATTTGACACCGAAACGCTGCGCCCAACGTATAAGTTATTGATCGGAATCCCCGGGCGGAGCAACGCCTTTGAAATATCGAAGCGCCTCGGGCTTGATGAGCGCATTATCGAACGGGCGAAATCGCATATTAGTGCAGAAAGCAACAATGTGGAAAATATGATCGCTTCGCTAGAACAAAGCAAAAAGCGGGCAGAGGAAGAACAGAAAAAAGCGGAAGAAGCGCGCATCGAAGCAGAAAAGCTGCGCCGCGACTGGCAGCAAAAATGGGAAGAGCTTGATGAAAAACGCGAGGAAATCATCGAAGAAGCGAAACGAAAAGCAGCCGATATCGTTCGCTCCTCTCAACAAAAGGCGGAGCGAATTATCCGCGAACTTCGCCGAATGCAGCAAGAAAAACAAGCGGAAATTAAAGAACATGAGCTGATCGAGGCGAAAAAGCGCCTCCAAGAAGCGATGCCGACATTGGAAAAGAAGAAAAAAGAACGAAAAAAACAGGCGAAGCATTCATTTCAGCCTGGCGATGAAGTAAAAGTGACAAGTTTAAATCAAAAAGGGTATCTTGTCGAAAAGGTTTCTGATGATGAATGGCAAGTGCAGCTCGGCATTTTAAAAATGAAAATAAATGAACGGGATTTAGAATATATCAGCAGCGCGCCGAAAACGGAGACAAAGCCGCTTGCCACCGTAAAAGGGAAAGACTATCACGTCGGATTGGAACTTGACTTGCGCGGGGAACGGTACGAAGATGCGCTTGCCCGTTTGGAGAAATATATTGATGATGCGCTTTTGGCGGGATATCCGCGCGTTTCGATCATTCACGGAAAAGGAACGGGGGCGCTCCGCAAAGGGGTGCAAGAATTTTTAAAAACGCACCGAGCCGTGAAAAGCTTTCATTTTGGCGATGCTAATGAAGGAGGAACGGGGGTAACGATTGTTGAATTAAAATGATGAGGGGAGAAAATGATGAGTTCGTTTTGGGAAAACGAAATCATAAAAATCGCCGCCAATTTTAGCGTGGCTGTTTTATGCATGGTCGTGTTTTTAGCGATATTTGAACTAGTGACAAAATATAAAAATTGGGAGGAGATTCAAAAAGGAAACGTCGCGGTGGCGATGGCAACCGGCGGAAAAATTTTCGGCATCGCTAATATTTTCCGCTATGCTCTTCACCATCACGAATCGCTGTTGGCGATGATCGGCTGGGGAATATACGGCTTTATTTTGCTACTGGTCGCGTATTTCATTTACGAATTTCTTACTCCGAAATTTAATATCGATGAGGAAATCGCCAAAGACAATCGCGCTGTCGGACTCATTTCCATGGTTATTTCCGTCGGCTTATCGTATGTCATTGGAGAAGGAATTCGGTAAAGGGAGTCAAAAGATGGAAACATTAGTAAAAGCATTGCTTGTTTTTTGCGGGATTTTTCTTGTTATTGGCATCGTATATTTAGCATGGAAAAATAAAACGATGGAAACATTGTCGAAAATATTGTTTATTTTATGCGCGTTTTTTGTCCTCATCGGCATCATTTATTTATTTTTGTAGCGTCCTACTTGCTAGGACGCTTTTTTGATGTAAAATTCGGAAAAGTGTAATAAAATAAAAATAAATCACCTGAAATTTTCGAATATAGGAGGGGTACGATGGAAAAACGATGGCTTGCACATTATCCGCCGGAAATTCCACATCACCTTGATTATCCTAATAAAACGTTGCCTGATTACTTGCGGGAAACAGCGGCGGAATTCGGAGGGAATGATGCGATTTATTTCTTTGGGAAAACGCTTACATTTCGCGAAGTTTATGAACAGGCGCTCACATTGGCGAATTATTTGCGGCAGATCGGATTGCAAAAAGGAGATCGTGTCTCGATTATGCTGCCAAACTG
>k87-261156_pt1 | contig 14497 bp, 9 predicted proteins | sample MGYA00084031_6733416 | MGnify analysis MGYA00084031
CGGGTTCTTGACGTGACTCGTCAAGCGGTAAATCATTAAAGCCTAGAAAAATCGTTAATAGAAATGCACCAAAAAAAGCAATGCCACAACCTAATAAATAACAAATAAAGGCTTTGGTTCCTGCTTCTGCGTAAACTGGGATGGTCAAGAGTCCTTGGTTAGCGAAGGCTGTCCCGTAGGAGCCGCCCCAGCCCATTAAGGCCCCACCTGCTGCTCCGCTAGCCACCGCATAAATCATCGGTTTTTTTAGCCGCAAGTTTGCACCATAAATGGCTGGTTCTGTGATACCAAATAATGCAGTCACTGTTGCAGAGGCAGCAACGGCTTTCAAGCCTTTATTTTTTGTGCGGACAAACACGCCAAATGCGGCGCCCGCTTGAGAAAAGTTTGCTGCACCAGCAAACGCTAGCAAATTTTGCCGCCCTGTTCGAGCGACATCATTAATCCCAATTGGCACAAGTCCGCGGTGAGCCCCAAAAATGACTAAGACACACCAAATTCCACCGATAAAACCGCCTAACAAGATGGGACTCAAATTCATTATATAATAATACAACCAATTCACGCCGTCACCTAAATAAATCCCTATCGGTCCAAATAATAATAAAGTGGCTGGAATCATTAAAAGTAATGATAGCGTAGGAACCATAATAATTTTTAGAACTTCTGGAATAACTTTTTCCAAAAAGCGTTGCACATAAGCTAACATAAAAATTGCAAGAATAATAGGAATTACCGTGGAAACATAATTGGCTTTGGTCACATGTAATCCAAACAAGGTAACCGCTGATTCTTCAGTCATTAATGAAACGATGGTCGGATAACATAAGGTGGCACCAATTACCATAGCGATATATTCGTTTGTTTTGAAAACCTTAGCAGCTGAATAACCTAAAATAACTGGCATAAAATAAAAAAGTGCATCGGAAGCGGCGCTTAAAATAATATACGTATTCAAAGGTTTTAAATCGACCTGGTAAAAATTGTTTGCGACCATCACAGCAATGGCTAGAATTCCTTTTAACATGCCTGAAGCGGCAATTGCTGGTACGACAGGCGTGAAAATCGCGGCAACAGTATTTAAAATTCGATTACCTAATGAATTTTTTTCTTTTGTGGATGTTTTGGTCGTAAGTTGCTGAGCCAACAAAGGTTCTAGAGCATTATAGACATGCGCGACTTTATTGCCTAAAACCACTTGATACTGCCCGCCACTTTCAACAACAGAAATGACACCTTCTGTTTGTAGTAAGGCTTCTTTGTTCGCTTGTTTCGTATCTTTCAATACGAAACGCAATCGTGTATAACAATGTGTGACATCCACGATATTGTCTTTGCCACCTACGTCTTTCAAAATTTCTTTTGCTATTGCTTGGTAGTCCATGATGACCACTCCTTATCTATAAAATAACAGCTCAATAAAAAAGACCAAATCACACATGCACGTTTCAGCAAACACACTCAATATTTGCTCGTCGTGAATGTCCCTTTGATCTGATCTACGTAATAACTATGTTTCTCACGATAGAATAGCTGATTGAATTTATTTTTAATTTACCATTATTTAGAGGGATTATCAATGAATTAGGTAGACCAACTCAGTGTTTTGTTACTAAAATCAGCAGTGAAAATAGTAGTTTACTACATTCACTGCTGATTCATTTGATTACAAGACTGGGGACAACAAGCGTGAAAAGTTTTGCTTGAAGCGTAGCCAGTACCCTTGTTTTTTAATTATCTCGTCGGTTAGTAAGACACTTTTTTCTATATCTTCTTCAAAGACTTGCGCTAACATCCACGCAATGTCGGGATTGTAAATAAACGTACTTACCTCAAAATTCAATGAATAACTGCGAATATCTTGGTTTGTTGTCCCAACCATAGCTAATTCATCATCAATCACCATTGTTTTTGCATGAATAAACCCACTATCATAAATATAAATTTTAATGCCGCGTTTGTGTAAGTAATTCGCGTAATATTGTGTTGCGCGGTAAATAAAGGGATGGTCAGGCATACAAGGAATCATAATTCGCACGTCGACACCTGAACGAACCGCCACTAACAACGCATTAATCATACTATCGTCAGGGATTAAATACGGTGTTTGAATCCAGACACTCTTTTCTGCAGAAAAAATCATCCGAACAAACCCGCTTTTCAAAATTTCTTCTTCTGAATCAGGACCATCTGAAACAACTTGTAAGGACAAATGCTCCACTTCATGATCTTCTGGTAATTTAAAATATTTTTCATGATACGTCATACGTTCTTCAGGATATTTGACTGAAGCATTCCAATCCATGATAAATATCTCTTGCAATGAAAATACGGCCGTCCCGACCAAACGAATATGGGTATCTCGCCAGTAACCAAATTTTTCGGTGACATTCAAATATTGATCCCCAACATTGAACCCGCCGGTCCAGCCAATTTTCCCATCGATGACAACAATTTTTCGATGCAAGTGATAATTTAGACGTGTTTTACGGATCATATCGCGAGAAGTAATAAAGGGAGCTACTTTTCCTCCAGCGTCAACATAACGAGCAAAAAACTTTTTATTTGCACCGGGTGAACCCCAAGGATCGTAAATTAAGTAAACTTCCACGCCTTCATGCAACTTTTCGATTAATACATCTAAAAATTGATTACCAATTGTGTCATTAAAAAACGCATAATACTCCACATGAACGGTTTCTTTCGCTGCACGAATATCTTCAAATAATGCTTGGAATTTTTCTTGGCCATCTGTGAATAATTGCAAACTATTTCTTTTGGCCAACGGTGATGCGTCCATATTCCGGAAATAACGATTTAAAACTTTCGCATCATAAAGTAAATCATAACGTTTATCGCGCCCTGCTTTTTTGTTATCAACGTCCACTTTTTCTTTAATTCGTTGAACCATTTGTTTTTCATCATCAGACAATTTAAAAACTTCTTGTCCATCGATACCTCGCCCACAGAATAAGTAAATAATAAAGCCGATACCAGGCAAGAAAATCAACGTCATCATCCATGCTAAAACGCTGGAAATACTACGAGGTTTTCTAAAAACAGTAATTAAGGCAGCAATAACGTTAATTACTAATAAAAATAACAAAATCCAAACAAAAATTTTCATCGCTTACCTCCTTCTTACTTCATACTAAGATTATATCAAATAACAACTAAATTAGGCGAATAATATGAGCGAGTATTCAAAAAAGAATTCATTTCTATAAGTGTTTCGCCTTTGATTCTCAGTTTTTCTGTACTATAATGAGGGCTGGATGTAAAGATTTTGAAAAGAGGTACTTATTTTATGGTCGTTGATTTGAAAATGTTAGCTATGATTTTTATCATTAATTTTGCGTATATTACCTTAAATACTATTCGTTTTATGTTAACGATGAAAGGTTATCGGGTTATTGCACCGCTGGTTAGTATGGCTGAAATAACAATTTATGTCTTAGGGCTGAGTATGGTTCTGAATCGTTTAGACAATCCTTTAAATTTACTTGTTTATGCGCTTGGTTACGCTGTTGGCATTAGTGTAGGAATTAAAATCGAAGACTATTTGGCCTTGGGTTATATTATGGTATCGGTTATCCTCCCTTCTACTACTGAACAATTTCATTTACCAGAAACACTTCGTGAACACGGCTATGGTGTTACGCAAAGTGTCGCCTACGGACGCGAAGGAGAACGAATGGTTTTAGAAATCCTTTCCCCAAGAAAAAACGAACGTACATTGTACAAATTAATCAATCAATTAGAGCCGAGAGCATTTATCATTTCCTATGAGCCTAAGTTCATTTCCGGTGGTTTTTGGACGAAAAAAGTTCGCAAAAGAAATGACGCCATTTCTCACTAAGAAGCGGCGTCATTTCTTGTTATTGATTTTTAGTTTACATAATAAAATTATCGTAACTTTAATTTATTCTAAGATAACTTAGAGAGTTCGTACCTAGTTGCTCAATCAATTGTTGCATAAAAACTAAGCGTTCGATGGCCGATCGGTTAGCAATTTTTTCATAATAAAATGCTAGAATATCCGACTGTGCTTCTAAAGGCTCGGCTTGTTCCGTTGCTACTGGTAAAAGGAGTTTTAAGTGGTCCTGGTCAATCGTAATCACTTGGGTCAAGTGCAAACTTTCTTGAAAAATATTAGGCACAGTACTGACTTTGCGGCCTCGCAGAGCTTGTTTAATGACTCTTCTCGCTTGCGAAAGATAGTATTCAGGATTTACGTCCCCTAGCAAGTCATATAAAGCGCTGAAGGCTTCTGGCAAGGCTTCCTCTTTGCCCAAATAATCAAAATAACGAGGCATTGTTGGAACCTCTGTCTTTTCTTTTTCAAGCGTAATTATAGATAGTTGTGCCGAGGCCAATCTTTGTTTTTGATAAAATGAGGGGCCACCGCTCACGCCAAAAAAATAGTCTTCCTCTTCTGGAAACACTTGTGGCCAAAAAGATTCAGCTAGCCAAAATAATTGCTCTGTTACAGTTCCTTTAAACTTAGGAAGTTCGTCTTCAGCCAAGGTCAAACTCGCAACTTCAGCTGCCGTATAAATAGGAAAATTCAAACGATATTGACGATTTTCCCGAATGATTAACTGACAATCAATCATTTCTGATAAAAATTGTTCTAACTTGGCTTCTGTTGCAAAGGCCGCTTTTAATTGTCTTAAAATGATTCTTTCTTCCCGATGTTCATACATAAAAGTAACAAGAGGGAAAAAAAGTGATTGGTTGAGCAAATGATTGTATTGTTTCGTTTGTTGCGGAGAATGATAGTAAATTGCTAAATCATTCATGTTAACGCCCCTTTACTATTGAAGCGCCTAAGCAACAAGGAATTTATCGCGTTGCTTAGGCGCTTACGGTTTTAGTTAAAGACTTCTGTTAATTGTGGTACTACTTGTTTTTTACGAGAAACAACGCCGGGTAAGGACGCACGATTGTTAACTAATGTTACATTGAACGCTGCTTCAATTTTGGCTTGTTCCGCACCAATCGCTAATAATTCAGAATCACTGTCTAGGATATTCGTAATAATTAAGACAAACAAGTCATAATTATTGGCTGCATTTTCTGCGGCCATAGCTGCTTCTAATTCAGCTTGACGATCTAAAACTTCTGCTAAATCGACGGTATTTACTTGAGCAATGCGAACTGTTTTGCCGTTCATTGGGAAGCTCTTAGCATCTAAATCTAAAAGGACTTCAGCTGATTTATCGCTTAAATTTGTTCCTGCTTTTAATAAGTCAAGACCATAGCCTTCTAAATTAATTTCAGCAATATCAGCTAGGGCGTGCGCTGCATCGATGTCTTCTTGTGTGCAAGTTGGTGATTTAAATAATAATGTATCAGAAATAATCGCTGAGACCATCATACCAGCAATTTGAGCTGGAATTGTCACGTTATTTTCTTTAAACATTTTATAGATGATTGTACTGGTACACCCTACTGGTTCTGCACGATAATACAATGGATCTGCTGTTTCGAAGTTGGCAATCCGGTGATGATCCACTACTGCTAAAATGTTTACTTCAGCGATATCTGAAATGCTTTGTTGGAATTCGTTATGATCCACTAACATGACTTGGTTTGTTTCGCTAGCTGCTTCAGTGACAACACGTGGTGCTTCAATATTGAAGTAATCTAAGGCATATTGTGTTTCTTCACTTGGTGTTCCTAAAGCGACAGCTTCTGTCTCTTTTCCTAATTCTTTTTGTAAGTAAGCAAAACTAATTGCTGCTCCGATAGCATCTGTATCAGGATTTTGGTGTCCAAAAACTAAAATTTTTGACATAATACACACTCCTTGGTTTTGATTCACTCTTAATGATAACAAAAAATAGAAAAGAAACAACAAAAAAATTGTCTTCTTTTCTATTTTTTCGTTTGTTAACGTGCTAGATAACCTTGATAGTCCTCGACATGTAGTAGTTTTTTCGCATTTTCAACACGATCATTTTTAGGAGGTTCAATTCCTTCTAATGGATAAGGAATACCTAGTTCTTCCCATTTGTACTTGCCCATCGTATGGTAAGGAAGCACTTCAACTTTATCTACATTGTTTAATGTTTTTATGAAGGCATCCAGACGGATTAAATATTCGTCGTAATCACTACGTTGAGGCACCAATACGTGGCGAATCCAAACAGGTTTGTCAATTTCAGATAAATAGGTAGCCATCTCTAAAATATTATCATTTGATTGCGTTGTTAACAGTTTATGTTGCTCGTTATCAATATGTTTGATGTCAAATAAGAGTAAATCTGTATACTTCATCAATTCATCAAATTGACTAATGAAGGGTTCTTCCCGAGTAAAAGGCTTGCCACACGTATCTAAGGTTGTATGAATGCCTTGTGCTTTGGCTTTTTTAAATAAATCGATCAAAAAGTCCATTTGCAATAGCGGCTCACCACCACTGACAGTGATACCACCCTTTTCGCCCCAATAAGAGCGAAAACGTAATGCTTCCTCTAATACTTCGTCAGTCGTCACCACACGACCACCGGAACCAATTTTCCAAGTATCTGGATTATGACAGAATTGACATCTCATGCGACACCCTTGTGTAAATACGATAAATCGGACACCTGGGCCATCAACGGTACCAAAATTTTCTGTTGAATGAATTCTACCTGTAACTGGTGTTGTCATAATGATCCCTCTTCTTTCAAACGAAAAGGATGACACGTTGAATGTCACCCTTTCAGTTAAATAATGTAAATGTTTTTTATAGTCTGTCGTGTGAAGTTCTTGAAATAACGTCTGCTTGTTGTTCAGGAGTTAAGTCACGGAATTTCACGGCATATCCAGATACACGGATAGTTAAGTTTGGATATTTTTCTGGATGTGCTTGTGCATCTAATAATAATTCGTTTGTAAATACGTTTACGTTTAAGTGGTAACCACCTTTATCGAAGTAGCCATCTAATACGTTACGTAAGTTGTTAATTCTTGTATCGTCGTCTTTACCTAAACCATTAGGGTTGATGGTTTGTGTATTAGAAATACCATCTAAAGCGATTGTATATTCTAAACGAGCTGTTGAGTTTAATGAAGCTAACAAGCCATTTTTCTCACCTAAGAATTTACCGTCTTGATAACTTGGGTTCGCACCTGGTGCAAGAGGTTTGCCGGCACGACGTCCGTCAGGCGTGTTCCCTGTTGCTTTACCATAAACAACGTTTGAAGTGATTGTTAATAATGAAGTCGTTGGTTTAGAGTTACGGTATGTGTGTTGACGTTTAATTTGTGTCATAAAGTAATCTAAAATCCAGTTAGCCATTGCATCGGCTTCTTCGTTATCGTTTCCGTATGTTGGGAATTCTTTTGTTGGTACATAATCAATTGCCATACCATCTTCGTCACGGATTACTTCTACTTCACCGTGTTTAATTGCCATGATACTATCAGTCGCATGAGAGATTCCGGCAATACCAGTTGCGAATGTCCGTTGTAAATCAGTATCCATTAAAGCTAATTGTGGTGCTTCATATGCATATTTATCATGCATGTAATGAATAATGTTTAATGTGTTAACATACAATTCAGCTAACCAGTCTAAGATGTCTTTATAGCGTTCCATGAATTCATGGTAATCTAATTTGTCACCAGTCATTGGACGATATTTTGGTGCTACTTGCATTTTAGTTTTTTCGTCGACCCCGCCGTTAATTGCATAAAGAACAGCTTTCGCTAAGTTCGCACGAGCGCCGAAGAATTGCATATCTTTACCCATAACTGTTGCAGAAACACAACATGCGATTGCACAGTCGTCAGAACCCCAGTTTTCACGTAATAAGTCATCGTTTTCAAATTGGATAGATGAGCTTTCTTTCGCGATTTTAGCTGCATATGTTCTGAAGCCTTCTGGTAAGTGAGAAGAATATAATACAGTTAAGTTAGGTTCTGGAGATGGTCCCATGTTTGTTAAGGTGTGTAAGATACGGAAGTCATTTTTGGTAACTAATGAACGACCGTCAATACCCATACCAGCAATAGATAATGTTGCCCAAATTGGATAACCAGAGAATAATTGGTTGTATTCTGGTGTCCGTGCAAATTTAACCATACGTAATTTCATGATTAAATGGTCAATCATTTCTTGTGCTTCGAATTCAGTGATTAAACCAGCTTCTAAGTCACGTTGGATATAGATATCTAAGAATGCTGAGATACGACCAATTGACATTGCCGCACCATTTTGAGATTTAATGGCACCTAGGTAACCAAAGTATAACCATTGGATTGCTTCTTGCGCATTTGCAGCAGGACGAGAAATATCGAAACCATAAGAAGCAGCCATTTGTTTTAAGTCATTTAACGCACGGTATTGTTCAGAAATTTCTTCACGTAAGCGAATAACATCGTCTGTCATTTCTTTGTTACCAGTGTTATCATGATCTTTTTTCTTTTGTTCCATTAAGTAGTCGATACCATATAATGCGATACGACGATAGTCACCGATAATACGGCCACGGCCATAAGCATCTGGAAGACCAGTAATGATTTTGTTTTTACGTGCTAAACGCATTTCAGCTGTGTAGGCATCAAAAACACCTTGGTTATGTGTTTTTCTGTATTCTGTGAAGATTTTTGTCATTTCTTCGTCAGTTTCATAACCATTTGAAACTAAGGCATTGTTCGCCATTTTAATACCACCGAATGGCATAAATGCTTGTTTTAATGGTACATCTGTTTGTAAACCGACAATTTTTTCTTCTTCTTTGATTAAGTAACCAGGTTCATGTGACGTAATAGTTGCTGGGATATCGCTATCCATGTCATAAACGCCATTTTTTTCATGTTGGATTTCAAATAATTCTTGTAGTTTTGTCCATAATTTGTCAGTGCTCGGAGCGATTGGTTCTAAGAAACTGTCGTCGCCTTTGTACTCTGTGTAGTTGTTTTGAATAAAATCACGAGTGTCAACGCTTGTTCTCCATTTGTCGCCTTTAAAGCCTTCCCATTGTTTCATGAAGTGTTTGCCTCCTTAGTTAACTGCTACTTGATTGTATGTAACAGCTTTATGTGATTAGTATAACACATAACCTTTTAGATGCAAGCGTTTTTTTATTATTTATTGCACTTTCTTAATAAATAAATGGGGAGAAAAGATTCTAAACGCTGATATATAAACATTTATACTTGTGAAAATAAGAACGATTTATAGTTGTTATCACTTGTGAAAAATGTACTTCTGTATTAAAAAACAGCAGCCATCTGTATTAATACAGATGGCTGCTGTGGAGATATTTATAACACAGTTTAGTTTGTTTGTTCTTCTTCAATCACTGCAGAATGCATCTCGTGGACTTCCATTACTTGGCCATCTTTTTGTTCATCGATGACAAAGGAACCGTTGGATGTTCGTTCACTGATTGGATAGTTTTTCGACTGAATAACTTCTTGTGTGCCTTTTTGCGTAGTAACTAATAAATCTAAATCGGTGCTTTCAGACATAAAGACAACACGATGTGGATTTTTCTTCAATTCCCGTAAGACCATTAATCCACGTTTTGCTCGTCCTAATTGTGTTAATTCTTGGGCTAACATACGTTTAACACCGCCACGTTGGGTAACGATGACAATCGGTGTATCCCCTTCAGAATGAACCAGTAAACCATTAACGACATAATCGTCTTCTTTGAGGTTCATTGATTTAACTCCAGCCGCTTTACTACCCACGACTGGTACTTCATATAATGGATAGCGTAAGCCAAAACCGCGATTGCTAACGAGGAAAACATCCAATAAGTCTTGATCATTTGTTAAATAAACATTGGTAATTTCATCTTGGTCTGATTTTAATTTCATACAAGATGTCGGGCGGCTCTTATAAGTGCGCCAAGGCTCAAAATCAGCCATTTTGGTTTGTTTAATCATGCCAGCTTTTGTAATGAAAACAAAGGTTTTTGTCGGACTTAACTCTTTATAAGGATATACAGCAATAATCGATTCATCGATAGCAAGATTTAAAATGGTTTGAGAAATATGTTCGCCAATTTCTTTCCAGCGTAAATCTGGCAACTCATGGACGGGGCGATAGATCATATTCCCTTTATTTGTTACTAGTAAAAGATGATCTAATGTATTGACTTCGCCAGCATATAGTAAAAAGTCGCCTTCTTTCATGCCGATTTCTTCTGGTTTTGATGCTGTATAAGAACGAATACTACTCCGTTTGATATAGCCTTCGTGCGTCACGGTTACGACCACGTCTTCCTGTGCAACTAACACGGCTGTTTCAATCTTGATTTCTTGGATTTCCTCTTCAATTTGAGTTAAGCGCGGATTGCCATATTGCTTTTTAACTTCGCGAAGTTCTTTTTTCATGACTGAGAATAGTTCTTTTTCATTGTTTAAAATGTTCAATAACTCAGCAATTTGTTGTTCTAAAGTTTTCGCTTCTTCTTGTAAATCAGTAATATCTGTATTGGTTAAACGGTATAGCTGTAAAGTAACGATTGCTTCAGCTTGTTCTTCAGTAAACGCATAGTCGGATACTAAGTTCTTCTTCGCATCTTTTTTATCTTTACTGCCACGGATTGTTGCAATCACTTTATCTAAGATAGACAATGCTTTAATTAAACCAGCAACAATGTGCTCACGTTTGCGAGCTTTGTCCAACTCAAATTGACAACGATTAATGATAACTGATTTGCGATGCGTAATGTAACTTTCTAAAATCCGTTTTAGGCCCACTTGTTGCGGGGTCATGTTGTCGATGGCTACCATGTTAAAGTTGTAATTGATTTGCAATTCAGTGTTTTTAAATAGATAATTTAAAATACCTTCTGCATTGACATCTTTTTTTAGTTCAACAACAATTTGCAAGCCAGTTCTGTCACTTTCGTCACGAACTTCGGCAATGCCGTCTACTTTTTTATTTAAACGGATTTCATCCATCTTCTTCACTAGCGTTGCTTTATTGACTTCATAAGGAATTTCAGAAATGACAATTTGTTGTTTGCCGCCTTTTAAGGGCTCAATCTTTGTCTTCGCACGTAAAATTACTTTACCACGGCCGGTTTCGTAGGCTTTTTTAATTTCTGCTTTTCCTTGTAGGATCCCACCTGTTGGAAAATCTGGTCCTGGAATGTATTCCATTAATTTCTCTAAACTTGCATTAGGATGATCAATTAAATACACGGTTCCATCAATAATTTCCGCTAAATTATGCGTAGGAATTTCTGTTGCATAGCCTGCTGAAATCCCCGTTGAGCCGTTTACCAATAAATTAGGATATTTGGCTGGTAAAACAGTGGGTTCTTTTTCTGTATCGTCAAAATTCCAGACGAAATCGACGGTATTTTTGTCGATATCTTTTAACAACTCACCACTTAACTGTGATAAACGAGCTTCTGTATAACGCATCGCCGCTGGTGGGTCGCCATCCATACTTCCGTTGTTTCCGTGCATTTCAATTAGTACTTCCCGTAATTTCCAGTCTTGACTTAGACGCACCATCGCTTCATAAATACTACTGTCGCCATGGGGATGATAATTCCCCATAATGTTTCCGACAGATTTTGCTGATTTACGAAAGCCTTTATCAAAGGTATTGCCGTCTTTATTCATTGAAAAGAGAATGCGGCGTTGTACTGGTTTTAGCCCATCTCGAATATCTGGTAGGGCCCGTTCTTGAATGATGTATTTGGAATATCTTCCAAAACGATCGCCCATTACTTCTTCAAGGGTTAATTCTTGAACTTCTTGGCGTTTTTCCAAAATTGTCACTCCCTACTCTATGTCAAACAAACTGATTTCAGTGTCATCGGTTTGTTCTGCTTCTTTTGTTTTTTCCGCATCTAAAAGACTTTCTCCTGTTGGTGCAGAAGTGTCTTCTTCTGAACGATCTAAAATACTGCCATCTTCTTCCAACGTAAATTGAACATGTTGCTCAATCCATTTTCGACGAGGTTCGACTTTGTCGCCCATTAATGTGGTCACACGGCGTTCTGCTTGAGCTGCATCATCAATCCGAACACGAATTAAGGTTCTAGTTTCAGGATCCATCGTTGTTTCCCAAAGTTGTTCTGCATTCATTTCCCCCAGACCTTTATAGCGTTGGAGCATATAGCCTTTACCAACTTTATCAATCACTTCTGCCAATTCACCATCGGTCCAAGCATACTCAATGACTGATTTTTTTCCAGTTCCTTTAGAAACTTTATAAAGAGGTGGTAAGGCAATATAGACTTTGCCGGCTTCAATTAATGGTTTCATATAACGATAGAAGAACGTTAATAGCAACACTTGAATATGGGCACCATCGGTATCCGCATCGGTCATGATGATGATTTTATCATAATTACAATCTTCAATTGAAAATTCAGGACCGACGCCTGCGCCAATTGTATAGATCATAGTATTGATTTCTTCGTTTTTCAAGATGTCTTGCATTTTCGCTTTTTCCGTATTAATGACTTTTCCTCGTAGCGGTAAAATGGCTTGAAACTTCCGATCGCGTCCTTGTTTTGCTGAACCACCGGCCGAGTCTCCTTCGACAAGATATAATTCATTTTTCTTAGGATTTCTGGATTGAGCCGGGGTTAATTTTCCAGAAAGTAACGATTCACCTTTTTTCCGTTTTTTACCGTTCCGACTTTCTTCACGAGCTTTGCGAGCCGCTTCACGGGCTTCACGGGCTTTAATCGCTTTCCGAATTAATGATTGACTCATTTCACTGTTTTCTTGTAAATAGAAGCCCATTTGTTCGCCTACGACGTTATCGACAACGGTTCTTGCTAAAGGTGTACCTAATTTCCCTTTGGTTTGGCCCTCGAACTGTAGTAAGTTTTCTGGTACTCGAATAGAAAGGACGGCTGCTAAGCCTTCGCGGAAGTCGCTACCTTCTAAATTTTTATCTTTTTCTTTTAATAGTCCCACTTTCCGTGCATATTCATTGTACGCCTTTGTCATTGACGTTTTCATACCGACTTCGTGGGTACCGCCATCTTTTGTGCGGACATTGTTAACGAAAGATAAAACATTTTCAGAATAGCCATCGTTGTATTGGTAAGCTAATTCAACTTCAATACCTTCTTTGGCTCCTGAAAAATAAACAACGGGTGTTAATGTATCTTTTTCTTCATTTAGATAGGCAACAAATTCTTTAATGCCTTCTTCGTAGTGGAAGACTTCTTCTTTGGGTTCTTCCCCACGTTCATCCGTTAAAGTAATTTTGACGCCTTTTAATAAGAAAGCTGATTCTCTCAAACGTTCTGCTAAAATTTCGTAAGAAAAATTTGTCGTAGAGAAAATGGTGTCGTCAGGTAAAAAAGTAACGGAGGTGCCGTTGCGTTTTTTTGTTTTGCCGATTTTTTTTAAGGTACCAACTGGTTTACCGCCGCCCTCAAATCGTTCCATGTATTCTACGCCATCACGAACAATATGAACTTCTAACCACTTAGATAAGGCATTAACAACACTGGCACCCACCCCATGGAGTCCGCCTGAAGTTTTATAGCCACCTTGGCCAAACTTACCACCCGCATGTAAGACAGTAAAAATAACTTCTACTGTTGGGATACCAGAAGCATGCATCCCTGTTGGCATTCCGCGGCCAGAGTCTGCAACACAAATACTATTATCTTTTTGGATAGTTACGTTGATTTCATTCCCGTAGCCAGATAACGCTTCATCGACTGCGTTATCGACAATTTCATAGACTAAGTGATGGAGTCCACGGCTATCGGTTGAACCGATATACATACCAGGTCTTTTCCTCACTGCTTCCAATCCTTCTAGGACTTGGATAGAGGCATCATTGTACTCATTGTTAATTTTTTTAGCCAAAGAAAAAACTCCTTATACTTAGATTCTCGTTTAGTTAATAAGCGTACATTAACTATTTCTTAAAGAATTAGAAGAAGAGTGAGCCGGTTTCTTGCGTTTTCCGTTCGCTCCTTCTAAAACCATCATTACAATAATACTCTATCTGGGTCAAAAAAAAAAGAGCTTTCCGTTCAGGACGCTCTTTCTTTATAAAATTACACGTGTTTATTCAGCATCTGCCATTTTTGCCAATTCAATTTTAATACAACGGTCCATAATAACTTGACGACCTTCATTTAATAACAAGTTCGCTGCCTCTTCGTTTTCCAAACCTAGTTGGGCCCAAAAGACAGGCGCTTCTGTTTTCAATGTTTCTGCGGCCACTTCTGGCAAAAATTCACTCCGCCGAAAGACGTCAACAATATCAATCTTTTCAGGAATCTCTGTTAATGTCCCATAAACCGTTTCGCCAAGCACCGTTTCACCTTTTAAAACTGGATTGACAGGCAATACACGATAGCCATGTTGCTGTAAAATTTCCGCAATTTTGTAACTTGTGCGGTCGGGCTTGTTACTCAAACCAACCACCGCAATATTTTTTGCTTGTTTTAAAATATCAAAAATTTGATTTTGACTTGGATTCTCAAATGTCATTCACTCAACCCCTTTTTTTCGTTCTTATTTATTATAACGCTGAGTAAAGGGTTTTGGC
>k87-1156041_pt1 | contig 14492 bp, 15 predicted proteins | sample MGYA00084031_6733416 | MGnify analysis MGYA00084031
CAGCTGAAGTCGGCTGAAACCGAAGCGCTGGAACGGCTACCCGATTCGGATATCAAAGAGGCGCTGCAGAGCCTTCCCGAGGAGTTCCGGATAGCTGTCTACCTGGCGGACGTAGAGGGGTTCTCCTATAAGGAGATCGCCGACATCATGGACACCCCCATCGGTACGGTGATGTCACGGCTGCACCGGGGACGACGGAATCTGCGGCGGATGTTGGAGCGGTACGCCGCCGAGAGGGGCTTTACCCGCCCGGCGGGGCAGCCGGCGGCGCAGGAGGTGTGACCGGTGAGCTGCGGTGAACCTCATGAGATCGACTGCCGCGATGTGCTCGCGGAGGTCTATCTATACCTCGACGTGGAATGCGACAGCGAGCAGCGAGGGCGTATCAGGAAACATTTGGATGAGTGTTCCCCCTGCCTGCGGGAGTTCGGAATCGAACTGGAGGTCAAGACGCTCGTGGCTCGTTGTTGCGGTCGGGAATCCGCGCCAGCCGAGCTTCACGAGCGCCTCCGCAGTAAACTCCGTCAACTTGTGATGGAAGCCGAAGGGCAGGAGTTACTCACCGAATAGAGGCCGCAGGGCGTAACGAAGACACCGAACTTTACGCAGAGCCCGCGGCGCTCGTCGGAGGGAGTGATTCTGAATAAGAATCACAGAATCTGTGTCGCGGTCGCTCGGGCGCCACGCAGGCGAGTGTCGGCGATGAACTCATGTATCGATGGCATCCACACCCCAAAGCTAGGACCGGTATCCGCTGATCAAGGAGCGTTGGTTGTCGCGCTCCTTGATCAGTTTTTATGCCTCGACGAATAGGTGATGAATGGGCATTGATGTCCATCACCGGGCAACGGCGCAATATCCGGCCACGGAATTCCAAACCACCGGCATCCTCAGACGGCCGCACCGCGCATCCTCGGCCCAAACCCTCTCCGCCGTCACGTGACAGGCGCGGTTCCCCGCAGGGTCGTGTGGGAGTCGTTTTCGCCGTTGTCCCAGCTCAGCGAATTTCGGTCATCCTCGAGGTTTCGGTCAGGTCCTCAATGTCGCAGGTCACAGGCCCGTCCCCTGTCAGGGAGGGAGCCGGAGTCGGGAGAGTGCAGGGCCACGGGCCAACAGCCACGGGGGATCTGTGGGCCGTGGCCCTGGGACCACGGCCTGTCAGCTTCCCGACTGTCTGTCACCGTCGGGCAGTCATACCAACGCGACTCAGGCGTTGGGGCGCTTGCCGTGATTGGCGTTCTTCTTCCGACGAGCGCGACGCTTGCGAGCTCTCTTTGCCATCGGACTACTCCTCGTCGTCTCCGTGGTTCTGTGTCGGCGCGATGGCCGACCATGGGATGGTACTGAGATGGACCATGCCGACCGGGCCGCCCGGTCGGCGACTCTTCGTGATTTGCTAGACCAGCGTTCACGTCGGCACATCAGCACCGCTGATACCGGTTGGAGGAGGAGTAATGGCCGAGGAGATCCGGGCGGAGATGGTGGCCAACGTCTGGAAGGTGGTCGCCTCCGAGGGCGACACGGTTTCGGACGGTGACACCCTGGTCATTCTCGAGTCGATGAAGATGGAGATCCCCGTCGTGGCGGAGTCTGGGGGCACGTTGACGCAGCTGGCCGTCAAGGAAGGGGACGTGGTTCAAGAGGGCGACCTGATCGCGGTCATCAGCTGACGCGGTCGTGGCCCGGTACCAGCCGGTCCCCGCAACGCGGAGTCGTCGGTCGGTTGGGGTTCAATGGCGGCATGTCACAGATCATCGTCCGTCCGGCCCAACCGGCCGAGTATCGTCAGGCTGGGCAGATCACCGTCGCGGCGTACCGTGACTCGGGTCAACTGGAAGACGACCCCGAATACATCCAGACGTTAGCCGACGCAGCCTCCCGCGCCCGCGACGCTGAGCTGTTGGTGGCGGTGGACGAAGAAAACAACCATGTTGTCGGTACTGTGACTTTCTGTTTGCCCGGCAGTCGGTACGCCGAGATCTCTCGCCCTGGCGAGGGGGAGTTCCGGATGCTCGCGGTGCATCCGGACTTTCAGCGCCGTGGGATTGGAGAACTGCTGGTACGCGCCGTCCTGGCCCGCGCCGCTGAGCTCAACTTGTCCGCGGTGGTGCTGTGCACCCGTGACATCCTCATCCGCCCGCAGCGGCTGTACACCCGGCTGGGTTTCACCAGGATCCCGGAACGGGACTGGACCCCGGTCCCTCACATCAAACTGCTCGCCTGGCGTATCGAACTGTGACCACATCGGACCGTGGTGATTCGGTCCTATGTGTCCTGAGCGCCGCCCCTTCGGCGCGCTCGCGTTGTAAACCCGATGCCCGGTCGGCATCGGGTTCGAGTAACGAGACGCCATCGCACTCCTAAGGTCGCCCCGGGCAGGGGATAACGGGTAGGAACCGGTAAACAGCGGGCTCTGCGGATTCTGATGCGTCCGTCGGGCGGCTGCTGTGCTCACCGCCGTCGCCTCAGCGACACCGATCGTCGGTCGCGACACCGGTCCACCTCACCCAGCACCGTCGCGACACCGGTTGCGTCACCGGTCGCGGCGCCCGCGTACCGCTCCACACCCGGCGGAATCCTCACCTCAACACCTGGGCCGCGTGCTCGCGTCCGCGTACCGCCCTTGAGAGACCATGGGCCACCTCGTTTTGAGGACCTCGTCTGGGGAACGCCGATAGCGAGAACACCGTGAGCATCGGCGTCGTCTCACCACGTCCAACTCACCTGCGCCTAGCGTTGGCGCGCTCATCATGAGCGCTTTTCGCGCGCTTGCTGCTTAGTTATGCTCGAAGTCGAGCAGTTCCGCGCATGATCGAGCAGGAGACGTCGGTGGTAGAGCCTGGGGCAGGGATGGCGGCGGACATCGCCGAGCAGCCGGCGGTGCTCACCCGGCTGGTGGAGGAGCGCGCGAGCGCTATCGCAGAGGTCGCCAAGGTCATCGCTCAACGGCGCCCACGACTGGTGCTGTACACCGCCCGAGGCACAAGCGATCACGCGGCCCTGTACGCCGCGTACCTCACCGAAATCCGTTTAGGGATCCCCGCCGGGCTGGTCTCACCGTCAGCGATCACCGTCTATGGCGCCCGACCCGACCTGTCCGGTGCCTTGGTGGTCGGGGTCAGTCAAAGCGGCGGCTCTCCGGACCTGGTCGAGGTGACCCGAGTCGCGCGGCGTGCCGGCGCGCACACCCTGGCGGTCACCAACGCTCCTGACTCGCCGTTGGCGCAGGCGGCGGAGCTGACCATCGATATCGCGGCCGGGCCGGAGCGGGCCGTCGCGGCGACCAAGACCTACACGGCCGAGCTGTTGGCGCTGCTGATGCTGGTAGAGGGGATCCGGGCCGGGGACGGCGTCCTGCCTGCCTCGGAGCGGGCCGCGGTAGCGGCGTTACCTGACCTGGCCTCGGGCGTACTGGCCGATGCGACCGCGACCGAACTGGCCGACCGATACCGATTCGCCGAACGCCTCGTCACCACCGGACGCGGGTACGCCTATCCGACAGCGCGGGAGGCCGCGTTGAAGCTGATGGAGACCAGCTACCTGGCGGCGTTGGCGTTCTCGGGCGCGGATCTACTGCATGGCCCGCTGGCCATGACTGACCCTGACGTCCCCGTGATCGCGGTGGTGGGCACCGGGCCAGCCGGCGCCGCCATGCGGGACGTCCTGGTCCGGTTGGGGCAGCGGCGCGCCGACGTCGTCGTGGTGGGGCCGGCGGATCTGCCCGGCGCGGGCCTGCGCATCCCCACGCCTCGCGTGGATGAGCGGTACGCCCCCTTGCTGGACATCCTGCCGCTGCAGCGGTTGGCGTTGGCGCTGGCGTTGGCCCGCGGTGAGAACCCGGACACTCCTCGGGGTCTGACGAAGGTCACCGAGACCCTCTGACGGTGAGCGGGCTTTATACCGGACCCGCGCTCAGGCAGCCGCGCGGCCACGGCGATCAGGCGCGATAGCGGACTTTCCGGTCGTCAGCCTCCAGTGGCGTCGGTCATATCGGTGCCAGGAACGGCGTCCGACTGTTATTGCCCCGCCAAAACGTGGCACGCTCCCATCGTGTCCACGTTGCGCGAACTGGTCGACGAGCACGCTGACCTATCCCCGGACGACATCGAACATCTGCAGCGGCTCGCCGGCGATTGGCAGTTGCTGGCCGACCTGTCCTTCGCGGACCTGCTGATGTGGGTCACCCTCCCGGACGGGGAGATGCTGTGTGTGGCGCAGTGCCGCCCCACCACCGCTCCCACCGCGTACCTGGACGACCAGGTGGGACGGCGGGCTCGCGGGCCCGATGTCGCGCACCTGATGATCGCTCGGGACCAGGGGCGGATCTGGCGGGAGGGGGATCCGGTCTGGTACGGCGATACGCCGGCTCGGCATGAGGCGATCCCGGTGCGGTTACCCGGTTCAGACCGAGTGATCGCGGTGCTGGGGCGCGACACCAACCTGTCGACCGCGCGTACCCCCAGCCAGCTGGAGCTCAACTACCTGCACACCGCCGACGACCTGGCGCAGATGGTCGCTGACGGCAGTTTCCCGCCGCCCCGCCACCCCGGGGAGACCACCTCCGCCCCACGCGTCGGGGACGGTCTGATCCGGTTGGACTCCGCAGGCAAGGTGGTGTACGCCAGTCCTAATGCCCAGTCCGCGTACCGCCGACTGGGATTCCCCGGCCATCTGGTGGGGGAGGATCTGGCGGCGCTGACCGGACGAATCGCCGACGATCCGCTGGAGGGGAGCGACGCGGCCGAGCGGATCCTGATGGCGCTGCGGGGCGAGGCTCCGGCGCGGAAGGAGGTCGAGGCGCGCGGCGCCACCATGCTGACCCGCGCGTTGCCGCTGCGCCCCGGCGGGGTTCCGATCGGCGCGGTTGTGTTGGTGCGGGACATCACTGAGGTGCGGCGCCGAGACCGCGCCCTGCTGACCAAGGACGCCACCATCCGGGAGATCCACCACCGGGTCAAGAACAACCTGCAGACCGTCGCGGCACTGCTGAGATTGCAGGCTCGTCGGGTCAGCGTCCCGGAGGCCAGCCTCGCGTTGGAGGAGTCGGTACGCCGGGTCGCCTCCATCGCGCTGGTACACGAGACGCTGTCGATGTCCTCGGATGAGGCGGTGGAGTTCGACACCATCGTGGATCGGGTCGCCTCCATGGCCGCCGAGGTGGCGGCCCCGGAGTCCCGGGTGACCCTGCGCCGCATCGGCACCTTCGGGGTGCTGCCGGCGGAGATCGCGACTCCTTTGGTGATGGTGCTCAACGAGCTGCTGCAGAACGCGGTGGAGCACGCGTACGGGCCTGGAGAAAGCGGTGAGGTGGTGGTGTCGGCGCACCGGTGGCGGCGGCAGTTGCACGTCACGGTGGCCGACCACGGACGCGGGCTGCCTGAAGGTTTCTCCTTGGAGGGCAGCCAGCGCCTCGGGCTGCAGATCGTGCGTACCCTCGCCGCGGGGGAACTGCGGGGCAGCATCGAGTTGCGGACCAGGGTCGGCGGCGGGACCGAAGCGGTGATCGTGGTGCCACTCACCCGGCGCTGACCGCCACGACCGCCACGTCTTCGGCGCGCCGACGTTATAGGTGGGCTTGAGGGAATAGTCCCCATGAAACCGGAGGAAAGGGCGCGAAGGGGCAAGTCGGTTGTCACAGAACTTTTAAGGGTGCGTTACGGAATTTAGGTGAGGAGGATCACGCTTCCGTGGCGGCGCGCCGCGCACGCATGCGAATATGAGGCCATGGCTGCTGCGGTCAGGCGACGACTGGTAACACGACGCCACGTCGATCACTGCCGCGTTCGTAGCGCCATCTGTTAGCCGGTCGCCTGACGCCCGCTGGTATCCGTCTCGGGCGCACGCTCCGCACCGGCGATCCCCCCTCGCCTTGTCATCAAAGTTGATGGCGCGCGTGTGCGTGCGTCCCTGTCTGTGAGAGGACGCCCCATGGCGGCCCCTGCCATCACCTCCCGCCGTTCCCCCACGCGCGCTGGCCAGGGCCAGTGGGCGCTGGGGCACCATGAGCCACTCAACGCCACCGAACGCTTCAAGAAGGACGACGACGGGCTTAACGTCCGCGCCCGAATCGAGAACATCTACGCCCACCGGGGATTCGACTCCATCGACCCGGCTGACCTGCGTGGCCGCTTCCGCTGGTGGGGTCTGTACACGCAGCGCCGGCCTGGGATCGACGGTGGGCGGACCGCGGTCCTGGAGCCAGAGGAGCTCGAGGACAAGTACTTCATGCTCCGGGTCCGGATCGATGGGGGGCAGCTGAACCTGCAGCAGCTGCGCACCATCGCCGAGATGTCGACCCGGTATGGCCGAGACACCGCTGACCTTACTGACCGACAGAACATTCAGCTGCACTGGGTCCGGATTGAGGATGTGCCCACGATCTGGCGCCACCTGGAGGCGGTGGGGCTGAGCACTCAGGAAGCCTGTGGGGACGTCCCGAGGGTGATCGTGGGCAGCCCGGTGGCCGGGATCAGTGCTGAGGAGCTGGTCGACGCTACTCCGGCGATTCGGGAGATCTCCGAGCGTTTCATCGGCAGCAAAGAGTTCTCCAACCTGCCTCGCAAGTACAAGACGTCGATCTCCTGGCTGCCTGACGTGCCCTACCAGGCCAACGACATCGCCTTCGTCGGGGTGGTGCACCCCGAGTACGGGCCCGGCTTCGACCTGTGGGTGGGGGGTGGACTGTCCACCAACCCGATGCTGGCCCAGCGACTGGGAGCCTGGGTGCCGTTGGAGGAGATACCGGAGGTCTGGTGGGGAGTCACCAGCGTCTTCCGGGACTACGGTTACCGACGGCTGCGGAACCGGGCCAGGTTGAAGTTCCTGCTGGCCGACTGGGGGCCCGAACGGTTCCGCGAGGTGCTGGAGAAGGAATACCTCAAGCGGGCGTTGCGCGACGGTCCACCGCTGCAGCAGCCCGACAGGGTGATCGACCATGTGGGGATCCACAAGCAGGTAGACGGTCGGTACTACGTCGGTGTGTCACCGATCGCGGGCCGGGTCTCGGGTACCCTCCTGGCGCGCGTCGCCGACCTCGCCGAACAGCACGGCTCCAACCGGATCCGGACCACCCCCTACCAGAAGCTGCTGATCCTCGACGTCGAGGAGTCCAAGGTCGACGATCTGGTCGCCGGGCTTGAGGAGTTGGGCTTGCAAGCCCGACCGTCCCCGTACCGGCGGGGCACCCTGGCCTGCACCGGCATCGAGTACTGCAAGCTCGCGATCGTCGAGACCAAAGCCCGGGCCATCGAGCTGGTGAAGGAGCTGGAGCGCCGGATCCCCGAACTCGACGTTCCGCTGAGCATCAACATCAACGGTTGCCCCAACGCGTGCGCGCGTACCCAGGTCGCCGATATCGGCCTGAAGGGCCAGTTGGTCATGGACGCCAACGGTAACCAGGTGGAGGGCTTCCAGGTTCACCTCGGCGGTGGCCTGGGGCTGCGGGCCGGATTCGGCCGCAAGCTGCGAGGCCTGAAGGTTACCGCGGACGAGTTGGCCGACTACATCGAGCGAGTGGTACGCCGGTACCTCGCACAACGTGAGGAGGGCGAAGCGTTCGCCACCTGGGTGATCCGGGCGGCTGAGAGCGACCTGCGATGAGCGAACGGATCACCCCCTACTACTGCCCGTACTGCGGAGACGAGGACCTGCGCCCTCACACCGACTCCCATGGCGCCTGGGAGTGCCGTTCCTGCGCTCGGGTCTTCGTCGTGAAGTTCCTCGGATTGCACGTACCCCCCACCCCACCCGACCGCACCGCGAGCGCTCATCGACCAGAGGGAGCACATCCATGACGCACGTCTCCTCCGAAAGGCGTACCGCCGCGGAACTGAGAGAAATCGCCTTGCGTGCCGGCGAAGAGCTGGAGACCGCCTCCGCCGAGGAGATCATCGAGTGGGCCGTGCAGACGTTCGGCCGGCGCTTCTGCGTCACGTCGTCGTTCACCGACGCTGTTCTGGTCCACTTGGTCTCTCGGGTCGCTCCCGGCACGGATGTGGTGTTCCTCGACACCGATTTGCACTTTCCCGAGACGCTGCGGGTTCGCGACCACGTGGCGCGTACCTTGCCGGTGACGGTCCGCTCCATCCGGCCTCGGCTGACCGTCGCCGAGCAGGACGCCGAGTATGGACCGGAGCTGTATCACCGAGACCCCGACACCTGCTGTGCCCTGCGCAAGGTGGAGCCGTTGGAGCGGGGCCTGGAACCCTATGACGCGTGGGCCGCTGGGCTGCGACGGGATGAATCACCTACCCGCGCCGACACGCCGGTGGTGGGCTTCGACGGCACCCGGGGCAAGGTGAAGGTGGCGCCTATCGCACGGTGGACGCAGGCCGATGTGGACGCTTACATCGCCCGCTACAACGTGCCGGTCAATGAGTTGGTGAAGAAGGGCTACCCCTCGGTGGGGTGCTGGCCTTGCACGCGGCCGGTGAAGGACGGGGAAGATCCCCGAGCCGGTCGGTGGGCGCTGTTCGACAAGACTGAGTGCGGGATCCATTGGTAGAGGCAGATGCATCGACCGGGCCGGTGCGGGTCCCGCTGATCCTGCTGGCACACGGCAGTCGTGATCCACGCGCGGCGGAGGCCACCCAGGCGCTGCGGCGAGCGGTGGCCGCCGCCCGGCCCGGGCTGACGGTACGCGTCGCGTATCTGGACCACGCCGAACCTCGAGTGGGGACGGTGCTGGCGGACGTGGCGCGGGCCGGTCACCGTGACGTTGTGGTGGCGCCGTTGTTGTTGACCGCGGCGTACCACAGCCGGGTTGATGTTCCGGCGACGCTGGCGCAGGCGGCTGAAGTATGCGAGGGGATGCGGATCCACACCGCCGATGTGCTGGGGCCGGATCCGCTGCTGCTGTCCGCGCTTGAAGAACGGGTCGACCCCACGGCGGACGCCTTTGTCCTCGCGGCAGCGGGCTCGTCCGCTCCGGACGCGGTCGCGACGATCCGTCGGACCGCCGCGGAGTTGGGGGAGCGGTTGGGGGCGCCGTGCGTGGCGGCGTTCGCTTCCGCGTCAGGGCCGCGGGTGGCGACCGCCGTGGCCAGGCTGCGCTCCGCGGGGGCCCGCCGGGTCGCGGTCGCCGCGTATTTCCTGGCGCCGGGATTGTTATATGACCGGGTGGTGGCGGATGCCTGGTACGCCGGTGCTGTTCAGGTCGCGGAGCCGTTGCGGGATCTGCCGGACTTAGTCACCTTGGTGCTCACCCGCTACGACCACGCGTGCCCGGTGCTCGTGGGCGCGGGTACGGATGCCGGGTGAGTCAGCCGCCAGATGAGGCGGCGCGTGTGGAATGGTTTACCGGTTGTGGCGGCGAACGCGCTGTTTGTGGGATCGGCGTCGCTGGATGTCGAGAATGGGCGGACAGCGCTCGAACATCGCGAGAATGATCAATGAGATTGATGAATAGCTATGAACAAGGGGTACGCCTCGCGCGTACCCCTTGTCCCATGCCGTCTGTGTCGCGTCGTGGCGGTAATTTCACGCGGTGTGGGCCCGCTCCCGCAGGCCGGTACGGCGCTTGAGCGCGCGCCGCTCCTCCTCGCTCATCCCGCCCCACACGCCGGCGTCCTGACCGGTTTCAAGTGCCCACTGCAGACATTCATTGATTACGGAGCAACGCCGGCACACCGCCTTAGCCTGCTCAATCTGCAGCAGAGCGGGACCGGAAGTGCCGATGGGGAAGAACAGCTCCGGGTCCTCGTCGCGGCAGAGGGCACGGTGGCGCCAGTCCATGAGGGCAACACTCCTTGATCGTAAATTGGGCCTGTTCTGGGTATGCACTCGCGTGTTCTCGACCAACACGCGTGAGCAGGCAGCAATCGTTGTCGCGCTCGCTTGTGAATGCTTTCACGAACTACCGCAATGTCAAGGGGGTGACCGGATAAAGTCTGGCTCGGTGAGCAAGCTCACGGATATATGCCCGACTTTGTCCGGATCTTTCCCTCCGACCACGGCGACGGAGCGTCACCAAGCAGAATGCAGTGCGTCGCCCACCGTGGGACATGCGGAATCCGATCCGAATCCCCAAACGAGCCCTATTCAGCACACCATGATTGCAGAGATCTCGCTGACCCAAACAGCAGATTCCCAGGAGATTTTCAGCTAACTTCTTGGCGGCTCATACGTTGAGTTATGGGGGAGTGAACGCTTTGTGCGGCCACTTACTCTACAGATACCCGCAGATACATACTGTATTCATCAACAGACAACACGCAACGCGCGGGGTTCAGACTTAAACACGATCCTGTCGGTCTCTCCGAGGTAATCACCATCGAGTTGATAAGCCTGCGGGAGTAACGAGGACAGGGTGAACTCATCCACATCGTGCAGTCGCACCACTCGGCGTCCGCGTGGCGGGGTACGAGACAACAAGTGGAATGCGGTCCGTGCCGTACTGGATATTCCGAGTGTTCGTTGGGCTACCGCATCCAAACCGAGATCGAACGATGCGCCGGGAGAGGGATTGATCGGCCGGTTACCGAGATACGTCCACGGTGACGTGTTCTGCACGATGATGGCGGCCAAGCCTGTGATGGGTTCAGCGCCCGGCCGATGCAGCGTCATAGGGGGATGGCGCCGGTCCCGGGTCGTCGCGAACTGAGCCAAGGCCTCACGCAGGTACAGTGCCGGGGTGGAGATGCGTCCCTGACTGCGCGCCCGCTCCACTCGGCGAATCACCTCGGCGTCGAAGCCCATCCCGGCGCAGAAGGTGAACCAGCGTTGGTTAGCCCGGCCAAGGCCGATGGTGCGGGTCCGACGCTCCCGGAGCGCCTCCAGAATCACGCTGGTCCCTTCGGCCCAGTCACGGGGCAGCCCAAGCGCGCCGGCGAAGACGTTGGTCGAGCCCCCCGGTACCACCGCGAGCGCTGGCACCGCCTCCGAGGGGCCGTCGGTGAGCAGGCCGTTGACGACCTCGTTGATCGTGCCGTCCCCACCCAACGTGACCACCACGTCCATGCCTTCCTTGACGGCCTGGCGGGCCAGCTCGGCGGCGTGCCCCCGTCGTTGGGTGTACTCCAGCTCCAGACTCACCTCACTGCGCAACGCCCGGACCAGAACGTCACGGCTACGCGCACTGGTGGTCGTGGCCTTGGGGTTTACCACCAACAGGGCGCGCATGGCGGGCACTGTACCTCTCCAGTGCCAGGGCGCCGCCACCGCCCAGGAGTCGTGTGCCCTACACCGCGTGACCGGCCCAGCCGCTGTCCCCGGCGGCGTCGGAACGAATACGCGCGTGGGTAACCTCATCTGTCGTGAATAAGACCACCACCCCGCCAGCGTCACTGATGTGGGCCGTGCGGCTGCTGTTCTTCGAGGCTGGGCTTTTCGGCGTGCTCGCCGTTGGCCTTGTCATCGCCACGGTCCTGGGGGAGCCGTACTCCATCGTCACCAGCCTGGCGGAGGCGGCGGTCGCCCTCGGCTGTGGCGCCCTGATCGGTTGGTTGGCGCATTCGTTGCGGCAGCTTCGCGGGCGCTTCCGTAATCCGGCGTTCGTGGTGCAGCTGTTTTTGCTCGCCGCCGCGTACCAGATGATCGTCGGTGGGGTGTGGTGGCTGGGGGTGCCCGTCGGATTTCTGGCGGTCTGCGTCGGTGGGCTGCTGTTGGCTCCCGCTAGCACCGATGCGCTGGGATTGCGGTGAGTCGCTCATGCTGAGCGGGGAGACCCAGGAGTAGATATCAGGGAGCGGGTCGACGGCAGCATCCGCTCCGGTGGCCCGCCCCGTGTGGCAGGCCACCGTGTCCCTGATGTAAATCCGCGGATTACCGAGTGTGATCAAGCACGATTTTGCCGAACATCCGGCCGCTGGCTAGGCGCTGAAACGCCTCATGAGCCTGGGAAAAGCCGTACTCGGAGTCGATCACGGGCCGAATTCCCCGATCAGCGCACAACGTCACCAGCGCCTCTAGTTCGGCCCGCGTCCCCATGGTGACGCCCAGTACGTCGATCTGCAGGAAATACAGCCGACGCAGGTCCACCTGTGGCAGATAGCCGGAGGTGGCGCCCGCGACGACCACACGCCCGCCAGGCCGCACCGCCTTAAGGGAGTGCGCGAAGGTCGCCTCGCCCACCGTTTCGATCACCAGATCGACGCGTTCCGGCAGACGGGCACCGGGCTCCAGCGCCTCCGCCCCCAACGCCGCCACCTGCGCCCGTTTGGCCGGATCGCGGCTGGTCGCGTACACCGTCGCTCCGAGCGCGCGGGCGAGCACCACGGCCGCGGTTGCCACACCGCCTCCGACTCCCTGCACCAGGACGCTTCCCCCCGCTGACAGCTGCCCCCGCGTCACCAGCATTCGGTACGCGGTCAGCCAGGCGGTAGGCAGACAGGCCGCCTCCGCAAAGCTCAGCGCCGGTGGTTTGGGGATCAGATTGCGTCTGGGGACCCGGACCCGTTCGGCGAAGGTGCCCGGATAGCTTTCGGACAGCAGGGTACGCCCGGGATCAAGGGTCTCATCGCCGCCACCGGCCGTGGGGTCGCCGATCACGGCGTGGACCACGACCTCATTGCCGTCCTGATCGACCCCTGCCGCGTCACAGCCGAGGATCATCGGTAGCCGGTCCTCTGACAGTCCAACGCCACGCAGGGACCACAGATCATGATGGTTGAGCGAGCTGGCCCGTACCTCGACCGTCACCCAGTCCTCGGGGAGCGATGGTTCGGGAAGCTCGCCGATCTCCAACCCAGAGAGTGGATCGTCCGGAACGATGCGTTTCGCGTACACGGCGCGCATCCGAGCACGCTAACACCCGTTATCCGGCCCGGACGTCCCGACTGGTGGTTTTCCAGGGTGGACCACGGCCGAAAACCACGGTGACTGCCGCCCGCCGCCGTGCGGGAGACCTCCCCGACAGCGCGTAAGAAGCCGGTGGCGGACTCAAGCGAACCGAAACAGTCCCTCCGAGTCTGGAATCAAGCGACGAATCGGGAACAATGGCGGCCGTGAATCATCGGATCAGGACGCGTGGAACGGTGGATCAGGCCCAGTACCGACGGGTGCTCGGACACTTCCCGACCGGGGTCACCGTGGTTACCGCCAACGGACCAGACGGACCTGTCGGGCTGTCGATCAGTTCGTTCACGGCGGTGTCGTTATCACCGCCACTCGTGGGCTTCTTACCGGCACACACCTCCTGGTCCTGGCCGATGATCCGCGCCGCCGGATGGTTCTGCGTCAATATCCTGGCCGCTGGCCAGGAGAAGATCGCCCGGCTGTTCGCGACTCCCGGTGTGGACCGGTTCCAGGATCTGAACTGGCAGCCCGCACCCTACTCAGGCGCGCCGCGGCTGGAAGGGGTGGTGGCCTGGATCGACTGTGAGATCGAGGCCGTCACCGTGGCCGGGGACCACGATTTCGTGCTGGGCCGGGTGCACGCCTTACACGCCGAAAGCGATGAGCCTCCGCTGCTGTTTCACCGGAGCCGCTACGCCCGCGGCCCGCAGTGGCCGCGTGACCCCGCGTAACCGCACAACCGGTCAGCGCGGGCCGGGATATCACCCGGCCCGACTGTATGTGTCCGGCGATATACGGCTGACGACAAGCGGCTGGCAACGCCGGCCGTCAGGCGACGGCAGCGGTGGCCGCGGCGGCGACAGCCCGGCCCACAGCCGGCGCGACCCGAGGATCGAGCGGACTGGGCACGATCGCGTCAGGCCGCAACTCATCGGCCACGATGCCGGCGATCGCGTCGGCCGCCGCGAGTTTCATGGCGTTGGTGATGCTGGAAGCGCCCGCGTCTAGCGCTCCCCGGAACACCCCCGGAAACGCCAGCACATTGTTGATCTGGTTCGGGAAGTCACTGCGTCCGGTGGCGACCACGGCCGCGTACCGACGCGCCACCTCCGGGTGGATCTCAGGGTCGGGATTGGCCAAGGCGAACACGATGCCACCCGGCGCCATCCTGGCCACCGCCTCCTCGGGGACCTTCCCCCCTGAGAGGCCGATGAACACGTCGGCGCCTTGAATGGCGTCGACCACGGTCCCGGTCACCCCCGACCGGTTGGTTTCGGCGGCCAGCGCGGCTTTAACCTCGTTCAAATCACCGCGGCTGGCGTGGAGCACCCCACGGGAGTCACAGACCACCACGTCCCCCACGCCCGCGGTCAGCAACATCCTGGTGACGGCGACCCCGGCGGCTCCCGCACCGCTCACCACGACCCGCAGGTCGGCGAGCTTACGGTCAATCAGGGTCGCGGCGTTCCACAGCGCCGCCAACACCACGATGGCGGTCCCGTGCTGATCGTCGTGGAAAACCGGGATCGGCAGCGCGGCATCAAGCCGGCGCTCGATCTCAAAGCAGCGAGGTGCGCTGATGTCCTCCAGGTTGATGCCTCCAAATGAGGGGGCCAGCCGGATCACGGTCTCGACGATCTCGTCCGGGTCGCGGGTGTCCAGACAGATCGGCACGGCGTCGACGCCGCCGAACTGTTTGAACAGCACGGCCTTCCCCTCCATCACCGGCATCGCGGCACGCGGCCCGATGTCGCCCAGTC
>k87-1057562_pt1 | contig 14439 bp, 16 predicted proteins | sample MGYA00084031_6733416 | MGnify analysis MGYA00084031
CCGGGCCGCCGGCGCCCTGTGTCACTCCTCTGGCCGCCGGACGGGCTGCGGCCGCGGTCCGCCTCCGCGGCGGGCGGCCCGCTCGGCCAGCACCTCGTCGCGCACCCGGGCGCAGCTGCGGCTGATGAGCCGGGAGACGTGCATCTGGGAGATGCCGAGCCGGTCCGCGATGCGGCTCTGGGTCATGTCCTCGAAGAACCGCATGTAGAGAATGGCACGCTCGCGCTCGGGCAGCCTGCGCAGTCCCTCCTTGGCGGACTCCCGGTCGATCACGACGTCGTACGAGGCGTCCGAGGCGCCGAGCGTGTCCGCGAGGCTGTACCCCTCGCTGCCGGAGGACATCTCGGCGTCCAGGGACAGGGTGCTGAAGCTGTCCAGGGCCTCCAGTCCGATGGCGACCTCGTTCTCGGTCAGCCCGGTGTGCGCGGCGACGGCGGAGACCGGGGGCTCGGGGCTGCCGGGGTTCTGGGTGAGCTCACGGCGCGCCACGCGCACCTTGTTGCGCAGTTCCTGCACCCGGCGCGGCACGCGAAGCGCCCACATCCGGTCCCGGAAGTGCCGCTTGACCTCACCGGTGATGGTCGGCACGGCATAGCTCTCGAAGGCCCCGCGGTCCGGGTCGAACCGGTCGACGGCCTTGACCAGGCCCAGCGCCGCCACCTGCCGCAGGTCCTCGATCGACTCGCCGCGGTCGCGGAAACGGCCGGCGATGCGGTGCGCCATGGGCAGCCACGCGGTCACGAGTTCGTCGCGGACGGCCTCCCGGTCCGGCCCGTCCTCCAGAGCGGCCAGACGCCGGAAGAGCGCAGTGGTGTCGGGGGCGTCGTCGTGCGGCCGCCGGGCGGAGGCGGACTGGTCCTCGGAGGTGTCGGCACGGCTCGCCGACGTGTCGATGCGCATGCGCAATCGCTCCTGAACAGGGGGAGGTTTCAGGGACTCACCGCGGAAGGCGGGATGCTGCCCGGTCACCCGCAGGGCCGATCGGGCAGCACTGTCGCTCCCGCTGACGCGCCTCCGGTCCGAAGCACAAAGTTCCGTCTGCCCGGTGACAGAAGGGACAAACTCTGCTTTTCGCAATTCTTCGTACCGGCAAGCCCCGGAAAGCCGCCGAGGACACACGGTCGGGACGGGGCGGGCGGCTCAGGACAGCGGCACCACGGCGCTGATGCACTTGCCGCCGGAGGGCAGGTCGCTGACCTGGACGTCATGGGCCAGCCGGCACACGATCGGCCAGCCCCGTCCGCCGACCCGGCGCCGGCCCTGGTGGTCCACCGGCGGCCGGACCACCGGCAGGCGGTCGCTGCGGTCGCTCACGCAGACCCGCACCCCGCGTCCGACGAGATCGACGTGGAAACCGGTCACTCCGCCGCCGTGCAGAATCGCGTTGGCCGTGAGTTCCGAGGCGACGAGCTGGGCGTCGGAGACGGCATGCGCGTCGCAGGGGGCGTGGTTCGCACGGCAGCATGCGTCGATCGCGCGCTCCACCGCCCGGCGGGCGTCGGCCGGCCTGCACGGCCGGGACTGCCCGGAGCCGTCCGCGGCACACACCACCTCGACGAGGGGGGTGACGCTGTGCTTCTCGCACATCACTTCTCGCTCCCTGAGGGGTGAAGCAGGAATCCGGGCCCGGCGACGGATCTGCCTCGGTACGGCGTCGCCGGCCCTCCTTCTTCGGCTAGCCCCTGCACACGCCGCCAAACCTCCGCACCGGCGGTGCGCCGAGGAAGCCATCACCGTGCGCCGAGCGGGTAGGGGGAGGGCATGACCGACGTGGTGGACTCGGACGAGCTGTTGCGGCGCATCCAGCGGGCCAGGGCCTGCGCGGTGAGGGAGGCGCGCCGGTGGCGGGACCGCCGCGACGCCCCCGGGCCGGCCGGTCCGGACGCCGCGCGCGAGGCGGCCGTGCGGGTCATGGCCTACGAGGCCGTGCTGCGGGTGCTGGACGAGATCCTCACCCCGGGCCGGCATGCCGAGCCGGAGTGACGGACACCCGCGGGCCGTGCGGGAAGCCGCCGACGGCGGAAGGCCCGTCGGCCGTGCCCGGCCCGGTTCCGCCGGCCCGGGCACGGCCGCGGGCGGCTCCGGTGATCAACGGAGTGAATCCGATCACGTGAGCGGGCCCCGATTACGTGATGGGAAGGAGAACCGTTTAAAGTTCACTCATACGCGGCGACGGGGTCGACCGGTGGAGTCCCCCGTACGCGTCGCATGCGGCCCTGGCTGGTTTCCCCCGTCCAGCCAGGGCTTTTCATCTCCCCCGGTTTTCCGTCCGCCGGATGCCGACTCATTCCGCTCCTTCCGGGTACTGACACAGCTCATGATGCGCACCGTGTGCTCCCGGCCCGGAGTGCTCGCCGTGGACGCGCGGCCCGCCTGTCGCCGGCGGCGTCGCACACGCTCATGGACCGGCCCGGGAGATGCCCGCCCGCCCGTCGCACCGGCGCGGGCCGCCCGGACAGCCCTCGCCGCGGCGGGCGGACGACGTCTTCCGCCGCCGGGGTGCCCGCGGCCGCTGAAATGGGCATGAGGCACATGCGCGGAACCCATCGCCGGCGAGGAGTCCCGGGCCATGACCAAAGCGATAAAACTGCTGACCGCCCTCCCCCAGAAGCAACGGGATCGCCTGATGGAGCTCGCGCGGGAGGTCTCCTTCCCCGAGGACACCAGGATCTTCGAGGCGGGTGGCACCGCCGACCGCTTCTGGGTCATCCGCTCCGGCGCCGTGTACCTGTACCAGCAGGTGACGCCCCTGCGCCGGGTGAAGGTGGCGAGTCTGGGCGCGGGCGACCTGCTCGGCTGGTCCTGGCTGTTCCCGCCGTACCAGTGGGACTTCACCGCGGAGGCGTTCAGCCCGGTGCGCGCCTACGAGTTCGACGGCCCGGCGGTGCTCGCCCTGTGCGTGGAGGACCCCCTGCTCGGCCTGTCCCTGGTGCGGAGCGTCGCCGAGGTCCTCGCCCACCGGCTGGAGATGACCCGGCGCCAGCTGCTGGAGCAGTACGAGCTGGCCCGGCGCTCCCGTTAGGGCCCGCCCCCGTCCCCCGCCGGGGCTCCGCGCCCGGGGGGAGAACGCCGGACGGGCCCCGGCTCAGACGCGGTAGCGGCGCAGCGCCGGTACGGCCGCCGCCAGGCCCAGCATCAGGACGACGACCAGCAGACCACCGCCGACGACGGCCGCGCGCGGGCCGAAGGCCGAGCCGGCCGTGCCGTGCAGCACGTCGGCCAGACGCGGGCCGCCCGCGACGACGACCGTGAAGACGCCCTGCATCCGGCCGCGCATGTCGTCGGTGGCGGCGGACAGCAGAATGGCGCCGCGGAAGACCATGGAGACCATGTCGGCGACACCGGCGGCCGCGAGGAAGGCCACCGCGACCCACAGGCTGGTGCTCAGCCCGAACCCGGCGACGGCCGCTCCCCAGGCGGTGACCGCGCCGATCACCATCCAGCCGTGCCGGCGTGCCCGGGAGAAGGTGCCGGAGAACAGCCCGCCGATCACCGCGCCGATGGGGATGGCCGCGAACAGCAGGCCGAGCGCCAGGCCCTCGCCCCAGGAGGCGTACGTCTCGGCGGCGAGCTGCGGGAACAGGGCGCGGGGCATGCCGCAGACCATGGCGATGACGTCGGCGAGGAAGGACAGCAGCAGCACCTTGTGCCCGGAGATGTAGCGGAACCCGGCGGCTATCTCCCGCACTCCCGCGCGGCGCCTGGCCGAGTCCGTCAACGGGGGCAGCGGCGGCAGGCGCAGCACCGCCCACACGGCGACGCACAGGGCCACCGCGTCGATGAGGTACAGCTCGGACAGCCCGATGACCGGGATGAGCGCGCCGGCCAGCAGCGGTCCGGCGACCAGACCGGTCTGCATGACGGTCGAGCCGAGGGCGTTGGCGGCGGGCAGTTCCCCGGCGGGGACCAGCCGGGCGATGGAGGCGTTGCGGGCCGGGGAGTTCAGTCCGAAGAAGGCCTGCTGCACGGCGAGCAGCACCATCAGCACCACGACGGAGTCGAGCCGGGCGACGGCCTGCAGCCAGAACAGCAGCGAGGTGACGGCGATGCCGCTGTTGGTGATCAGCAGCAGCGTGCGGCGGTCCATGGTGTCGGCGACCGCGCCGCCCCACAGTGCGAACACCACCATCGGCAGCAGACCGGCGAGGCTGGCGTAGCCGACCCAGGCGGAGGAGCCTGTGATGTCGTAGATCTGCTTGGGCACGGCGACGGCGGTGAGCTGGCTGCCGACCGCGGTGACGATGGTCGAGCCCCACAGCCGGCGGAAGGCGGGGCGCCGCAGCGGGCGGGTGTCCATGGCCCAGCGGCGCCAGCCGGATCTCCGCGGCTCGTGCGCGTCGGTGTCCTCAGCGGACGTCGGGGTACTGGCGGTGCTCTCGCTGGTGCCGGTGCTCTCGCTGGTGTCCACGGGTTTCCTGGTTGGTCGATACATCCGTCGGTGAGGGGTTCACTATCTCAGCACCGGCCGTGCTCGGGCTCCCCGGTCCCGGATCCGCCCGCGCGCAGGCGCTCCAGCTGGACCTGCGCGCTGTCCAGCAGCATCTCCAGCGCGGTCGGGTAGGCGCTGGTGACCATGCGGGTGACGAGCAGGGGCGCCGCCTCGGCGATGCGCGGATGGGTGGCGGCGGGCAGGCGGGCGTAGGTGGAGCGCCACATCTCCTCGTCGGAGCGCAGGGCGGCGCTCGGCAGGGCCAGGGAGGCGGCGTCCAGGGCGGCGAAGGCCAGGGTCTGGTCGATGAAGGCGTGGTAGATCCGCACGGTGTCCGGCAGCGGGAAGCCGGCCCTGCGCAGCACGTCCAGGACGGCCTCGTCGGCGGCCAGCTCGTTGGCCCGGCCGGTCACGCGGTTGGCGGTCACCAGCGCGGCCTGCGGGTGGGCGACGTAGGCGGAGTGGATGCGCAGGCCCATCCCGCGCAGGTCGGCCCGCCAGTCGCCGGTGGGGCGCCAGCCGTGCAGGGCCTGCCCGATGAGGGCGTCGCCGATGGCCAGGACGAGGTCGTCCATGCCGCGGAAGTAGCGGTACAGGGTGCTCGGGTCGCAGTCGAGCGCCCGGCCGAGCCGGCGGGCGGTGAGCCCCGTGCTGCCGTGCTCCCGCAGCAGGCGCATCGCGGTCTCGACGATCAGACGCTCGGACAGCACGGTGCCGCTCCGGGTGGGACGGCGGCGGCGCCGCTTCTCCTCGGGAACCACCGGCTTGGGCATGGGCCCTCCTCGCTCTTATGCCAACACGGTTGACCTTATCGGGACGGCGCGCCTGTAATCGAGGCCGGAGGCCTCCTCTTCCGTCCCCTTTCGTCCTTCATCAGCCCTTTTTTTCTTCTCCGACCGAGCCCGGAAGGGAGTTCTCGTCATGCGTGTACTGCTCGTGGGAGCCGGTGGTGTGGGCACCGCGATCACCCGGATCGCGGCCCGCCGCCCGTTCTTCGAGGCGATGGTCGTCGCCGACTACGACCCGGAGCGCGCCAAGTCCGCCGTGGCGGCGGTCGGCGACGACCACCGGTTCGTCGCCGAGCACGTCGACGCGGGCGACGAGGCGGCGGTGGCCGGCCTGCTCGCCCGGCACCGCTGCGACATGCTGCTGAACGCGACCGACCCGCGTTTCGTCATGCCCCTGTTCCGGGCGGCCCGCGCGGCCGGCACCGGCTACCTGGACATGGCGATGTCCCTGTCCCGGCCGCATCCCGAGCGGCCGTACGAGGAGTGCGGGGTCAAGCTCGGCGACGAGCAGTTCGCACTGGCCGGGGAGTGGGAGAAGGCGGGTGCGCTGGCGCTCGTCGGCATGGGGGTGGAGCCCGGTCTGTCGGACGTCTTCGCGCGGTACGCGGCCGACGAGCTCTTCGACGAGATCGAGGAGATCGGCGTCCGCGACGGCGCCGATCTGACCGTGGAGGGCTACGGCTTCGCTCCGTCCTTCAGCATCTGGACCACCATCGAGGAGTGCCTGAACCCGCCGGTGGTGTACGAGGCCGGACGGGGCTGGTTCACCACCGAGCCGTTCAGCGAACCGGAGGTGTTCGACTTCCCGGAGGGCATCGGCGAGATCGAGTGCGTGAACGTGGAGCACGAGGAGGTGCTGCTCGTGCCGCGCTGGATCGACGCACGGCGTGTGACCTTCAAGTACGGGCTGGGCCGGGAGTTCATCGACACCCTCAGGACGCTGCACCGGCTGGGCCTGGACCGCACCGCACCGGTCACCGTGCCGGGCCCGGACGGGCCGGTCGCCGTCTCGCCGCGGGACGTCGTCGCCGCCTGTCTGCCCGACCCGGCGACGCTGGGCGAGCGGATGCACGGCAGGACCTGCGCGGGCACCTGGGTGCGCGGCACCCGGGGCGGTGCGCCGCGCGAGGTGTACCTGTACCACGTGGTCGACAACCAGTGGTCCATGGCCGAGTACGGCTGCCAGGCCGTGGTGTGGCAGACGGCGGTCAACCCCGTGGTCGCCCTGGAGCTGGTGGCCGCCGGCGTGTGGACCGGGGCGGGAGTGCTCGGCCCGGAGGCCTTCCCGGCCCGTCCCTTCCTGGACCTGCTGACGGAGTACGGCTCCCCCTGGGGGATGCGCGAGCAGTGAGGGCGCGGCCGTCCGGTCAGACCGCGAAGCGGCGCAGCGGTCCCCACCTCGCCTCCTGCCGCCCCACCTCGGTCCGTGCCTCCTCGATGACCTCCGGGCCGATCCAGCACAGCGGTTCCGCGTCGGCCACCAGCGGCTCGTTGTCGGGTCCCCGGCCGCGCTCGTGGCCCTTGAGGACCCAGGGGCGCACATCGGGGCCCTTCTCACGGGGCAGATGCGCGTAGTCGTACAGCCGGCGTGCCACCCACAGGTGCAGGGACCGGTTCTGCCACCACTCCTCCACGTCGAGGGGATTGGCCGACAGGCCCGGCATCGCCACGCCCGTGAGCTCGTCGGTGCTGGAGGCCGCGCCGAGATCCGTCGCGGGGCCACGCGACCAGCGGACGTACAGTCCCCGGTGCCGCTCGACGAGAGCGGCCAGCTCGGCCAGTGCGTGCACGACCCGCAGCTCGTCGTCCGGTGCGCTCATGCTCGTGGTCTTCCGTGGTCTTCCTCTTCCCCAGGCGCTCGGGGTACCCCGGGAGACGTCCGAAGCCACCTGCCCGGGGGCATGTGTTCCGCTCCGGGGGCGGCGGTGGGTTCTGGGCTCCCGTCAGGGAGTACCACCGCCTCGAGAAAGGCCCGACCGTGAGCGTCCGTGTGCGTCGTGTCTACGATCCGCCCGAGCCCGGCGACGGTGTGCGCGTCCTGGTGGACCGGCTGTGGCCGCGGGGCGTCTCCAGGCAGGAGGCGCGGATCGACGAGTGGCCGAGGGCGATGACGCCGTCGACCGGGCTGCGCCGGTGGTACCACAGCGGCGAGGGGTCCTACGAGGAGTTCCGGCGCCGTTACGAGGCCGAGCTCGCCGAGCCGGAGGCCGCCGAGCTGCTCGAGCACTTCCGGAAGCTGTCCCGCCAGGGTCCGGTGACCCTGGTGACCGCGTCCAGAGCGCCGCAAGGAGGGCATGCCGCGGTGCTGGCCGGCCTGCTGGAAAAGTGAGCCCGTCTCCCCGCCCCGGGGAGACGGGCCGTCCCGGTCAGGCGGTCTGCCGTGCCGCGTGCCGGCCCGCCGCGCGCCCGGAGAACAGGCAGCCGCCGAGGAAGGTGCCCTCCAGGGCGTTGTAGCCGTGCACGCCTCCGCCGCCGAACCCGGCGACCTCGCCGGCCGCGTACAGGCCGTCGATCACCTGCCCGTCGGCGCCGAGTGCGCGCGAGTCGAGGTCGGTCTGGATGCCGCCGAGGGTCTTGCGGGTCAGGATGTGCAGCTTGACGCCGATCAGGGGGCCGGCCGCCGGGTCCAGGATGCGGTGCGGGGCGGCGACCCGGCCGAGGCGGTCGCCCAGGTAGCGGCGGGCGTTGCGGATGCCCTGGATCTGCGCGTCCTTGCCGTAGGGGTTGGCCAGTTGCAGATCGCGGGCCTCTATCTGGCGTCTGACCTCGGCCGCGTCCAGAAGCGGCCGGTCGGTCAGGGCGTTCATCTTCTCGACGAGCCGCTCGAGGGTGTCGGCGATCATGAAGTCCGCGCCGTGCCGCAGGAAGTCCCGCACGGGTCCGGGCGCTCCCTTGCCGAACAGCCGGTCGCGCAGCACCGCCCTGCGGTCCTTGGCGGTGATGTCGGGGTTCTGCTCGGAGCCCGACAGGGCGAACTCCTTCTCGACGATCTTCCGGGTCAGCACGAACCAGGAGTGGTCGTGCTCGACGAGGTCGTCGGTGGTCCGCAGGTACCGGAGGGTGCTCAGCGTGTCGTAGCCGGGCAGGCAGGGGTCGGGCAGCCGGCGGCCGAGCGCGTCGAGCCAGACCGAGGACGGGCCGGCCAGGATGCGGATGCCGTGGCCGGGCCAGATGGGGTTCCAGTTCCGCACGCCCTCGGTGTAGTGCCACATGCGGTCGCGGTTGACCAGGCGGACGCCCGCCTTCGCGCTGATGTCGAGCATCCGGCCGTCGACGTAGGCCGGGACGCCGGTGACCATCGTCGCGGGGGGCGTGCCGAGCCTCGCGGGCCAGTGGCGGCGGACGGCGTCCTGGTTGGCGCCGATGCCGCCGGTGGCGACGATCACGGCCTGGGCGGTGAGTTCGAAGGTGCCGGTCTCCTCCCGGTTGGAGGCGACTCCGCGCGGCGTGTCGTCGGGGGCCAGGAGCGTGCCGCGCACCCCGCGTGCCGCGCCGTTCTCGATGACGAGTTCGTCCACCCGGTGCCGGTGGTGGAAGGTGAGCAGCCCGTCGCGGGCGGCCTGCTCGGCGTAGCGGACGAAGGGCTCCACGACGCCCGTGCCGGTGCCCCAGGCGATGTGGAAGCGCGGTACGGAGTTGCCGTGGCCGTCGGCGCGCAGATCGCCGCGCTCGGCCCAGCCGACCGTGGGCAGCAGGGTGATGCCGTGGCTCTGGAGCCAGGACCGCTTCTCCCCCGCCGCGAACTCCACATAGGCACGGGCCCAGCGCACCGCCCAGGAGTCCTCGTCCTCCAGCCGGTCGAACCGGGCGCTGCCCCGCCAGTCGTTCCAGGCCAGGTCGAAGGAGTCCTTGATGCCCAGTCTGCGCTGCTCCGGGGAGTCGACCAGGAACAGTCCGCCGAAGGACCAGTACGCCTGTCCGCCGAGATCGGCGGGTCCCTCCTGGTCGACGAGGGCGACCCGGCGGCCCCGGCTGGTCAGCTCGTGTGCCGCGACCAGGCCGGCGAGGCCGGCTCCGACGACGATGACGTCCGCGTCCATGGCGACCGTTCCCTTCTCGGTTTCCTCGTGATCACGGTGCGGTGGTGCCGCCGCCGTCGGTGAGCAGCTGCCTCAGCCAGGCACGGGCGCCCTCGACGTCCTTGTCCAGCAGCAGCTGGGTGGTGACTCCGTCGTAGGCGGCGACGACCGCGCGGGCGGCGCCGTCGGGGCCGCCGAGGGCGGCGGGCAGGGCGGTGCGGTCGCAGGCGCGGGCGAGCCGGCCGGCGATGGCGCCGCGCAGCCGTGCCCGGTGTTCCAGCAGGGTCTGCGCCACGTCCGGGCGGCGGGCGGCGTGCACCAGGAAGTCCGTCTTGACCAGGAGCCAGTCCAGGTCGAGCAGCAGCACCTCGGTGACCCGGTCGACGGCGGCGGGCACGTCGAGGCCGGGGCCGTCCGGGGCGAGCGCTCCGGCCACCTGGTCGGCGATCGGTTCGGCCCGCTGCCGGTACAGGGCGAAGAACAGCTCGTCCAGGGTGGCGAAGTTGGAGTAGAAGGCGCCCCTGCTGCAGCCGGCCGCCTCGCAGACCTCCTCGATCGTCACCCGCCCGAATCCCTTGGCGGCGAAGACCGTGAACGCGGCGTCGAGCAGCCTGGCCCGCGTGCGCAGCCGGCGGCTGGTGACACGCGGCTGTGCGCCCTCGACCGCCATGCCGGACCTCCGTTCGACACGCGAATGTATCCGATGCACCGGTGCATCGAAAGGCCGGCGACAGCGGCGGTCGCGGCCCTGCGGAGGCCGTCGTTCCAGGGGCCTGTCGTCGAGCCGCCGCCCGCCGGGCGGTCCCCGGCGGGCGGCGGTTCGACGGCAGGTTCGTCAGGAGGTCACCGCGCACTGCCCGCGGTCCACGGCCTTCGGCCCCTCCGCGGTGGGACGGACGTCGAAGTCGAAGATGCCGGTCGGCAGGTACAGGGAGCAGCAGGCGTTGGGGATGTCGACGATCCCGCTGATGCGTCCCTCGATGGGTGCCGCGCCGAGCAGCAGGTAGGCCTGCTCCCCGGTGTAGCCGAACCTCTTCAGGTACTCGACGGCGTTGAGGCAGGCGCGGCGGTAGGCGACCGTCGCGTCCAGGTAGTAGTTGGTCTCGGTGTCGTGGTCCACGGAGATCCCGATGAAGGAGATGAACTCCGAGTACCGCGGCTCGACGTTGCCCGGCATGAAGACGGGGTTGGTGGTGATGGCGTACTTCTCCATGCCGCCCTTGATCAGGTCGACGTGGAAGTCGATGTAGCCGCCCATCTCGATGGCGCCGCAGAAGGTGATCTCCCCGTCGCCCTGGCTGAAGTGCAGGTCGCCGCCCGACAGCTTGGCGTCCTTGACGTAGACGGGGTAGAAGACACGTGCTCCGCGGGTGAAGTTCTTGATGTCGTGGTTGCCTCCGTTCTCCCGTGCGGGAACGGTGCGCGCGCCTTCCCGGGCGATGCGCTCGGCGTCCGAGCCGGTCGCCTGGCCCGCGAGGGCCTGCTCGGGGTCGGGCACGAGGCCCAGGGGCGGGACCCGGTCGGGATCGGTGTCGACCAGTGCCTGCTCACGCCTGTTCCACCGCTCCAGCATCTCCATGGACGGAGCGGTCCCGAAGAGGCCGGGGTGCGTGATGCCGGTGAAGCGGACACCGGGAAGGTGCCGGGAGGTCGCCACCTGTCCGTGGAAGTCCCAGACCGCCTTGTAGGCGTCCGGGAAGTAGTCCGTCAGGAAGCCTCCTCCGTTGGCCTTGGCGAAGACGCCGGTGTATCCCCAGCCCTGCCCCGGCGCGTCGCCCGTCTCCTGCGGCACCGGTCCCAGGTCGAGAATGTCCACGACGAGCAGGTCGCCCGGCTCGGCGCCCTCGACGCCTATCGGTCCGCTGAGCATGTGGCAGCGCATCAGGTCGACGTCGCGGATGTCGTTCGCGGAGTCGTTGTTGCCGATCTGCGCATCGGTCCAGTCGCGGCACTCGACGCGGAACTCGTCCCCCGGGCGGACCATGGCGGCAATGGGGATGTCCGGGTGCCACCTGTTGTGTCCCGGCACCTCCTGGTCGCGCATCGGCCGGGACTGATCGATGCTGAATACGGTCTTGGGCATGTCAGCTCCTTGTGTGCTGCGGTCGGCGGGACGCGGCGTCCTCGACCCGGGTGCTTCTCATGACGCCTGTGTCGTCTCGGCAACCACCTCCCGACCGCGTTCCGGGGCGAAGGGGCCGGACGGCCGCCGGCCGGACGGACCGGCGGCCGGCGGGCCGTCAGCCGGTGCGGCCTGCCGCGTAGCCCGCGCCGTACTCCTCCGCACGCCTGCGGGGCCCCTTCGGCCGGAACGTGAACCACAGTCCCCCGAAGGCCAGCACGGCGAACGCGCCCAGGGCGATCGCCGTCGCCTGGGCGTTGTCCGGGACCCAGTAACCGCTCAGCAGCAGGAACGCCGGAATGACGCCGGTCACCCAGCCCTGGATCGCCGTCACCCAGCCGGTGTAGGTCGTCAGCGACTCGCGCTTCAGCCCCAGCAGGAGGAAGAAGAGGAACCACAGGAACGACCAGTAGAGCCAGATCACTCCGAACGGCTGGTCACCGATCAGCCGGAAGCTGGTGAACGAATACCCCAGGGCGACGATGGACACGAACAGCGAGTAATACCCCACTCCTGTCGTGTCCAGCCCCATGAGCAGCCCGATTCCGACATACAAATAGGTGAAACCGAAGAGGAACAGGCCCGAGGCCAGCAGAATGAGCCTGGGATTCTGGTTCGCGCTGATGATGAGATAGGTGGGTGTCACCACCTGGAGCGCACCCACGAAAAGATTGAATATGGCGGCCGAACGGGCATCCACCTTTCCCAGCAGCATCAGCCCGTTGAGAAACAGCACCGCGCCCACGAAGAGAAGCCCGACATTGGCCAAGGGGACACACCTCCCCGGAGGGACTCGTCTGCTCGCCGGCAGAGCGGCTTCCGTCCCTCAGGGGCGGGGAAGCCGGGCGATCGCCGGATGGACTGCCTCGGGCGCAGTCGTCCTGGGAGGTACCCGTGTGACCACCTCGGGCGCTTCTCGGGACTTCTCCTCCTGCTCACGCAGGGCCGCGAGGACGGGCGACGTGGACATGAGCGTCAAGGAGGAGTACGTGCGCCGTGCCGTTGCCGAGCACTGCGGGCAGCTGGTGCGTGCCGGCGCCGTGCCGATCGGCAGCTTCACTTCGAACGCTCCGCAGCGACTGCACGAATACTCGTACGTAGCCATAGGACATCTCCGCCCCGGCGCGTCTTCGGCCCGCGCTGATGCGCGGCTGAAACAAGCCGATGGGAGTCGGGAACTCCACGCCTGATTCCAGGCAACCCCCGGGGGAGCGCCCTGTCAAGGCGAGCCGGGAGGGCGCCCCGGTGCCGTGCGGCGCCGCACGGGAAAAAGGCCTCGCAGAGCCGGATCGGCCATGCGCGGTGACCGCGGATTCACTCGCCGTCACACCCGCCGGGAACCCCGTCCGAAAACCTCACGACCGCATTCCGGAAAGGAATGGACACAAGCGATGCGCGGTTTTTGCGCACGGGCCGTGCGCGCCGCGTCCGCCGCGGACCTCAGGGGGCGCCGGCTATCGCGCACGCACGGCACGGGGGCCGGCCGCAGGTGCACTGCAGGATGCCGTCCAGCACGCCCTGGTCGTGGTAGAGGCACTTGTCCTGGCAGGTGTGACGGGGGACGAAACCCGCCTGGAGCTCGTCCGGCCAGGGCTCCTCGCCCTCCCGGCAGCGCACGAACCGCTCGGGGTCCTCCGCGTGCAGCCGCTGCATGCGTTCCTGGGCCTCGCCCTCCAGATCACGCGCTGCCGCGACGACGTCCTTGAGCCGGTCCGCGAGACCGGAGAACCGGGCGTCGCCCGTCCGCACATGGGCGGCGTTCAGCGCCATGACGGCATTGCCCAGAAACCGCCGGGCGTCCTGAAGGTCGGTGACGTGGTGCAACTGGATGCCGGTCACGCCTCGGACCCACACAGCGTCTTCGCTCACTTGTCCACCTTCCGGGCTCGAGCTGCCCCTCGACGGCACGGCGCCGGAGAGCACCGCGTCTTCCTCATGCGCCCCGAAATGACTGTCCGGACGGCGGCTGTCCCTCGGGGCACCGCTCGACCGGCCGCTGCGCCGCGGAAACCGGCTGTGAGGATCACATGCTTCCAAAGAGGTTAAAACTTGCATTAACGAGCAATCCAGCCTCACCCCAGTGAAGTCACTCACAAGCAACACGGCCCGGCCCCGGCACTGCACCGCCTCGCCCCGCCGGGGACCGTGGCGGGAGCGCACCCGCGGATCCCCGCCGTCGCCCGCGGGCGGGGGAAGACTGATGCGCATGAACATTCAGCACATCGCCGACGGCACCTATCTGGTGCACGGCACCAGCACCAACTGGGTGATCCTGACCGAGGGCGACGCGGCCGCACTGATCGACACCGGCTATCCGGGCGACCGGCAGCGGTTGCTCGACTCCCTGGCCGCGGTGGGCAGTTCGCCCGAGGCCGTGACGGCCGTACTGATCACCCACGCCCACAACGACCACCTCGGCTCGGCCGAGTACCTGCGCGCCGTCCACGGCACCCCGGTGTATCTGCACGAGGCCGAAGTCCCGCACGCCCGGCGGGAGTTCCTGCACCAGGTCGGCGTCCGGGAGGTGCTGCGCAACAGCTGGCGGCCGGGCGTGCTGCCCTGGGCGGTGCGCGCGCTCCGCGTCGGCGGCACCGCGCACATCCCGGTCGCCGCGCCCCGGCCGTTCCCGACCGGGGGCCCGCTGGACCTGCCCGGACGGCCCGTGCCCGTGCACACGCCCGGCCACACTCGGGGCCACACCGTCTTCCATCTCCCGGACGCCGGCGTGGTGATCTCCGGCGACGCCCTGGTCAGCGGCCACCCCACCTCGCGCATCCGGGGCCCGCAGCTGCTGCCCGACATGTTCCACCACGAACGCGCCCAGGCGCTGGCCTCGCTGGCCGTGCTCGAGCGGCTGGACGCGGACGTCGTGCTGCCCGGGCACGGCCCCGCGCACCGCGGGCCGGTGCGTCAGGCCGTGCGGCGGGCCCGGGAACACGCGAGCCGGGGTGCGCGCAGAAGATCCTCATGAATCCCCGGGGCTCCCGCCCCGGCCCCGCGGACCTGAACCGCCGCCCCGGGAGCGCACCGCGCGGCAGCCGGCCGGTGCGCTCCCGGGGCGGCGGTTCAGGTCCGCGGGGC